>Ga0308161_1000540_pt1 | contig 57918 bp, 64 predicted proteins | sample PhyFR2_FD_201034 | JGI IMG/M metagenome (GOLD analysis project Ga0308161, IMG submission 201034) | Phyllosphere microbial communities from UC Gill Tract Community Farm, Albany, California, United States - DLSLF.R2 | ecosystem: Host-associated > Plants > Phyllosphere > Unclassified | place: USA...
CGGTCGCGGCTATGCTGGACCACGGCCTGCGCGCCGTTTCGCGCGGAGGCCCTGCGCCCGTAGCTCAATGGATAGAGCATCTGACTACGGATCAGAAGGTTAGGGGTTCGAGTCCCTTCGGGCGCACGTACTGTGTTGAGACAGTCGACGCTCTCTTTGAGAGCATCATGGGGTGTCAGGGTTTCCCTGACACCCTTTTCTCGTTCCCGCGCGAGGTGGCACGGTGAGCCGCGGGGCACGTCGCGAGTACGAGACAGACGAATATCTCGCGATGCTCGAACGCATGATCCGGCGTGCCGGTGAGCGGGTCGCAGAGGCCGATGAGCCGGAGCTTGCCCGACTGAACCGGATGATCGGCCTTGTTCGCGATGCCGTCGAGGTCGGCGCGCGCGGGCAGTACGCCCGACAGGGCACCTGGACGTGGGTGGGTCGCGCTCTCGGCATCTCCCGCCAGACCGCGCACGAACGTTTCGCGCCGCGTGAGAAGGCCAGCGCATGAGCGCGGAGTGGTACGTCGAGGGCGCGCTAGAGGACTGCGTCGAGGTCGTGACGTGCCCCGAGTGCCCGAGCACCCTCGGGGTAGCCGACGCTCGCGCCTGGCGCTTGGAGCACAACGCGGACGGCTCGCACTACGCCGTATCGGTCGAGGTGCCCGAGGCCGACCGATACCCGAACCACCTGAACGGGGACCGAGATGCCTGACGGAAGCCCCATCGACCAGTGGTGGAAGTCTCACCGCCCAGTAGACGTGAGCACCACGAACACCGCGCGTGTGTGCATGGTCGTCGTGGTCGAGCGGAAGACCGCGTGCGGTCGGAAGCCGAAGCGAGGACATCAGACCGCCAACCGTGACGACGTGACGTGCGCAGACTGCCGCGCCGCCATGCGAGCGGACCACACGGATGGGAGCCCGTCGTGAGCGAGGATGCGCGGGTGCTCTGCGAGTGGATCGACCGCACCCTCGCGCTGCCCGTCTACCATGCGGTCGCGAAGGACAGCTACGCCGAGGGAGTCGTCGACACGCTCAGGACCGTGCGCAAGCTGCTCTCCAAACCAGCGAGCGACCCGCTGCCCCCGGAGGTCGTGATCCTCCGATACCTCACCGAAAACTGGTCAGAGCGGGTGGACCACATCGACCGCATTGTCATGGCCTCGGGCATCGCCGTAGCTCTGTCAGGGTCCGGTTCGAGCGAACGGTAGTCCGTCGTGTCCTGATCGTTACTCAGTGTATCGAACATCCGTTCTAGTCTTTCCTGACTCGCCAAGGTCAGATGAACGAAAGGTCAGTTTTGCTGAGCAGTCAGTGGGAGAGCGCCATCGAGGCGTTCTTGAGGGAGCAGCGAGCCGGGGGCAAGCCGAAGACGACGTGCGACGCGAGGCGTCAGCACCTGATGCACATGGCCAAGCGCGTGCGCGAGGTCACACCGTGGGACATCTCGCCGGTGACGTTGCGCGAGTACATGTCGGATCAAGTCTGGGCGATTGAGACGCGCCGGAACCGCCGCACGACGTTCGTGCAGTTCTGGGCGTGGGCGGTCTACGCGGGCCATGCGGCCGAGAACATCGCGGCGGAGCTGCCGAAGGTGAAGGTGATCCAGGGCGTGGCCAGGCCCGCCCCGGATCGGGTGTATCACGAGGCACTCATGCGCGCCGGTCACCGGGAGCGGGTCATGCTGCGCCTGGCGGCAGAGGTCGGGATGCGCCGCGGTGAGGTCGCCGTGGTGCACACGCGCGACGTGTCGGAGGACATGGTGGGTCACTCCCTCCTCGTGCACGGCAAGGGTCAGCGGGAGCGCATGGTGCCGCTGCCGAAGTCGCTGGGCCGGGAGCTGGCCGAGTGGGAGCCGGGATACCTGTTCCCCGGCAACGATCACGGACACCTGTCGCCCCGGTACGTCGGCAAGCTCCTCGCGGAGCTGCTCCCCGAGGGCTGGACTATGCACGCGCTACGTCACCGGTTCGCCACGAGGCTCTACGCGCTGCGCTCGGACCTCCTCATGGTGCAGGAGGCGCTCGGGCATTCGTCCCCGACGACCACGCGCCGCTATATCCAGTACGACCGCGACCGGATGCGCCAAGCCATGGAAGAGCTGGCCCAGTAGGCTCCCGATCATGACCCCTCACCTCCGCGCCCTGTACGTCATCTTTGGCATCACGCTCCTCGGCGCGATCGCTCTCACCGTCGTGAGCATGTCGGGCACGCGGTCGGGCTACTCCCCCGACCTGGACGTGTCGGTCGGCCTCCAGGTGTGGTCAAACTTCCTGCTCGTCGTCGCGGCCATCTCGGGCGTCGGAGCGCTCGTCCTCGGCGGTGTCGAACGCGCGCTCCGCTCCCGCTGAGTTGTAGGAACCACACAGGCCGGCACGTCGAGCTCGACGGGCCGGCCTGTGTATTTTCTACAGTCAGGAGCCGGGAGGCACCTGCTTCGCGAGTTCGACCTTCTCCCCGTGGAGCGCGGCAATCTCCGCGTCCTTCTCGGCGATCTTGGCGTGGAGCGCGCTGAGCGTTCCGTTGGTCTGAGCGCGCACCACCTCGATCCGCTCCCCGACCTTGCCGATGCTGTAGAGCGTCACGACGAGGGTCGTGAGGATCCCGGCGAAGGTAGAGATGGTCTGGATGAACGTCGCCGTCGCGTCGGGTCGGAGGAGGTGCAGAAGCAAGACCCCGACGACGCCGCTGAAGACGATCAGCGAGACGGCGGCGAACACGAGGTTCTTGGAGAGCACCGGCTCGGCGGGCTTGGTGGGTTCGGTCATGGTGGTGTCCTTTCGTGCGCGGAGTGCGCGTCGGGTGGTGGTCACGCGCGGGGCGTGAGCTGCGCGAGGACGGCTTTCAGCTCGGTGGTCGCGTCGGCGAGGTCGGCGCGTGCGCCCTCGATCTGGCCCAGGATGTCCTGGGGCATGTCCACCGCTTCCTTGCCGCCGCGGACGCGCGTGCGGATCTCGCCCACGCCCTCGACAACCTGGGTGAAGGCGGGCTTGCTGAGGTCGGCGGGCGTGCCGTTGAGGAGGGCGGCGCGGATGAGTTCCACGTTCTCCGACAGGTCGTCCACGGCCTGGCCGAGCTGGTTGAGCTTGCGCTCCTGGTCTGCGTTCATTTCTTCCTCCGGGTCGGGATCGTTGTAGTACTGGTCGAGGTTGGGCTTGTATTCGAGGTGGTGTTCTTCGTTGGCTCGGGTGACCCACCGCCACCCGTGCCGCCACGCGGCGGGTCGGATGGAGTAGGCGCGGTTGGCGTCGAAGGCGAGGCCTTTGCAGTGCTCGGAGTCTTCGGGCGCTGCGGCGTAGGAGTGGCCGGGGTAGGGTCCGGTGCCGTTCTCGTACGCGAGGGACGCTTCGTGCATCCGCCGCTGTAGCTCGGGGTCGCGGAAGGTCGAGTTGCACGGGATGGGGCCGACCTCCGCTTCCAGGCGTCGGAAAGATCGGGCGGCGTCGTCGCGGAAGGTGACGCCTTCTCGGATGGTGATGATGCTCATCGGGGTTTGGTCGTCCTCTCTCGCCCGGACTCAGAGTCCGCGCATCCAGTTCTCGTATTTGGTGCTGACGTAGGCCATGCCCGCGGCGTTGAGGTGGTAGGTGTCGTCCAGGGTGATCGCGGCGCGCTGGGCGGCGTTGGTCCAATCGACGCCACCTTCGGTGATGTTGTCGAACACGGGCACACCGTGTTCCGCGCATCGGGCTTTGATGGCGTCGGCGTACGCGGGGTAGTTCGCGTTGCGGCGGTAGGGGGTGATGAAGCCGATCTTCTTGGCGGGGTACTTGGTGATGAGTCCCGCGAGGAGGACGTTGAGAGCGCCGTTGAACTCGGCGGGGTCGGTGCTGTTGGCTGCGCCGAGGGTGACGAGGTTGGCGGCGTCGTTTGTGCCTGCGAAGACGAGAACGTAGTCGGCGTCGTTGGGAAGGGTGGTGTAGCGCTCTACGACGCCCTGTTGGCCGTTGTAGAGGCGGTTGGTGAGGAAGGTGCCGTTGATACCGGCGTTGACGTAGGTGCCCGCGTTGCGCCCTGCGATGAGCGCGAGCCAGCCTTCGGCGACGATGAGGGTGTGCCCGCGGACCATGGAGTCTCCGATGGCGACGAGCTTCTTTCCGAAGAGGGGTCCGGCGACGCTGCTCGCGAGTGCGTCGAGCTGTGCTTTGGTGGCGACGGGCTTGAGGGTGGAGAGCGCGAGGGTGAAGCCGATGCCTGCTCGGGTGCCGTTGGGGAAGCTCTGCTGGACGGTCCAGGTGGCTCCCTCGGCCACGGCGAAGGCGTTCGCGCCGAGGCCGTACCGGTAGCCGAAGCCGGGTTCGCCGGTGCCGCCGTTGGTGTAGCCGAGTCCGATGCCGGATTGCACCTCGATGGCGATGTACTCGCCCGTGAGGATGTCGAGGCCGACAGGGACGGTGACGGTGCCACCGACCGCGGGGGCGTTTACGGTCAGCACGGCGGTCGCCTTGCGGATCGTGTACACGCCATCGACAGCTTTGGCGGTGAGGGAGCCGACAGTGACCCGAACCTGGAACGTCGCGAGGTTGCCCGCGTTCTGGCGGAGGTAGAGCTGCACGGAGGTCACGCGGCCATCGCCGCCCGCGGGCGTGTAGTTGATGAACCGTTCGCCGTTGGCGTTGACGTTGGAGGCGGCGGCGGCGGGGAGTCCGTTGGTCTGCGCGGCGGACTCTTTCAGCTCGGGCGGGAGCACGCTGGCGGGGATCACACCGTTGATGGTCTGCACCGAACCGGCGACCTGGGTTGCGAGGGTCGCGACCTGCTCGCGTGACGCGACAGGCTTGAGCACGTACCCGTCGACCGTGAAGCCGATGCCGAAGTCTCGACCTGGGAGGGCCTGAGTGTTGTACTCGCCACCGGCCGCGGTCGCGAAGACGGTGTTGCCGAGGTTGCCGAGGTAGCTGAATCCCGCCGCGCCCGCCGCGTCGCGGTATCCGAGAGTGATGCCGGACTGCACTTCGATCGCGAGGTAGTCCCCCGCTCGGACTGCGAGGTTGACGGGGACCGTGACCGTCTCTCCGATGGCCGGGGTGTTGACCGTGACGACGGACGACACGGCGCGGGCGGTGTATTTCGCGCCGTCCGTCTTGCTCGCGAGCTTGCCTGTGGTGACGCGGATGTCGAAGGTGGAGAGGTTGCCAGGGTTGGCCTTGACGCGGAGGTGCAGCTTGGTGAGGGTGCCATCCACGGCGACGGTGCGCCACGGAATCCACCGCTCACCGTTGCTCAGGGAGTTGCTTGCCTGTGCAGCGGGGGGCCGGTTGAATTCGTCGGTGACGGCGAACTTGAGGTCACTGGGGAGCGCGCCGGCCATGGCCGCTTCGGCGGCGGCGGCGATCACGGGCGGGGTGCCCGCGACTGCCTCAGCGACGAGAGCGGGGATGGCGGCGAGCAAGGGCGGTCCCCAGTTTCGGTCACCAGTTTCGGGGAGCTGGACAGACATGGGTCAGTTACCGCCTTCCGCGGTCGAAGTGGAGGATGCAGACTGGGCCGCCTGCTGCTCGAGGGCGGCCACCCGGTCAGCAAGCTCCCCGATGAGGGTGTCTCGGAGAGCCATGTCGAAGCTCGACATAATCTGACGGTCGTACTGCGACGTATTGGGGTCGGGCCGGAAGTAGAGGACACCGTTGGCCAGGGTGTAGAAGCCGATGGTGTGGATGGAGCCGGGTTCCTGGCGGGCGTACCAGGAGCCGTCCGAGGGCTTCGGGATGCGCAGTGCGATGTAGTCGCGGGTGCGGTTGATTTCCTCCCACCCTTGGCGGCGGTCGTCGCTGGGTTCAACGAGGTCGAGGCCGTCGTTTGCGGCGTCATCTCCGATGGCCATGTCAGGCTTCCTCTCCGGTCCAGGACGCCCCCACGGGGGAGTCGGACCACTTCTCACCGGCAGGCAGGAACAGCCAGGCCGTGGGCGGGGTGTCGATGGTGCGGGCCGTGACGGTCATCTCGTCGCGGTCGAGGTCGAACTCGACGCGCGCGATGCGACCGCTCTGCGTGGGCGACCCGTCGAGGTTGATGACGACGGGCATCTCCGCGTGCGCCCGCCAATCCGCAACCGCCGACGCGACCCCCTCACGCCCGCGGCCCTGAGCGCGGCGCACGGCGTACGCGCTGAATCCGGGACCGGGGTACGGAGTGTCCTTCTCGAACGTGCGCACGCGCCGGTAGGCAGTGCGGAGGGCGTACGAGTCGTAGCGCTCCTGCTGCTGGCCGTTGCGGTCGGTCCACCGGTAGCGGGTGACCGCGGCGTCGAACCAGGCGTCATCGTCGCGACTGATGGACTCGGACCCGGCAATGGCGTTCTCGCCCTGCGTGATCGTGATCGCTCCGCCCGTGGTGTAGTTGGCTGAGCGGAGCGTCCACCCGCGCAGTTCGTCGCACACGAGGCGGAGGCCGCCCGCCTGCACGAGCGGGCGAAGGAAGTCCATGGCCGACTGGCCCGCCTTCCAGGTGAAGGCCTCCACGTCGGAGTCGGTCCCGGAGAAGCTGTGGTCGGAGCTGCCCGCCGCGAGGCTCGCTCCGGGGATGACCTTCCCGAGCACGTAGTTGACGATGCTGCGCATGCTGGCGCGCCGAGCGAAGGGGCGCTTGTCATCGGCCATCGGGGACCAGTCCTCGAGCAACGCTTCGTCGCTGGCCAGGCCGAGGGTGACCGTCCCGGCTTCGTGGTCAGCCTTGCGAGTGCGTAGCGCCAGGTCGAAGCGGCGAACGTGGCTGTACGTCTCGGTGGTCACGTCGGCGGTGAATACGACGCGCGCGGGCTTGCGCGGGTCCATCGCGGAGAGCGCTGCTTCGTCTAAGTCCCACTGACGCACCGGGTTGACGGCTCCGAACGGGCCGACCCCGAAGGGCTCTTCATCGAATCCTCCGACCGTGGGGTCATCCCAGAGCATCGTGGACCACGCGCCGGGGAACGGGATCGTCAGCGTGGCTTCAACGTGCGGGGACCGCGAGTCATCGAGGCTGATCGTCCCGCCCGTGACGGACAGCGCCCGCGACCCGAGGGAGGCGGTGTAGGTGTGCGCGGAGACGCTCACGAGATCTCCTCGAACTCGACACTGACGGGCCACCGGCCCGAGCCGTCCACCTCGCGCGTGACTCCCGTGACGACGAACTCCATGTTGAGCGTCGGGGCGTCGTCGTGGCGGAGCATCCAGACGCGCGCTACACCGAGCGCTTCGACGGCTGCGGCGGAGCGTGCCTCGGTGGAGAAGTCGAGCGTGAAAGACCCCGTGCGCAGGCCGAGCGAGCGCATGGTCACGTCCGGCTTGCGCTTGCCGAGGATGGGGTGAACCAGCGGTCCGCCGCCGAGGCTCTCTTTGAACTCGGAGAGGGCGACGGGCGTGAGCGTGGTCGGCCCGTTGTAGAGCGTGATCACTGCCATGCTGCACCCACTCGTCGGCCCTCGACGTTGACGGTGACAGTGCGCCCGTCCTGCCGGTCAATCGCTCGACTGAGCGGGGAGGAGTCCACGACGAGGACCACCGGCACTTCGCGCGTGGGTGGGCGCCAGCGGTCCAGCTCGGACGTGTCGAGCTTGACCTTGACCGTCATCTCTCGCGGCTGCGTCAGCGCCGTTACCTTGGCTTCGCTTTCGCTGGTGTCTGTGTTGACCGTCACATCCGCCTTCGGCGTGAAGCCCTCCTCGAAGGACACCTGGGCGCTCGAACCGGCTGCGGAACCGGCATCGGTCAGCGCGGAAATGATCTTGCCCTTGGCCTCCTCCGGCCCGGATACCAGGGAGTTGACGATTGACATGCGCGCGTCGTCGGGCATCTCCATGAGGTTGGTCCACTGCTCGGTGGAGAGCTTGAGCTGCGAGAGGTTCGACTGGTACTGCTCGATCTGAACCTTGGTGTTCTCGACGTACTCGGCCCACCTGTTCACGTCGAAGACGCCCTCTTCGGTGGTGGCCGCGGTGATCGCGGCGTCCCTCACGCCGTCGTAGGCGGCTGCAACGTCGCCCACGAGCTGCGCCTTGATGGCCAGCTCTTCGCCGCCTGCCTCGCGCCAGTTGCGTTCCGCGGCGGCGGCTTCGTCGGCAAGCTGTCTGGCCTCTCCGAGGTACGCGTTGTAGCTCTGCTGGGCGTCCAGTTCGTCGGTGATGATGCCAAGGTGGCGCTCGCCCTGACGGTTGGACTCGTCGTACGCAGTGGCCTCGTCCTGGAGCTGCTTTTCGCGCTCCTTGCCCGCGGCAATCATGGCGTCGAGGCCTTCGACGTTCCCGGCGTAGGCCTGGGCCAGCTCCTTGAAATCGCTCTTGGACCCGTCCGCGGCCTTGCGGAGGTCTTTCAGGCTCGTCTCGCCGTCCTCGGTCGCACTGGCCAGCTCCTTGATGGCGGCTGCGATGTCTTCAATGGCGGGCGCGGCGTCACCCCCGGCATCGATGTACGCCTGTGCCAGCTCTGCGGCTTTGGCCTTGAACTCGTCGGACTCCTCGCCCGCTTCATTGAAGGCGTTGATGAGCAGACCGATACCGGCAGCGCCCGCGGCGAGTCCGATGGCCGGGAGGATGCCGCCGACCGATCCGGCGAGGCCACCGAACACGTCCTGTGCGATCTGCGGGAGGTCTTCGAGGTCGCCGCGGAACGACGAGAAGGTCTCTCCGAGGTTCTGTTTCAGCTCGCCCGACGCCTCTGCAGCGGTGTCGGAAACCTTGTGCAGGCTGCGGTTCGCGCCGTCCGAGGCGTCCTCGGCGCTTGCCTTCATCTGCCGGTAGCTGGACTTGAAGTTTCGGTCAATGGCGTCGGCGGTGGCGCGGGTTTCGTCTTTGAGCTGCTCGGTCTGCTTCTGCGCGTCGCGCATCTGGTCTTCGAGCTTCTTGGGACCTTTGTCCTCCGCGAGGTCACGGAGCGCGTCCTTGGCGTCTTCGAGCGGCTCAATGATGCCGGAGGTGACGCCCTTCTCGAAGCTGCCCGCATCGACCCCGATGGGAATCTCGATGGGCTTGCGTGCCATCTCAGAGCCTTTCGATTTTCTCGGCGGTGGTCCGGTAGGCGGTCTGCACCCAGAAGGACGCGATGCGGGCGATGACCGCGCCCGCGGCGGGGAAGACGGTCTTGCCGCTGCGCCTTCGCGGCCCGAACGCGGCACCGGCTCGGCGCTTGTACGGCTTGCCCTTGCGACTGACGGTCTCGATAGGGGCGTCGGCGCGCATGCCGAACTCCGTGCCGTAGAGGATGTCCCCTACGGGTGTTCCGGAGGACAGTGCGCCCGCCGCTCCGGCTTTGAGGGTGATGTTGCGGGCGGTGACGCTGACAGCCCCGGAGCGGGCGACAGCGCCTTGGAGGCGGGTTTCGACGTGCTGGTTCAGCTCGTCTCTCCACATGTCCGCTGCGGGGCCACGGGTGCGGGAGCCAATCTCTCGCTTCACGTCGGACGGGAGGCCCCGCATGACCGTGGCGAGCACGGCCAGCGGGGACCCGTTGACGAGGAGCGAGATGCGCACGGCGTCAGGCTGCGGCGGCGTCGAGGATGACGGGCTGACCGTTGCAGGGGAAGGTGACGGTGCTCTTGGCGACCGCACCACCCGCGCCACCGATCGCTCCGGGGACGATGACGACCTTGACCGCGAAGCCCTTGCCGCCCGACTTCGGAACGTACTTGATCGTCTTGACCTGGCCGACCCACTCGATGAGCTTCATGGTGAGGGCGGTGAGGCTGCTGGTGTCCTGGAGGTTGCTGACCGCCAGGGCCCACACGGGGACTCCGGCGACGTGCGTCGTCTCGCCGGACACGTCGGTGATGGGGGTAACGGGGGTGGTCGGGGTGAGGGTGCAGGAGTCCACCGCGGCGGTGTACTCGCTGTTCTCGATCTCGAACGTTCCCGCGGGGAAGAACGCGGTGTTGGGGATCTTCGCCATGGTCTTTTACTCCTCGTGTGCGTTGATGGGGATCTGAATGACGACGAGCCACCCGAGGTAGTCGTCGTACTTTTTCTTGTCAGCCGACGTCCAATAGACGCCGGGGTCGGCGTCCAGAGCGCGGATGAAGGGGCGGATCATCTCGTCCAGCTCGTCTTCTGCCTTGCCGTAGTCGGTGAGGTCGGAGAGGAGAACCACGTCGAAGCTGTCGAGCATGACGCCCGCGGGCATGGCGTCGTGGTTGATGGACGTGTAGCTGATGAACACGGACGGGGCGGCGAGGACGCCGATGCTCTGGACGGTCTGTGCGGTGATCCGTCCGCGCCAGCTCGCGGGGAGCATGGGTTCGATGAGCGCTGCGGCGCGGTCGCGGCTAGCCGACATCGGGTTTGCCGTCCTCGGGGCGGATGAGCGTGCGGATGGTCTTGTCCATGGGGCGGGGCGTGTAGACGAAATCTCCCTCGCCGGTGCTTCCTCCGCCGTCGATCACCTGGCCCGCGGTCCAGAGGGTCCGGGCTTGCATGAGCTGGGCGAGGACGTACCGGGGTGGGTAAGCGTTGTCGGTGGGGAACTCGGGAGCGTAGGCGATGACCTGTGCTTTGGCGGCGTCGAGGATCATTTCGAGGACTTCGAGGTTCTCGATGGGCGCGCTTTTCCACGCGCCGCGGATTCGCTGCACGGTGGCAGGGTCCTCCGCGTCTACGACGTACCAGGTGACAGGCATGGCCTACGCTCCCGAGACTCAGGCGGCGGTGCCGACGTACGCGAACGACTCCTCGCGGACGTTCATGGTTTCGAGGTAGCCGACGTTGGCGCGGTCCACGCCGCCGCGGGCGATGTCGATGGCGTCGAACGAGATAGGCGTGGTGCCGTGCTCGCGGAACTCGATGCCACCCTTGGCTCCCGCGATGGTCTGCGGGTCGGCGGCCTTGGTGCCGGGGAAGAACGCCTGCGGGGCCTTCTTGACGATGACCTTGCCGCTGCCCGCGGTGACGCTCGCTTCGCCGGTCCCGACGCCCACGGAAAGCTCCACGTACTCGGGGAGCAGGTCCTTGGGCGTGTAGATGAGCTGCTTCCAGGAGGTCGGGTTGACGATGGCGAAGGTGGGGGTGTCGTCGGCGTCGGTGACCACCTCGATGGCCTGGATGAGCTGCACCGCGGCGGGGTAGTAAGCGAGGTTGGCCGGAGTTCCCGCGGGCAGGGAATCGGGCGCGATACGCCGCGAGAGCGCGGCACCCGATCCGCGCGAGGCGATGGCGAACAGGTCGCGCAGGGCGTCCTGGTCGGTGACGCGGGCGTAGCTGTCGGCCACGAGCTTGAACAGCTCCTCGAGAACGTCGGCCCCGCCTTCGAGGTCGAACCACTCGCGGGCGATGTCCGCCGCCCAGCCGTACTTGCGAAGCGAGGACTTGCGGGTGTCCGTGGTCGCGCCGCCCGTGGGGATCTCGGTCTTGTTGCCCTGCCAGGTCTGGACGAGCTCGCCGTCAGCGGTCATCGTGTAGCCCTTGCGCCCGCCGAGCTGGATGCCACCGAAGACGTGCGTGCCGAGGTCGATGTACTTGCGCTGGTAGCGACGGCCCTGCCAGAGCTTGCCGACCCACGCGGGCTGGAGGACGCCGGAGTCGGCAGTGGTGAGACCACCGGGTGCGTTGTAGGTGATGTCCGCGAGCGCCGCGAGCAGGGTCACGGCGTCCTCGACGGCTCCGGGTTCGCGGTTCTTGATGGCGGCGATGGAAGCGAAGACGGTTCCGAGGTCGATGTCTTCGGCCTTCATCTTGCCGTCCTTCATGAGGCCCTTCGGCGCGGAGCCGAGGAAGGTGGCCGGGACGGTGATGAGCGTCGGCTCGGGGGTGGCGGTGGCGTTCAAGGTCTGCTCCTCTTCGGGGTTGGGGTTCTCGTCGGCGTCCTCCGCGGTTGCATCGGTTTCGCTGATCTTCGTGACGGTGGTCGTGCTGGTGCTTTCTTCGCTCCGACGCCAGCGCACGCCCTCGTCGTCGGTGAACTCGGTGATGTACTTGCTGGACCGAGCCGACTCGGGCGACACGTACTCGTCGGAGGACGGGGTGTCCTCCGCGGCGAGCAGGGTCGCCCCGGCGAAGGCGGGGCGCTCGACCTGGGCGGCGGCGAACAGGACGCCACCGGGGAGCGCTTTGCCACCGCGGATGCGCACGTTGGCGACCTCGGCGGAGAGGTGCTTGCGCTTGCCGCTCTTGCCATCCGCGTAGGCCTGGCGACCGGCAGGGGTGTCGGCGTACTTGAAGGTGGCGAAGACACCTTCGGGCTGCTCCCAAGCCTTCGTGAAGCCGCCGATGACGTGCTCGCGCTTGTGCTCCTCATTGAGGGACATGCCGGTGAGGTCGGTGGGGATCACCACGTCACCCTGTGCGAAGGTGAACATGCCGAGGTTGGATCGGCACTGCACGCCGTGCGGGATGAGGAGGCCGGTGGCAGTCATGTCCGCGTCGGAGAACTCCAGGGTTCCGGCGTCGATGATGACGGGTTCGATCATGGGTCAGTCCTCGCTGGTCTGGGGTGTGGTCGGCTGGGGGACGGAGAGGTAGCGGGAGGCGTCCACGCGGATGGATTCGCCGGAGGGGCACACGTCATCGAGCGAGAGGCGGTCTTCGATGGCGGAGGCGTACTTGTCCAGGCCGAAGTCCCACAGCTCATTGCGGTCGGCTCCGTTGTTGACGCCGGAGTACTTGATGTCGGTGCCGCCGCCTTGGCGGGAACCTTCGAGGAGGGATGCGGGGATACCAGCGTGGTTGGCAATGTCGAGTCGGACGCCGTTGCGGGCGGACTCGAACAGGTTGGTTTCCACGACGCCGGAGTAATTGGGCTTGGCGTACTCGGGGCGGAGCGAGACGGAGCCGTTCTTCGACTGCCGGTTCTTGATATAAGCCTTGCGGAACGCCTCGCGTTCTTCCTTGCTCCAGGCGTTCCAGTACTCCTTGGACAGCTCAATGTCCGTGGCGGCAATGGGGTTCTCGACGCGATCCACGTACGCGGCCTCGATGGCGCGCGCTCCGTGCATCGAGGTGCGAGCGTCCACGAGCATCCCGGAGGAGCCGTACCCGAGCGGGATGGCGACGATGCGGTGCGTGTACCGCTCGGGAACGAGGCCCGCCTTCTGGTCGGTCACCTGGACCTTGCCGTCCGCGGTGACTTCCCACCACCCGAAGGGAAGGTGGAGGGCGTCCACGATGCGCTCTCCGTCGAGCTGGAATCCGATGGCCGCCCAGCCGTTCATGAAGAGGTCGGAGGCGACGCCCCAGCGGAGCGCACGGGGGCCTACGCCGCTGCGTGAGGTGACGAGCCATCCGGGCTGTTCGGTGACCTCGGTCTTGTCGGAGTACTGCCGCCAGGGGGTGCGGGCGAGGATGGAGCACACGATGTCGTGGGAGCGCTTGACGGCGGGGATGCGGAGGGCGCTTTCGCGGGTGAGTGAAACCGGTTCGTCGTGGTCGGGGTAGAGGTCATCGACCAGGATGCGCTCGAGGGAGTCCTGGGAAGAGAACGGGGTCACGAGCGGCAGTGCCGCCCGTGACCCGTAAGTCCGCTCGATGTTCCGTCCGAAGATGCCCACGTCCGGAAGCGTCTACCCGAGTGATTACTTTTTCGGACTCCCGGCGTGTCGCGCCTTGCTCGCTCGCACTTCACGGGCGACGCGGCGGTGTCTCAAGTCGGGGTGCGAGCGCTCCTCGTGTTCGCATGCGCAGTCCTCCGCGCCGCCCTGTGTGAAGCGGAAGGCGGACCACCAGGGGCAGAGGGTGCAGTGGATGACGATGCCGCTGGGAGAGCGGTCAAGCTGGATGGGGCTGGCCATGGTGGTGTCTCCTCAGAACGAGTCGTCTACGGACTGGATGGCGGGCATGTCTTCGAGCCAATGGAGGGCGAGGGCGGCGGCTTCGAGCGGGGTTACGTCGAAGTCGGGGTCGTCCTTGGGCGCGCCGAAGCGCCAGGTGCCGTAGTTGCCGAAGGTCTGTCGGGTGGCTCGGGCGGCGGCGGCGTCGAGGTGGTCGTTGCCGAAGACGACGACGGTGCCGGTGGTGAGGGCCTTGAACAGCGCGACGGCCGATTTCGGGATGTCGGCCGCGGTGCTGGCGCGGATGAGGGGCACGGGGTTGGCCAGGAGGATTTCTTTCTCCACCACGTCTTCGGTGTAGCCGCGCTTGTCGTAGCCCAGCACGAGGCCGGGGCGCTTGCGGAGCTTGTCGATGACCTCGCGGGCCAGGCCGGGGGTGCCTTCCTGCCAGTGCCAGAGTGCGATGGCTCGCCGCTGTGGGCGCTCGCGTGTTCCGTCCAGTTCGTAGGCCTCGTCTACAAGGTCGGTGTTGGGTTCTTCGTAGTTCCACGCGACCGCGAGCGAGGCGGTGAGGCCGAGGTGGTGAACCTTGAGCGCAACGCTCAGGTGGCGGGGCAGCTCGGGGAATGGGTCGGTGGTCTTGCGGGAGGCGTACAGTGCGGGCGGGATCAGCGTGTCTGCGGCTCCCTCGAAGCCGAATTGCCCGCCGTACTCGATGAGGAAGTCATCGAGCTTCACCTTGTCGAAGGATCGTTTGACGGCCTCGACGGGTGTGGTGAAGCCGACGCCGGTGTGCGTGATCTCGATCCACTCGCGCATGCGGCCACCGGTCGCGCCGGTGAGCGGGTGCGGGAGGTCGGGTTCCCAGGATGCGAGTTGCTCGCGGTCGGTGGTTTCGGGGATGCCGTGCCAGAGGACGTTGGCGTCGGGGTCGTGCAGGGCGCGCCACAGGAGGTTGCCGGTGCGCCACTTCGCGCCGGTCCCGGCGAGGCAGAACTGGGCGCCGATCTTGGTGTCCATGGTGGGGATGACGGCGCGTTCCACGTCTTCGCCCTGGTCGATGTCGGCCTCCGCGGCTTCGTCACCGAACGCGAAGTCGAAGCCACCGGAGCGGAAGCCTTCACCGTTGGGCGTGTACACGTTGAGGAATGAGCCGGTGTCGCGGAACTCCAGGTGCTCGGTGCCTTTGCCGACGTTGATCTTGATCGGGCTGACGCGCTCGTCGGGGTACACGCGGCGGAGGTGGGCCACGATGTCCTTGCGGAATCGCTCGCCCGCCTTGGCTCCGGTGGTGAACATCGTCCATCCGACCTGGTAGTCCTCGCGGTGGTAGCAGCGTCCGAGCATGACGGCTTGGACGCCGGTGGTTTTGGTCGAGCGGCGGGACTCGTCGATGGCGTTCATGAAGACGCCCGCGGCGAGGAGGTCGGCCACCATGAGCTGCATCGGGGACGGCCCCATGCCGCGGTCCCCCGCTCGCTGGCGTTGGTCGAGGCGGAGCAGGCGGCATCCTTCGATGAACTCGCCGCGGGATTGCTCGGTGGTGACGAGCTGGGCGTTGCCGATGGCGTGGTGGCCGTCGAGGCGAGAGCGCCACTCCAGCCAGTTGGCCTCTGACCACAGGTCGGTGAGGAGGGGAGTGAGGGTCATGGGAATCTCCGAGGTCAGGGGGGGAAATCGCTATTGGAGCCGTAGGCGGGGGTGCGAGCGCCGAACCAAAAAAACCGCGGTCGGCTCGGTCACCACGGCGCGAGTCCGCCGCGGGTTGCGCTGGTACGGAGGTCGCGGCGAGGTTGCCGAGTCGGTCGAGGCTGCCGGTCCGCGCGCCGTGCGTTGGTGATGGCCGCCCCTCGCTTGCCGCCCTCGCTGCGGTTGCAGCGCCGGCACTCGGGGGCGAGGTTGGAGCGGGCGTGTCCGCCGTTGGGGTCGAGGTGTCCCACGTCGAAGGGCTGGCCTGGTTCGATAGGGCATCCCCGCCGCCAGCACCGCACCTCGTTGCCGAAGGCCCAGTCCCGCCGCACCTGGTGCTTCACGAGCTTGGCGTTGGCGAGGTACTCGGGGTCGGTGTGCTTGCCGCTCACGCTTGTACCTCGGGCCACGACTCGAAGGTCTCCATGGCCAAGTTGCGGATGTGGCCGTTGCTCGTGGCTCGGATGACGGCAACGAGGTAGCGGCCCGCTCCGGTGAAGGACCGGATGAGTTCCCAGGTCTGCCCGTTAGGTGAGGTGCGAAGGATCATCCCCGGTGCCAGCCCTTGACGATGGGCAGCGCCTCGGGCGACACTGCGTCAGGAGCCAGCACGAGCGAGGGCCTCTCTCGTGAGCTTGGCTGTCGCTCGGGCAAGAGCGACCCTCCCGGCATCCACGAACGCCCATGCGGCGTCGATGTAGCTATCCCCCTCGTCTACGAGGATGGTCCGCGCCCGGTCGAGCGTGTCGATAGCGCTCTCGACGTAGCGACCCGTGACGTGCAGATCGAGCGCGTGCGCTTGCTGGGCCAGGCCGCGACCCGTGTCCACAAGATCGCTCAGCGCGCGAGCGGCTGCGATTGTCGGGCTGTTCATTCGTCTGCCTCCTCGGCATTGGGTCGGGTCACGTCGCTGCCGTGCCAGACGTGGCGTCCGTCGTCGCGGACGGTGCATCCCGAGCACCACCCGCTCACGGGGTCGAATGCGTGGACGTGGGCGCTCATCGGTCTTCTCCGACCACTCGCGCGGTTACCAAGGTGAGATCCCTAGGAGAGTCTTGGTAAGTAGGTTCTTGGACGGTTCTTAGTGCGACAGCAGGTGTCACCCCTGGATGCCCGTTTCTGTCACCCCTGGATCGAGCAGGGGTGACACGGTTGTCACCCCTGGATTCCGTCATCACGAGCGCCGTCGTGAGCACGTCGTAGACGGTCGGTCGATAGCGCGAGTCGAGATGCTGCACGTAGCGCTGGTCGCCCTCCCGGATCAGCTCGGAGGCGATGAGGTCACGGATGGCGCGCTGAACGGTGCGGTCGGAGCACTCCAGGACGTCTGCGATGGTCGAGACGTGCGGGTAGGCCCCGTAGCCGAGCTTGTCGGCGCGGTCGGCAAGCTGGAGCAGCACGCGGAACGGCGTGCCGTTGCATCGGCTCAGAGGCAGGTTGGCGGCCCAGATGTAGGCTTCTAGGCTCATGCCGTAGTCCAATTCGTTCTAACCACGTAGCGAAGCTAGAACGGAATGGACTGACACGCGGGCATTGAATGAATGCGGCGTGTCGTCAGATTGGTCTAATCTGACGGTATGAACGCCGATGCCATCACCGGACAGAAGGTCCGCGAGATCATGCGCGAACGCCGCATCTCCCAGGAAGCGTTGGGCCACGTCATCGCGGCAACGCAGAAGGCCGCGAGTCGCAAGCTCGCCGGAGAGCGGTCCTGGATGCTGGACGAGCTGCTAGCCGTCGCCGCATTCCTCGAAGTGCCCGTAACCGCCCTCCTCCCCGATGAGGGATATGAGCCGGTTCCCGCGGGCCGTGGGCGAGTCGGAGAGACTACGGATCAGAAGGTTAGGGGTTCGAGTCCCTTCGGGCGCACACTGTGTTGAGACAGTAAGAGGTCCGGTCCGGAAGAAATTCCGACCGGGCCTTGTCTCGTTTTCGGCCTCTCATCCGCTGTCGCGGAGCCGCGGCACTCCCGAAGAGCAGCGCGTCACAGGAGGTCTGCTCCCACCTGCTGGTGCGCCCTCCCCACGAGGGCAGCGGTCGCGGAGACGGCGACGCAGCCCACCGCGGCGATGAGGAAGAGAGCGACCGCCGCTCCAAACAGGCTGACCGCACCGAGCCATCCCGCTACGGGATAGGTGATGAGGAAGCACGCGTGCGACAGCGCGAATTGTGCCGTGTAGACGAGGTTCCGGTTCTGAGGCGTCGAGGCCTCGGCGAGCAGCCGCGAGGACGGCGTGTTCACCAGGGACGTACCGACGCCCATCACAAGCCAAACGCCCAGCAAGACGGGCCAATCGATGGCGGGGCTGACGAAGAATCCCGAGACGCCCACAGATAAGGCGAGGGCGGCGGCGATCACAAACGAGCCAGTGACCATGGTCCGGATGACACCGAAGCGTTCGACAAGGAACGGGATGCTGAACGCCGTGATGAGCGAGCCCAGTCCATACGCCCCGAGGGTGAGTGCCACCGCGGAGTCGTCGTAGTGGAAGGTCGCTTTCACATAGACGACGGAGTTGACGAGGACGATGGCCGTGCCCGCGCCAACGACGAGATTGGTGGCCATGACGAACCGGAGGGACGGTGTGCGGAGGAATACTCGCACGCCCATGGGGAGGCGTTGCCAGAACGTGTCGGAGGTCGTGGTCGATTCCCGCGCGGGGAGCGTGGCCGTCACGACGAGAATGGCGGAGCAGGCGAAGCCGAGGGCCGTACCGATGAAGAGGTTGTTGTAGGTGATGACCGCGAGGAGGGCGGCGGCGAGCACGGGACTCACGAGTGCTTCAAGGTCGTACGCCAGGCGCGACAGAGCGAGGGCGCGAGTGTAGTCGCGACTGTCGGGGAGCACGCTCGGGATGAGCGACTGGAATGCCGGGGTGAAGGTCGCCGACGCCGACTGGAGGACGAACACGAGAATGTAGATCTGCCACGTCTCGGTCACCGCGGGCAGCGAGAGGGCGATGGCGAGCCGGATGAGGTCAGCGCCGACGAGCACGGTCTTCTTGGGTAGGCGGTCGACGAGTGCGGCCATGAGGGGAGCTACGCCCACGTAGGCGACCATCTTGATCGTCAATGCCGTTCCGAGCACAGCTCCGGCCTTGTCGCCCGCGAGGTCGTAGGCGAGAAGTCCGAGGGCGACCGTGAGCAGACCTGTGCCGAGCAGAGCCAGGACCTGCGCCGAGAACAGGGAGCGATAGGTGGGGTTGCGGAGCACGCCGATCACGAGCGGTGCCTCGGGTGTTCGTCGACGGAGTGCTCGGCTTGGCGGATGGCCTCGATGACGAGACGCATCGCATGCTCGTCCGTAAGCCGGTAGAACACGCGGTTTCCGTCTTGGCGCACGCGCACGACCTTGCCCCACCGGAGTTTCGCCAGGTGCTGTGACACCGCTGCGGGACTCCGCTCTACAAGCTCGGCCAGGTTGTTGACGGACAACTCCCCGTCGCGAAGGGCGAGCACGATGCGAATGCGAGTCGCGTCGGCCAGGAGCCGAAAGACTTCGACGGCCACATCGACATACGCGCTCTGCGGGGTCAAGTCATCTGCATTCGTATCTACGTGCATGCGCAGATACTAACTCAGTGGACGTCAGGGATGCCAAGCGTCTGGCTGCTGGGCAGCGTCGAGCAGCGCGCTCGGAGGCTGTGGAGAAGAGGCGCACGAGGCTGCCCGTGGGACCGAGAACAGCAGTGACCGCTCAGCTCGTCGCCCGACGCCTCCACACCACAAGCAAACCGCCGACCACGACCAGCATGCCCGCGAGGGGAACCAGGCCGAGCCACTCCCCCGTACCGCTCTGGGCGAGCGCGGTCGGGCGTTCCGACGCCGTCGGGACGGGGGATGCCGTCGGCTCCGGCGAGACGGTCGGGTCCGGTGACGCGGTCGGCTCCGGCGACACCGTGGGGCGCGGAGCCGGGTCGTTCATTGCGGCGGTCATCGTCGAGAACCATCGCCACGGTGCCGCCGCGCCGCCCGGAAGGGCGTTCGCGTATTCGTCACCGCGGATGCCGCCGAACCGCGGCTCGGCGGCGGCGATGTCCTGGAGCGAACGGGCGAGTTCGTCGGTTGACGTGAACGTGCTGCCCGCGGGGCAGAGAGCGAGCGAGGTCGTGGCCGACAGGACGACCTTCTCCGGCGGCATCCCGAGCTGGGCGACGACTTGGCGGTAGTCGGCGCCGGTCGGGACGGCATCGCACGGCAGACGGAGGGCGAACCAGGCCACGTCCTCGCCGCGCGCCGCCGCGACGGCGGGATAGTCGGGAGCCGAGTCGCTCCCTCCCGCGAAGGCCGCCGAATCGCCGACGAGCGAAACGGAGGAACGGGGCCCGAGGTCGCGGCGCAGGGCGTCGATGAGCTTGACCAGCGTCCCGGTGTCGAGGGGCGAGCGAACGTCGAGCTCGAGAGCGTCGAACGTGTTCGTCAGCAGGTAGAAGCGGAGGTTCGCGTAATAGCGGTCGAAGTCGCGGCTCAGCAGGGACCAGATCGACGCGGACTCCCCGCCGAGAGTCGCGACGGTCGGGATGCCGGCGGCACGAACCTTGGCGAGCTCGGCTCGCGCGTCCGGATCGGTGTCGCCGAAGAAGGGCTCGCCGTTGCGCACGAACCCGCCGTCCTCCCGCAGGTCGAAAGTGCCGAAGGCGACGGCATCCACTCCCGTGTCGTGGGTGACGAGCCCGTCGAGCGAGACGACCTGCCGGCCGTCTTGTGTGGTCCGGTACAGGGCGATCGTCTTCTTCGCGGAGACCGGGCGCGGGGCGATCGACGAGGCGTCCAGCCGCACGACGTCGACGTCTCCGCCCGTGTTGTCCACGTGGACGGAGACACCCGTGGTGGCATCGGTGTAGGAGTCGCCGGCGCGCAGGGGAGCCTCGCGCAGCGTGGTCTCATCGCGGACATCCGGATGCCGGCCGTCGGCGAACTCGACCTGGATCGGGCCGTCTCCGGTGGTACGCGACACGTCGACGGTCGAGACGAGGACGCCCTCGCGAGGGATGCCGGCATCCCATTTCTCGGCGCGCCGGGATTCGACGGTCAGCACGCGCGAGGCGTCGAGCCGCACCGCCGCGAGCAGGGTGGGTCCGTCGGACTGCACCGGCGAGAGCGACACCGTGCGCTTCTCGCCGGGCAGCACGCACGCGACCTGCGCATCGCTCGCCCAGCCCAGCATCCATCGGTGCCAGGCGAAGTAGGCGTGCCCGGGACCGATGGTGGAGCCCATGAGGTCCCATGGCCCGGTCCATCGCGTCGACGGTTCTCCATCGTTCGCGGTGTTGTAGAGATCGGGCAGTCCGAGGATATGACCCATCTCGTGCGTGGGCACCCAGTGCCCGCCCCCGTTGATGTCGACCTGTCGCACCAGCGACCCGTGCGTGATCGTGCGCCCGTCTGCCACGACCTGGTAGTCGCTGCCCGCGTGCGAGCGGAACGCGTCACGCGGGGTGTTGGTCATCCAGATCACCCAGACGACGTCGACGCCGGAGAAGTCCACGGCGCCGTCCGTGGCGGCCACGGCGATCGCGAGATCTTTCCCGCTGTCTTCCCACTCCGCGGAGGTTCCGCTCAAGCGCGTCCACACGGGGTGGGATCGGCGCTGGAGGGTCAGCTCGCCGCGCGACGCCTCGTGGAGCTCCTGCACTGAGACGTCGAGAGTCTCCTCATCGCCGGGGATCTCGCGAGGGTCTCCGGGCGCATCGTCGAAGTCGACATAGATCGTCTGCACCACGGGAGATCCTGACGGGGGAAGCGCGTTCGACGGCAGGGGAAACCCTTCCCGCAGCGGGCTGTCACCCGCCGGCGCGCGGCAGGCCTCGATCGCGGATGCCGATAGCGCGTCGGTCGTCGCCGCGGCCGCGACCGTGCCACCGGGAACGAGCGCCGATGCCGTCACGGCGAGCGCGGCAAGAACGGACAGGAATCGAGAGGGGCGACGGAGCGTTCCCAGCGGCTTCACAGGCGAAGCTTATCGAGACAGAAGAATGCATTTCGTCGCGCGGGAAACATACGGATGCCGTCGCCCGACGGCGTCAATTCCGCTCCCAGTCCCCCACCCACCAGTCGCTGATGGTGGCCATTCTTTCTCCGACGGCGCGGTGGGCGCCGGTCGGGCGCCACGCGTCGAATGCGGCGCGGTCGGCGAATGCTGGCGAACCCTCAAGGTGACATCACAACGTCCCGCGGCCACCCGTAGTTTCCCGACCCGGTGGCCCAGGCGCCGAGCAGTCAACTGCGCGGCGCCTTTGGAAGGAGGGAGGGCAACGCCCTATCTGCCACCCACGCGAGCAAAACCGTCAGGGCGAGAGCTGGGACAAACACCCAAGTTCTGTCAGCGCCGGTCTGCACCAGCACGGGGTAGTGAATCACGTAGATGCCATACGAGATGCTCGCGACGGTCGCGGCGGGTCCAGCCAATCCGAGACTCGAACGAGCCATCCATTTCCGAACGGGTGTCAGGAGCAGAAAGTAAAGAGCGATCGCGAAGAGGAAGTGTCGGGCGATCAGAAATGGGAAAAAGCCGAGGCCCGAAAACCCATACACGAACACGCCCACGAACGCGACGAGAGACAACGAAAGCAGCCCCGACACCTCTGGAAGCGACGACCGCAAGTTCAGTCGGCCCGACATCCACAGATGTGCGGCCATCGCGCCGGCCCACCAGAGCATGAAATACGCGAGGACCAAAGAGAAGTGGTTCGGGAGAAGCAGGTAGGAGCCATACGCCAGCACACAGACTGCGGGCACCACGATTCGAGTTGCGAGCTGAGAGCGTCGCCACAGAATCATGACGAATGGGAAGAGCAGGTAGAACGCGATCTCGTACGACAAAGACCAGAGCGGACTGTTTCCGAGGTACGGGCCAACGATGACCCCGGGCTTGAGGACGTCGATGTCCTGCAGCGCGAAGAGCGTGCCCAAGGCGGATTGCCAGGAGGGCGAGACGGGTATGAGGCCGAGGCCCCACAACACGGTCGACACCACCATCGCAAACACCATCGGCGGGTAGATGCGACGGAGGCGTCGCAAATAGTACCCACGGGGCCGGGCAGACCTGTCGCGTTCGTTCGCGAAGATGACGAAGCCGCTGAGCAGGAAGAAAACGAGGACTGCTTCCTGACCGAAGGAGAAAATGGCACGAAGGGGACCAGCAAGATCAATCGTGTGATGTGCAACGACGTAAAGCGCGGCCAGCGCTCTCGCGACATCGAGACCGGCGCGAACACCCGGAGTCAGTCTGCGCGTTTCATTCACTTGAATCCTCACCACTTTTCTCCTCGAAACCAGTCGCTGCGTCGGGTGGAGTGGACGTGTCCCAGTCCCCCACCCACCAATCAGCGATGAGCGCGAGCCGGGCGGCTACACGCTGATGAGCGGCATCTGCGCGCCATGCGAGAAAGGCCGCTCGGTCGGAGAATGTGGCATCTTCGACAATGACGCGTCCCTTCCGGCGGTCAAGAGAAAGTTCGATGAGCCAGCTCTCAATTCCTTCTCCCGCGCCGAGAGAACCCAACGCCGACATGGCCTCCGAAACCTCCGGGTCCGCGACATCGTCACGGACCCGGAACAGCACAACGTGGCGAAACACCTACTGCCGCAGGTCGCCGACGTGGTCGCGGTACCAGGCGACCGTGCGCTCCATGCCCTCTTCGAGCGAGATCTTCGCGGTCCACCCGGCCTCGGCGAGCTTCGACACGTCGAGGAGCTTCTGGGGCGTGCCGTCGGGCTTCGAGGTATCCCACTCCGTCTCGCCCTCGAACCCGGTGACGCGCGCGATCGTCTCGGCGATCTCGCGGATCGTCACGTCCGACCCCGTGCCCACGTTGACCTGGTCGGGCCCGTCGTAGTGCTCGAGCAGGTGCAGGCACGCGTCGGCCATGTCGTCGGCGTGCAAGAATTCGCGTCGCGGCGTTCCCGTCCCCCAGTTGGTGACGCTTTCCGCCCCCGACTGCGCGGCCTCGTCGTAGCGACGGATGAGCGCCGGCAGAACGTGCGACCCCTGCGGCGAGAAGTTGTCGTTCGGGCCGTAAAGGTTGGTCGGCATCGCACTGATCCACGGCAGGCCGTACTGGCGACGAACCGCCTGGGTCTGCAGGATGCCGGCGATCTTGGCGATCGCGTACGCGTCGTTCGTCGGCTCGAGGTGGCCCGTGAGAAGCGAGTCCTCACGAATGGGCTGCTCCGCGAACTTCGGGTAAATGCACGACGAGCCGAGGAACAGCACCCGCTCCACGTCGTTGGCGAGGGCGGCATCCAGAACGTTGACCTGAATGCGCATGTTGTCGCTGAGGAAATCGACCGGGTACGTCGAATTCGCCAGGATGCCACCGACCTTCGCCGCAGCCAGCACCAGATACTTCGGCTTGATCTCTCCGACATACGCGAAGACGGCGTCGCGGTCTTTCAGATCGAGTTCGCGGGAGGTCTTTCCCACGACATTCTCGAATCCCGCGGATGCCAGCTTGCGCGAAATCGCCGAGCCGACGAGACCCCGGTGGCCGGCGACGTAGAAGGTCGCGTCGCGATCGAGCTCGTGCGGGGTGAAGCTCACGCCGTCGACAGCGGTAGTCACGCACGCGCTCCGAGGAGTTCGGCGTTGCTCCAGGTGGGAAGCGAGACCGTGTCGATCCACTCCGGACCCTTTTCGAGCGCGGTGATGTCGGCGTCGACCATGAGCTTCGCGAGCTCGTCGCCACGGACCGAAGGAACCCAGCCGAGCTTGTCGGCGGCCTTGGTCGGGTCGCCGATCAGGGCGTCGACCTCGGTCGGGCGAAGGTAGCGCTCGTCGAACTTGACGAATTCCTTCCAGTCGAGGCCCACGTGCCCGAAGGACGTCTCGAGGAACTCACGGATGGTGTAGCCCACGCCCGTGGCGAGCACGAAGTCTTCCGGGGTGTCGGCCTGAAGAATGCGCCACATGCCTTCGACGTACTCGGCGGCGTAACCCCAGTCGCGAATCGAGTCGAGGTTGCCGAGGTAAAGGTCCTTCTGCAGACCCGCCTTGATGCGAGCGACCGCGCGCGTGATCTTGCGGGTGACGAAGGTCTCGCCGCGACGGGGCGATTCGTGGTTGAACAGGATGCCGTTCACCGCGAACATGTCGTATGCCTCGCGGTAGTTCTTGGTGATCCAGTAGCTGTAGAGCTTCGCGGCCGCATACGGAGAGCGCGGGTAGAACGGCGTCTCCTCGTTCTGCGGCGGGGGCGTCGCGCCGTAGAGCTCCGACGTCGAGGCCTGGTAGTACTTCGTCTCGATGCCCGACAGGCGAACGGCCTCGAGGAGGCGGATCGTTCCCGTGCCGGTCGTGTCCGCCGTGTGTTCCGGCTCATCGAACGACACCCGCACGTGCGACTGCGCGGCGAGGTTGTAGACCTCGTCGGGGTTGATCTCCGACATCAGCGTGACGAGTCGCGCGCCGTCGGAAAGGTCGCCGTAATGCAGGAAGAGCTTGGCATTCGGGTCGTGCGGGTCGACGTAGAGGTGGTCGATGCGGCTCGTGTTGAAGGTCGAAGCGCGTCGGACGATGCCGTGCACCTCATATCCCTTCGCCAGGAGGAGTTCAGCGAGGTAGGAACCGTCTTGACCGGTGATGCCGGTGATCAGGGCGCGTTTTGTCACGTTTTTTCTGCCGTTCGGGAAGCGAGAAAGAGAGTTAGACCGGAGTCTTCACGGCGGCTTCGGCGGTCAGATCCGCGAGCAGACTATCGAATCGCTCGATAGCAAATGTTTCATTCAGGACCGTCTCTTTGTAACGTTTGCCGTTCTCGCCGAGCCGAACGCAGTTCTCGGGGTCAGCGGCGAGGGCAATCGCCCCGTCGAGGAGGGCTTCCGGATCACCCGCCGGCACGACCATTCCGGCGTCCGCGTTGTGGACTTCTTGGGCGGTGATCCCCAGGGCATCTGTGGCAGCCAGTATCGGTCGACCCGAGGTGAAATATGACGTCAACTTGCTCGGCACGCACATTTCAGCGACGCCTGGCAGCTCGTTCACCAAAAGCACGTCCGCGGATTGCAGGATCGCGGCGAACGCGTCGTCGTCGAGCGGCGGCAGAACGTCTGTCGTCGTCGGCTCAGCGGCGATCCGCTCCACCAATTGTTCCCGTTGCGACCCGTTCCCCACGAGCACGAAGCGCACCCGGTCTCCGCGTTTGTGGGCCAGGCGACCCGCGTCGACGACGTGATGCAACGCCTGCTTAGCGCCCATGTTGCCTGTGTGGACGACCACCGTCTCGTCCTCGCCCCACCCATATGAGGCACGAATGGCTGCAACGTCAACGGGGGAAAGAAGGGGCAGGTGGGTCCAGTTACGAATGACCGCGACGCGCTCGAGCGCCACGCCGAAATCGCTGTGGATGCGGTCCGCAAAGCGATCGTGGATCACGACCACCATCGACGCGGAGCGCAGCAACCAGCGCTCCAGCCCACGGATGACCCGCGCCGCCGCGCCGCCCCCCTGCCCGATTTCGGCCATTCCAATGCCGTAGAGATCCTGCACCCACACGACAAAGGGCGTCTTACGGTGCGACAGCAACGAACGCACGCGCACGAGCACGGATGCGATAAGCGCCGGCGAAACCACCACGATCGCCGTTGGCCGCCCCCATCGAGTAAAAATCTGGCGAACGCCAAATGTCGCTTCAGATATCGCCCGCGGAACCGAAGAAGGACTGTCCGGAACGAAATGTCGCACCCGGTGAACGTCGACACCTGAGATCCGTTCGCTGCGTGACCACTGCCCGTAACCTGGCGTGATCTTCCACTGCGGATAATGAGGGTGCGCGACCACCGCTCGGACCTCGTGCCCCTCCCGTGTCAGGCCCTCGGCCATGGCGCCGGTGTACGGGGAGATTCCCGTAGTCTCCGGGGGGTAGTTGAGCCCGAAGATCAGTGTTCGCGGAGGATTCACGGGACTGAGAGTACCGCCGCTACCGTTACGAGACAGTTACAAGAGAGGGACCACCGTGAGCGACATTCCGGTGATCGATCTTTCGAAGGCCCCCGGCGAGCGCGCCGCCTGGGATCGGCCGGCTTGGCAGGTCTATCTGTGGGCCGCTTTTGAGTTGATATTCATCACAAATCCATGGCAAATCAGCTCTGGCCTTCGCGTGCGAGTGCTTCGAGCGTTCGGGGCTGAGATCGGTCAGGGAGTCGTCTTCCGCCCCCGGACTCGCGTGAAGTTCCCCTGGAAGTTGCACGTCGGGGATCGGTGCTGGATCGGCGAAGGTGTGTGGTTCCACAACCAGGACCACATCTATCTGGCCACTGATGTCGTCGTGTCGCAGGAGACATTTCTCACGACGGGAAGCCACAGGCACCGAATCGACATGGCGTTGGTGACCCGCCCGATTACAATCGGCGCCGGCGCTTGGATAACGAGCCGGTGCATGGTTCTCGGCGGGACTTCGATTGGTCGCTCGGCAATCATCCAACCAATGAGTCTGCTTGTCGGCGAGAGTGTACCGTCAGGCCAGATCTGGGGCGGCAACCCCGCACGTTATATTCGCAACCGATTCGACCAGGACACTAAAAGTGGCAAAGATCGCTAAAATCTCAGTTGTCGTGCTAACCAAGAACGAAGAACAGGGGATTGCCGCAACACTGAATGAGCTGGCCTCATTTGAGGACCTCATCGTCGTGGATTCCAACAGCGAAGACAAGACCGTCGCCATAGCTAGGTCGCTTGGTGCGCGAGTGGTGAACTTCGACTGGGATGGCGGCTACCCTAAGAAGAAACAATGGTCGCTTGAGAATGCCGGAGCAAGGAACCCATGGGTCCTCCTCCTAGACGCCGACGAGTATCCTTCGGTCGAACTCATTAGGGAATTGCGACAACTCGAGCAAACCATCGAATCTACCGAATACGGCGCCTTCGACATACATCTTTTGTATCGATTCGCGGGCAAGCTTCTCCGGCATGGGCACGTCGTCACAAAAAGATCGCTAATCAGGACGGACCGTGCGCGATTCCCGGAAGTGGACGACCTCGACGCTCCAGGCATCAGGGAAGTCGAAGGGCACTACCAGCCGGAGAGCGACGCACCGATCGGGCACATGAGGCACAGGATCGTTCACGACGATCGCGATCCGGTCAGCAGCTGGTTTGCGCGGCATAATAGGTACTCCGACTGGGAAGCACACCTGCGGATGAACAGAGCCCTGCGGGACGACATCGCAAGTAAGCGAACGTGGAAGGGGAAGGTATTTGAGAGAGTGCCTTTTAAGCCCCTCGCTTTCTTCGCTTACAGCTATCTGATTCGAGGTGGATTTCTCGATGGGCGGGCGGGCTTCGACTACGCTTTTGCACTCACGACGTATTACTGGCAGATCGGCGTCAAGTTTCGAGACCTCGCACGTTCATGAGAGTCACTCAGTTGTGCAACACGCTCTCGGCCTCGGATGGCGGTCCGGCGAGACACGCTCTCGAAGTCAATGCCGCACTGAACCGTCTGGGCGTCGACGTCCAACTCTACTCAACCCGCACCTCAATCGATGCCCTCACACCCACGTTCTTAGCGCGTGAAGGCCTCGCGTTCCGAGAGCCGAAGAATGCGAGCACCCTGAGTGAATTAGTAGCCGCGGTAAAACGTGCTGATGCCGTCATTATTCATGGGTACTTCCTCGGATGGGTAGCGGCTGCTGTAGCCATAGCCCGTCTACACCAAAAGCCTGTGCTTCTTATGCCGCACGGCGCCCTGACGTCCTACGATCGCTCCCGCAACTCAGCCAAGAAAGACTTTTTCCACCTAACATGCGGTTGGTGGATCAACCGGTCAGTCCGGTTCGTGGTCGCGACCGAGCGCGAGTCAGCAGACCTGAAACGCAGATCACCTCACGCTCAAGTGACAGTGGTGGGCGCTGGCGCTAGCAGTCCCGCCATATCCCCTGAGAAATTTCTACATACGCCCATATCCTTACTTTCGCTATCGCGAATTGCATCCAAGAAGCGAATCGATCTCGCGATCCGCACGCTCAGCATCCTTCGAAAGCGAGGTGTGGACGCAATCTTGAGAATCGGCGGTGAAGGTCAAACAGAACTCACATTTAGCCTCCAGCGGCTTGCGGAGGCCGAGGGGATAGACGAACACGTTCAGTTTGTGGGCCACGTAGAAGGGCCGGACAAAGAGTCACTGTTCGAGACCAGCGACATACTGCTGCTGCTGAGCGACGATGAGAACTTCGGTATTGGGCTTGCAGAGGCTCTGTCGAGGGGCCTACCCGCGGTCACGACAACCGCCGTCGAAGCTGCCTCCAGCATGTCGCCCGCGTTCTGCCCCCGAGTGGTGCCAGGCGACGCCGAGGGCGCCGCTGATCAGGTGCAGTCTCTTGCCGACGGCTATCACGCGAAATCGAAAGCGGCCATCGAGGCTGCCCACCAGGCTTTCTCGTGGGACAGCGTCGCCAAGCGATGGGCGCAGACCTTGGATGAGATTGCCAGCGGCCACCATTCTTTAGGGTCACTCTCATCGCACGAAACCGACCTTCACAACTAGGAGCTGCCATGAATCAAGTGGTACGTGTCGTCATTCCGACGCTGGGCAGACGCCCAGATTGGCTTGCGCTTAGCCTCGCCGCAGCGACGCGCCAGGGAGAAGGAATCGAAGTAGTAGTAGTCGGACCCGATCAGCCTCACATTCGCGGCGCGGCCGACGAGTATGGCGCCCGCTTCATCATTGAGGAAGGAAGGTCCCTCAGCGCCGCCATTAACCAGGGCGCCCGAGTCGACGGACAGTACGCGTTCTTCACCTGGATCGCGGACGACGACGTCCTCGCACCGAACAGCATGCAGGCCAGCCGGGATGCGCTCGAGGGCTGCTCAGCTTCGTTCTCCTTTGGACGCGTCCGGTACATCGATTCAGATGGCGAGTCCAAATGGCTTCTCCGGACTGGCCCGTGGGCAGTTGCATACGCACGCCGCGGGATCAACTTCATCCCCCAGCCCGGCTCGCTCATTCGACGAGAGGCGTGGGACGCTGTCGGCGGCCTCCGCGAAGATCTCGCTAACGCGATGGATCACGACTTGTTCCTGAGACTGGCTGACCTAGCGGGCCCGGTTTACATCCCCAAAGAGGTGGCGGCCTTCCGGGTCCACCCGGGAAGCATCTCGGTGCAGAAATCGTCGCAGTCTGAGTCTGACGATGTTCGGTCGCGGTATGCGCAGCCAGCTACGGTCCGGAAACTCATTCCGGTGGTCGACCGAATCCTGCTTTCCGCATTGCGTCGCGTGCCGGGACCCAAACCTCCGCTGACAGGCGGGAAGATCTACACCAAAGCGAAAAATCTGTGATCGTGCGTCGCGTATTCAATCGCGCTCGAATTCAAATTCGAGCAGTGAGAGCCATGATCTTGTCCCCGAAAATTCGGGGACAAGGTCGGTTGATACTCGGCCGCTCAACCCGGGTAGAGGTTAAGGGCAAGTTGCAACGAGGGCGGGACCTGCAACTCGCGGACAGCGCCTATGTCTTCGTCGAAGACTCAGCATCACTCGAGCTGGGCGATAACGTGTACATCGGCAGAAACGCCATGGTGTCTTGCTTCGACGCGATCAAAATCGGTTCAGACGTGCGACTAGCTGAGCGTGTCTCTATTCACGACGAGAACCACGCTTATGAGCCGATCCCGGTCGTCGACCGTAACGCATACACAACAAAACCGATACTAATTGGGGATCGCGTGTGGATCGGCGCAAATTGCGTCATATTACCAGGCACTGTCATAGGAGAAGATTCTGTCGTAGGGGCTGGTTCTGTAGTGCGTGGCGTTTTTCCAGCTGCCTCCCTGATAGCAGGAGTGCCAGCACGAAAGATCCGTCAGATAGCTGAGAAATGAAGCGCCTCGCAGACGGCGGATATGGTGGGGTTTTCAGAGCCCTCGGCGCAAGAGGGCTCACGTTTCCTGTCGGAGCGATTGCGACTCTCGTAACGACTTCTTTGACGATTTCCGCGATTGGCGGAGACGCCTACGGCACTCTTTCGGTGATTTCTACGCTCTCGACACTTCTCGTATTCGCGGATCTCGGTTTTGGCGCCGGAATAATTAATCAGATTGCCGCCGGTAACCCTGAGAAATCTCGAGCGATAGCCAGCACTGCATTTCGCGCCCTTTGGGTGCCCGCCGCGATCATCTGCGCAATCGGCCTTGCAGGCGCATCTCTATTCTCGTGGTCTCGCCTACTCGGACTGGCTGGTCTGGACGCAGAACTCCTGGATTGGGCTACTGCCGGGTGTCTTGCGGCATTCGCGCTCAGCATCCCGTTCGGCATCGGCCAAAGGATCCTAGTAGGTCTGGGAAAGAACGATCTGGCCGTACTGCTCGGGATATCGGCCTCCCTCTTTGCAGTTTCCTATACGCTGGTGCTGGTCTTGACCTCAGCGCCCGCTGTTCTATTCGCTTTGGCCCTGCCATTGGGCGGCCTTATCGCAAATGTCATTTCGTTCGCCGTCGGCGCGAAGCTTCTAGGTTTGCGCCTGAAGTCCCTCCTCAGAAAGGACGCCGGTGGCGCCTTAGCAACTCTTTTCAGTCAAGGCCTACCGATGCTAGTGGTCATGATCGCACTACCAATCATGTTCAGCTCTCATCGAATCATTCTCGCGAAGCAGGGGTCCGCTAGCGAGGTCGCCATGTACAGCCTCTCGATGCAGTTCTACACTCCGATTTGGTCGTTCATCTCGATCGCTGGCACGGCTTTATGGCCAATCTTCGCGGGCCGACGTGCCCGTGGCGAGTCATCCTCCCTCATGGCTCCGTCCGCCATCTTTGGTGGACTCGGCGCTTTCGCAGGTCTCGGGATCGTCGCATTAGGTGGCCCGGTGGGGGCTATTGTTTCACACCAGCAAATTCAATTGACCCTCGGGATCCTACTTTCAGTGGCCTGCTTGCTCTTCATCCAGGCGCTGCAACAGGTTCCCGGCATGTTCCTAACAGACAGAAGGGGTCTTTGGTTTCAGGCTGCGTGCGTCGCCCTGGCCGCTCCGGTCTCACTAGGAGCTTCGTGGGCTCTAACCCCTCAATTTGGCGCACCCACGCCCCTCCTAGTGACCGCTATATGCGTCCTGTTTTTCCAGTACGTTCCGGGTCTGCTGCGAGCACGGCCAAAGAGGGCACGGAGGACGATGTGAAATTAGTGTATGTCCAGAACGAGTACCCGGTTCTCAGCCAAACATTCGTTTCAAATGAAATATCGGAGTTGCGTCGCCGGGGCATCGACGTCTACGTCGTGGCGTCGCGGCGAGGCGCCCGCTTCGAAGGTAGCGATACAGATCAACCCGATCTTGTTCTGAACGAAGTAGGCGTACGGAGACTCTTGACGTCGCACGCACGCTTGGCGGCCAAAGCGCCCAGGGTTTACGCACGTTATCTTGGCTGGCTTGCTAGGCGGGGCCCGAGTTTTCTGCCTTGGGCGTTCCACGTCCCGTTCATTTGGAGTTGTGTTCCGTACTGCGCCGACGTACACATTCACACCCACTTCGCCACAAGAGCCGCCGGAGTGGCGGAGGGGCTGCGAGAGATTCTCGGCGCAACTCGGTCGGTGACACTTCACGCATCCGACCTTTACAGCAACCCGCGGCTCTCTCTGCAGATCGAAAACGCTAGCTTGTGCACGGTCACCGAGCACAACCAGCGGTACTTGGAAGCGCTCAACCTCGACAATGGACATCTCGTTCGCTGCGGTCTCGACCTCACACGATTTGAAAGCAGCAACCGTGATCGAGTTGAGAGTGGTCTCCTAGTTTCTGTCGGAAGGCTCGTACCGAAAAAGGGACACGATCGCCTCATTCGTTGGCTGGGATCGGAAGCTGGCTCCCCCTACCGCTTGCGAATCGTCGGGAGCGGGCCGGAGCACGGCCCTCTAGCCGACCTTGTTGAGGATCTGGGACTCAGCGATCGCGTGCAGCTGGTGGGGGCGCAGCCCCCCTCTGCCGTCATTGAGGAGGTGTCTCGTGCCGACGTCTTCGCTCTCGCCTGCCGAGTCGACGATGCGGGCGACGCCGATGGGCTGCCTGTGGTGCTTCTAGAGGCGGCGCTGATTGGCACCCCAGTCGTATCCACGAACGTCACTGGCATCTCGGAGTTCTTGTCAGAGCAGACTGGCTACCTGGCTCAACACGATGATGAGACGGACCTGCATCGCGCACTGCTTGGAGCACTGACAGACCCAGCTCGGGACGTGCGAGCGAGACGAGCTCGTGCGCTTGTGATGGAGAAGTTCACCGTTCAGGCTCAGGTTGACGCGCTCATCAGGGCCATTTCGCAAGCGCGCGATGCACCAGTCAACGACGATTGATGCCGTGCCGAATGCGTGCCCGGTCGCCGAGCGAGATATCGTGGTGCGCCTAAGAAGGGTCATCGAATGACTTTGATCATGGCGATCGGTGGCGTGATTGCGCTAGCTATGTTGGCCAGAGCTGTCTACGTGCAGCGCGACGAGTGGAATTTTTCAAGCACCTTTGTCCTCCTCGCTGGATGGCTTCTGAACGCCGCCACTACGCTCGGCGTCTTTACGGGCGGGGTGCAAGTCACCGTCGATGCCTTCTACCAACGCGCAACCGTCATCTCTGGCTGGCTATCGACCTTCAATGAGTTGTGTACGGCCGCGCTGGTCGGACTCAGCGTCGTGTCCATCATCGTCGGGGTGTACCGCAAGGTACCCATCAACGGGCCAGCTTTAGGCATCGCAACGGTTGTTCTCATGGCCTCACTCGCCACGGCAGACACCGGGTCGGTCTCGGAGTCGATGTCGCCGCGGACCATCGCGCTCTTCTCACTGGTCTTGGCATGCGCCTTCCTCGAGCCTGGACGCGGCGCCATATTGGGGGCCGCAGCTTTCGGTGCAAGCGTCGCCGTCGCGAGCGCGGTTGCTCCGCTTTTTTCTCCCGCAGCCATTTCCGCATGCGGTGACAAGTGCGGGCTTTTCGGCCTCGTGTTGCAAGGAGCGCTGGGGAACGGCAACGGAACCGGGCTTATCCTCGCCCTCGCTCTACCTACGATTTACCTCGCTTTTCGCGGGTACAACCGTTGGATACTTGTCGCGTTCACCTTTATTGTGATCGCCTCGACTGGCTCCCGAACTTCACTCAACGCGTCGGTAGTAGTGCTCGCGGTGTTCATCCTATCGAGGCCGGAAATGCGCGAGCCGCTGAGCGACACGTGGAGACGGGTTCTTCTCTTCACACCCGTCGGCGTGTTTGCCGTCGTCAGCGCGGCCTTCCCGTTGCTGAATACGGACCCGACCGCATTCACCGGACGCGGGTACTTGTGGACCACGGCCATGAACTACGGTTCAGGGCGCTCATTGACTGGCTCGGGAACGCAATTGTGGCAGGGCCTGTACGGGACCGGTGTGATATCTCAGAACGCCACCTATTCTGCCCACAATCAGTGGGTTGATGTCTGGTTCATCTCGGGCTTCTCCGGCCTCGCAATATTCGTCGCAAGTTTGCTCTTCGTGTTCTGGCGAGCAGGTGACAATGCGTACCTCGCTGCGGCCATAGCTTTACCCGCGTCCGTCATCGCTATCTCAGAAAGACCTTGGGCAATCGGCGCGATTGACTGGCTGAGCTGGGCCCTGCTGGCATTCCTTCTCGCCGCGCCACTCGGAAGGCCCGGGCGCAGCTGGCTCACAAAGGAAAATTCAGACGATAACGCCGCCCGGGCACCGTTGATGAACGCGTTCCCGACATAGCACACCGCGCCCGAGCCCCCAGGTTGATCGCCGCGGTCCGGAATTTATACCGCCCGTGGAATATGCCACGCCGAGACTGAGACACTCGTCGCATGCATGATCGCTCCGCGTGGCCGTACGACTTAGTCGCCCGCGACCACCTACGAATGAGTGCTAAGACAGCGCCGAACCGACAACCAAGAGGGCAATGTAAGTCGCGTTGTACACGACGTGAGCAAGTACAGCGCCCCAGATCCGGCCCGTAACTATGACGAGGACGGCGCACGCGCACCCAACGACGAATAGTTGAATGCCATCTTGCAGCGCCAGCACACCACCGACTGCGTGTAGGAGAACGAACGCGCCAGCGGATGTCAGCACAGCCGTAGTTGCAGCAGCCCCTATGCCGACGGCTCGCCGAAACAGTTGGTAGACGCCGACGAGGACAACCGCCCGGAAGAAGAACTCCTCCAACACGGGCGCCACGAACACCGCTGGCACCGCAACGGTGAACATCCACGCGATTCCGGACGATCCGTCAAGCGTAGCTATGGTCGGAAAAGCGCTGAGGTTCACACCAGCCAGCCACCCCTGCAGGGCACGTAACCCGAGACCAACACCAATTCCCCACAGCAGGTCGATGGCACGAAGACGCAGCAATCCGGCGGGCCGCGCCCGGGACAGCGCGTAAATAACCGCCACCCCCATGCTTCCCCAGAGCAGCACTGACGAGGCCACGGAGGACCACACCCACGGAACTCGATTCATCACGCCCGCAGCGATCACACCAAGCCCTACGGACACCAGAGCCGCTGACAGAACCGAAGCGTTCCACTTTCGGACCGACAGACCGCCTTCCCGCCAATCTGTGCGGATTCTTCGACGCCCGGATCTCCTCGAGCTAAGCTCTGGCCGAGATGTGCCAACGGCGACGCTTCGCGCGCGATCTCCCGAAGGGTGGAGGGGGCTGGGCTCATCAGGCACACGGACAAGGTATCGCTCGTCGCCTGGAACGCCCAGCAGGCTCGACTTCTTTTGTGCACCTAATGCACGCGCGCTGCGGCGCACTCAAAGAGCACCGCTTCGCGGAACACCAGGGCGCGTACCACCCGCGTTTTCTTTTGCCAGACGTGCCCTCCGCCTATGGCAGACTTGTCGCTACTTCGGCCTTCCGATCTCGGCTGGCAGCCCGTCCTCGAGAGGCACCATGCAGCTCAGCGATCACATCCGCATCCTCCGCAAGAACTGGCTCGCGATGGTCTTGCTTACGTTTTTGGGCTTTGGAGCAATGGCGGGGTACTCACTCACCCGAACGCCGATTTACGAATCCTCCAGCACTGTGTTCGTATCGACCCAGGCGGGAAGCACAGCCGCGGAGTTACAACAAGGCTCGAGCTTCGCCCAAGCGCGGATCAACACCTATGTCGGGCTTGCGACTACGCCGGTGATTCTGGACCCCGTAATCTCAAACCTCGGGCTGGCAACTACAGCTGAGCTTCTCTCCAAAAAAGTCACGGCGTCCGCAGCGTTGAACTCCACGTTGATCACTGTCACCGTCTCGGATCCCAGCCCGGCTCAGGCGGCGGAAGTAGCGAACGCCGTAGCTGCGAGCCTCTCGACAGTGGTGCCCCAGCTCGAGCCTGAGGCAAATGATGGGTCAAGCCCCGTGCGGCTCAGTCGAGTTCGAGACGCTCAGCCGGCTCTGCAACCCTCTAGCCCGAACATCCCGGTCAACCTGCTGGGCGGGACTCTTGCGGGACTCATCCTTGGCGTTATCTTCGCGGTTGTGCGGAGCGGTCTCGACAACCGCGTGCGAACTCCTCGTGAGGCGGAGCAGATCACCAAGGCGCCGGGCATCGGTGCCATCGCGTTCGACGCCAAGGCGAAAGAGCGTCCTCTCATCGTGCATGCTGACCCGCTCAGCCCTCGGGCAGAATCGTTCCGCGCACTGCGCACCAACCTGCAGTTCCTTGATATGGGCGGTCGCTCGAGCTTCGTAGTTACTAGCTCGATCCCCAGTGAAGGCAAGTCCACAACCACAATCAATCTAGCCATCGCCCTCGCTGATGCGGGGAAGCGTGTTGCTCTCCTGGACACGGACCTTCGAAAGCCGAAGGTCGCGGAGTATCTCAGCATCGAAGGCGGCGCGGGGCTGACGGACGTCCTTATCGGGCGTGCGAAGGTCAACGATGTCATGCTCCCCTGGGGCGGCCGGAGTTTGTATGTACTGCCGGCCGGGAAAATTCCCCCCAACCCTAGCGAGTTGCTCGGGTCTCGCCAGATGGGCGTGCTGCTTGAGATGCTCGAAAACGACTTCGACGTCGTCCTTTGCGACGCGCCTCCGCTCCTGCCTGTCACGGACGCCGCAATTTTGGCCCGAGCAACCAGCGGTGCGTTGATGGTGGTGTCTGCCGGTCGGACCACCCGCCATCAGCTCAGCCTCGCGACTGAGGCACTGCATACGGTTGGCGCGAAGCTCGCAGGCTTCGTTATGTCGATGGTGCCAACACGAGGCCCTGATTCCTACTACTCCGCGTATGGCTACGGCTACGGCTACGGATACCGCGAGCCTGCAAGTGACAGCAAGCGCGCTAGCCGCGACGCTCCGAAGCGGCGCGGACGGTCGACCCCGATGGCGACGGTGCCGACATCTCCCACGCTCGAAGAGCTTGGTTTCACGTCCCGCCGCAATTCGCGCGACCGAGACAGCTGAGGCGTCCAAATGCGAACCTGGGTGAGAAGAGAGATTCGGCTGTGCAACCGCGCGACGAATCGCACGGGGAGCTCGGTTACGCACTCCGAAGCCCCAGAAACTAGCCGCGGGTCGGCTCGATGACATGGTTGTGAGCGATGGTTTCCTCCCGCCGCGTTTGCGAGCAGTTGGCCATATCGCCGCATGGTCACTCGTAATACTGCTTCTGCTCCTTCTGGCGACGTCAGCCTGGATTGCAGTGCGGGGCGCCTTGGCCTACCAGCATCTCGCACGAATACAGTCCGGGGCGGCAACGAGCGTTACATTGTTGGTGAGCAACCCGTCCGAGGCTGTACCGACCGTCGCCCGACTCGCGTCTGACGCAGCTGCGGCTAGAGAACTCACTTCTGATCCGGTGTGGGCGCTTGCACAGCACATGCCGTGGGTCGGTCCCCAACTGGCAGCGTTTGGGACCGTTGCCAGGGCGTCGGACGAACTCTTGACGGAAAGCCTTCTTCCCCTTGCCACGGCTGCTCAAGGTCTCTCTGTCGACTCTTTGAAGCCCACCAATGGCCGAATAAACGTAGGCGCGCTGGGGGACCTTGCCGCTCCGGCCGACCAGGCTGCCGATCGTGCAGTCGCCGCGGCAAGCGAGCTGCGAGGTGTCGATCGCACGCCTCTTCTGGGCAAGGTCGGCACGGCAGTCGAGCAAGCCGATCAAATGTTCAGCGGCGTGTCCGCTGCAGTCGACGGGGTCGCGCGCACCGCCGAGCTGCTACCTGCGATGTTGGGACAGGATGGCCCTCGCAACTACTTGGTGCTCGTGCAAAACAATTCAGAGTGGCGCTCGCTTGGGGGCATCACAGGGACCGCCATTCTGTTGCATACCGACCAAGGTTCCGTCTCGCTGAAGGACACTCAGTCCGCCACGGGACTCGTTCGAGACCTTCAAGAACCAATCATGGAGCTGCCGAATGATGTTGTGGACATCTACGGCACCCGGCCCGCTCGCTACTTCCACAACCTCACGCAGATTCCTGACTTCACGTTGGATGGGCCGATTGCTCGAGAAATGTACCGGTCTAAGACCGGGGTCAATGTGGATGGGGTCATAGCCGTCGACCCGGTCGTCCTTTCTTATCTCCTAGGTGCAACGGGACCAGTCATGCTCCCTGCGGGCGACAGGATCAGCGCAGAGAACGCGGTCCCGTTTCTGCTGAACGATGTCTATCTGAGATACGCAGAGCCTTCCGCGCAGGACGCGGTCTTCGCCGGAGCCGCCGGAGCTGTCTTTCAAGGGCTTCTAGACGGGCATGGGTCCGTATCCGACATCGTCAAAGCTTTGGGTCGCGCAGGCTCCGAACACCGGCTCCTACTGTGGAGCGCCGACGAGCAGGAACAGGCGCGTATCGCGGACACCTCGATCGCAGGCAAGTTGCCCCTCACGGATACAACGACCGCTCGCTTCGGAGTTTTCCTGAACGACGGTACGGGCTCGAAGATGAGCTACTACGTGCGACCAGACGTCTCGCTCGAATGGAGATCGTGCCAGTCGTTTGAACCTGTTGATCGACGGTCTCTGACCCTTCGGGTCACTTTGACCAACACTGCCCCCGCCAATGCGGGAGCGACGTTGCCCGACTACATAACAGGTGGGGGTGCGTACGGAACGGTCCCGGGAGACGCGAAGGTTGTCGCAAATCTCTTCCTTCCGACTGGGTCTGGGCTCGCCTATGCAGAAAGCACCGACGGTAGTACTTTCGAGGACGGCCAGTTCGAGGGCCGACAAGTGCTCACGTTTGGAGTCGAGCTCAGCCCCGGCGAGTCGACAAGCATCGAAGTTCGCGTCAGCCCACCTGCAACGACGGAGGATGCGGAAGCGGTCGTCACGCCCACAGCCGACGCCACGCTGGCCCCCTTTGTGCGTTCTTCTTGTTGACCGCACGGGCTAACCGGCCCTAGTTCCGCAGAGTTTTGCACTCTGTGATGTCGCGCACTGTTTACGCGGAAGAAACCCGCTAGGGTTTGCATTCCTGCTGGCGCCTAGGGAATACTCAGTAGGGACTCAGCTATACCACACCGCCTCATTCTCGTCCCCTCACGCAGCACCGACGGAACCAGGGAACGAGCGGAACCTACACACCACCATTTAGGTCTTGAAAGCAGGCTCTCATGAAGCGTCGTCTCACTACGGCGGTTGCCTCGGCATCTGTCGCCGCTGCGCTGCTCCTCGCCGCGCCCGTCGCCGCTCAGGCGTACGTCCCCACCGGCCCCAACACGGTGACCATCACCGTTTCGTCCAACGGACCGGTCCCCGTCGCGGGCTTCCAGCCGGGCGCCGAAGTCACCTTCACGCTCGTTGGCCGCGGCGTCACTGGGGCCAACATCGCAGCGGCCAACCTGCCCGTCACCTCGGCGTCGGTCACCAAGACCGCCGACTCGTCTGGTGCGGCTACCGCTGTCGTGACGCTCCCCGCCAACCCGAGCGGCTCGTACACGCTCGCCGCGTCCGGTGCCCGCGCCGACAGCAACGGCGGCGGCGGCTCGAACAACGGCGGCGGCAACAACAACGGTGGCACCAACGCCCTCCCCGAGACCGGTGTCAACGGCGAGTCGCTGATGGGCATCTACATCGGTGGCGGCGCGCTCGTGCTCGCCGGTGCGACCGTCGCGGTCGCCGCGAAGGTTCGTCGCAACCGCGCCGAGAACAAGGCGTAAGCGCACACACAACTACGAGAGAGCCCCCGTCGACTTCGGTCGACGGGGGCTCTCTCGTTCCTCACTGCACCACGAAATCCCCGACCCGCGTCACGCCATCCGACAAGTACACCGGCACGACAACCGCCTGACCGGCTCGCCCTTCCTGCCACCGCAGGGCCTCATCAGGTGACGTGAAATTCTGGCTCGAGCCCGTGGCATCCGCCAGCTCATGAGCATCGACGTAACCCTGGCGTCCGTTCGTCGCCACGACCGCGATGAGGTCGGGCTCCTCCCCCGCGCCCGAAGACCCATAGGTCTGGCCGCGGTCGTTGACCGCGAGGGGAACCGGCTCGGCATCGAGGAAGGTCGCGGTCAGGCGCCAGCTCTCGCCCGGACCCGCCGACACCACGACCTCCGCGCCGACCGCCTCGACGGGCACGTCGATCCACGACACCGCCCCCGCAGGGTTCGCCGCCAAGTCCTCGGCGGTGCAGGTGGCGGAGCCTCCGGGAAACGTGAACGTGCCCGGCGTGAGGCAGCGCACCTCCACGCGAAGCTGGTTCGCCGTGTCGGGGCGCGCAGGAAGCGCCAGCGTTCCATCGCCCGTGCCGTCCACGCTCGTCGGCACGCCCAGCTCACTGACGGCGGTGCCACCGGGAAGCGTCCACAGGTCGGCGGTCGCCGCCGTCCCGCCCGCCGCGAGCACGACAGCACCCACGCCGGCGACGAGGAAGAGTCGCGCTCGGCTTCGGCGCTGCGGAAGCTTCGTCTGCGCGACGAGCTCGCGACGCAGGCCCGCGCGGAAGGCGGGATCGATACGGGGTGCGTTCATGCGGAATCCTCCTCGAGTGCGGCATCCCGGGGAACAAGCCCGCGGAGCTTCGACCGCGCGCGCGACAGGCGGGCGCGCGCCGCCACGGCGCTGAGGCCGAGAACCATCGCCGCCTCATCGGCGCGGTATCCCTCCAGGTGCACGAGCGTGACCAGCTGACGGTCGACGGCCCCCAGCGGCGCGAGCAGCGCAAGCGCGTTCTCGTCGGCGAAGGCCTCGTCCTCGGCGGATGCCGCGTCGTCAGCGCGGGGCAGGGTGTCGAGCAAGCGCCGGTAGCGGGCGGCCGCGCGCTGGAGATTGCGCAGCGCGTTCGTCGTCGTCGCGAACAACCACGGCAACGGCGACCCGTCGACGACACGCACCGCATCACGCCGGCGCCACAGCTCGAAGAAGGCCACGGCCGTGGCATCCTCGGCATCCCGTCGATCGGATGCCAAGCGCGCGGCGTGACGGAAGACACGATCCACGTGCCGCTCGTACAGCGCGCTCAGTGCCCGGTCGTCACCGTCGGCGGTGACGCGGCGCCACAGCTCGGCTTCGTCCATACCCGGGAATGTCCGGCCGGCGTCGTCGTGTGACATGGCGGCCGCGAAGAACCCGGAGTCAGCGCGTGGCCGACTTCTTCTTCTTGCCGCCCTTGTCTTCCACCTCGGCGGGTTCGGCTTCCGCCTTCTCTTTCGCCTTCCGCTTCGCCTGGGAGGCGAGGCGGGCGAGGTCCACCATGCGGAGCGCGTCCATGCGGGCGCGGCGCATGGTGGCGTAATCGGGATCGGCGTCGGCGGTCATGCCCTCGACGTCGAGGCGCTGACTCAGGTTGGCCTCGACGTCGCCCCACGCCGCCATGCGAGCATCGGCGACGAGCGCGTTGACGCGCGTCGCGTCGTCGGCGAGAGCGCGCAACTCTTTCGCGACGCCGCGCGACTGGTTGGCGCGACGGCGCAGATTGCGGGTGTCACGGTCACGGTAATCGTGCGTGCCCGACGAGTCGGAGAACCGCCCCCACGCGCGCTTGCGCTGGTTCGTCACGCGTTCGGCGGCCTGATCCTGCTCATCCGCGAGGGCGCGGAGGGTCGTGCGGGCGAAGTCCGCGAACACGTCGCTGTCGAAGTGGCCGCCCCGGGCGATCGTCTCGACGAGGATGCGATTGCGCACCGTCAGCCGCGCCGCCGCCGTCGCGATCGACAGCCCTTCGGCAATGGCATCCTTTGTCCGGCCCACGAAACCCTCCCGCTCCAGGTTATCGGTCGGGGCGTTCCGACAAGCCGGCGGGCTAGACGAGCTTGGTGACGATCGCGTCGATGCGACGGGTGCGCGTCTCGGCCGTCTTGGCCCCCTCGACGTTCGTCACGTGCGCCTTCCGCGCGCTCGGCGCGAGGGCGTCGAACGCAGCCCGCACTCCCGCCTCGGCGAGGGCCGCAGCGAGGTCGGCAGGCACCTCGACCGTGCGCGGGGCGGTGTCGAGCTTCAGACCGACGGTGATGGCATCCCCGCCGGAAAGGCCGGTCGCGGCGCGTTTGTCGGACGAGAAAGGAATGAGGATCTTTCCCGCCATGGCACCGAGAGTGCTCGAGAAGACATAGCCATTCACGTCGACGACGACGGCCGCGCGCTTTCCGCCACCCAGCGCCTCGACGACGTCGGCCGGAACCTCGATGCCGGTGTTATTGCCCATCTGCAGCAGGGTCGTTTCGAATTCCATGAGCCGATCGTGGCAGAGCGCGCGCTACGTGAACAGCGTGTGAAATGCAATCCCCTCCGACGGCATCCCGTTGCTCCGTATGGTGACATCTGTTGCGGAGGGCCTCGGAGAGTACTCGGGGGCCTTCTGTCGTTTCCGGGCTCGGACATTCGTGCGACGGCTTTTACCGGAGAACGCACGGCGAAGCAAAGGCCAATCCGAAGAGCCCATTGTCTCCGAAGATGTGGGGAAGGCGGCCACGAGGTCGCTGCTAACTCACTGGGAGGTTCACCATGAGCTCTTCGCCCAACCGCCTCGTCGCCACGATCTTCGGTGCCGTCTACCTGCTCGTCGGTCTGCTCGGCTTCGCCGTGACCGGCGGCGTCGGCTTCATCTCGAACGAGGGCGGCCTGCTCCTCGGCATCTTCGAGGTCAACCCGCTCCACAACATCGCTCACCTCCTGATCGGTGGTGCCCTGCTCGTCGCCGGCCTCGCGAACGCCCGCGCGGCGAAGGGTGTCAACACCACCGTCGGTGCCGTCTACCTGCTGCTGGGTATCGTCGGCTTCTTCCTGATGGGCCCCGCCAACATCCTGGCTCTGAACGTGCCCGACCACTTCCTGCACCTCGCCAGCGCCGTCGTGCTGCTGGGTGTCGGCCTCGGCACCGAGCGCAACGTCCCCCGCACCGCGGCGGTCTGATCATGACTGCTGCGACCTTCGTGCGGTCGTGGCCCTCCGTGTTCGCCTGGGGGGCCGGCCTCATCACCGCCGCCCTCGGTGCGGGCGCCATCACCCGTCCCGATTCCGGGGCCGTCGCCGACGGCCTCGGGATCGGGCTGGTGGTCCTCGGACTCGCCGCCCTCGCGTGGGGCGGCGTGGTCCTCTGGGCGGGACGCCTGGTCGTTCCGGCCCTCGTGCTCGGCGGAAGCCTCATCACGATCTTCGGTGTCACCGCCCTGCTCTTCGTCGTCCCGGCGCATACGAGTGTGCTCGCGGTGGCTGCGGCATCCCTTCTTCTCGTCATCGTCGGGGCCAGTGCCGCCGTGCACGTGCGGCGTGAGCGCCGGTCTGCGAACGTGACGCGTACCGCGCAGCCCATGAGCGTCGTCGGGCTCCTGGTGGCCGCCGCCGTGATCGCGGTCGTCGTGACCCCCGCGCTCGGCGCGACGCAGAACGCCGTGCTGCTGCGCGACGACGGCACGGTGCCGGTCATCTCGCACGAGGGGCACTGACTCTCTCGATGCCGCGACACCTCGGCGCCCCCGGCGCACGGCGGTGGCACGCTGGAGAGGTGAGCGATTCCCCCTCCCCCGCACCCGGCTGGATTCCGTCGCTGCGGGGGAAGCTCCTCGTCGCCCTCGCCGGGGATCCGACCGGCATGGCCCCTTACGTGCGGGCGATCGCCGAGGGCGATGACGCCGGATACTTCGCCGAGAACGGTCCCGCGTGGACGGTCCACGCCGGGACGGGGACCCTGGTTGCCGGCATCCGGGCCCTGCTCCTGCAAGCTCTGCACCCGGGCGCCCTCGCGGGTGTGCACGACTGGTCGCGGTATCGCGAGGATCCGCTCGGGCGCCTCACCGGCACGGTCCGCTGGGTCGTCACGCTCACCTACGGTTCACGGACACAGGCGGATGCCGAAACCGCACGCGTCGGCCGGTTCCACCAGCGCGTGAAAGGCGAGTACCGGGCGGGTGACGGGCACGAGCGCTCCTACTCGGCCGAGACACCCGACCTCGTGCGCTGGGTGCACCTCGCCTTCACGGACGCGTTCCTGTCGGGACACGAGGTGTCGCGCCGGCCCATCCCGGGCGGCCCGGACGCGTACGTCGCCGACTGGGCGACCGCCGGGCGCTTGATGCGCGTCGTCGACCCGCCGCTCACCCGCGCGGCCCTGCACGCGGAGCTCGACGGCTTTCTCGAGCGCGGCGAACTGCGCCACGACGAGCGCGTCGACGAGGTGGTGCGGTTCCTCAAGAAGCCGCCATTCCGCGGGCTCATGGGGGTGTCTTACCGCGTGCTGTTCGCGGCCGCGGTCGCGACGATCCCGCCGCGGTTCCGGCGGATGCTGGGGCTGCGACGGTCGCCGCTTCCGGTGCTGACGGTGACGCGGGTGATCCTGCGCGTGACCGAGCGGGCGCTCGGGTCGGGTCCGCGGGCGCAGGACATGGCGCGGGAGAGGCTGCGGCGGCTGGGGGTGTGAGGCTTCGGCGCCTGGCCTGCGGAGCCGTCGTAGCCTGGAGGGACCGGAGGTGCCCATGAGCGACGACCCACGCCAGTCGGCCGAGCGCTACCGGCTCGACCGCGAGCTGCGGGAGAGCGGTCTCGAGCCCGAACCCTCGGCGACCGGAGCGGAGCGCGGATCGACCGCGGCCGAGCGCGCCGCCTTTGTCGAGACGTCGATCCAGCAGGCGATCCGCCGCGGGGAGTTCGACAACCTGCCCGGTGCCGGCAAGCCCCTCCCCGACCTCGACGGGACGCACGACCCCGACTGGTGGATCCGCCGCAAGATCGAAGCCGAGCAGCTCACCGGTCTCGGGCCGCCGGCCCTCACGCTGCGGGTCGAGTACGCCGAACGCGCGGAGCGAATGGATGCCATCGCGCGCGAGCCCGACGTCCGCGAGGCGCTGCACGACTTCAACCGGCGCGTGATCGAGGCGCGGCGGCAGCTGCAGGGCGGGCCGCCCGTGGTGACGCCGACGGTCGACGTGGAGGCCGAGGTGGCGGCGTGGACCGCGCGGCAGCGCGCGCGGGAAGAGGCGGCGGCTGTCGCGCCGGTGGTGCGACGGCGGTGGTTTCGGCGGGGTCGCTCCGGCCCCGGTGGCTGAGCTCGCGCCGAGGTGGCTGAGCTCGCGCCGAGGTGGCTGAGCTCGCGCCGAGGTGGCTGAGCTTGCGCCGAGGTGGCTGAGCTCGTCGAAGCCACCGGACCCTTCGACAAGCTCAGGGACCTACGAGCGCAGCCGGCTGAGCCTGCCGAAGCCACCGGACCCTTCGACAAGCTCAGGGACCCGGGGGCTACAGCGCGGCGAGAGCCTCGGAACGCTCCACCAGCGCGCGAGCGCGGGCGAGGGTCGGAGCGTAGGAGCCGTCGACCGGACCGTCGGGCGTCGCCGACAGCAGCGCCCGGGCACGCTCGACCTCATCGGGCGCGGGCGTGAAGCCGGCGTGGGCTCCGGGGATGGCGGCATCCTGCAGCGCGAGAGTGCCGGTGAAGCCCATCGCGACGGCGTGCACAGCGGCATCCCGAGCCTGCTCCACCGGGCCGCACGGGCCGTCGATGGGACCGGCGATTCCCGCGGCGGCCGAGGCGACGACGAGCTGCGCGCGCGGCCACGACAGCGCGAGGCGGTCGGCCGACATGCCGGTGTCGCGGCGGAAGTCGCCGGTGCCGAACGCGAGGCGCCGCGTCGCGGGGTGCGCCGCGATCGCGGGGGCCGAGAGCAGGGCCGCGGCCGACTCGATCATCGCGACGATCGGGACGCCGGAGGGGAGGGATGCCGCGACGTGCGCAACATCCGCGGGACCGGCGCACATCGCCAGGACGACCCCCGCGAGGCGATCGTCGAGCTCGCGGCCCAGAGCGAGGTCGTCCTCCCCGTCGCGCGTGCCGGCGGCGCTGATGCGGAGCCACACGGGCGCGTGGGCGGCGGCCCGGCGCGCGCGGTCGCGACCCTCGGCCTTGCGTCCGGAGGGGAGGCCGTCCTCGAGGTCGAGCACGAGCACGTCGGCCGCGGTCTCGAGTCCGCCGGCGAGGGGCGAGCGGAGCATCCAGGTGCGCGCGAGGTCGACACGCGCGGGGGCGGGGGCGGCCGAAGCCGCCCCCGCCGGAGAGTGCGCCAGGGTCACGAGCGACCCCGGGCCGCGGCCTCCGCCTCGGCCTGAGCGCGGAAGGCGTCGAGCGAGGACGTGTCGACCGTGGGGCCGGTGCCCGCGTCGAGCGACGCCTGCTCCTTGGCATCCGTCGCCGGAGTCGCCGAGTGGTCGTGGCCGGTGAGCAGCGACTCGTCGAAGGGGATGTTGCCGGCGAGGACCTCGCGGACGCGCTGGCCGTCGTACTGCTTGGTCCAGACGCCGATCAGCATGGTCGCCACCGCGTTGCCGGTGAAGTTGGTGACCGCGCGGGCCTCCGACATGAACCGGTCGATGCCGACGATCACGCCGACGCCGTCGACCAGGTCGGGGCGGTAGGCCGAGAGGCCGCCGGCCAGCGTCGCCAGGCCCGCACCGGTGACACCGGCGGCGCCCTTCGAGGCGATGATCATGAAGATCATGAGGCCGATCTGCTCACCGATCGACATGGGCGAGCCCATGGCCGTGGCGATGAAGAGCGACGCCATGGTCAGGTAGATCGCGGTGCCGTCGAGGTTGAAGGAGTATCCGGTCGGGACCGTGATGCCGACGACGGGCTTGGAGACGCCGAGGTGCTCCATCTTCGCGATCAGACGCGGAAGAGCGGCTTCCGAAGACGAGGTGCCGACGATGAGGAGGTACTCGCGACCCAGGTACTTCATCAGCGTGAAGATGTTCACGCGGGTCACGACGTAGAGCAGGGTTCCGAGCACCACGGCGATGAAGAGGAAGCACGTGATGTAGAACGCGCCCATCAGGATGCCGAGGCTGATCACGGCCTGGAATCCGGTCTTTCCGACGACCGCGGCGATCGCACCGAAGGCACCGATCGGCGCCAGCCACAGGATCATTCCGAGAATGCGGAAGACGAGCGCCTGGAAGTTGCGGATTCCCTCGACCATGCGCGCTCCGCGCTCGCCCATTCCCTGCAGGGCGAAGCCCACGAGCAGGGCGATGAACAGCACCTGGAGAATGCTGCCGCCGGTGAATGCAGAGAAGAACGTCGTCGGAATGATGCCGAGGATGAAGTCCTGCGTGGTCGTCGCTTCGGTCGTCGGAGCGTCGTAGTGGGCGCCCGCGATGCTGAGGCCCTCGCCCGGGTGGATGATGTTGCCGACGACGAGGCCGATGATCAGCGCGAACGACGACATCACGAGGAAGTAGATCATCGCCAGGCCGCCGATCTTGCCGACCGTGGAGGCCTTCGCGATCGAGCCGATACCCACGACGATCGTGCAGAAGATCACCGGGGCGATCATCATCTTGATCAGGCTGACGAAGCCCTTTCCGATCGGCTCGAGCGCCGTCGCGAAGGCGGGGGCGACGAGACCGACGATCACACCCGCGATGACCGCGACGATGACCGAGATGTAAAGCCAATGGTTGCGGTCGATCGTCCTGCGGGGCCGACCGTCACGCGTGGTGCGGAGTGAGAGTGCCATTGGGAGTTCCCCTTTTCTAACGCCGTCGTTGAGTCCGGCGGGGGCGCCGGTCGATGTGACGACTTTGATCGAGGCGGAACGGCGGAACCATTTGTGGTCGTATTGTTCACGGCAGGCGCGACGAAGGGTGTGGCATGCGATTGAGCGTGGGTGGGCGGCTGGCGCTCGTCTCTCTCGGCGTCGTCGTGCTCGTCGCGGGCGTCCTCGCGGTGCTGCTGTCGTTCCAGTTGACCGACTCGGGACAGCGCCAGGCCGAGCAGGTCACCCGGTCGGTCGCCGAGACCCTCGCGCACGAACCCGACGTCGCCGCCCTCGTCGAGCGACGCGATTCCGACACCCTGCAGCCCATGGTCGAGGCGATCCTGGGTGACGCCGACCTGTCGTTCGTCACGATCATGACGCCCGATGGCATCCGTCTCACCCACCGCAATCGCTCCGAGATCGGCCAGGAATACCAGGGGTCGCGCGAAGAGGCTCTCGCCGGCCAGACCTACACCGAGGTGTACGAGGGGACCCTCGGGCCCTCCGTGCGCACGATCGCGCCGATCCGCGAAGGCGGCGACGAGGACGGCCCCATCGTCGGTCTCGTCTCGGTCGGGGTCACGCTGGGCGCCGTGCAGCAGGATCTCGCCGCTCGCGTGCCGCTGATCGCCGTGGCATCCGCCGCCATCGTCGGCGTCGGCGTGCTCGGGGCGTTGTACGTGAGACGGAGCGCCCGCCGAGTGACCGGGTCGTACACCCCGGCCGAGCTGTCGCGGCTCGTCGAGAGCTACGAGACGGTGCTGCACTCCCTGCGCGAAGGGCTCGTCGTCACCGACCGCGAGGGCCGGATCGTGCTGTACAACGACGAGGCCGCCGACCTGCTCGGGCTTCCGCCCGCGACGATGGGGCAGGTCTCACTCGACCCCCACGACGTCGACATGGATGCCACCCTGGCCGAGGCCATCTCCACGGGCCGCCGCATGGTCGAGGAGACGGTGGTCAACGGAGACCGCGTGTTGCTCGTGAACCAGGAGGACGCGCGCGACCTGAACGGGCGCCGCGCCCCCGAGCGCGGGCACGTGATGACGCTCCGCGATCGGTCGGAGCTGCAGGCGTTGCTCGGCGAGCTCGAGGGTGTCCGCACGCTCAGCGACACCCTCCGCTCGCAAACGCACGAGCACGGCAATCGCCTGCATGCACTGCTGGCGCTGCTCGAACTCGGGCGGATCGAGGACGCGCGACGGTTGATCGTGGCATCCACCGGCGAACGTCAGGAACTGGCCGACCGACTCGTCTCGGACGACGAGGACGCGGTGGTCGTCGCCCTGCTGCTCGGCAAGCTCGACGAGGCCGCCGAGCGCGGGGTGCGGCTCGACCTCGACGTGTCGGAACCGCGGCCGACCCTGCCCCTCGCGCCCGCCGAAGCGGTGACCGTCGTCGGCAACCTCGTCGACAACGCCCTGGATGCCGCGGCGGCGGGCACGGAACCCCGGTGGGTGCGCGCGGCGCTCACCGACAACGGCAGCGACGTGGTCATCGAGGTGACGGACAGCGGGAGCGGGTTCGATCCGTCGCTCGCCGACCCCTTCGCGTTCGGGGCGTCGACGAAGGCCGAGCACGCCCCCGGCGGGCGCGGAGTGGGGCTGGCGCTCGTGCGCGATATCGTGGCCGCCCGGGGTGGAACCCTGCAGGTCACCGCCGACCCGACGACGGTGCGGGTGTTCCTGCCGTCGGTCGAGGAGGCGTCGTGATCCGGGTCCTGATCGTCGACGACGACGCTCTCGCCCTCGAGCTGCACGCGGCCTACGTGGAGCGCGTGCCCGGATTCGAGGTCGCGGGGCACGCGTCGGGGGCTCGGGCCGCGCTCACGGCGCTCGTGGACCCCGAGCGCCGGATCGACCTCGTGCTCCTCGACATGACGATGCCCGACGGCAACGGCCTCGACGTCGCGCGGCGCGTGCGCGCGGCCGGATCGGGCGTCGACATCATCGCGGTGACAGCCGTTCGGGATGCCGCGACCGTCCGCGCCGCGGTGTCGATCGGGGTCGTGCAGTACCTCATCAAGCCCTTCGCGTTCGCGGCCTTCCGCGAGCGCCTCGAGGCGTACCGCGCCTACGTCGAGGGCCTGGATCGCGCGGCGGGCGATGCGACGCAGTCCGAGGTGGACGCGCTGCTCGGATCGCTGCGCACCGTCACGTCGCCCGGGCTGCCGAAGGGCTTGAGCGACGAGACGCTGCAGGCCGTCGCGGAGCGGGTGCGGACGGCATCCGGAGCTGTTTCGTCGACCGAGGTGGGCGAGAGCGAGGGGATGTCGCGGGTGACCGCCCGGCGGTATCTCGAGCACCTCGCCGACGTGGGCCGCGTGCGCCGCGAGCCCCGCTACGGCGGCCCCGGCCGCCCCGAGATCACGTACGCGTGGGTGCGGGGCACCTGAGCCCGTCGAGGTCCCTGAGCCCGCAGAGGTCCCTGAGCTTGTCGAAGGGACCAGAGGCTGAGGAAGTCCCTGAGCCCGCAGAGGTCCCTGAGCTTGTCGAAGGGACCGGAGGCTGAGGAGGTCCCTGAGCCCGCAGAGGTCCCTGAGCCTGTCGAAGGGACCGGAGGCTTCGACAAGCTCAGCCACCTCCACCGCGCCCCAGGGCCCTGAGCCTGTCGACGGGACCGAACCCGACACGCCCTTATCCACAGCCACCAGAAGCAATCGCCCCGCGCTGCCATCATCACGGGATGCCATGGACTTACATTCTCGAATGCCGCGGCGGCGCCTTTTACGTCGGTAGCACGGGTCGCGAACTGGAGAGTCGGGTGTGGGAACACAACAACGACGATGAGCTCGCGGCATCCTTCACGCGAAAACGTCGGCCCGTGCGACTCGTCTACGCGGAGTGGTTCGACGCCGTGGAGGTGGCCTTCGCTCGCGAGAAGCAACTGCAAGGGTGGCGTCGGGAGAAGAAAATGGCGCTTATCGCCGAGCGAGGTGCGGACCTTCCTCGGCTCTCGCGAAGCGGTTCGGGACCGGAGGCTTCGACAAGCTCAGCCACCTCCGCAGAGCGCTGAGGGGGCCGTCAGAGGGCGAAGGCGGCGCGGACGCCCTCGTTCGTGACCTCGCCGGCGCGGACGTTCAGGCCCTTCGCGAGGGCGGGATCCGCGGATGCCGCGGCGTCCCAGCCCGCGTCGGCGATCCGCGTGATGTAGGGCAGGGTGGCGTTCGACAGCGCCCGCGTCGAGGTGTGCGGCACCGCGCCGGGCATGTTCGCGACGCAGTAGTACAGCGCCTCGTGAACGCGGAAGGTCGGGGCGTCGTGCGTCGTGGGCCGCGAACCCTCGAAGCACCCGCCCTGGTCGATCGCGATGTCGACGAGCACCGAGCCGGGCTTCATCGCGGCGACCATGTCGTCGGTCACGAGCTTCGGGGCCGCGGCTCCCGGGATCAGCACCGAGCCGATCACGAGGTCGGCGTCGGCGAGCTGCTCGGCGATCTCGAGGCGCGTCGACGCGCGGGTCTCGATCGCGCCGCCGAAACGCTCCTCGAGCTGGCGGAGCTTGGGCAGCGAGATGTCGACGACCGTCACGCGAGCACCGAGGCCCAGAGCGTTGGCAGCCGCGTGCTCACCCGCGACACCGCCGCCGATCACGACGACCTTCGCGCGCGGCGTGCCCGGCACCCCGCCGGGGAGGAGCCCGCGTCCGCCCGAGGCGCGCAGCAGGTGATGCGCGCCCTCGATGATCGACAGTCGACCGGCGACCTCGCTCATCGGCGCGAGCAGGGGCAGGGCGCGGTCCGCGGTCTGCACGGTCTCGTACGCGACGGCCGTGGTGCCGGCGGCGATCAGAGCGTCGGTGAGCGGGCGGTCGGCGGCGAGGTGCAGGTAGGTGAAGAGCGTGAGGTCGGGACGCAGGAACCCGTACTCGGGAGCGATCGGCTCCTTGACCTTCACCAGGAGCTCGGCGCGCGCCCAGGTCTCGTCGGCGGTGGCGACGATCTCGGCTCCCGCGGCGCGGTACTGCTCGTCGGAGAACCCGCTGCCCTCGCCGGCACCGGCCTGGACCACGACCTCGTGGCCGCGGTGCACGAGGGAATCGACGCCCGCGGGTGTCATGGCGACGCGGTTCTCGTTGTTCTTGATCTCGGTCGGCACGGAGACGCGCATGGGTTCCTCCTCGAGCGGATGAGCGATGCGGAGAGAATCGCAGAAACGAGTGTTTCCGTGGCGTTACACCGCTGATCCTTCGATTGGATGCCAATGGGCAGGCGTATTCTCGAACGCAAACGCCCCGAAAACTGCCGGTGACCGAAGGATCTGCGATGCCCGACGACGAGCTGCACCCGCACGACGCTCGAATCATCGAGCTGCTGTCGGCCGACGCGCGCATCACCAACGCCGCGATCGCCGAGGACCTCGGTGTCGCCGCCTCGACCGCGCACGCCCGCCTGCGCTCGCTCGTCGATCGAGGCCTCGTCACCGGCTTCCACGCGGCGGTGGATCAGAGCCGGCTCGGCCGGGGGCTCCAGGCGATCGTCGGCGTGACCCTCCGCCCCGGGCAGCGGCAGGAGAGCATCCACGCCTTCGCGCACGACGTGCGGCGGCACCCCGATGTCATCCAGTTGTTCTTCCTCGGTGGTGCCGACGACTTCCTGGTGCACATCGCGGTCGACGACTCGTCCGCCGTGCGCCGCTTCGTCGTCGATCATCTCTCCGCGCGACACAGCGTGGCATCCACCCGAACGAGCATCATCTTCGAGTACCACCGGAACGCGGTCGCGGCCGATTTCGACTGAACGGCCCACACGGCAGACCGCTCGTCAAGCGGGCACCCGAAACCAGCCCGCCACCCCGGAACGGCACATGATGATAGCCGGGGGAGAGATGCTGCTGTCGATCGGAGTCGTGGTGATGAGCGTCGGGCTGGCCGCCGGCGTCATCCGCGTGGTGCTGCCCCGGATCGGCGATCCCACGCCGCTCGGGGTGTTCCTGCGGCTGGCCTCGGTGTCGGGGGCTTTGGCCGTGGGCGCCGGGGCGATGTACATCGTGCGGTTCAGCGGAGGCGAGATCGGCACGCTCGTCGCCGCGGACACGGCCATGGTGCTGGCCTCGTCGCTCGTGTGCGTCGGGCTGGCGAGACCGCGCGCGGGGCGCAGCGCCTCCCCGTCCGCGCTCGGCGCCGCCGTCGCCCTCTCCGCGGTGGTCGCCGTCTCGTCGGCCGTGCTCCCGCCCGAGGTGTCCCTCATCGTGAAGAGCGCCGCCCTCCTGCTGGTCAGTGCCGTCGGCGCCACCCTCGCGCTGCGCAACCGCGTCCTTCCGCAGGCGTCCATGCGGGTGCTCGGAGCCACCATGACCACGTACGGCGTGTACGCCGCCCTGCGGATCGTCGTGCTGACCACGCCGGAGTCGCCCGTGACGCAGACACTCTTCTCCTCCACCGGGGCGGGTATCGCGGCCGTCGGGACGATGCTGACGACCGGGGTCGCCGTCGGCCTGGTGGGTCGCCCGGCGGCTCGCCCCGACGACGGCGAGGACCGCCGTCGCACTCTCGTCGTCATCGGCGATTGGAAGCTCGCCAACGCGGCGTTCGGGACAGACCGCGTGCTCGGCCTGCTGCTGGAGCTGCGCCTGGCGGCGCGCGATCTCGACCCGTCCGCCGTCGACAGCCCGCGCGGCGTCGAGGTGGCGACGCCCTCGGCCGTCGCCGCGCTCCGCGAGCGCATGCGGTCGAGCTACGGCTGGCGCCCCGAGGAGACGGAGCTCCTCACGGACGGGTCGGCGTCGCGGAGGAAGCCCCGGGCGACGGGGTAGCGGCGCGAGCGAGGTCGTCCGCCCTGTCGCCGGGCACGCCCAGCAGAAGCAGGCTCGCCACCGTTGCGCCGGACGCGTCGACCGCGACGCCGGCGAGGTCGACGTCGGCGAGCGAGAACACCATGGTCCACGCCGCCTGAGCGAGCACGGCGGCGGGGAGATGGCATCCGAAGGTCCTCTCCCTCTGGCCGCGCGACACGAGGTCGGCGAGACCTCGCTCCACGGGGCCGAGCACCGCGTGAATGTCGCGGCCGAACTCTCCGCGGCGCAAGGAGACGAGCACGCGATAGCGATGCATGAGCGGCCACAGGCGCGCGACGAAGCGAGCCCACGCGGCATCGGCGGATGATTCGTCGTCGCCGAACAGGGCGACCACCTCCCCGACAGCTCGCTCGGCGAGAGCGTGCACGAGGTCGGCACGCGAGGGGAAGTGCCCGTAAACCGTGCGCCGGACGACACCGGCCGCGGATGCCACTTCTCCCATGCCCGCTTCGGGATCGGCCCCGAGCACGCCGATGGCTGCATCGAGGATGCGCTCACGGTTGTCTCCCACGCGGCCTCCTTTTCCCTCTCCACTATTGCACACGAGTGTGCAATGCGCCTACGCTGCACACTGGTGTGCAATTGCCGCCGTTCATCCTCGATCCGAGGAGTCCCCATGACTCATGGCATCCGCCCGTTCCGCATCGCGATCTCCGACGACGACATCGACGATCTGCGCGATCGCCTGGCACGTACGAGGTGGCCGCGCGAAGAACCGGTCGCCGATTGGTCCCAGGGGGTGAAGACCGACAGCCTTCGCGGTCTCGTCGCACACTGGGCACAGCATTACGACTGGCGCCGACTCGAGAGCGCGCTCAACGGGCATCCGCAGTACCTGACGACGGTCGACGGACTGGACATCCACTACCTGCACGTCCGCTCGCCCCATCCGCACGCGCTGCCACTGATCCTCACGCACGGGTGGCCGGGCTCGATCACCGAGTACCTGCCGCTCATCGGTCCGCTCACCGACCCCGTCTCGTACGGCGGCAGCGCCGATGACGCCTTCGACGTGGTGATTCCCTCACTCCCCGGCTTCGGCTTCACGGCGGCACCGACCGAGACGGGATGGGACGTCGACCGCATCGCCCGCGCGTGGGGCACCCTCATGCACCGCCTCGGGTACACCCGCTGGGCAGCACACGGCGGCGACTGGGGAGGGGCCGTGACGACGGCGCTCGGCGCGCAGCGGCCGGCGGGACTCGTCGGCATCCATCTGTCCACGCCGTACGTCGTCCCCGAGCGCCTCCCCGACACACCGACTCCGGAGGAGCGTCAGGCGATGGACGGGCTGGCCTTCTACGCCGGGCCGCTCGGCGGGTCGAACCACCTCCAGGGCACGAAGCCGCAGACGGTCGCCTTCGCGCTCGCGGACTCCCCCGTCGGGCACGCGGCCTGGATCTACGAGAAGTACCAGTCGAAAACCGACAATCAGGGGCGGGCAGAGGACGCGATCGCCGTCGATGCCATGCTCGACGTCATCTCGTACTCGTGGTTCACGAACAGCGCCGGCTCGTCCGCCCGCATCTACTGGGACAATCGCGCCGCGACGATGTCGGGACCGAGGCTCGAGCTGCCCGTCGCCGTCACGGTCTTCCCCCGAGACATCCCGCTCATGCCGCGCTCGTGGATCGAGGCCACCTTCCCGAACCTCCTTCGTTGTTCGCTGGCGCCGGCGGGCGGGCACTTCGTCGCCCTGGAGCAACCCGAGATTCTCGTGGACGAGTTGAGGGTGGGGCTGCGGGGACTGCGGGCGAGGTGAAGGCGGCCGGCGCGGGTGCGTGGAGGCGAACCACAACCGCCTCCCCGCACCCGCGCGCTGATCACCGCCGCGCGACGGACTCCACCACGTCCCTCGCCGTGGCCGGGTCACGTTCGAGCAGGTCGCGGAGCGTCGGCGTGGCGCCGGCGAAGAAGCCGCCCGCCGCCGCCTGGAAGATCCCGAGCGTGAACCGTGCCGCCCCCTCGGGCTGTCCCGCCTGGACGGCGCGCTGCATCCAGCCCCGCTCGTCGATCACCTCGAATCCGACGGCAAGCCCGGAGGCCTCCGCCGCCCAGCGCGCGAGGTCGGCGAAGGTCGGCGCCTCGGCGGCGGTCAGGGTCACCGGCCCCCGCGGGGGCTCCGGCTGCAGGAGGAGCAGGGCGGCCGCCTCGGCCGCGTCGTCGCGCGAGGTCCACGACACCGGCCCCTCGGCGGGAACTGCCACGACGCCCGTCTCGCGCCACGGACCGAGCATCCACTCGAGCGCGTGGGCGTAGAACCCGTTGCGCAGCGACGTCCACCGGAGCCCGGAGGCGGCGAGAAGCCCCTCGGTCGCGGCGTGGTCGCGCGCCGGGGAGAACGGCGAGTCCGCGTGGGCGCCCTGGTGGCTCGTGTAGAACACGTGTCCGACGCCCGCGGTGACCGCCGCGCGGATCGCCGCCTCGTGCAAAGCGACCGCGTCGGCGCCCTGGTCGTTGGACGAGACGAGCAGCAGTCGCTCCGCCCCCTCGAAAGCGGCGGGGAGCCTCTCGGCATCCGCGTAGTCGCCCTGACGGACGGCGACCCCGCGACGCGCGAGGGATTCCGCTCGGGCAGGGTCGCGGACGACGACCGTGAGGTCCGACGGATCGACCTCGCGCAGGAGGTGCTCGACCGTGCGGCCGTTGAGGGCGCCTGTCGCCCCGGTGATGGTGATCATGGTGAAGCCCCTTTTGTTATCAATGGAAACACAAGGAAGCTAACAGCGATTACCACCGATAACAAGTCTTTGTTATCGTCATTCCATGACCTCCCCGCCGCCCCGGCACGACGTCCGCGAACGGATCGTCGGCGCCGCGGCCGACCTGCTCCGGGAGGAGGGTTCCGCCGCCGTGACGACGCGCGCTGTCGCCGAGCGCGCGGGAATACAGGCACCGACCATCTACCGGTTGTTCGGAGACAAGGACGGGCTGCTCGACGCTGTCGCGGAGCATGCGATGGCGCGCTTCAGCGCCGAGAAGGTCGCCTCCCTCTCACCCGCGGCCGCTCCACGCGACCCCGTCGAGGAGCTCCGTCACGGGTGGAGCGAGACGCTGAGGTTCGGCGTCGACAACCCCGATCTCTACGTCATCCTGAGCGATCCCCGACGCGGTCGCGACTCCCCCGCTCTGGCCGCCGGCGTCCGTGCGCTCGAGGAGCGCGTCCGACGCGTCGCGGCGGCCGGCCGTCTCCGCGTGACCGAGGCCCGCGCGGTGAACCTCATCCACGCCGCGGGTACGGGAGCCATCCTGTCGCTGATCCAGCGACCCGTCGAGGAGCGCGATCCCGATCTCGCCGAGACCCTCTTCGACGCCGTGCTGGACCGGATCCTCGATCGCACGGCATCCCCGCTCCCCTCCCCCGACGACGCGGGTCACCGCACCGCCGCCGTCACCCTGCGGGCCGTCGCGTCCGATCTCGGTGCGCTGTCCGCGGCCGAGCGCGCGCTGCTCGCCGAGTGGCTCGACCGCGTCATCGCGGAAGGCTGAGGCGCGACGCGGGCGTCAGCCCCGCACCGCGGCCGCGATCGCCGCGATGTCGGCGGGCAGCGAGCGGCAGCATCCGCCGACCAGGCGCGCCCCGGCTGCGACCCAGTCGGGGGCGGTGTCGGCCAACGGGGCGGTGGCGCCGCGCCAGGTACGGGTGGTGGCATCCCACCGTTCGCCCGTGTTCGGATACGCGAGGAGCGGGATGCCGGGGGCTCCGGCGAGCGCGGGGAGCACCGTCTCGGGGGCGCAGCAGTTGACCCCGACCGCGAGGACGCCGGGCGCGGATGCCGCTGCGCGGAGCGCCCTGTCGAGAGACCCTCCGGAGGCGAAGCCGGTGCTGTCGGCGGACAAACTGAAGAGGGCGGGGATACCGAGCCCCTCGAGCTCGAGGGCGAGCGCCTTGACCTCGAGCTCGGAGGGGATCGTCTCGATCGCGAGCAGGTCGGCGCCGGCATCCGCGAGGATGCGCAGGCGGCGACGGTGGCGGCCGCGGAGCTGTTCGAGGCTCAGGCCATACTCGCCGGTGTACTCGCTGCCGTCGGCGCGCAGCGCCCCGATCGGACCCACGGATGCCGCGACCGCGACGTCGCCGGCCTCTCGGGCGAGCGTCACCGACCGGCGAAGGAGCGTGTCGACGTCGGCATCCGGAATCCCCACCCCGAAACCGACCTGGTAGCTCGAAGTGATGACGACCTCGGCTCCCGCGTCGATGAAGGCGGCGTGGGAGGCGCGGACCTCGTCGGGATCGTCGCGGAGGATCCGCGCGGACCACAGGGACGACGACACGTCGTTGCCTCGGGCCTCGAGAAGGGTTCCGAGGCCGCCGTCGAGCACGACCGCTCGCTCGACGAGGGTCGCCGCGAGGTCGATCACGCCTCGTGCGTCTCCCCGGCGGCGAGGACGCGCAGGGCATCGGCGAGCAGGGCCTGATCGGCGCGGCTGACTCCGCGGAGCGCCTCGGCCTCGAGACGGACGAGCTCGGTCATGGCGGCATCCACGCGCTCGATGCCCTCGGGCGTGATGGCCACGAGGATCGCTCGACCGTCGGACGGGTTGGGGCGGCGGTGCACGAGGCCCCGCTCGGCGAGCTTGTCGAGGCGGTTCGTCATCGCCGCGCTGCCGATCATGGTCGCGGCGATCAATCGGGTGGCGCTCAGCTCGGTGCCGGCGCGACGGAGGACCGCGAGGACGTCGAACTCCCACAGCGCGATGTCGGCACTCGCGAACGCCCGCGCGCGGAGCTTCGAAAGGTGGAAGGCCGCACGACGCAGACGCGACATGACGTCGAGGGGCGTGAGGTCGATGTCGGGGAGCAGTCGCGACCACGCGTCGATGAGGAGATCGACCTCGTCATCCTTATTGCTTGCGGTAGCCACATGACGACGGTACCGGAGCCGCGGGGCGATGGCGGCGTTTCGGCGGGGGTGGG
>Ga0308161_1000541_pt1 | contig 57847 bp, 57 predicted proteins | sample PhyFR2_FD_201034 | JGI IMG/M metagenome (GOLD analysis project Ga0308161, IMG submission 201034) | Phyllosphere microbial communities from UC Gill Tract Community Farm, Albany, California, United States - DLSLF.R2 | ecosystem: Host-associated > Plants > Phyllosphere > Unclassified | place: USA...
TGCGGAAGGTCAGCTGCTCACCCGGGTAGGTCGGGGTGAAGTCGAAGTCCCAGTAGAAGCGGCCATCGGCCACGCTGTCCGCTGCATTCAGTTCCGGGTCGATCCAGCAGTTGCCACCGAGGATCGCGCCCTGCGTCTTCAGGCCACGCAGGAAGGCATTGACGCCCTCGCGCACGTCATCGACGTAGGTCTTGCTGATGCCGCGGTCGACGGCCCACAGGTGGGCAGCCTCCAGGCTGTCGGCGATGATGTCGGCGGTGCGCACCACGCACAGGAACTGCCACTTCGGATCGATGCTGGCGGTGCGGTTGCCCCACAGGCGGAAGCCACCTTCGCGGATGATGGTCGCCACGTTGGCCTGGTTCAGCAGGTTGGCGCGGCTGGTCGCATCGGACAGGCCGAAGTCGATCGCACGAGCGGTGCCGACGATGCCGTACAGCTCCTGGTTGGACGGCGATGCCCACCAGCCGCGTTCGTTGTCGCTGCGGGCGATGGCACCGGCCACGGCACCGGAGGCGTAACGGCTGACGATCGCTTCACCCTCCTGCACCAGCACGGCCGGATCGACCACGTAGACACGCTTGGAACCAGTCAGTGCGGTGGTGGTCTTGGCCGCATCGTCGTTGCTGTTCGGGCCATCCTTGATGATGATGGCGCGCAGCTTGTCGGCGATGCCGAGCAGCTCGGCCACGACCGGGTTGGCCAGGACAGTGTCCGGACTGGCCGGATCGGCCGGGTGCAGGTGGGTGAAGCCCGGGGCGACCAGGATGCGCGGCTTCACGCCGACGATGGACTTGGCAGCCAGCAGTGCATGCACGCCGGAGTACGCGCCGGTCTGTGCGTTCACGCCGCCGAGCACGTTGGCCAGGGTAGCGCTTTCGTTGGCGCCGTTCTCGACGCGGATCACCACCACGACCGCCGACGACTGGTCGAAGATTGCGTCCAGCGCGCCGGGCAGGGTGCCGGCTTCGGTGCCGGTCTTGGCCGACAGTTTGGCGGCCTGCGAGGGCGAGGTCACCAGGACAGGCGTGTTGATGGGGAAAGCGTCGGCGTCGGCCAGCGGCGCAGTGCCGACGATGCCGATGACGCTGGTGGATGCAACAGCGATCGAGCGCGCACCGGTGTCGATGTTGACGACCTGTACGCCGTGGAGAAATTCGGTCATTCGGAGAGGTTCCTCGGTGTGGTGGTGTGCCTGCAGATGCAGGCGACGTGTATATCTTCGGAAAAGGCGACGACGGCGATAATTGCAGCGGTGGCCCAGTGATCGATCAGACCCAGCCGGAGGCGCTGACGCTGGCGCTGAAGCTGGAGACCTGCGGGTTGCCGCCGGCACGACGCAGGTGAACGTTGATGCTGGTAGAGGCACTTTCAAAGCTGGTGGACCTGGCGGGCACACTGACGGATACGCCTGCCGATTGCGTCGATGCCAGCGAGGCGAACGACGGTGCGCTGCTGCTGAAGTACGCCGCGCCCTGGTTGCTCACGCTGAACTGCACGTCGTACTCGGACACACTGGCGCCGGCCGGAAGCCAGCGGCCGGAGGCAACCACGGTGTTGCTGTTGTTTCCGCCGCCGGTAACACTTCGACGGATGCTGTAGTTGCCATCGGACAGCATGTCGATCGAGACCGATGCCGACGCTGATCCGGTCGAGTTGGTCTTGGCGCTGTTGCCTGCCGAATAACCCTGGCCATGGAATGGCAGGCGATAGCTGGCGCTGCCACGCGCCGCCCACAGGTTCGATACGTCCATGCCGCCAATGCGATAACCCACGTCACCACGTTTGCTGCCGTACTGGATGTGGGCGTAGCGACGGCTGAGGTCGGTGCCGCCCACGCGCAGGCCGGAGTCCTGTGCAACGGGGCCTTCCACGTAAGGATCGAACAGGTCGTCGAAATCAACGCCTGCCGAGCGATATCCGCTGGCCATGTCAGCGCTCCGCCTTCAGTGCGCGCACTTCTGCGGCCAGTTCCTGGATGGCTTTGGCCATGACCGGCAGCAGCTGGTCGAGCTTGACCGTGGCGACGCGTTCACCGTTGAATTCCACGCCTTCCAGATCCACAGCTTCGGGTACCAGTTCGGCGAGCTGCTCAGCGACGAAGAACAGGCGTCGGCGGCCGTCGGAGTTGTACTCCGGTTTGTAATGGCCCGTAGCCAGTTCCATGCGCTCGACGGCGGCCAAGCCATAGGGCACGGAGCCGTCGATAGCCTTCAGTTTGCGCGAGGAGCCGACATCAAAGCCGCCACCAGCGGTGCAGCTGCCCTTGATCGTGGTGTTGCCCCAGGTCTTATTGATCTGGAACAACCATTGGTTGAGACCTTCCTGCCACCAGCCAATGTTGCCGGATGACTGATTGACCACCAGTCGAATCGTCTCTGTGCCCGGCCACTCGTAGCGAATCTGGTTGTCGATGCCTTGCAGGATCAAGCCGCCGGGAAGTTCCAGGAAAGCGTCATCCCGCAAACGCATCGTCCGCCGATGGTTCGTGCCTGCGCTGGAGTAGAAGACGTGGCCGCCAGTTCCGCCACCTTTGAAATTGTAGTACTCCGAGCAGCCGTAGCCGTTCTCGCCGCCATTCTGGTTCCAGGCAATGCGAGTGCCATCCGCGTTGTGCGGAATATGCAGGCTGGTCGGACGGAACTCGCCAGAGCCGTTCATGGCTGCGCAGATGGAGCCGGTCTTGTTGGCCCATGTGAACGCATCAGCCCGCATACGCATATGCGCGTCCGGGTTCTGCGAGTTGTTCAGGCGCGCATCCATGTAGACCACATCCGGTCCCGTGCCGATCCAGCCGTTGGCATTGCTGCCGTTCTTCAACCACAGTTCGGTAGTCGTCAGAGAGCCGGACATCACGTCGCCACCCTTGCTCACCTTCGCCGCCGGGTCGAAGTTGCCGCTCGTCCAGATCGATCCGCCTGCATTCAACGTGGTGGTATAGCCACCCGCCGAGTTGGCGAAGGTGAAGTTCGGGCCGTTCTTGAAAAGGTACGAACTGGCGTCGCCCAGGACCAACACGCCATCATTGGCGACACCACCCCAGCCATACGAGCGCAGCGAGTTTCCGTTCACTGCGACGTGGCCGGTGAACGTACCCCCGGTCTTGTCCACTTTGGTGTCCGGCGCAAAGTTGCCGGCATGCCACATTGCAGAGCCATTCCAGCGCGGGGTATCGCCGTGCTTGATGGTCAACTCACCGTTCGCAGTGCGGTCGGTGTTGTAGACGCGCCAGATGCCAGAGTTGGCCCAGCCACCGATAAACGACTGTTCCGCGCCGGCCGAGCCGAAGCCAACCAGGGGGGCGCTACCGCCGACAAACTGCTGATCGGTGAAACTATTGGTTCCCTTGACCGCCTTGGCATCCAACACTCCCTGCAGCCCGGTCACATCCGCGATGACATGCTTGTGGCCGACAGTAGCGAAGTCACCCGCCAGGGCGAACGCGGATGCGTGCTTGCCATCCAGGGTATCGGCATCCAAGCCGTTGCCATGGCCAGTGTCCTTCAGTGCGGCGCCCTTCAGCTCCAACGCGGTGCGTGCGGCGGCCGTGGTTGCGGCAGACAGCAGGGTCCTGGCCAGTGCAGTGGGCGCGGCCGCGCCAAAGCGCTTGTCGGTGAATGCACGCAGGCCGCGCGGAGTCACCGCGCGCTGGGTGTCAGCCGCGTCTTCCGCTTCGGTGTTGGTGGCCAGCTCGACCACACCCAGAACCTCGGTCGTTGCCGGCGGGTAGATGAACTCGGCGTTGCCGAACTGGATCTGCGTGATGTCCACGTCAGTGAAACGCGCATCGGTGGCCAGCAGCAGCATCGACGCAGCCGATTTTTCCATGATCGGATCGGTCTGGCCGTAAGTGGCGAACAGCGTGCCGTCAGCCAGGTACAGGCCGAATCCGCGCAGCGAATAGGCGGTGGCACTGTCGTCGCGGATGGTCACGTGCAGCGTGTCATCGCCCACGGCCTGGCCGCCGAAGGTCGCGACCCGCTTGATCTCGCCTGGCAGCGCAGTCAGGTCGCCCGAAGGTGCGAATGCCGTGGACGTCAGGCCGATCTGGGTGATCAGAACGGCATTGGTGCCGGTGTTCGGCGGATTGACCAGCTTGGCGAAGCCGGCGTCGGTGATTTTCAATCGCATGCGGGGTTTACTCTCCGATCAGTTGGATGCGGCGGAAGGCCGTGGCGTGTGCGGCTGCAAGCGCGCCGATTGCTGCGTCGGCCTGCATGCCCTGGGTGAAGGTGAAATGCGATCGCACCGGCTTGGTGCGGGTGATCTCGCCGATGACGTCGTCGACGAAGATGGCGGTGGCCGACGTGCCGCCCTGGTTGGCGATGGTCATCACCGCTTCGAAGGTGTGCGGTGGTCCCTTCGGTTGCAGCTGCCACCACTCGCGGATCAGTACAGAACCACCGAACGCAGCAACCACATCGCGGACGCTGCCCGCCGTGCCCTTGCGGCGCTGGATGGCGATCGCCGCACGCACGCGGGCGCGTTTGACCGGTTCGGGCCAGTACGCCTTCCATTCGTCCACCGAGAGCGCCCATGCCAGCCAGGGCAGCAATGCGGCCGGACAGCGATCGGCATCCCACAGCGCGGTGATGTCCACCGGCAGCGGGCGGGCAACGATCGCCTGCGACAATGCACGCTCGGCCTGGGTGGCATTGGGCGGCAGCAGGTTGGCTGAGGCCGGCACCCGGACCTGTGCGTCGCCGTCGATGATCACGCCAGGGGCAGGCGCGGTTGCGAGCGTAATCACGCCACCGCTGATGGAAACATCGTCCACGCGCCGGCGCCCCTGCGCATCCGTGCGATATACCGCCTGCACCGTTGCCAGCATGCCGCCGGGATGGCGGAATACCTGGTTCTTCCCATCAACCGCGCCACGCAGACGCGCATTGACCAGGCGCGTGGTGACCTCACTCATCGTTGCCACCATGCGCCAGCGTGACGGCGGTGCAGTACGTGGCCTGGGTGCGGTCCACCACCACGTCCGCGGCGGGACTGTCGATCACCACGCGTTGTACGCCTTCGGCATGCAATGCTGCGAACAACCCGGAGCGGGTCACGTCGCGGCCGAGCCGATGCGATTCGACGATGTAGCGGTCCAGGCGCGTGCGCGCTTCGGCCAGCACGACCTGCGAGTCGGGTCCAGCGAAGGTGTACAGCGTAGCGGCGACGGCGTACTTGATGACTGTCGCCGGTTTTACCAGCACGTGATCGGTCAAAGGGCGCACGTCATCCGCGCTCAGCTTCGCCTCCACCACATCGAGCAGGCCCTGGGTGGCGGTGCCGTCGGCTTCACGCGACAGCACCGACACCACCACTTCGCCAGGCGTGCTGCTGGTGGCGCTGGCGTCCAGCACGCGCGGATCCGCGCTTAGTGCATGGAATACATAGGCACCTTCCGGTCCTGCCACGCTGAAGCCTTCCGGCCCGAGCTGGATGCGGCGACGGAAGTCCTCGTCGTTCTCGTAGCGGGGAAGGATGCCTTCCTGTGGCTTGCCCGGATCGAGCACCAGGCGTGTGATGCCGAAGATTGCCGCCAGCTGATCCAGGTCGCTGCCCACCGCATAGGCGAGCATGACACCGCGCGCGGCATCGTTGACGCGCTGGCGGTCGAGCAGGCGCAGGTAAGTGCAGACTTCGAGGATCTTGAAGGCGGGGTCCGACGGCAGCAGCGCGTCGAACGTGGGGTCCAGGGCCTGCAATGCCGTCAGCGACTCATCGAACATGGCTTCGAAATCGAGCACTTCGATGACCGCCGGGGCTGGCAGCTGGGAGAGATTGACACTGGTGAACGAGCCGGATGCCACGGTTAGCGAACCTCGATTCCTTCGATGGTGATGGCCTCGCCATCGGGCAGGTGGATCCCGGTTACTGCCAGGATCATCACGCCGGGGGCGGGGAGGGAGACGTCGACGTTCTCGACGTGAAGCCGCGGTTCCCATCGCGCGAGTGCGTCGACGGTGGCCGCGATCAGGTCCATGCGCAGCGAGCGGTTGGTCGGCGCATCGATCAGTTCGAAGATGCGCGAGCCGTACTCGCGACGCAGGACGCGGGAGCCAAGGGGTGTGGTGAGAACGTCACGCACGGACTGGTGCAGATGGGCCAGCCCATCCATGGATTTGCCGGTGTTGGCGTCGATTCCTCGCATGGTCTCTATCGTCGTGGAGTACGGGTTTTCAGGGCATTGCAGCGATGGCCCATCACGGCTGTGCAGGCGTGGTGGGTGCGGTCGGGCCCTGGGCGGTGTGTTTGTGCGACTTCAGGCTGATGGCGCCGGCTTTGACGTCGGCCGATGTGCTGATGTCCTTGCCCGCTGTGATCGCACCGGTGACGTCCAGATCGCCGGTGGCCTTGAGCGCCGGCGTGTCGAGCAACACCGATTCGCTGGCATGCACTTCTGCGTTTGCGCAGTTGACGATGACCTTGCCGCTGCCGACGGTGATGGTCAGCGTGGTGGTTTGGCGGTCGTACTCGACGAGGCTGCCGTCGGCGTACTGCGTGCGCTGCAGCTGGCGTGTATCGGCCGGTGCGGGAAAGCGATCCTGGTACAGGCTGCCGAGCACCAGGGCCTGGCCGGGGTCGCCATACGGGCATGCCAGCACCACCTGTTCACCGGGCTCCGGCGCGCACCAGCTGCGCACGCCGGGTCCCGCGCGGCGTTCCAGCCAGGGAATCCAATCGGTGAGCATGCCGTCGGCATCGACGCGCACGCGGCCGCCGGCTTCATCAAGTTCGCGCACGACGCCGATCATCAACAGGTTGCCGATCAGCCGGGCGTGTTCGGCGCTCATGGCGTGTCCTCCGCGAGCGGCTGGTAGCGCCGCTCATGGGCCCGGCCGATCTCCGGTGCGAAGCTGTAGGACGCGTGCGGTACCACGCCATCGCCGTCCTCCCAGGCATTGCCGCCCAGCGCGATGGGCACTGACCATTCCACGATCCACGTGCGCAGGTCGGGCTGCGCCGCTGCGGCATCCTCTGGAAGCGCTGCGATTACCTCGATCGCGCCACTGGGCGCACCGGGAAAGCGGCCGAGCTGATGCAGCCAGGTGGCGAGGTTTACAGCGATCCGGCGCAGCTGCAGGGCAGAATCGGCTGCCGCGGACTGCACGGAGATGCGTGCTTCAAAGCGCAGCACGGCCTGCAGTTGGCCGCTGCCATCATCGCTGTCCTTGCCGCGATCACAGCGGGTCATCGCCAGCAGGCAGGCGGGCGTGGGTGGCGCACCACTGTTGGCGTCGCGATAGAACTCGACGGTGGCGAAGTCCGCAAAGCGTGTTCGGATCGCCGCTTCGATGGCGGCGTGCAGCGCGTCGAAGGTGGAGGAAGGGGGATCGGTTGCCATGTCAGCTCATGCGATGAATGGAAGGAAGAACGCGACTGGCCGCAGCACGCGCTTTCTGCAAACAGTGTTGCCATTGCCCGGGGCGCGGGACATTGCACGCGTGGCCGTGACTGGCCCGCTCAGTGCTCGTATGGGCCGCGATGTCTGGTGTTGCCCGCGGGGATGCAACCGGCAGGCGTCAGCGGTGCTGCACCATTGATGGTGAAGCCGTGCTGGCTGCCGAGGCTGCACAGCAGGGCGCGCATCTGGTCGGCCAGTTCGTGGTACTGGCGCGCCACGGCAACGTGGTTGCGTAGCAGCGCGTCGTCGTCGGCAGCCTGCAGATCGGGCAGTTCCTGCGGCGCGCGCAGTTGTGCCGGTGCAATGCTGAGGTCAGGGATGAAGAGGGCGGCCGGCATTGGCTTCGCGCCAGATGCGCACGAACTCAGCATCAGCATCGCCGCGGTCGCGGCCAGGGTTCTTGGCATGGGTGTCGATGTCCTGTTGCAGGGTGATGAACTGCTGGGTCCGCCCGGACTGCATGGCCAGGCGCTGTGATTCAGCCTGTGCACCGGCCTGTGCGTTGGTGTGGTCCTGCTGGCGCGCGACGAGCGCGGTGTCGGCACGACCGGTCTCCTGCGCGGCCTGTAAGCGCATGGCGGCGAGATCCGCGTTGCGGTCGCGCAACTCCCAGCCCAGCCAGGTGCAACAGGCGTGGCTGGCAACCAGGCCCAGCAGGGCGATGCGCAACCTCAGCGGTATCGGCATCACTGCAGGAGCCCGCCAGCGGCGCGATAGGCGGCGCGCAGCGTTTCCAGCGCATGTTCCTTCTGCCCGTAGCCGGCGCCCGGCAGCGACGCCCAGATGCGCCGGGCGGCGGCGACAGCAGCATCGAATCGGCCCAGGCGGATCAGATCGTAGGCGCCGCATTGCCTGAGCAGCGCCACCGCCGCGCGGTCCTGCGAGACCGGGCCGAAGTCCGGCAGGTCCAGGCGTGCACGCAGGTCGTCCCAGGTGCTGCGCAGGAACTGGTAGCGGCCGGCGGCGCTGGACTTGATGCCGTAGCGCGGCAGCGACACCAGAACGCGTGGATGGTCGCGATGGTCATTGAACAGCTGGCCGCCGACGATCACGTCGTAACCACGATTGCGGGAGCGCTGGGCGGGAATGTCGGTGCCTTCGGATACGGCCAGCATGTCCAGGAACGCGGCCACGTTGGCGCCGCCGAGGGCGCTCGCTGCGGCGGCGGTCATGCGGCTGCTCCCGACCGTTTACGCACCAGGTCCAGCAGCGCATCGATCTGCACGCTCTGCTGGGCGATCTGTGCGCGCAGGGCGCTGACTTCACCACGCAGCTGGCCGATCTCCTGGGCCATGGCCTCGCGTTCGTGCATCAGCCCATCGGCGCGTGTGCGTTCGGCAGACAGCTGTTCCTGCAGGGTGCGCAGGGTGTTGCTGGTGGCTTCATCGGCGGTGCGGTCGACCTTGGCCGATGACAGCCATTGCCGCAGCCACAACGAAACTGCGATCAATACCCCGGAGGTGCCGCCGAGGTACTTGGCCCAGTCCGGTACGCCGGCCAGCAGGTCGGTCTCGTTCATGCGCGCGCGTATCCCTTCAGCAGGGCCGGATGGACGGCCGGGGCCGGCGTGGAGCGGGCACCGCGCACGGCGCGCTTGATGGTGGTCTGCGATACACCGAACTCCTGCGCGACGTGTTCGCGGGGCATGCCGCTGGCTACCGCCCGGGCGATCTGCTCGCGGCGCTCATGCGCACTGGCGGCGAAGCAGGACGCCAAGAACAGCAACTCACCGCCGAAGTGCGCGACCAGGCGCTGGGCCATCTCCAGGCCAAGAATGTCGATCAGTCGATGCTGATCGGGCAGGGTGGAGGGTACGTAGACAATGACGCGGTGGCGTCCGGTGGTGCTGGAGGTGGTCGGCGGCCATGCACGCACCAGCGTGAGGGCTGCGGATTCGCCGATGACCTCGGCAAGGGTCTGGATGCTGTCGGGCAGGGCGTTCATGGAAAGGTTGGTCAGTGGCATTGGTATCCACTGTTGCCATCCCGCGGATCACGTCAACACCTTTCATCCACTTTCGGGTCTTGCGACTGAAGACATTCAGATGCGTGCGCGAGGACCGGCGAGTACCTGCATGCGCAGGTTTGCAATGCGGCCCTGCCATGCCATCCGGACTTGCCTGTGGTTTCGCTGGTTCTCCCGTACTCCTTGTCCTCACCTGCTGGAAATGGAGACAGGTCAATAGGGGACGGCAGGTACAGGGTGAGGACGGCCACGGTGTTGATGCTCTTGCCGGGCGCTTGGGTGCCTGAAACGAAAAAGCCCCGGACGATGCCGGGGCTTCAGGACTGCAGGTGGTGCTGGGTCAAAGGTCGAACACCAGGTTGCCGCCGGTCTTGCGCGGAATGTAGCCGGCATCACGCAGCCAGCGGGCTGCATTGACCTGGTCCATGCGCTTGACCGGGAAACGGTTGGCGAACATCAGGAAGCGCGCCACGGTGATCGACTCGCCCTTGCCCTTGAGCGCGGCCAGCGTCTCGATGAACCACGGAGCGGGGGGCTGCTGGTTGCCGGGGCGGGCGGTGGTACGTGCCTGCTTGGCGGCAGTAGCCTCGGGCTGGGCGCTGGCCAGCGAGCACAGCGAAATGAAGATCGCATCCAGACTCACGATGTCCTTGCCACCCTTGGGCTGCGACTTGAACAACGCGATGGCCTTCTGGCGTGTCGACGTGAACTGTTCGACCTCCATGACATTTCCTCTTTGCGAAAGCGGTTGGGGATGCAGGGTGACGGCAGGTGCCGTCATTGATGGGGGACGACCTTACATCATTTTCGCCGATGATGGGCCGGAACCTGCGTTATGGATGAAGAAGGCAACGGACCGGCCCGTCGCACGGCGGCGGTTCCGGCAGGCCGTTCAGATCACGCCACGGCACATCAACTGGTCCAGTGCCGTGCGCACCAGATCGGCCGCGCTGCGGTCGTTGTGCAGCTCGAAATCGATCAGCGCGGCGGGCAGCGGCTGGCCGCCGGCATGCAGGTCCACGCTGTCGTGGCCGGGGCGGGTGATGCGGATCACAGCGCCACCCTGACGGCGGATGGCGCGGGCCTCGTCAGCGGAATGGACATCGGGAACCAGGCCACCTTCGGGCAGGCGCGAGAACAACGAGCGTACCCAGAGCTCCGGATGGACATGCTCGCGACGACATCCGGCGCTGGCACGTGGCCGCACCGGGGCCGCGAAGGTGTCGCAGCGCAGGGCCAGCGCCGAGGCCAGGCCGTTGGCGAGGGTGTCCTTGCCCACGCCCTTGGCACCGGTGATGCCGATGTACAGCGGCGGCCGCGTCAACGGGGCGGATCGCAGCGGCACGCTGCCAAAGGCGGAACCGCAGCGGAATGCGGCCAGTGTGTCGGCGATCATGCGCTGGCTGCTGTCGAGCGAGGCGGGGATCATGCGGTAAGTACTCCTGGGGGAAGGCGCAGGCGCGGCGGCAGTCAGCACTCGCTGCCGGTGATACTGCGGGCGCGGAGGATGCGCTGGGTGATGCGGCCACCGCGTGCTGCGGCGGCGATCGGGTCGAAGCACAGCATGGCCGTGGACGTGCGGCGGCCGGCGGCGAGGTGGTCGCGGATGGTTCGCTGCGATAGAACCGGTACGCGTTGATGGATCTGCTGCACGGTCAGCTGTTCGCCTTCGAAGGCGTGCAGGCGGGCGCGAGGCATGGCTGGGCTCCTGGAAGGTGGCGTGGCCGTTACCCATATCTTGCCTTTGCAGCCTCTTCTAGTCAACACCTTTCATCTACTGTCATCCATTGCCAGGGCGCGGGGCTGCTGCGTCCCATATCCGCAGCGCAGCCGCTGCCAGCCGATCGCGCTCGGCAAGGCCACGTGCTGCCTGCACGCGCTGAAGGTACTGCTGGCGGTGCCGGCGAGGCCCGATCTTCATCCTGCGTCCGCGCGCATCGATGCAGTGGTAGCCGTCCAGCCCCAGCAGGTGTCGTGCCTCGCAGTCCAGGCGCCAGTCGGCGCTGCCGCTGCCGACATCACGTCCGTCGTGGGTCCGGGGCATCAGAACGGTCCGGCGGTGTGCTCGGCAACGCTGCGGCTGCGCGGTGGCATCAGCCACACTTTCGCCCGTTCCTTGCCGATCAGCCTTGTGCGTACGTCATGGCGCTTGACCACGTAGGCTGCCGCCTCGTTGACGTCACGGCGGTTGGGCTTTTCGATGCCCACTGCAATGGCGATCTCGGTGGCGCGATAGGGCACGCTCCGCTGCTCGACAGGCAGCGACCAGTCGAAGTGACGGTCGATCAGTTCGGCAATCGGCGAGATCGGCTCGTGTTCGCTGTTGGTGGCGTTCAGCGCGTCCAGCTCATCGCTCGCCAGATGCCAGGTTTCGCCGTTGCAATAGAGCGCGTGCGCTTCGGCCCAGACCTGCTGCATGTCGATCCGGGCAGGCTCGCCCAGCGCCACAGCGTGCACGGTCCACCAGCGCGTATTGCCGGTGGCATCGCGCAGGAAGCGTTCGTCGTTGACACTGGCAAACAGGATCGTGCGCCGCGCATAGCGCGACTCGGTGCGCGCGTAGGGCCGCCGGATTTCATCATGGCTGCGGGAGATGAATGACTTCAACGCGGCGATATCGGTACGGCGGAACGTCGCATCGACTTCACCCAGTTCGACGATCCACTTGGAAATGACCTGCTTGACGCTGTCCTTGTTGGCGGGGTCGAGCACCACGCCGTCGGCGATCAGCTGCAGCTCGGCCGGTGCCAGCTGCCGCGCCCAGCGCGTCTTGCCCAGGTTCTGCTTCGACACGAAGGTCAGTACGCCGCGGGCGACCACGCCATCGGGCTCGAATGCGGCGGCAACGCCGGAGATCAACCAGCGTCGCATCAGGATCTCCTTCAGCACGCGGCCATCGGCCATGCGTGTGGGCTGGGCTTCCTGCACCGTGTCGAAGAACGCCTGCAGGCGTGATTGTCCATCCCATGGCCGTGAGGTGATCCAGCTGGCGACCGGGTTGTACGGATTGGCCTCGGCCACCTGGCACAGGTTGGTCTCGAAGCTGGCGACGGCCATGCCGGCGCGGTGCATGCAGTCCATCACTTCGCCGGCGGCGACCTCCTTGGCGTTGTCCACGGTGGTCTGCAGGTCGGGAACGAGGATTTCCAGATCCTTGCGGATGACGTTGTAGCGCACGATTACGCCGGTGCGCCGGCACAGTTCGGCCAGGTTGCGCGCGGTCGGCAACGGCCGGCCACGCGCGCTGCAGTCGGGGAACGGGGTGAAGGTGTCGAAGGCGGAGAGGTTGCCAGGCACCAGATAGCGCGCGGCGGCCACTGCCGGCGCCTCATCTTCCGTGGCCGCTTCATCGGCGGTGGCGGCAGGGGCCGGCATCAGCTGCGCACGCAGTGCCTCCAGGCCTTCGCGCAGATGCAGGTCGTTGAAGTCGGTGGGGCGATCATCCTCGTCATGCAGAACGGCGAACTCCGGCCATACCACGCGTGCGTCGATGTCCGCAGCGGCATGCGTTGCCTGGGCGACGCCGGGGTTGTCCAGCGGTTGCCGGGTCCATTGGTCATTGTCGGCGCAGATCACCAGGCTTGCGTCCGGCATGGCGGTGCGCCATGCGCGTGCGACCGCGGCCAGGTTGCCGGCGTCCCAGGCCACCACCACGCACCAGCCGGTCGCCTGATGGATGGAATCCGCCGTGGCGTAGCCCTCGGCGATGGCGATGGGCTGGCCGGACAGCGGCTTGCCGATGACATGGAAGCAGCCTTGTTTGCGGCCGCCCGCCAGGAAGTCCTTGTCGCGACCGAGCGCCAGGTCCATGCGTGGAAAGATCGCCTGCAGCGAGACGATTCGGCCCGCGGTATTGGTCACCGGGACCAGCAGTGCGTTGTCGATGTGCCGGAACACCAGACCATCGCTGTTGCGCACCGGCCACGCCGCTACGCGCAGCCCGTGCGCCTGGATGCCCTTGCGCACAAGATACGGGTGGCTGGCATCGGCAGGCACTGCACGGTTCCACAGGACATTGGCCGCCTTGGCCGCCGCGTCCTCGCGTTCGCGCTGCTGTCTTTCCCGCTCCGCGCGGGCGGCATCCTGGCGCTGCCGGATCGCGCGTTGTTCGGCGGCGGTCAGGAAGGTCGGCGACTTCGCGCACCAGCCCTGGCGCAGGCCGGTACGCCAACTGCCGAATTCGCCGGCGGGCACGTCGTCGCCGAACAGCACGGCCCAGCCATTGCGGGTGCCGCGGCGATCCCCTTCGACGTGGAAGCGTACCAGCGTGCCGTCCGCATTGAGTGCATCTCGGCCACGCGCATCAGGCACGATGCCGTGTGCGTGCATGGCCTGCAGGAATGCGGGAACGATGTCCTGCACTGGGTGCGGTGTATGCATTCGGCGGGGTCCCCTTGAAGCGTGGTTCGGTTCACAGCGGCCGGTTGCGGCCAGGGTGCTGTGTGCTGCCCGTTGAACGCGGGACATGCGGCGGCTGCCCGGCGCAACGTGGCCAGTGGGTGATGGAAGGTGGTGACGTCATCATGGTGTCGGAGCGGGCTTGTTTTTGCAACACCTTTTGACACCTTGCATCCCCGGCCTCGCATGGCGTCCTTGTCAGCGAGGGATCTGGGATGACAGTCGCAGATCGTCCTCATCGCGACGATGCGTCGCAGCCGGCGAGAACGCATCTTCCGATGATGCCGTTGCCGTTCGATACGGCTCTTCGCCCTCTCTCAACGCCCAACCCGGGCGCCATGCACAAGGAGTCCGCATGTCTGAAAACGAACCCGATGAAGCAGGCCTGTCCGATGCCGTGCTGATGCCGCGCACGACGGTCGCGACGTTCTCAATCGGTGCGACCACCTCCCGTTAAAATACGACTGGCATGACGGACACCATCGACGAAGCGCAGGAACTGGAAGCGCGCCACCTGCAACGCGCCTTGGCCCAGCACGCAGTGCGGGCTGGCAACGTTGTTTCTCTCATACCTGCTGGGGAATGTCACAACCCGGACTGCAGCGAAGACTTCGAAAACGATCCGGCCAGACTGTTCTGTGGGCCTGCCTGTGCCGAGCGTTTTGAAGCCATCCATCAACACCGCAACGCATAGGAACAGGGGACATGTCTCTGAACAGCAACGACGCTGGCTTCACCGAACGCATCGCCGGGGTATCGGCCGAGCTCGCCGTATTGATGAGCCTGGTGGAGCACCATATCCATCTGCAGTTGGCCGACCTGGCTGACTCCGGGGATGTGGATGCACAGGAGCGGTTCGCGGTAGCCGATCCGGAGCGCTGGTTGGAGAACGCCCGCAACAGCCTGCAGGCGGGCGTCATGTTCCTGGAACGCGCTGTGCAGCAACCGGCGCGGTTCTAGCGTTGCCGCCATGGGAGGGAAGGGGACGCTCACACCAGGCGCCCTTCCGTCCCCTGCGACACGATGTCGCAGGACCGGGGTGGCAACCCTGAACGTGGTCCAAGGTTGGCCCCGGGCTCGTAGAATGGCTGGGTGCGCCGCTCCGTTCTCCACCGCCGGTTCCAGACCCTGGCATGGCTTGCCATGCTGTTGGTGCTGTTCGCGCCTCTGGTGAGCCGCTGGCTGGTACATGGGCACGTTGTTGCGTCTGCCGCACCGGTGGCGGCCATGGACCACGCCGCACACACCCAGCACGCGATGGAAGGGCATCACGACCACCACGCGATGGCAATGCAGCATGGCGAAGCGACACCGAAGCCGCCGGCCGATCCACACGCCGACCACGAGATGGGCGTGGACTGTGATTACTGCCTGATTGCCGCACGACTGATCACCCTGCTGGTGGCGGCGCTGCTGTTGATGATTCTGCTGGCACCGGTGTGCCGCGCGCTGCGCGGTTCGGTGCAGACGTTGCCGCAGCGGATCTGCGGCACGTTGGGTGCGCGCGGGCCACCGGTGCTGCTGGCCGTCTGAGCGCTTTGCGCACGCGCTGATTGATTTTCCCGGGTTGCCAGGCGTGGCCCGGCACTACCGCGTGCGCCTTTCTTTCTGCTGCCTCGCAGTGCGGGGCGGTCTTGCATGCCGTGAACACATGAAAACCACCCCCAACTTTGCCCCGCTGCGCTGGGCGACGCTGCCCGCGTTGTGCGCATCCTTCCTTCAGGCGACGCCTGCGCTTGCTGCAGATGCCGTGCTGCCGACAACCCTGGATACCGTCCGCGTGGTCGATACCCGCAGCGGTTCGCTGTCCTCCACCGCCAATACCGGTTCGGCGCTCGGGCTGAGCGTGCTGCAGACGCCGGCCAGCCTGACGGTGATTTCACGCGAGCAGCTGGAACAGCGCGGTGATTCCAATCTCAACGACGCGATCACCCGCGCCGGCGCGATCAGTGCCATGCCTCATCCGGGCAACGGCCTGAGTGCGCTGTCCAGCCGTGGCTTCACCGATGGCGCTTCGGTGATGCGCCTGTACGACGGCCTGCGCCAGTATGGCGGTGTGGGCATCACCTTTCCGTTCGACACCTGGTCGATCGAGCGCATCGAGGTGTTGCGCGGGCCGGCCTCGGTCATCCACGGCGATGGCGCCATCGGCGGCGTGGTCAACATCGTGCCGAAGAAGCCTTCGCGCGGTGCCATCGAGAATGAGGTCAGCGTGACCCTGGGCAGTGAGGACACTGCGCGCCTGGGCTTCGGCAGTGGTGGCGCACTTACGCCCGAGTTGGCCTACCGCGTGGATGTCAGCGGCAACTACAGCAGCGGGTGGGTCGATCGCGGCCAGAACGGCGATGCCACGTTCTCTGCTGCGCTGCTATGGCAGCCACGGACGGACCTGCAGTTCACGCTGACCCATGCGCAGGGCTACCAGAAGCCGATGCACTACTTCGGTACGCCATTGATCGATGGGCGGCAGCTGGACGCGCTGCGCCACGAGAACTACAACGTGGCCGACAGCGTGATCCGTTTCCGCGACCGCTGGACCCAGCTCGATGCGGCCTGGACGCCGAACGACAACGTGGAATGGCGCACGCGCGTCTACCAGATCGACAGCCAGCGTGACTGGCGCAACGCCGAGGCCTATGTCTACAACGGGCGCACGGGCCTGATCGACCGCTCCGGCAACACCCAGATCACCCACAACCAGGACCAGACCGGACTGACCTCCACGCTGCGCCTGCTGGGCAATGCAGGTGGGCTGCCGAACAGCTTCGCTGTCGGCTTCGATGCCAACCGTGCGCATTTCAAGCACACCAACAACACCTATGCGGGCAGCTCGGGGCCGGTGGATCCCTTCAACCCGGTGCCCGGTGGGTTCAGCAGCGATGCTCCCAACCTGCCGCGCTACCGCAACAGCGCCGAACAGGTCGCGTTGTTCGTGGAAGACAGGCTGGAACTGAGCGAGCGCTGGTCGGTGCTCGCTGGCTTGCGCCACGACCGCGCCACGATCGACCGCAACGACCTGATCAGTGGCGAGCGTGCGTTCTCCAGGACCTACAACAGCACCGGCTGGCGCGCGGGCACGGTCTTCGCGGTGCAACCAACATTGACCCTCTATGCGCAGTACTCGCAGGCGGCCGACCCGGTCAGTGGCCTGTTGATGATCAGCCCGGCCAATGGCGTGTTTGATCTGGCCACGGGCAAGCAGGTCGAGGTTGGCATGAAGCAGGCCTTTGACGGAGGCGAGTGGACGCTGGCGGCCTATCGCATCCGCAAGACCGGCCTGCTCAGCCGTGACCCGTTGCAGCCCGACCGTCGGGTGCAGGTGGGGGCACAGACCTCAAAGGGAATCGAAGCTTCGTTGAACTGGAACTTCGCCCCGCAGTGGTCGCTGGATGCCAACGCGACCGTGCTCAAGGCCGGGTTCGAGGACTTCCTGGAAGCCACCGGCACGCCGGCGGTGATCGTCTCGCGGGATGGCAACGTGCCGCCGAACGTGGCCGAGCGCCTGGCCAACGTCTGGTTGAGCTGGCAGTTCCAGCCCGACTGGAGTGTGGCCAGTGGCGTGCGTTACGTGGATAAGCGCTATGCCGACAACGCCAACACGCTGCAGCTTCCGGGTTACGCCACCACCGACCTGGCCCTGACCTGGCAGGCCGCGCCGCGCACACGGCTGACCGCGCGCGTGTTCAACGTGTTCGACAAGGCGTACTACGCCACGGCGTACTACACCAGCACGCAGTGGCTGCTGGGCGCAGACCGGCGCGTCGAGTTCAGCCTCGACCATCGCTTCTGAGGACGCAGGCCATGTCGTTGCGATCCACCGCCAAACGCTGGACCTACCTGACGCATCGCTGGCTGGGCATCGGCGGGTGCCTGCTGATGCTGCTGTGGTTCGTCAGCGGCATGGTGATGCTGTTCGTCGGCTACCCGAAGCTGACGCCAGCGGAGCGGTTGGCCGCGCTGCCCGCATTGGCCGACGCGCGCGGTTGGCAGGCACTTTCCGTGTTGCCGGAAGCCGTTCGACAGGCGCCTGAGCGGGTCGTGTTGACGACGCTGCGTGGCGAGCCCGCCTACGTGGTGCGCTCCGGCGCGAACGTGGGCGCGTGGTCGGTTCCTACCGGACAGCCATTGCCGCCGGTATCGGCGCAGTTGGCCGAGGTTTCCGCCTCGCAGTTCGCCGGCGGCCCTGCCTTCGTTGGCGCCATGCCGCTGGATGAAGACCGCTGGACGCATTCGCGCGCGCTGGATCCGCATCGACCGCTGTATCGCGTCGGCGTCGGCGGCGCACAGCCCGGTGATGTCTATGTGTCCTCGCGTACCGGCGAAGTCGTGCTGGATGCGCCGCGTCTGCAGCAGCGCTGGAACTATGTGGGTGCGTGGTTGCACTGGCTGTACTTCCTGCGCATGCAGTCGGTGGACCCGGTATGGACCTGGACGGTGATCGTGCTGTCGGCGCTGTGCACGGTGGCCGCAATCAGCGGGATCGTGGTCGGCATCTGGCGCTGGCGGTTTCGCGGGCAGTACCGGTCCGGGTCGAAGACGCCGTACCAGGAGCCGTGGATGCGCTGGCATCACCTGATCGGCTTGATGGCGAGCGCATTCGTGTTCACCTGGATCTTCAGTGGATTGATGTCGATGAATCCGCTGGGAGTGTTCAGCAGCTCTCGTGCCTCGCTTGACGTTGCGCGCTATCAGGGCGTGGTGCCGGTGGATACAGGTGTCATTGCGCAGCCGGCTGCGCTATTGGCTGCAGTGCACACGCCGCTGTTCGTGCCGGTCGAGATCCAGTGGCGACGCATCGGGGGTGAGCTTTTCGCGGTGGTGCTCGATGGCAATGCCGATTCGCGCGTGGTCAGGGAGCGGGGCGACGCACTGCAGGTGTCCACTGCGTTCGGTGCAGAATGGTTGCGGGGCAGGGTCGCGGCGATGTCCGACGCGCGGCTGCGCGGATTCACCATTCTGCAGGCGCCCGATGCCTACTTCTACCCACGCGCTGCAGAGGCGATGAACGGCGCCGCGGTACGTCGCTTTCCGGTGGCGATGGCTGATTTCGGTGACGCTGAGGCAACCCGCGTCTATGTCGACCTGGCTACCGGCGATCCGCTGTTGACGCTGGGCACGCGCGAGCGCGCAGGTCGCTGGCTGTTCTCCTTCCTGCACAGCTGGGATCTACCCGCGCTGCTGCGGCAGCAGAACAGCCGCCTGATGGTGCTGCTGTTGCTCAGTCTGGCGAGCACCGCTCTGTGCGCGACGGCCACGGTGATCGGCTGCCGGCGTCTTCGGATGAGGTTCTCGCGCCGGAAACGGTAACGCCAATACCTCTGCGCCGAAGGCTGTGAGACTATCCGGAGTTCCTGGGCAACGAGAGGCTGCGGTCCGTAGCCGATGTCTGCGGCCAGGAAAGTGCAGGGGCTCAATGCTTGTAGTGCTTCGATGGTAGTCCCTGGATAGGATTTCCACACAACGTAAATGGAGCAAGGATGAATTACGTTTCGATGGGTGTTCTCGCAATTGGAATTGCAGCGGCGTCTTCAAGCGCACAGGCCAAATCGTTGCCGCGCCTGTACAGCTTTCCAACCACAACAACCGCGTCTGTTTCCAACGCGCTGCCGGCACCGGGGCAGGTGATCCAGTTGTCTGCGCAGGTCGATGGCCAGGCACTCGGGCTGTATCACATTCCAGGCAATGAGCAGATCGGCGGCTTCGTCGAATTCAAGGTCAATGGCCAGGCGGTGGGCAAGGTGCAGGTCAGTACCGTCAACACGCCGTTCCTCGGTACGGTTTCCGACCTGGACAAGGGTTGCTGGGCTGCCATCCGTGACGTCCAAGCCTGTACGCACAAGTACGCCTACGGCCGTCCGGCCAAGGTGGCGATCAACTACACAGTGCCGGCAGGCTTCACTACAGCGTCGATCACGGCGACGTTCAGTGGCGATGGTCAGTTCACGCAAGGGTCGGTGTCGGCGCCGGTCAACCTGCGCAACATTCCCACCTTTGGTGAGATCCGCGGCATGGGCAACAAGTGCCTGGATGCCGAGGGCGCCAACACCGCGCCAGGTACCGCCATCCAGGTGTGGGATTGCACGCCGGGCACCGCACAACAGCTTTGGACGGTGAAGCCCAATACCTCGACCATCACGGGAGTGCCCAGCAATCGCGTGCTTGACATCGTGGGCTATGGCACAAGCAACGGAAGCCGGATCCAGCTCTACGACGCCCATGGTGACTGGAATCAGTCGTGGAAGTTCACCAACACATCCATCGTCGGCGTGGCCAACAAGGTGCTGGATGCCATTGGTGCGTCCAGCGCCAACGGCACCAAGATCCAGCTGTACAGCAATGCGCTGACCAGCAACCAGAAGTGGGAGTTCAACCCCGCCAACGGCTCGATTGTCGGTGTCGGTGGCAAGTGCCTGGATGTTGAAGGTGCAAATCCTGCAGATGGCACCCGCGTGCAGTTGTGGGATTGCACGGGCGTGCCGCAGCAGCGCTTCGAGCTGGGCGCGGACGGGTCGATCCGTGGGTTGGGCGGGAAGTGCCTGGAAGCAGCGGATGGTGCGAGCCATGATGGAAATCCGATCCGCATGTGGTCGTGCAATGGTGGCGCACACCAGTCCTGGCGACTGGTAGGCGAGATCCGCAACCCGCAGACCAACATGTGCCTGGATGACCCGGGCATGGGCAATACCAACGGCTCGAAGGTGCACATGTGGATGTGCCAGGGCACAGAGAACCAGCGCTGGGAATTCTCCTCCTACTGAGTTTTCGGCCTGATGCAGTGTTGTGGAACCGTGCGCCTTCGCGCGCACGGTTCTTTGCAGGGACAGGTCAACGGCCTGCCATGCAGATCTACATCCGCAGCCAGCGCGTCGACACTGCCACCAGCAACAGCGCCATCGCCACACCGACAAAGGCGGCGATGAGACCGAAATGATTGGCGGCGAAACCGATCAGCGCCGGGCCGGCAAGAATGCCGGCAAAGCCGAGGGTGGACACGGCGGTGATGGCGATCGCCTGCGGCATCCGGTGCTGGCTGCCAGCCAGCGAGAACAGCGCCGGTGCGATGTTGGCGCAGCCCAGGCCGACCAGCACGTAGCCGACCAACGACACCTGCCATGGCGTGACCAGGGTGAGCACCAGCACGCCGGCGCAGGCCAGCAGCGCACCGGCCACGATCGCCTTCTGCCGGCCGATGCGCTCTACCAGGCTGTCGCCGAACAGGCGCGCAACGGTCATGGTCAGGGTGAAGGTCACGTAGCCGATGCCGGCATGGCTGGCATCGACCTGGCGTATGTCGGTGAGGAATACCGCGCTCCAGTCCAGCATCGCGCCCTCGGCCAGGAACGCGATGAAGGCAAGCACGCCGATGAACATGACGATGCCACGTGGCCAGGCCAGCAACGGCGTGTCGTGCGCGATGCGCTCGCTGCGCCAGTGGCGTGCCGACAGCAGCGCGACCACCGCCATCATCAACACGCCCGGCAGCACCGCGGCAACCGGCGCCATGCGTGCGCTCAGCAACAGGGTCATGGTCGCCGCGCCGAGGAATCCCCCGATGCTGAAGAACGCGTGGAAGCCGGACATCATTACCCGCTGCGCTTCGCGTTCCACCACCACGGCCTGTACGTTCATCGTGCAATCCATCGCGCCTACGCCGGCACCGAAGACGAACAGCACCAGGCCCAGCAACCACGCCGAGTCGGCCAGTGCCAGGCCGGGCACCGTCGCGCAGATGATCAGCGTGGTAGCCAGCATTACCCGGCGGCAGCCCAGCCGTGCGGCCAGCACGCCCGACAGCGGCATGGCCAGCAGCGAGCCCGCGCCCAGGCACAGCAGCACCAGCCCGAGTGTTGCATCGTTGATGTCGGTGCGCGTCTTGGCGAAGGGCACCAGCGTGGCCCACAGCGCGGTAGCGAAGCCGGGAATGAAGAATGCAGCGCGGGTCGCGTGCTGTTGGGCACGCGGTCGGTTGACGAGGGACATGGGCGATTCGGTCAGGGATGTGTTGGATGCACGGTGATGCCGGCGGCGCGGAAGCGGGCGGCCTGGGCAGGCGGTGCAGACGTGGTTAGTACCAGGTCGTCGATGTCATCCAGGCTGGCGATCTGCCAGTTGCCCCGCGCGCCCAGTTTTTCGCTGGTGGCAGCGACGATGATGCGGCTGCTGCAGGCGACCATCGCGCGCTTGAGCGTGGCCTCCTCGGCATCCATCGCCCACACGCCGGTGTCCACGTCCACGGCGCAGGGGCCGGGCAGATAGACATCCGCGCGCAGGCGCTGCACCTGGGCCAGCGCCTCGGCGCCAACCGCGCCGCCGCCGGCAGCCAGTCGCCCACCGATCAGCTGTACGGTGGTGCCCTCCCGCCACGCTGCGGCGGTGGCGATCTGCGGCGCGTTGGTGATCACCGTCAGCCCCAGCGCGCCCGGCAATTGCTGGGCAATGGCCAAGTTGGTCGAGCCGGCATCGATCAGCAGGACCTGGCCGGGCTGCAGCAGCGTACAGACACGGGCGGCCAGCTCGTCCTTGCCGGTGCGGTCCTGGGTCATCCGTTCGCGCAGTGGCACGGCTTTCGGGGCTGGCAGCACCGCACCCCCATAGACGCGCTGGCACAGGCCCTGGGCAGCCAGTTCACGCAGATCCCGGCGGATCGAATCTTCGGAAACCGCGTAACGGCGGGCCAGTTCGGCGGCGACCACGCGTCCTTGCTGGCGCAGCTCCTGCAGGATCAACTGGGTACGTTCGGCGGGGAGTGTCGGGTCGGAGGTCATGTCTGAAGTGTGCACAATCATGCATAAACGTGCAAGATCGGGTATTGGCGGTGGCGCGTACGGGTGGGATGTACACACTCCGGCTGCAGCGCTGGTGAATCCCACGCGAGCGCGTCCTGTCCATCGCCTTTCCAGCGCGGCATCATGGCAAGGCACCCGGCACGGAACCCTGCATGTCCTCCACTGTTCACCACAAGCTGCGCATCGGCGCCGATCAGTTCACCGGCCAGAAGGTGGTCGACCAGCAGTTCCTCGAATGCGATTTCTCCGGCGCTGACCTCACCGCCACCGAGTTTGTGAACTGCGTTTTCTACGATGCCGACACGCGCACCGGGTGCCGTTTCAGTGGTGCCACGTTGAAGGAAGCCAGCTTCCGCCAGTGCGACATCAGCATGTGCAACTTCAACTTCATCAAGGCGTTGGGGCTGGAAATCAGCGAATGCCGCGCACAAGGTGCCGATTTCAGCAACGCCAGTTTCATGAACCAGATCACCACGCGCAGCTGGTTCTGCAGTGCCTTCATCAAGAAGAGCAACCTGCGCTATGCCAACTTATCGCGGGTGACGCTGGAGAAGTGCGAGCTGTGGGAAAACCGCTGGGAAGGCGCCAACGTGAGCGGCGCCAGTTTTGCAGGGTCGGACCTGTCCGGCGGCCAGTTCGATGGCATCGACTGGAACGCGGCCAACTTCACCGATTGCGACCTGACCAACTCCGAACTGGGCGAACTGGACCTGCGCAGCACCAACCTGCGTGGCGCCACGCTCGATGTGCAGCAGGTCGCGCTGCTGATGCAGCGGATCGGCATCACCGTGGTGCCATGAGCGTGCGTCGCGGCGCTACACCGGTGTGGCCGGCGCATGTGCCACCCAGCCCTTGAAGCTGAAGCCGGCGTAGAACAGTTCCACGTTCTCGAAGCCGGCCTCCTGCAGCAGCGCCACTTCCTGTTCGGGTGAGAGCAGCGGCAGGCGCTCGGCGATCGCCTCGGCCGCGCGCTGTGTATCGGCACGTGGAATGCCGGAAGCCTCGGCGAACGCGGCGTAGCGCTGCAGCCAGCGATGCTTGCCGGCCGCGTCCTGCGGCACGCTGTGGTGGGCCACCACCAACGGCGCACCTGCGCGCAGCCGTTGCCGCAGTTCGCGCAGGGTGTGCAGGCGCTGTTCAACGGTGAGGAAGTGCAGGGTCAGCAGGCAGGTGGCGCCGTCGAAGACGGTGCGCGGGGCATCGTCGATGTAGCCTTCCAGCAGCGTCACCTGGGCCATCAACGGCCCCAGGGTCTGTTCGGCCAGCGCGAGCATTGGCGCGGCAGGATCGACGCCGAGCATCCGCCATTGCGGGTGCGCTTCTGCGAAGGCCTTGAGCTCCAGACCGCCGCCTGCGCCGAGCACCAGCACCTGGCCATCATCGGGTACGTGTTCGGCCAGCAGCAGGTGGCTCATCTGCTGCAGTCCGGGGAAACCGGGTACCTGCCGTAGTGGGCCCTCCGCGTAGCGGGCCACGGCGTGGGGATCGGAGAAGGACATCGGAAGGATTCCTGCGGCAATGGCGAACATCCACTTTACCGTGCTCGGCAAGTGTCGATTGCACAGTGGCCCGCCTTTGCTTAAGGTCTGCGCCTGCATGCATTCAAGAGATCGGGAATGGACCCTCGCAGCCCCGCGATGCCATCGGCGGAAGCCTTTGAACTGGCGCTGACAATGCTGGGACGGGAGGGCGTGGATGAGGAGCAGGCCGAGCGGGCGCTGCTCGCGCTCGGCAGCGAACACTGGCAGATGCGACGCCTGCTGGTGTGGTTGCCTGAAGCCTTCGCCATGGCCCTGATCGGTCATATGGAGCTGGGCGTGCAGCTGCCCGGTACCTTCACCGCCTCCGACGCACAAGGCGAGCTGCATGAACTACCGCTCGACCGTGAGCCTGTATTCGCTGCCGGTCTCCAGCGCGCCCTGGTCATGTACCACGAAGGTCCACGCGCCGCGTTCCGGGCGATCTGCCAGCGCAGTTCGTCGCTCAACGCGATCGACAACGCCTTGAATACCGGCGCCGATCTGCAGGGCGCCGCGCTTTCGGGTCCGGAGCTTCTGGACATCCCGGCAGAGACCTACCTCGCCCATTGAGCCCGGGGTTTTCAGAGCGCGGGCTTCATCCCGTCTGCTTCCAGGCGATACAGGCCGGTCAATCGCCAGTCATCGTGTACGCGCTGCAGCCGGTACTCATGGATGCGGACGCTGGAGCGGCGCTGTTGCGCGGTACGTATGGACGCTGCGTCGCCGAGGATCTGCACGGCCAGGACCTGTTCCAATTCCGGATCATGCGCTGACTCGACGCTGGGCCGGCGCATGACAGTGCGAGAGGTGCCCGGCAGGGCATAGTGCTCCACCAGCTTCGCGTACGAGGCATCGGCCAACGCCTGGCCGCGCGATGGGCCATGCTCTGCTACCCATGCAAGCGAGGCCTTGTTCCATTCCAGGAAGTCGGACTGGAAGGCGCGCATGCGTACGACCGGCGTGCTGCCGCCCAGTTCCAGCGCGCTGCGTTCGAAAACAAGAAGCGGCAGAACCTCGCCGAACCCCACGTCGCGGCCATAGCGGAAGATGCGTTCGGCCTGCAGCCTGCCATTGCAAAGCAGGGCGACGCGACCGGGCCTGCTGGAATGAACCATCAAGTGCCGTTGAAAATAGCCCTGTACCGGCTCGGCTTCCGTGTTGGACGCCCCCGGCGCGGTGATCTGCAGTTGGCAGTTGCCATCCGTGGGCGCATAGCCAGCGATCTGCAGCGAGCCGTCGGGTGGCCCGAACGTGACGCAACCACTGGCCAGCCCGCAGACCAAGGTGATGCCGATCCATCGACGCATGCGGGCGCTCCTTGCCTGGATGGCTGGCAGGATAACGCACTCGGATGCTTCAGCTGTGCTGCTGCAACGCCTTCCCAAGCACCTGCCAGATCTTCGGGTCCTGGCACTGCGACACATTGAAGCGCACGTAGTCGGCAGCCCGCTGCGACTGGCTGAAGGCATTGCCCGGCGCCACCACCACGCCTTCGCGCAGGCACTGCCTGGCCACCGCCGATGCATCGCGGCCATCGGGCAGCTGGCACCACAGGAACAGCCCTGCATCGGGTTGCAGCCATGGCGTGATGCCGAGCTTCTGCACCTGCCGCAGCGTGTGCTTGCGCGCATCGGCCAGGCGCGTGCGCACCGCCTGCATGTGGCGGCGGTAGCCACTGTCGGTCAGTGCGATCTGCATCAGGTGCGCGGCCAAGTGCCCACCGCCGAAGCTGGTGGCCAGCTTCAGATCGGTCAGTGCCTCGATCCAGTCCGGGCGCGCGGCGATGTAGCCGCAGCGCGATGCCGCGGAAATGGTCTTTGAGAAACTGCCGACATGGATCACCCGCGACAATCCATCCAGCGCCGCCAGCCGCGGCGCCGGGCGCAGCTCGAAGTCGGCGAAGATGTCATCTTCGATGATGATCAGTTCGCTGTGTTCGGCCAGGCCCAGCAGGCGGTGTGCCGTGGTCGCCGACAGCACCGCGCCGGTCGGGTTGTGCAGCCCGGCGTTGGTGATGTACAGGCGTGGCGCGTGTTCCTGCAGCGCGCTGGCAAACACCTGCAGGTCCGGCCCGGTGTGCGTGTACGGTATGCCGATGGCCTGCACCTGATGGGCCTTCAACATCGCGTGGTAATTGAAATAGCTCGGGTCGTCGACCAGCACGCAGTCACCGGGCTTCAGCAGGAAGCGGCAGATCAGGTCGACCGCGTGCGTCCCCGATTCGGCCAGCAGCAACTGCTCCATCGACGCGTCGATGCCCAGCGTGGCGGCGCGTCGCTGCAGTGTCTGCCGCAATGCCGGCAGGCCCAGCGGTCCTGCATAGTCCACCAGCTGCGCGGAGTCGGCGCGGGCCATGCGGCGCAGGCCGCGGCGCAGGCCATCGTGGTACAGCCAGTCGCTGGGCATCCAGCCGCAGCCAGGCTTGAGGTGTCCCGGCGGGGTTTCCAGCGATTGCCGTGATACCCACAGCGGGTCCACCGCGCGATCCAGCCGCGGTTCCATTTCCGCCAGCGCCAGTGGTGCCGCCGGGCCAGCCACGTAGAAGCCGGAGCCGGCGCGCGCGGCGATCACGCCTTCGGCGGCCAAGCGTTCGTAGGCCTCGACCACGGTGGACACGGAAACGCCCATCGCCGTGGCCTGCGCGCGCACCGAGGGCAGGCGGCTGCCCGGGCCATCCAGGCGCGAACTGATGCGGGAGCGGACGGCGTGGATGACGCTGTCGATGCGGCTGGGCGGTCGGGACATGCGCGTGACTGTAAGGGGATTGTGGGCAGTACAGTTACTTGTGACTGTACTGGATTGTAGCTGTGTATCGCCCGTGCCCGGTGGCCCAATGACGGGCACGGCCGGCCATTGCCCGGCATTTCTGGAGCAGGGTGTGGAACGGTCGGCAAGCGGGTGGATCAATGGCTTCATCGGTGTGGTGATCTTCGCCGGCTCGTTGCCGGCCACCCGCCTGGCAGTGATGGAGCTGGACGCCAGCTTCGTCACCGCCGCACGCGCCAGCATCGCCGCGTTGCTGGGGCTGGTGCTGCTGCTGGCATTGCGCCAGCAGCGCCCGGTCAGAAGCGATCTGCCCGGTCTGGTGCTGGTCAGCCTGGGCGTGGTGGTGGGCTTCCCGTTGCTGACCGCGCTTGCCCTGCGCCACGCCTCCTCGGCACACACCATCGTGTTCCTTGGGCTGTTGCCGCTGAGCACGGCGGTATTCGGCGTCCTGCGCGGCGGTGACCGGCCACGCCCGGCGTTCTGGGTGTTCTCGCTGCTGGGCAGCGCCTGTGTGGTCGGCTACGCCGCGCGCAACGGCATCGAAGCCTCACTGCAGGCCGACCTGTTGATGCTGGCAGCGATCGTGGTGTGCGGACTTGGCTATGCCGAGGGCGGCCGCCTGGCCCGGCATCTGGGTGGCTGGCAGGTAATCAGCTGGGCATTGCTGCTGGCATTGCCGGTGATGCTGCCGCTGATGGTGGCGATGCGCCCGGCCTCGTTCACGGCGGTGGCCGCGTCGGCCTGGTGGGCGCTGGGGTACGTGGCGGTGTTCAGCATGCTGGTCGGTTTCCTGTTCTGGTATCGCGGCCTGGCTCAAGGCGGTATCGCTGCGGTCGGCCAGCTGCAGCTGCTGCAGCCGTTCTTCGGCCTGGCGCTGGCGGCGCTGCTGCTGCACGAGACCGTCAGCGCCGGTATGTTGCTGGTGACCGTGGCAGCGGTGATCTGCGTGGCCGGTGCCCGCCGCTTCAGCCGATGACGCGCGATAGCGTCGGCGTATCGTGGCGTGCCGCCAACAGTATTGGCCGGGGCCGGCGCGCTTGGTTGAAGCTGTGCCGATGAAACCCAATTCCAGTATCTCGTTCGAAGGCCAGGTGGGCCTGGTAACCGGTGCCGCCGGTGGCCTCGGCCTGGCCTACAGCCGCCTGCTGGCCCAGCGTGGCGCGCACGTGGTGATGCATGACGTGGGCGCCGCGACGGACGGCACGGGTACCGATCCGCAGCGCATCGCCCAGGCGGTGGCAGCACTGCATGCCCAGGGCCTGCCGGTCGAAGCCGCCAGCGGCCCCATCAACCAGCGCAGTGGTTGCCACGCGCTCGTGCAGGACATCCTGCAGCGGCATGGTCGCCTGGACTTCATCATCCACAACGCCGGCTGGGTGGCCTACGCCGGTATTGAAGTGGTGGAAGACGATGCGCTGGAGCAGATGCTGTGCCTGGCGGCGAAGACACCGCTGTGGCTGGCACAGGCGGCATGGCCTGCGATGCGTGCTGCCGGCGGCGGCCGCATCGTGCTGACCACCTCCGATCGCGCGCTGTACCCGCAGTATGCGCAGCGCGGCCTGTGCGGCTACGCGATGGCCAAGCTGGCTGCGCAGGGGCTGGTCAATGTGCTGGCCCTGGAAGGCGCCGAGCACGGCATCGTCGTCAACGCGGTGTCGCCGGTGGCCAAGACCCGCACGTGGGGCATCGACGGGGAACCGGATGAACTGCATCCAGAGGCAGTGGCACCTGGGGTCGCCTTCCTTGCCTCTACGCGGTGCCGGCAGGGTGGCTGGACCCTGCGGGCCAGCAACGGCCAGTTCCATGCACTGCGATTGCAGGAAGCCGAACACGTGGCCTATCCGCGCGACCTGCGTGCGGTGGCAGCGGACAGCATCGAATCGGTGGCCCTGCAGTGGCCGGTCATTGCACGGCCGAGTGTCGACGCACGCGGTTGAACGCGTACCCTAGGCAGGTCTCCACCTGCCTGCGATGAAATGATCGATCTGCGCCTGCTCCGCCAGTTCGTGGCGGTGGCCGAAGAACTGCACTTCCATCGTGCTGCTGCACGCCTGCACATGTCGCAGCCGCCATTGACGGCGGCGATGCGGCGCCTGGAAGACGAGGTGGGTACCGGGCTGATCGTACGCGGCAACCGCACGCTGGGCCTGACCGCAGCGGGGCAGACGCTGCTGGTGGAGGCGCGTGCAACCCTGCAGCACGCCGAACAGGCGCTGCAGCGCACGCGGGAAGCGGCGGCAGGGCAGACCGGCAGCCTGCGTGTCGGCTACGTCGGCAGCGCACTCTATGGGCGCCTGCCGGCACTGATCCGCCAGTTCCGCCATGCGTTTGCGCAGGTGCAGCTGCATCTGCACGAAGCCACCTCGCGGCAGCAGCAACAGTGGCTGCGCGAGGGACGCATCGACCTGGGCATCCTGATTCCGCCGATCATTTCCGCAGAGCTGCATCTGCAGGCGTTCGACCATGATCGACTGGCCATTGCCCTGCCGCGCGCGCATCGGCTGGCCGCACGGCCACGGCTGGATGTCGCCGCGCTGGTGGACGAGCCGTTCGTTTCATGGCCATCGGCCGAAGGCATCGGCTTCCACGCGCAGGTGCTGGGCCTGTGTACTGCTGCCGGCTTCACGCCACGGGTCGTGCAGGAAGCGCAGGGCATGCACGCAGTGCTGTCGCTGGTGGCCGTGGAAGCGGGCGTAGCGATCGTGCCGGCCAGCATGGCCGGGTTCCGTCCCGAAGAAATCGTCTATCGACCACTGGATGGCGGCAACGCTGCGTTCGAGTTGCAGTTCTGCATGCGCCCGGAATCGCCTGCGCCGGTGCTGCAGAATTTCCTGGCGATGGCAGCGCAACCGGTAGTGTCGTGATTGCCAGCTGAGCATCTGTGCTGCGTGCAGTGGCGGCACGCTGATCCGCGGTGAGTATGCCTGCGGAGTGTGACTCTGCCTGCAGTTCTGCCCTTGGAAATCGCACCTGCGGCAAGCCTGAGGCGCGGGCGCGGACAACCCCTGCATACCGCCCCGGCGACAGCAATCAGCATGCCCCCGTCGGCCATCATCGGCCGGCTGGGATTGGCGTCCCACAATCAACTCTGGCACGTGATCGGCAGGCGCACGGATGGCGCCTGCGGATCTCGTGACCCGCTGTCCGTGGTGGGCGATGTGTGGGGATCACAATGATCCGCCGATCAGTCCCAGAGTTGTCCGGTACGCCAACCCGCATCGCCCGCCGCCTGTTCGTGGTCAGCCACGAATGCGCTGATGGCGCTTGCCTCGGGGGTAGCAATGCGCGTCGTGCATGGGGAGCGGCGGCGGGCGGTGCATCTGCGCACCTGCGTAACGTGTGGCCAGCACGCCAGCAATGGGGTGCTGGCTGTGCTGCTGCGGCGGTCGTTGGCCGTTGCCGTGCTCAGAACCGATAGCTGATGGTGCCGGTGACCACGCGTGGGTAGCCGGCGAAACAATCGCCGAAGGTGCGGCACGGCGCGTAGTAACGCTTGTCGGTGAGGTTGGTGATGTTCAAGGCCCAGGTCCAGTTGGTCACCTGCACTTCCACCAGCGCATCGGCCAGGGTGTAGCTGGGGGTGATGACGCGGCCGCCGTTGCCCAGCGACACCGTGTTGCCGACATGGCGGACACCCAGGCCGAGTTTCATCCGTGCGGCGTCATCCAGCTGGAAGCCCTTGGACACCCAGGCCGAGGCCAGGTCCTGCGGGGTGTCGTTCAGGCGTTCGCCCACTTCCAGTGCGAAGTTGCTGCGGCTGACTTCGGCTTCATTGCGCGCGTAAGCCGCAGTGACCGTAAGGTCGTTGGCGAACTGGAACTGGCCCTCCAGCTCCACGCCCTTGGAACGGATCTGGCCGGTCTGGACCACGTTCAGCACGTTGTCCGGATCGTTGGTCTGGCGGTTGGTCTCGGTGATGCGGTAGGCGGCCAGGGTCAACAGCATGTTGCGGGCCGGTTGCCACTTGATGCCACCTTCGGCCTGGCGTCCGCGCATCGGCTTGAAGGCATTGCCGAACAGATCCTGGCCGGACACCGGCAGGAACGATTCGCTGTAGCTCAGGTAAGGCGATACGCCGCCGCCGACGTCGCCGATCAGTCCGGCACGGTAGGTAGTGGCATCGTCGGTCTGGCTGGGCTGGCCTTCGGTCTTCGAACGAGCATGGTCGCGACGCGCACCCAGCACCAGCGACACGCGATCAGCCCAGCGGATCTGGTCCTGCACATACACGCCCAGCTGGGAAGACTCCTGGTCCGGCTGGCGCTCCCAGCCACGTACCGTCGGGGCGGTCGATACCGGTGCGTAGACGTCGATGGGCGTGCCGGCAGCATCCAGCCGCCGCAGCTGCTCCTTGTACTGGCTGTAGTCCACGCCGGCCAGCAGCAGGTGCTGGAAGGCGCCCGTGGCGAAGTCGAACTGCACCGCGTTGTCGGCGCTGATCACCTGGATGTCCGGCTGCGTGCCGTAGGCGGTGCGGTTGACCACGCGCCGGTCGGCATCGATGAAGGGGTTTTCCGGGTTGCTGTAGCTGTCCACATACAACTGCTGCAGGGTGGTCTTGCCGTCGATGTAGCGCATCGCCGAGCGCAGGCTGACCGCATCGTTGAAGCGATGATCGAACAGGGCGGTCAGGCTGTACACGCGCGAATCGATGCGGTCGAAACCGGCATCGCCGATGAAGGTGGTCGGATCCAGGCGGCGACCGGGCGCTGCGTGCAGGGTGGCGGCCAGCGGCAGGAACTGCTGGCTGGAGCCGGTCTTGTCGTGCTGGTAGCTGGCCAGCAGGGTCAACGTACTGCGTTCACCGCGCCAGCTGATCGAGGGTGCCAGATACACGCGGTCGTCCTTGAGGACATCGGTCTGCATGTTCGATTCGCGGACCAGGCCGACCAAACGCCCGGCAATCGTGGCGTCGTCATTCAGCGCACCGCCGATGTCGCCCTGCAGCTGCCGTCGATCGAAGCTGCCCAGCTGCAGGCCGACGTCACCGCTGGCGGCGCCGAAGGTCGGACGCTTGCTCATCGCGTTGATGATGCCGCCGGTGGCACCCGCTCCGTACAGCACCGATGACGGGCCGCGCAGCACTTCCACCCGTTCCAGGCCGTATACCTCCGGGCGTGCTAGCGGGCTGAAGCCGTAGCTGCGGCGCAGGCCATCCTGGTACTGCACCGGGTCCAGGCCGCGTACCGAACTGGCGTCATTGCGGGTGTCCAGGCCCCAGGCGTCAGCGGTGACACCGGCGCTGTAGCGCAGCACTTCCTGCAGGTTGTGTGCGCCGCGATCGGTGAACAGCTGCTGGGTGACCACGCTGATCGCCTGCGGCGTCTCGGTCAGGGCGGTGTCGGTCTTGGTCGCGGTGCTGGCGCGCTCGGCCACCACGGTCACCTTGTCCAGGGTCCGGGCCGCAGTGCCGTCCTGGGCCTGGGCGATGGCCGACGCCAGCAGGGTGGGCAGGAACAGCGTGTACAGCAGCGGGCGGCGCGACGTCAGGGCGGGCATCGTGGGGAATCCGGGAAGGGCGGTGACGGCGGATTATCCGGATGCCTGCTTCCAAATACAAATGATTCCCAAATGCACTTGGCGGTGATGAGCCCGCTTCAGGGCAGGCCGTCTGCGGCGCCGCGGATGCTCATCCAGGCGCCGCCGCCGGGCGCGCTGCCGGCGCGGATACGGAAGCCGTGCAGCCCGGCAATGGCGGCCACGATCGACAGCCCCAGGCCAAAGCCGGGCCCTTGCCCGGCACTGCTGCTGCCGCGGAAGAAGCGCTGGTAGATCAAGGTGCGGTCCTGCGGCGGGATGCCCGGCCCGTTGTCGATCACATCGATCCGGGGCGCGCCGTGGTCCTCCACCGCGCGCAGCAGGATGCGCCCGTGCGCAGGCGTGAACTGCAGGGCGTTGGACAGCAGGTTGGCCACCGCTTCGAACAGCAGTTCGCGGTCGCCGCGCAGCATGCCGATCTGCGGCGCCACCTGCAGCTGCAGATCCTGTTGCTTCTCTTCGGCCAACGGCAGGTAAAACTGGTGCAGCTCCTGCAGCAGGTCGGCGATGTCGACCTCGTCGAAGGCCGAACGGCGCTGGTGGCTTTCCAGCTCGGACACGCGCAGCAGGGCCGCGAAGCGCGCCATCAGCATGTCGGTCTCCGCCAGCGCCTTGTCCAGCGGGTCCGCATGCGGGTCGTGTTCGTCCAGGCCCACGCGCATGCGGTAGAGGTGTGCACGCAGGCGCGTGAGCGGTGTGCGCAGGTCATGCGCGATGCTGTCGCACACGCCTTTGACCTCGGTCATCAGCTGTTCGATGCGTTCCAGCATGGCATTGACGATGCTCGACAGCCGATCGATCTCATCGCGTCGATTGGATACCGGCAGGCGTTGCCCGAGGTCGCCGGCAATGATGCGGTTGGTGGCCGCTTCGATCTGCTGGATCCGCTTCAATGGGCGCCGGCGCAGCAGATGCCAGCCCACCAGCCCGGGGATGACGGTCAGTGACACGCCCCACAGCAATGCATCGAGGATGATGCTGTTGACCGCCATCAGCTTGCCGTTCTGGCGCACGAACACCAGTGTCCGGCCATCCCGGGTCACCACGCCGAGCGCGCTGCCACCGCTCTCGTGGCGGCCATCAACCAGCGTCCAACCCGCTACCTGATGCGAGTTGCCATCCAGCGGCAGTCCTTCGGGGATGGCCATCAGCGGGCCCGCCATCGCCACGCCGGCCTTGTCGAACAGCCCGTACGTATACACCTGGTGCAGGTCGAAGCGCTGGCTGTCGCGCAGCGCGTCATCCAGCGCCGGGCCGTCGAAACTCATGAACAGATGGGCGCGCTGCTGCAGGCCCGATTCGGTCAGATCGTTCAGGTAGTCCGAGATGCGCCAGTACATCACGCCCAGCAGCAGGCTGGACCAGGCCACGAACAGTATGCAGTACAGGCCCAGCAGGCGGCTGCTGGATGAGCGCCAATGGTCAGGATCGCGCGTCGAAGACATAGCCGGTTCCACGTACGGTCAAGATCGGTTGCGGCCGGCCGGGTTGTTCGATGCGTTTGCGCACCCGGCCGATATGCACGTCGATCAGGTTGGTGCCCGGGTCGAAGTGGTAGCCCCAGACTTCCTGGAACAACATGGTGCGGGTGACCACCTGGCCTGCATTGCGGACCAGGAATTCCAACAGCTTGAACTCGGTCGGCAGCAGGTTGATCTCCTGGCCGCCACGGCGTACCGAGCGGCTCATCAGGTCCAGTTCCAGGTCGCCGGCGCGCAGCACCTTGTCGCTGGCAGCGGCCTGGCCCTGGCGCCGGATCAGCACTTCCACGCGCGCGGCCATTTCATCGGAGGCGAACGGCTTGGTCAGGTAGTCGTCGCCACCTGCACGCAGGCCACGCACGCGTTCATCCACGTCCGACAGCGCACTGATCATCAACACCGGCGTGGCGATGCCTTCATGGCGCAGCGTGGTGACCAGGGCCAGCCCGTCGATGCCGGGCAGCATGCGGTCCAGAGTAATCACCGCGTAGTCGCCTGAACGTGCCAGCGTCAGGCCACTGCTGCCGTCGCTGGCCAGATCCACCTCGAAGCCGTGGCTGCGCAGCTCGGTGGCGATTTCCTCCGCGGTGACAAGGTCGTCCTCGATGGTGAGTACGCGCGGCATGGGCCACTTTGCAGATTGGGACCTGCGCATCCTCGCAACCGTAGGCGTGCACTGCAAATGAAAAATGTTTCATGCGTTTTTCGCTGGATCGCAGCGCGCTGTCTTCTATATTCGGCGCCGAACGCTCCCCCCGCGCGTGGAACCTGCTGCCGATGACCCTTCCGTACTTCTCCCTGCCTGCCGCGGGCTGGCGCCGGCCGCTGCTGGTGCTTGCCCTGGCTACCCTGCTGGCCGGCTGCGGCAAGGACGCGCCCAAACCAGGCAAGGCGACGCCGGAAGTGACCGTGCTGACGCTGCAGAACCAGACGCTGGCGCTGCAGCAGGAACTGCCGGGACGCACCATTGCCTCGCAGGAATCGGATGTACGCCCGCAGGTGGACGGGGTGCTGGTGCAGCGCCTGTTCGAGCAGGGGCAGCTGGTGAAGGCCGGGCAGCCCCTGTTCCAGATCGAGCCGGCGCTGTACCAGGCCGCCCTGAACGAGGCGCAGGCCAACCTGAAGACCGCCGAAGCGGCCGCCGTGACCGCTCGCCTGCGGGCGCAGCGGATGCAGGCGCTGGGCAAGGACCAGCTGGCCGCGCGCCAGGACGTGGACGATGCCATCGCCAGTGGCCAGCAGGCGGCTGCGGCCGTGCAGGCTGCGCAGGCAGCGCGCGATACCGCCAGTACGCGGCTGGGTTTTGCCACGGTCACCGCACCGATTGCCGGTCGCATCGGGCGTGCGCTGTTCACCCCGGGGGCGCTGGTGACATCCGCCCAGGCCGATCCGCTGGCGCGGATCCAGCAGGTCGACCCGATGAACGTGGACATCACCCAGTCCAGCAACGAGTACCTGGCGCTGCGTCGCGCCATTGCCGAGGGGGGCGTGCAGGCCAACAGCGCGCCGGTGCGGCTGCGCCTGTCCGATGGCACCGACTACCCGTTGCCGGGCACGCTGGAATTTGCCGACATCGATGTGCAGCAGGAGACCGGCAGCATCACTTTGCGCGCGCAGTTCCCCAATCCTGATGGGCAACTGCTGCCGGGCATGTACGTGCGTGCGCAGGTGGGCCAGGGTACGCAGCAGCAGGCGCTGCTGATACCGCAGTCGGCGGTGGACCGCAGTGCCAAGGGCGAGGCGCAGGCGTGGCTGGTCGACAAGGAGGGCAAGGCGCGGCTGCGTACCTTCCGCACCGCCCGCGCGGTCGGCAACCAGTGGCTGGTGCTTGATGGCATCAGCGCTGGCGAGCAGGTGGTGGTGGCGGGGGCGCAGGGCCTTGCCGACGGCATGCTGGTGCGGATGAAGACGGCGCCCGTGGCTGCGCCGGCCGGAAAGGACTGAGCGCATGCTGCCGCGCTTCTTCATCCACCGCCCTGTATTCGCCTGGGTACTGGCGATCTGCATCATGGCGTTCGGCACGATTGCGGTGACCCAGCTGCCGGTCGAGCAGTATCCGGACATCGCACCGCCGCAGGTCAACATCACCGCCAACTACACCGGCGCGTCTGCACAGACGGTGGAAGACAGCGTCACCCAGGTGATCGAACAGCAGATCAAGGGCATCGACCACCTGCTGTATTTTTCCTCCACCAGTTCGTCTTCGGGACAGGCGCGGATCACGGTCACCTTCGACCAGAGCGCCAACCCCGATATCGCCCAGGTACAGGTGCAGAACAGCGTCAACCAGGCCATCAACCGCCTGCCGCAGGAAGTGCAGCAGCAGGGCGTGACTGTGGCCAAGTCGCAGGGCGACTCGCTGATGGTGGTTTCGCTGTACGACACCAGCCGGCGCATGGAGCGGGTGGACGTTTCCGATTTCCTGGTCAGCAACGTGCAGGACCCGATCAGCCGCATTGCCGGCGTCGGCGAGATCAATGTGTTCGGTTCGGCCTATGCGATGCGGGTGTGGCTGGATCCGCACAAGCTGCGTGCCTACGACCTGATGCCGTCGGATGTGCGCAGCGCGATCCAGGCACAGAACACCCAGGTCACTGCCGGCGAGCTGGGGGCGTTGCCGTCCAGTGCGACGCAGAGCCTCAATGCCACCGTCACCGCGCAGTCGCGCCTGCAGACTCCGGAACAGTTCCGCGCGATCATCCTGCGCACGCTGCCCAGCGGCGCGGCGGTGCACCTGGGCGACGTGGCGCGGGTCGAGATCGGCGCGGAGAATTACCAGACCAGCAGCTTCCTCAACGGCTATCCGGCTGCGGGTTTCTCGGTGACCCTGGCCTCCGGCGCCAACGCGCTGGCCACTGCCGATGCAGTACGCGCGGAGCTTGAACGGCTGCGGCCTACGTTCCCGCCCGGGCTGCAGGTGGCCTATCCACGCGACAGCACGCCGTTCGTACGGGTCTCCATCGAAGGGGTCATCCACACCCTGATCGAGGCGATCGTACTGGTCGTGGTGGTGATGTTCCTGTTCCTGCAGAACCTGCGCGCCACCCTGATTCCTGCGATCACGGTGCCGGTGGTGCTGCTGGGTACCTTCGGCGTCCTCGCGGTGGCCGGTTTCACCATCAACACCCTGACGCTGTTTGCGATGGTGCTGGCCATCGGCCTGCTGGTCGATGACGCGATCGTGGTGGTGGAGAACGTGGAACGCATCATCCACGAAGAGCATCTGCCGCCACGCGAGGCAACCGAGAAGTCGATGGGCGAGATCACCGGTGCGCTGATCGGCATCACCGTGGTGCTCGGTGCGGTGTTCCTGCCGATGGCGCTGTTCGGCGGTTCCACCGGCATCATCTACCGGCAGTTCTCGATCACGATTGCATCGGCCATGGCGTTGTCGGCGCTGGTTGCGCTGACCCTGACACCGGCGCTGTGCGCGACCCTGCTCAAGCCCTCGTCGGCGCAGAAGCCACCGGGGCGCTTCTTCGCGGCGTTCAACCGTGGCGTCGAACGCAGCCAGTCGACCTACCAGGGCAAGCTCGGTGGCGTGGTGTCACGTCCGCGGCGCTGGATGGCGTTCTACCTGCTGCTGGTGATCGCCATGATTGCCTTGTACGCGCGCATGCCCACCGGCTTCCTGCCGGTGGAGGACCAGGGCCAGGTGACCTTCCAGTTCTCCACGCCTGAAGGCACGCCGATGGCGCGCACCGAGGCGCTGGGCGAGCAGATCAGCCGTTACTTCATGGAGCACGAGAAGCAGAACCTGGACGTGGTGTTCGTGGTGGTCGGTCGCAACAACGCCGGTACCGGCCAGAATGCGGGGCAGGGCTTCCTGGCACTCAAGCCCTGGGACGAGCGCAAGGGCGACAACACCGCAGCGGCGATCATCGCGCGCGCCAATGCCTATTTCCGCAAACTGCCCGATGCCAAGGTCAACGTGCTGGCGCCGCCGGCAGTGCGCGGCCTCGGGCAGTCCAGCGGTTTCGAACTGTGGCTGCAGGACACCAGCGCGGCCGGACGCGTGGCGTTGCAGGCCGCGCAGGAGCAGGTGGTACGCGCGGCCGGCGAAGACGACGGACTGACCTCCGTGCGATTGAACGGGCTGGGCGACAAGGCCGAGCTGCGGCTGGACATCGACCACGCCCAGGCCAGCGCGCTGGGCCTGGCACAGGCCGACATCAATTCCACGCTGTCTGCGGCCTGGGGTGGCAGCTACATCAATGATTTCCTGGATCGCGGCCGGGTCAAGCGTGTCTACATGCAGGGCGACCAGCCTTACCGCAGCGTGCCCGACGACATCGGCCAGTGGTACGTGCGCGGTGGCAACGGTCAGATGGCCTCGTTCGCCAGCTTTGCCAGCAGCCACTGGGCGCGTGGGCCGCAGCTTCAGCAGCGCTTCAACGGCCTGCCGGCGATGCAGATCCAGGGCAGCGCGGCCGAGGGGCGCAGCTCGGGTGAAGCGATGCAGCGCATGCAGGCGCTGGTGGCCGATCAACCCGGGTTCGATCTGCAATGGAGCGGGCTGTCCTATCAGGAACAACTGGCCAGCAACCAGACGCTGTACCTGTACGCCGCTTCGATTGCCTTCATCTTCCTGTGCCTGGCCGCGCTCTACGAGAGCTGGACGGTGCCGGTAGCGGTGGTGCTGGTGATTCCGCTGGGCGTGATCGGTACGGTGCTGGCGACCACGGCTGCGGGCTTCGTCAATGACATCTACTTCCAGGTGGGATTGCTGACCACGATTGGATTGTCGGCAAAGAACGCGATCCTGATCGTGGAGTTCGCCGAAGCACGCTACCGCGCCGGCAGTTCAGCGGTGGAAGCGGCACTGCAGGGCGCGCGCCTGCGCCTGCGGCCGATCGTGATGACCTCGCTGGCCTTCGTGGCAGGCGTCATCCCGCTGGCGTTGGCCACCGGCGCCGGCGCGGTCAGCCGGCGTGAAATCGGCATGAGCGTGATCGGCGGCATGCTCTCCGGAACGGTGCTGGCGGTGGTGCTGGTGCCGCTGTTCTTCGTGCTGGTACGGCGGGTGGGCAGGGCGCGGCCGGTGCACTGAGGGCAGGGGCGTCGGCTGTCACCTTCCTGCCGCAACGCCATCACCCGGTCTTGGCCCGGGCATCGGTAGGGTTGATCGTCCCCGTCCCCACGGAGACCTGCCATGTGGTTGCTTGACCGACTCTGGCCCTCACGCCCTGCGCTGCCCGCCGCGACGCTGCCGCCTGCAGCGGACCTGCCCGCGCGTCGAACGCCGTTGAAGCGTCCGTTGCGCGTCGGCCGGGCCAGCATGGCCCCGTGGCAGAAGGTCGCGCCGCCGCCCCGGCGCAGCCGCCACTAACCGGTGCGGTCGGCGGGGTGGTTCACCCCGTCATTGACCGGAATCGTTCCCAGCGCGAACGGATCGATGCCTTCCAGGCAGGCCACGTTGTAGCCGTACTGGTCCGGGTTGGAGCGGCGGCGGTGGTGCGTGTAGATGCCACAGACGTCGCAGAAGTAGTGCTCGGCCACGTGGGTGTTGAACTGGTACAGGCGCAGATGGGCCTGGCCACGCACGATATGCAGCCCGTCTTCGGCCACGCTGGCGGCGATGGCGCCGCGGCGCCGGCACATCGAACAGTCGCAGCGGCGCGGGTCGACGATGCCCTCGGGCAGGTCCAGCAGCAGCTCGACGGTGCCGCAATGACAGCTGGCCCGGTGCTGCGCCTGCACGGCGACGCCGGCCACGGTGGTAATGCCCATCCTCGCTCCCTGTATACCCTTGGTGGACGCCAGTATGCGCCCGCCGGCGCCAGCCTGAACCGTCATGGATGTCGCCGTGAGGCGGCTTGTGGCTAACTATGCCGCCCCGGGACCCCGACAGGATGCCAGTGAAAGCCGCAGGACGATGGATGACAGGATGTGTGATGGTGCTGCTGGCGCTGTGGGTGGCCGGTCTGCTGACCTACCAGATGCCCGGGCCAGGCTGGCTGGGCGTGACCGCGGCGATGCTGTGGCTGCTGGCCGCCGCCTGGGCGGCCTGGCAGGTGGCGCGCGGCCGTGGCACGCGCCGGCTGTGGGCGGCCTTTGCCGGCGCTCTGGCGCTGGCGGGGCTGTGGTGGCTGCTGCTGGCCCCGCGCCAGGACCGCGACTGGGCCGATGACGTGGCGCAGCGCCTGCACGTGGAATCCTTCGATGGCCGCCACGTGGTGCTGGACAACGTGCGCGATTTCACCTGGCGCACCGAGACCGACTACGACGCGCGCTGGGTGCGCCGCAGCTACGACCTGGACCAGCTGCGTTCGGCCGACCTGGTGCTGTCGTACTGGATGGGCCCGGCGATCGCCCACACCCTGGTCTCGTTCGGATTCGAGGACGGGCGCCATCTGGTGTTCTCGCTGGAAATCCGCAAGGAGCGTGGTGAATCGTTCTCCGCACTGGGCGGCTTCTTCCGCAAGTTCGAGATGACGCTGGTCGCGTCCGAAGAATCCGACATCATCCGCACCCGCACCAACGCGCGCGGCGAGGATGTCTACCTGTACCGCCTGCACGGCATGGACCGCAACCAGCTCAAGACCCTGTTTGCTGCCTACATCGACCAGGCGCGCCAGCTTGATGCCACGCCCGGCTTCTACAACACGCTCACCAGCAACTGCACCACGATTGTCTTCGACCTGGCGCGGCATATCGCCCCGCGCCTGCCGCTGGACTACCGGTTGCTGGCCTCGGGCTACCTGGCCGAGTACGCGCAGGAGGTGGGCGCGCTCACGCCTGGCGTGCCGTACGCCGAACTGCATGCCAAGGGCCGCATCACCGAGCGCGCGCTGAAGATGGCACCCGACGATGATTTCTCCACCGTGATCCGCCAGGGCATCCCTGGCACCGAGCAGGACCCGCAGCAATGACCCCGATGATCCTGTTCCGCTGGCAGCGCGTGCTGCCGGCGTTGTTGGCTGCTTTCCTGCTGCTGGGCGGCAGCGGCTGTGCGATGGTCACCGTCAAGCAGGTGGCGTCCAGCGATTACCTGGTCAACAAGCGCGCCGATGTGCTCAACACCGGCAAGCTCAGCCCCGCCTCGCGCGAGACGCTGAGTGCGGCCGGGCTGGACGAATCGCAGTGCGAGAAGGACTTCCTGGTCTGCCGCAGCACGCTGTTGATGACCGATGACCTCAACGTCGAGCAGCGGTTGTCGACGCTGTCCGAGCTGTGGGTGAAGGCCGCTCTGGCATTGACGCCGAGGAAGCAGGCGGCCAACGAACCGCCGATGAGCGATGCAGCGCTGGATGCATGGCTGGAGGCGGCGCGCTATGGCTATGCCTATCTGTTCTACAGCGGGCGCTCGCCCTCCGATCGCGCGTTCGAGGATCGGCAGACGCAGGTACGCGATTACTACAACTATGCTGCCGAGAAGGCCGCCGTGGTGTTGTTCGCGCGTGCCCGTGCCGCGGCATTGGCCGGCGAGGACTACACCAAGCCGGTGTCGGCGGGCAGCTGGACGCTGGCTTCCGATTTCCAGCGCCTTTCATTGAAGAGCATCCCCAAGCAGCTGGTGCCGGCCGGTACCGTCAGCTTCGTCGGCATGCGCAGCACCTATCGCCGCGATGGTTTCGGCGCCGAGCTGGTGATGGTGATGGACCCGCCGAAGCTGGTGGTGCCTGCCGTCGCCGCGGAAGGGGCCAAGGCCGAAACGGCACAGGCGCAGGCCACCAAGGACGAGCAGGAGGAGGGCGTCCGCCGCGGACGCCGCCACCAGCACGATGATTCGGTGCCCGAGTACAGCGAGATGTCCTCGATCAACGTCACGGCATTGCTGCGTTTTGAAGGCAACACGCTGGAAGACGTGATGCGCACCCGCCAGGTGCTGCTGGATGGCTATTCGCCCGAGGCCACCGAGCGCATCACCCTGCATGGCGAAGAGGTGCCGCTGGCGGGCAACTTCACCGCCGCCTACGGTCTGTGGCTGGCGCAGAGCGGGTTCGCCACGCAGTCGCTGCGTACCTTGTTCGGCATGAGCGAGGGCATCGGCGAGCCGCACATCTACCTGATGCAGCCGTGGGACCCGAACCGCCGCATCATCTTCATGCTGCATGGCCTGGGCAGCAGCCCGGAAGCGTGGGTGAACCTGGCCAACGAGATCATGGGTGACCCCGAACTGCGCCAGCAGTTCCAGGTCTGGCAGGTGTACTACCCGACCAATGCGCCGATCGCGCTGAACCGCTACGAGATCGCCAACGCATTCAACGACACGTTGCAGCACTTCGACCCCAACGGCAGCACGCGCGCCTCGAAGGACATGGTCTACATCGGCCACAGCATGGGTGGCGTGCTGGCGCGCTTGCTGGTCAGCGATTCCGGCGATGTGCTGTGGAATGATCTGCTCGCCAACTACAACCTGAAGGGCGAACGCCTGAAGCGGGTGCAGTCCAAGCTGGGTCCGTTGCTGCACTTCAAGGCCGAACCGAACGTGGAGCGTGCGATCTTCATCGCCGCCCCGCACCAGGGCACGGACATCGCCGGCAACAAGGTCGGCCGCCTGATCGGCCGCCTGGTGCGCCTGCCGCTGACCATCCTCGGCAAGTTCGAGGATGTGTTCCTGGCACTGGCACAGGCCGAGCAGCAGGCGGATGGCACGGCCAAGCCGAAGATTCCCAACAGCATCGACAACCTCAAGGCCAGCGACCCGTTCGTGAAAGCCGCTGCGCAGCTGCCGATCACGCCGGGCCTGAAGTACCACTCCATCATCGCCCAGCGCAAACCGGAACTGCCGGTGGAGAAATCCGACGATGGGCTGGTGCCTTACTGGAGCTCGCACCTGCCGGGCGCGTTGTCGGAGAAGGTGATCATCTCCGGCCACAGCGTGCAGGAGACGCCGCAGGCGGTTCTGGAAGTGCGCCGCATCCTGCACCAGGACATCGATGAAGTGGGTACGGTGGCGAGGCCGTAACGGGACGCTCTCCGGAGCGTCTACACGCGACGTGCGATCACCGTGGCGAACACCGCCAGGCCCAGGGTGATGGCCAGGCACAGGATGTAACCGGTATGCGGGGCGCTTTGCACGAACAGTGCGAACAGCGCGCCGGATACCGCCAGTGCGGTGGTCACCGACAGTGCTTCGCTCAACTGCAGGGCCGAGGTGTTCGCACCCTGTTCGTGTGGTGGTGACAGTGACAGCGTCAGCACCGACAGGCTGGCGTAGATCATGCCCATGCCGAAGCCGGTCAGTGTCCAGCCGACCAGGGCGACCGGCAGTGGCACCGCAGTGAACAGCACCGCCAGCGTCGCGGCGATGCCCACGGTCATCAGCGGTGTGCCCACCCGCAGCAGTTGCTGCCGCGACCAGCCGCGCTGCTGGTGACCCTGCAGCCACGAGCCGGTGAACCAGCCCAGCGCGCCCAGGCTCAGCACGGCACCGGCCCAACTGGGTGACAGCCCACGCTCGCGCTGCAGCAGCAGGGGCAGGTAGGCCTCGCAGGCGAAGAACGCGGCAGCGGCCACACCACGCAATGCGATCACGCTGGGCAGGCCCCGGCGCAGGCGCAGGGTGCCGGCGGGCAACAGGCGATGCACGCAGAACAGCAGCGCCAGCATCGCCACGCCGATGCACAGCAGTGCAGCTACGCCCTGTTGTTGTCCGCCCAGATACAGCAGCAGGGCAGCCAGGGAGGCGCCGCTGGCCCAGCGCACGATGTTGCCGCGGCCATCATCGGCAACATCCGTGGCTGCAGCCTGCATGCGCGCCAGCGCCGGTCGCAGCAGCAGGCCGGCCGGTATCGCCAGCAGCGGCACCGCCAGGAACACCCAGCGCCAGCCAAGATGCTGCACGATCACACCGCTCAGCGCCGGGCCGATCATCGACGGCACCACCCAACCGGCAGAGAACGCGGCGAAGACCTTCGGCCGCAGATGCTCGGGATATGTCCGGCCGACCATCACATACAGCGACACCGAAATGGCGCCTGCGCCCAGGCCCTGCAGCAGGCGTCCGGCCACCAGCATGCCCATGCGCAGGGCGAAGCCCGCCAGCAGCAGGCCCAGCACGAAGCAGGCCAGGCCCCACCACAGCGGGCGTGCGGGGCCGTGGCGGTCGGCCCAGCGACCGGCCAGGGTCATGCCGATCACGCTGGTGGCCAAGGTGCCGCCGAAGGCCAACGCATACAGGCGCAGGCCGTCCAGGGCCTCGGCCACGGTCGGCATTGCTGCGGCCACCGCCAGTGCCTCGAAGGCATGCAGGGAGACCAGGGCGACCATGCCCAGGGTGGTGGCGCGGTAGCGCGCGGACAGGATGGAGGAATCGACCGGATCGGCCGTGGCAGCGGGGGAGGGCATCGGGTTCCTGCGGGGGCGGACGGGCCGCGCTTGTCATCTGGCGGCGATGGTAGCAGCATGCCACCTCAACCAAAGTTGAGGTCAATCGATGCTGGCACAGGACATGAGCGTTGGCGATGTCGCCCGTCGCAGCGGCGTGGCCGTCTCTGCGCTGCATTTCTACGAGCGCAAGGGGTTGATCAGCAGCCTGCGCACGTCCGGCAACCAGCGCCGCTACGCCCGCGACGTACTGCGCCGGCTGGCGGTGATCCGCGTGGCGCAACGCGTGGGCATGCCGCTGGAAGCGGTGGCACGTGCGTTCGAGAGCCTGCCGCAGGGGCGGGCGCCGACCAAGGCCGACTGGGCCAAGCTGTCGGCACGCTGGCAGGTGGAGCTGGAGGAACGCATCCACATGCTGCAGCTGCTGCGCGACGAACTGACCGGCTGCATCGGCTGCGGTTGCCTCTCACTGAAGCGTTGCCGCCTGGCCAACCCGGATGACGTGCTCGGCGAGGGCGGCGACGGCCCGATGCGCTGGGGCTGACCGTGCTGGTGGGTGCCGACCCTGGTCGGTACGCTCGTTACCAGACGGTGATGGTTTCGCCGCTCTGGATGCCTTCCACCGCGCGCTGGAAGGCCAGCGCCGCGCGCTGTGCGGTCACCGCTTCGAAGCCGGGGAAGTAGGGGCCGTACGCTTCCATCGATTCCACCAGCACGTTCGGGCTGACCACGTTGATGCGCAGCCCGCGCGGCAGCAGCTCCAGCGCCGCCGCCCGCACGAAACCTTCGAGCGCATGGTTGACGGCGGTGGCGTTGGCGCCATCGCGGATCGGCTGCGCGCTGACGATGCCGCTGGTCAGGGTGATCGAGCCGCCAGCGTTGAGATGGTGCTGCGCGGCCAGTGCAAGACGCACCTGGCCGAGCAGCTTGTCCTGCAGGCCGACGTTGAACTGTTCGGGTGTCATCTGCTGCAACGGGCCGAAATGCAGCTTGCCGGTGGTGGAGATCACCGCATCGACCGGGCCGGTCTGCGCGAACAGCTCGCGCACGCTGGCGTCGTCGGTGAGGTCCACGCGCAGGCTGCCGCTGTGGCGGCCGGCAGCGAGGATGTCGTGCTGCTGGCCCAGGTGGCGGGCCACCGCCTGGCCGAGGGTGCCGCTGGCACCGACGAGAAGAATCTTCATGACAGCTCCTTGCGAGAGGGGATGGACGCAGTCTGCGCCGTCACCGGTTGGTTTGGTAAGTGGCGTATGATTCGCATATTCCTAACCATGGGTTTGCAATGGATACATTGCGCTGCATGCAGGCCTTCGTCGCCGTGGCCGAGCACGGTAGTTTTTCCGCCGCCGCCAGCCACCTGCAGGTGTCGGCGGTGATGGTCGGCAAGTACATCCAGCAGCTGGAAGCGCACCTGGGCGCCGCGCTGCTGCAGCGGAACACCCGTCGCCAACGCCTGACCGAAGCCGGCACTGCCTACCTGGCCGGTTGCCGGCAGGTGCTGGAACAGGTGCAGCAGGCCGAGGCGGACGTGGCCGGGCTGCAGGTGCAGCCACGTGGGCTGTTGCGGGTCAGTGCGCCGACCACCTGGGGCAGCTGCGTGCTGTCTCCCGTGTTGAGCGAGCTGCTGCGGGCACAGCCGCTGCTGAACATCGAGCTGGACCTGATCAATCGCCGCATCGACCTGATCGAGGATGGCTTCGATGCAGCCATCCGCGTCGGTCCGCTGCCGTCGCAGGAACTGGTGGCGCGGCCGCTGCCGCCGTATGCGATGAGTCTGTGTGCATCACCGTCGTACCTGCGCCGCCGTGGTACGCCGCGCACGCCCGCCGATCTTGAAGGACATGATTGCCTGAGCCACCTGGCCTGGCGCGGCGGTCACGGTTGGCAGCTGGCCAATGGCGAACAGGTCGATTGGGAAGCGCGGTTGACCAGCAATGACGGTTACGCGCTCCGCGAAGCAGCCGTGGCGGGCGCAGGCCTGGTGCTGCAGCCGACCGCGCTGCTTGCCGGTGAAATCGCAGCGGGACGATTGAAGCCACTGCTGCGCGACTATCTGCCCGAGCCACGGCCGATGCACCTGATCTACCTGCCCGACCGTCGCCCCCGACCGCGGCTGCAGTGTTTCGTTGATTTCGTCATGGCCAGGCTGGGCACGTAGATCCACGCATGCGTGGATGGCGGTGGGTGCCGACCGTTGGTCGGCACACTTGTTTCAATCATTGGCGGCAGACAGTTCCTGCCCACGCACCTGCGCGGCACGCAGTGCCTTTTCCACCAACGCTTCAAACCCACCTGCCTGGAAGCTTTCGATCGCCGCCTGGGTGGTGCCGTTGGGTGAGGTCACCCGGCGCCGCAGTTCGGCCGGGCTTTCGCCGGCTTCATCGAGCATGCGCGAAGCGCCCAGCAGCGTCTGCACCACCAGCGTGCGCGCCGCTTCTGCAGGCAGGCCTTGTGCGATGCCGGCCGCTTCCATTGCTTCGGCCAGCAGGAACACATAGGCCGGGCCACTGCCGGATACGGCGGTGACCGAATCCATCTGCGCTTCGTCGTCGATCCACACCGTGCGTCCCGCGCTGGCCAGCACGCGTTCGGCCTGCGCATGCTGCTGCGCATCCACCGCTGGCGTGGCATACAGGCCGGTGACCCCGGCACCGAGCAGGGCCGGGGTGTTGGGCATCGCGCGCACCACCGGCAGCGTGCCACCCAACCAGCGCTGCAGCTGCGGGCTGGTGATGCCGGCGGCGATCGAGATCACCAACGGCTCCTGTGCCTGCGCCAACACCTGCAGTGACTGGCAGACCTCGCGCAGCACCTGCGGTTTCACCGCCAGCAGCCACGTGTTGCCCTGCGCCGCCGCAGCGGCCGCGTTGTCGTGGGTCTGCACGCCAAAATCGGCAGACAGCTTTTCGCGCAGTTCGGCCACCGGTTCGGCCACGTGGATGTGCGCGGCCGGCAGGCCCTGCCGGATCAGGCCGGCAATCAGGCTGCGGGCCATGTTGCCGCCGCCGATGAAGGTGATGGAATCAGCTGCCATGGGAATCTCCTTGGAATCAGGCCGGGCGCGGACGTGCGCCGAACAGGGCGGTACCGATGCGCACCAGGGTGGCACCTTCGGCGATCGCTTCAGCGTAGTCGCTGCTCATGCCCATCGACAGGGTGTCCACCTGGGGATGACCGGCAGCCAGCGCCTCGAAAAGTGTGCGCATGCGCACGAACGCGTCGCGCCGGCGCTCGGCGTCGGGCCACGGCGCAGGAATCGCCATCAGGCCGCGCAGGCGCAGGTTCGGCTCGGCGGCGATGGTTGCCGCCAGCGCGTCCACGTCGTCCGGCGCGCAGCCGTGCTTGCTCGACTCGTCATCGATGTTGACCTGGATGAGTACGTTCAGCGGGCCGCGTTCAGCGGGGCGGTAGCGGGCCAGCGCGGCGACCAGCTTGGGCCGGTCCACGCTCTGCACCCAGTCGAAGTGCGTGGCCACCGGTTCGGCCTTGTTCGACTGCAGGTGGCCGATCAGGTGCCATTCCAGGCCCAGCGGCTGCAGTTCCTGCATCTTGGCCAGCGCTTCCTGCACGTAGTTTTCGCCGAACGCGGTCTGGCCCTGCGCGGCAAGCGCAGCCACGGCCTCGGCCGGCTGGGTCTTGGACACCGCCAGCAGGCGCGGCGGTGGCCGCCCGGCGGCAGCGGCGGCGTTGTGCAGGTTGCTCAGGATCTGGGGCAGGGGAGTGGCCACGTAACGCGTTCCGTTCAATCAGGAGGCTATACTGCCGCCCGGGGAAAGATCCTTCCAGTCGAAGCCGTTATTGGGGAGTAGCCGCTCATGGATATCGCCGAGCTGTTGGCGTTTTCCGTAAAGAACAAAGCGTCCGACCTGCATCTGTCCGCAGGCCTGCCGCCGATGATCCGCGTGGACGGTGATGTTCGCCGGATCAACATTCCAGCCCTGGACCACAAGCAGGTCCACGCGCTGGTGTACGACATCATGTCCGACAAGCAGCGCCGCGATTACGAAGAATTCCTCGAAGTCGATTTCTCCTTCGAGATCCCGTCGCTGGCGCGCTTCCGTGTCAATGCGTTCAACCAGAACCGTGGCGCCGGTGCGGTGTTCCGTACCATTCCGTCCGAAGTGCTGACCCTGGAAGACCTGGCCTGCCCGCCGCTGTTCCGCGAGGTGATCCAGCAGCCGCAGGGCCTGATCCTGGTGACCGGCCCGACCGGTTCGGGCAAGTCGACCACGCTGGCGGCGATGATCGACTACATCAACAAGAACGAATACGGCCATATCCTCACCGTCGAGGATCCGATCGAATTCGTGCACACCTCGCAGAAGTGCCTGATCAACCAGCGCGAAGTGCACCGCGATACGCACGGCTTCAACGAAGCGCTGCGTTCGGCACTGCGTGAGGACCCGGACATCATCCTGGTCGGCGAACTGCGTGACCTGGAAACCATCCGCCTGGCGCTGACCGCCGCGGAAACCGGCCACCTGGTGTTCGGCACCCTGCACACCAGTTCGGCGGCCAAGACCATCGACCGCATCATCGACGTGTTCCCGGCCGGCGAGAAGCCGATGGTGCGCTCGATGCTGTCCGAATCGCTGCGCGCGGTCATTTCGCAGGCGCTGCTGAAGAAGGTCGGTGGCGGTCGTACCGCTGCGTGGGAAATCATGGTGGGCACCCCGGCCATCCGCAACCTGATCCGCGAGGACAAGGTGGCGCAGATGTATTCGGCCATCCAGACCGGCCAGCAGTACGGCATGATGACCCTGGACCAGCACCTGCAGGACCTGGTCAAACGCAGCCTGATCACCCGCAACCAGGCCCGCGAATACGCCAAGGACAAGCGTCTGTTCGAGTAAGGCGAGGCAATGGCGGGGCAGGGCGCGCGAATACGTCGCCGGCCCCGCGCTGTTTCCTCCACCGACCGATTCCTGGTACATGCCCCATTGGGAGCCCGCCGTGAACACCACCGCGACCACCATCGATTTCACCTCGTTCCTCAAACTGATGGCGCACCAGCGCGCCTCGGACCTGTTCATCACTGCCGGCATGCCGCCGGCGATCAAGGTCAACGGCAAGATTTCGCCGATCACCCAGACGCCACTGACGCCGCAGCAGAGCCGCGACCTGGTGCTGAACGTGATGACGCCGGCGCAGCGCGAGGAATTCGAAAAGACCCACGAATGCAACTTCGCCATCGGCCTGTCCGGCGTCGGCCGCTTCCGCGTGAGCTGCTTCTACCAGCGCAACCAGGTCGGCATGGTGCTGCGTCGCATCGAGACGCGCATTCCCACCGTGGAAGAGCTGAGCCTGCCGCCGATCATCAAGACGCTGGCGATGACCAAGCGCGGCATCATCCTGTTCGTCGGCGCTACCGGTACCGGTAAATCAACCTCGCTGGCAGCGATGATCGGTTACCGCAACCAGAATTCGACCGGGCACATCATCACCATCGAAGATCCGATCGAATTCGTGCACAAGCACGAGGGCTGCATCATCACCCAGCGCGAAGTCGGCATCGATACCGACAGCTGGGAAGCCGCGCTGAAGAACACCCTGCGCCAGGCGCCGGATGTGATCATGATCGGCGAGGTGCGTACCCGCGAGGGCATGGACCACGCCATCGCCTTCGCTGAAACCGGTCACCTGGTGCTGTGCACGCTGCACGCCAACAACGCCAACCAGGCGATGGACCGCATCGTCAACTTCTTCCCGGAAGATCGCCGCAACCAGCTGTTGATGGATCTGTCGCTGAACCTCAAGGGCGTGGTCGCGCAGCAGTTGATTCCTTCGCCGGATGGCCGTTCGCGCAAGGTGGCGATGGAGATCCTGCTGGGCACGCCGCTGGTGCAGGACTACATCCGCGACGGCGAGATCCACAAGCTGAAGGAGCTGATGAAGGAATCGGTCCAGCTGGGCATGAAGACCTTCGACCAGAGCCTGTTCGAGCTGTACCAGGCCGGTGAGATCAGCTACGAAGACGCACTGCGCTACGCCGATTCGCAGAACGAAGTGCGCCTGCGCATCAAGCTCAGCCAGGGCGGCGATGCCCGCACCCTGTCGCAGGGGTTGGATGGCGTGGAGATTTCAGAGGTCCGGTGATCACCGGGTACATGGCCGGTCCCCGGCATGCGGGGGCCTGGTCCATGGCGAACGCTACAGGGGAGTGCATATGGATATGCCGTTGGCCCGCAACGTGATATTGATTGATTTCGAGAACGTCCAGCCGCCGTCCCTGAAGGAGCTGGCCGCACCGGGGTTCACCGTTCTGGTATTCGTCGGTGCATCGCAGGCACGCATCAGCATGGATGTGGCCGAGGCCATGCAGGCATTGGGCAGCCAGGGTCGTTACATACGCTGCCATGGCAGTGGCCCCAACGCGCTGGATTTCCATATCGCGTTCTACATCGGCGAAATGGCGGCCGCTGATCCCAAGGCGTTCTTTCACATCATTTCCAAGGACACCGGTTTCGATCCGTTGGTGGCACACCTGAAGTCGCGTGGCCTGCAGGCAGGCCGCTGTACCTCTGTGGCCGATCTGCCGATGTTCCGCTCCGCGCGGCAGAAGGCTGCTGCAGCCGCATCGCCCGCAGCGAAAACCGTGCCGCCGGATGCTCGGTTGGTGCATCTGCGCGACTGGCTGGTGCGGCAGGACAAGGCAAGACCCGGTTCAAAGGCGGCACTGCACAACTCCGTCAACAACCTGTTCCAGAAGGCTCTGCCTGCGGCTGAAGTCAACGCGCTGGTGCAGCAGCTGCAGCAGAAGAAGTGGATCGTGCTGGAGGGCAACAAGGTCTGTTACCAGGTGGCGGCCATGCGCGCCTGAGCGGCACTGGCGTCGCCCCTGCAGGCTCTGCGATAGTCGCGCGGTCACCGCGCTCGCGGGACAGGGGGAGCCGGCACCCTGCCGGCGTGACAACATGAGGTTCGCATATGGAAATGCACGATCCGTATCGTGCGCCGGCGGCAACGCCTGCGCGTCCGCCGGTGCTGCCGACTACGCAGGGCAGCTTCGCCACATCCAACCAAGCGGTGTATTACTCGCCGCCGACGATGAAGATCGCCGCGCTGTCGCTGGCCACGCTGGGCCTGTATCCGCTGTACTGGTTCTGGCAGAACTGGCGGGCCATCAAGCGCGAAACCGACGGCAGCCAGTGGCCGTGGGCACGTGCGCTGTTCTCACCGATTTGGGCGTTTTCATGCTTCAGCGATCTGCGTGATATCGCGCAGTCGCGCCGCCGGCAGCTGGCCTTCGCGCCGGGTCTGCTGGGGGCGCTGTTCTTCCTGCTCAATTTCGCCGGCCGGTTGCCCCATGGCGGCGCGCTGCTTTCGTTGTGCACCTTTGTGCCGCTGCTGCCGGTCAACAGCTTGCTGCGGCGCTACCACCTGGACGCGAAGGTGGACATGCGGCGCATGGACCGCTTCGGCGTCTGGCACGTCCTCATGCTGCTGCCTGGTGGCGCGCTGCTGTTGCTGGCGATCGTGGCGATTGTGGCGAGTGAACTGGATTCATGAAATCCAGTCATGACCGACTGCCATCCAGGTCGTTCAATCCGCTGCCCCTGCAGGCGTATCGTCATCGCTCCCCCACTGGAGCACGACGATGCAGACACGTGAACTCGGCCGCAGCGGCCTGAAAGTCTCCGCCCTGGGCCTGGGCTGCATGGGCCTGAGCCACGGCTACGGTCCGCCGGTCGAGCAGGGGCAGGGCATCGCCCTGCTGCATGCGGCGGTCGAGCGCGGCGTGACCTTCTTCGACACCGCCGAAGTCTATGGTCCATATACCAACGAAGACCTGCTCGGCAGGGCACTGGCAGCGCACCGCGACAAGCTGGTGATCGCCACCAAGTTCGGCTTCAAGAACGCACAGGTCGACACCGGCCTGGACAGTCGTCCGCAGAACATCCGTGCGGTGGCAGAAGCCAGCCTCAAGCGCCTGCGCACCGACTACATCGACCTGTTCTACCAGCACCGCGTGGATCCGAACGTGCCGATCGAGGATGTGGCCGGCACCGTGCGTGACCTGATCGCCGAGGGCAAGGTGCGCCACTTCGGTTTGTCCGAAGCCAGTGCCGCCACGGTGCGTCGCGCGCATGCCGTGCAACCGGTGGCCGCAGTGCAGAGCGAGTACTCGCTGTGGTGGCGCGAACCGGAACGCGAACTGCTGCCGGCGCTGCAGGAACTCGGCATCGGCTTCGTGCCGTTCAGCCCGCTCGGTCGCGGCTTCCTGACTGGCGCGATCAACGCCGACACCACCTTCGCCGACAACGATTTCCGCAACACCGTGCCACGCTTCGAAGTGGAAGCGCGTCGCGCCAATCAAGCGCTGGTTGACCGCATCACCACGATCGCGGCGGCGCGGGGCGCCACCCCGGCACAGGTCGCGCTGGCCTGGCTGCTGGCGCAGGCACCGTGGATCGTGCCGATTCCGGGGACGACCAGGATCCATCGCCTGGAAGAGAACCTTGCCGCCGCCGACCTGCAGCTGTCTCCCGCCGAGCTGGAGCGCATCGCGCAGACGCTGCAGGAGATCGCCATCGTCGGCGAGCGCTACAACGCACAGCGTGCGGCACAGGCCAAGGGCTGATCGCAGTGGGCGCGGACTCTCGTCCTGTGGTGGGTGCGGACCGTTGGTCCGCACGCCTCACCCCACCATCGGCCCGCGCAGCGCATCAAGCACCGTACGCATCGCCACGGTGACATGCCGGCGTGACGGGTAATACGCGTAGTAGCCATCGAAGTGCGGGCACCAGTCATCCAGTGTTGATTGCAGGCGGCCTTCCAGCAGGGCCGCCTGCACCTGGTCTTCGGGCAGCCAGGCCAGTCCGCTGCCGGCCAGCGCCGCAGCCCGCGTCATGCCCATGGTGTTGAAGGTCCATTGGCCGGAGACGCGGATGCTCAGTTCGTGGCCGTCCTGACCGAAATCCCACGGCATCAGGCCGCCATGGGTGGGCAGGCGCAGGGTGATGCAGTTGTGCGCGGCCAGATCATGCGGATGCACCGGCGCCACGTGCTGGCGGAAGTACGACGGTGCCCCCACCACGCGCATGCGCAGCGGCGGACTGATCGGCAGCGCCACCATGTCGCGTGCCAGGCGCTCACCGAGACGGATGCCGATGTCGTAGCGCTCGGCGACGATGTCGGCCAGGCCGTAATCGGTGGTCAGCTCGACCTTCAGGTCCGGGTACTGCTGCAGCAGCGGTGCCAGCCTGGGCCAGGCCAGGTATTCGGCGGCGTGGCCGGTGGCGTTGATGCGGATGGTGCCTGCTGGGCGCTCGCGGTACTCGGCCAGCGCGGCCAGTTCGTCTTCGATCTCTGCCAGGCGCGGGGCCAGGGTTTCCAGCAGGCGGGCACCGGCCTCGGTGGTGGCGACGCTGCGGGTGGTGCGGGTCAGCAGGCGCACGCCCAGTCGCTCTTCCAGCCCGCGCATGGCGTGACTGAGGGCGGACTGGGAGACGCCAAGCTGGGCAGCGGCCTTGGTGAAGCTGCCTTCGCGGGCGACATGGACGAAGGCTTGCAGGTCGTTGAGGTTTTCACGCGGCATGAGGGGATGATACGGCCGGGCTGCGCCCGGCGCCCGCGGTAGTGCCGGCCGCGGGCCGGCAACCGCAACAGCAACAGCCGGAGCAACAGCAACAGCGGGCTTCCTGTGGAGCGGCATGGCCTGCTCTTGGTGGGTGTCGACCTTGGTCGACACGTAGATCCGCGCCATGCGTGGATGCGTGCCCGGTGCTGCCGGGGTTGTTCGGTTAATGCGCCACGTCGATTTGTGGTTCCGTGGTTCGTCGAATGGGTACTTTCCAAACAACAGGGAGCAGCACATGAGCACCGACAGCAAACCCAAGGGCCCGGCGTCCTATTTTCCTTCCATCGAAAAGACCTACGGGCAGCCGGTGACGCATTGGCTGGGCCTGCTGGCCAAACGGCCGGGGCTGAAGCACATGGAACTGGTCAGCTTCCTGAAATCCGAGCACGGGCTGGGCCATGGCCACGCAAACGCCCTGGTCGCCCACCACCTGGCCACCCAGCGCTGAGACAACCGCTCCACCGAGCGCAGCGACCCGCTTCTGCTCTTCTTTTCTCTCTACGTGGCTGGACGCGCACGGAAATTGTCCAAGGCCGGGGGAGATGGGGGCGCGGGGGTGTCCGCGGCATGGGCCCGAGGCATGCCTCGGGCGGGTTGGGCAGGACGCCCAACCCCGGTCTTGCCGTGTGCGCAGGACAGCGCACACGAGCAAGACGCGGCCAAGCCTCCAGGGACGGATTAACGGCGTCCCCCGCGACCCCATCTCCCCCGGCCAAGCGCGGCTTTTGCTGTTGGTACACCAGCCACGAGGGGCTGCGCCGTTCGCCGCAACTCCCAACTGAACGATTTCATCTGCAACTGTCATGCAGATCGTGTCTAATACCGCTCCCCACCCGTAGTGCCCCCACCTGTATGTCCCTCCAATCCCATGGCCCGGCGCCGTGCGACGACGCTGACGGCCACCTGGTCACCGCTGGCCCGCTGACCCCGCCGCCCGATGTTGCCGGCACCCCCGCCGATGAGAAGGCGCTGCGCCACTCGGTCGCCGAGGACGTGCAGGGCATGGTGCTGGCCATGCTCGTGGCTTCACTGGGCCTGGCCATCTTCGCCAAGGGCGGGCTGATGATCGGCGGCATGGCCGGCATGGCCTTCCTGCTGCACTATTCGATGGGCTGGAACTTCGGTCTGGTGTTCGTGCTGGTCAACCTGCCGTTCTACTGGGTGGCCGTGCGCCGCATGGGCTGGGAATTCACCCTGAAGACGTTCGCAGCGGTCACTGCCTGCGGCCTGCTCACCGACATGCTGCCGCGCTGGGCGGACTTTTCGCATATCGCGCCGCTGTACTCGGCGCTGGTCGGTGGCGCGCTGTCCGGCCTGGGCATCCTGTTCTTCATCCGCCATCGCGCCAGCCTCGGCGGCATCGGCATCCTGGCGGTGTACCTGCAGCGCACCCGCGGCTGGAGCGCCGGCAAGGTGCAGATGTCCTTCGATGCGTGCCTGATGGTGGCCGCGTTCTTCGTGCTGTCGCCGTCCAAAGTGATGTACTCGGCCATCGGTGCGGTGGTACTCAGCCTGGTGCTGATGTTCAACCACCGCCCGGGCCGCTACATGGGCGTCTGATTCCGCATTCGGCGGATCGCCTGCCCAGGCGCCACGCGCCCCGGTAGCGCCGGGCCATGCCCGGCGGATGCGCATCAGCCGCGCGCTGCCTGTACCCACGGCGGTGCCAGCTTCAGCAGCGTTGCATGCACCGGGCAGTCCTCGGCATGCGCGCCCGGCAGGTAGCCCAGGCTCATCAGGAACTCGCCGGTGATCTCGCCACCGGTGAAGCGGAACGTCTTCTTGAACAGCTTCACCCAGTCGGCCTTGCTGCGCGGATGGTGTGCGTCCAGCCAGGCGGCGAAGCTGCCGTGGCTCTGGCGCAGCTGCTGGATCACCTGCGCGTTGTGGATCGCCGCCAGCACCTTCAAGCGGTTGCGGATGATGCCCGGGTCCGACAGCAGGCGCTCGATGTCCTGCTCGGCGTAGGCCGCCACGCGATCAACGTCGAACGCGTCATAGGCCGCGCGGAATCCCTCGCGCTTCTTCAGGATGGTCTCCCAGCTCAGGCCGGCCTGGTTGATCTCCAGCAGCAGGCGCTCGAACAGTTCACGCTCATCGCGCTGCGGGAAGCCATATTCATTGGCGTGGTAGTACTCGTGCACCGGATGGCCCGGGGCGATGCGGCAGTATCCGCTCATGGTGTGGCCGCCTCCGCGCGGTCGTTGCTGCGATCAATCTCCAGCTGGCCCGCCGCGCCGTCAAGCAGCAGCGTCGGCCAGCGCGGCGGCTGCATGGTCAGGCGGCCGTCGCGCAGGGCCTGTGGGGCCCCGTCCGGGGTGCGCTGGTCAACGTCCTGGAAGGAAACATCACCCTCCTTTCTCCAGCCAGCCGGTTCACGCACGTGCAGCTGGCAGCGCGGACCGCTGTACAGACTGGTCATGCACAGCAGCACGTCGTCTTCTCCATCGCCGTCCAGGTCACGGCGCAGGGTGACGCAGCGGTTGTCGCCGGTCTTGTCGTCGTCCAGGCAATCGCCCGCGTGCAAGCGACGGTCCAGTATCGCCTGCCACCAGTCATCGGCTGGCGAGGCGGTGCCCTTGGCCTGCACGATCCGGGACTTCAGGCTGGCCAGGTCGCGCACGCCATCGTCGATGTCGTTATCCCAGCGTGACTCACGCTTCTGCCGGGCCAGGGCCTGCACGATGATGCTGGAGGCGCGGGTGTCGGCCGCCAATGACGGTGCTTTCTGCAGCGTGCGCAGCGCCTGCACACCTCGACGGCCCAGCTCGAAACGCAGCTGATTTGCGGCGTCCGCAGTCATCAACGCCGGATCGGCGCGCAGGCGCTTCATCTGGCTGGCCAGGGTGATGCGCACCGGGTCGATCACCGGCGAGATGGCCAGCAGTGCGGTTGCCAGCACGGCCCAGCACATCCAGCGGTTGACCGGCTCAAGCCGATGCAGCCAACGCCCGTGCCGGCGCAGTGCGGCGAAGGCGTAGCCGATGGCATATCCGGCAATCAGCACTGCCACCGCCACGCCCCAGAAGCGCGAGAGGGTCCAGCCGTACTGGCTGACCCGCAGGGACATCGCATACAGCGCCAGGCCGGCGTAGATCGGCAGTGCCAGCAGGCTGGCCTCGACCAGCCGGCGCAGCCATGCCGGGTAGGGCGGGGTGCCGTCGTCGTGCTGGTAGACCGCGTTGGCCAGGCTGATCAGCAGCACCGCCAGCACCAGCAGCAGGCTGGCGGCCGAACGCGTGGCCCACAGCGGCGCCAGCCCGGTGAACGGCAGCGACAGCACGAACAGCACCGCGATGAACGACAGCAATGGCAGCAGGCCGCGGCAGATCGCGAAGAGCACCTGGCGGGTGATCTGCATCGCGCGATGCTGGGTGCGCCCGATCAGCACGCCGAAGCCTGCCAGCATGCCGGTGGCCAAGGCGATGAAGGCATCGCTGCCGAACAGGACGTGGAAAAAGTCGACCTTGACCATCCGGAACAGCGCCGCCCACAGCCACAGCAGCAGCCAGGTCAAGCCGGTGAACACCGCCGCCAGCACCAGGGTCAGCCCGTTCTGCCAGGCGCGTTCGAACAACGCGCCATAGTCGGCCCGCCAATGTCCGGCATGCAGGCGGAACTGCCACCACGGCAGGGCAATGAACGTGGCAACGGCCAGGCAGATCGAGAGCGGAACCTGCAGCACGGCCGCATACAGCGCGGTTTCTCCGCTCAGGTTCCAGGCGGTCCAGGCGGCCAGTGCGAGGACCAGCAACGAGGCCAACCCGGCGTGCAGCCACAGGCGCCAGGCCTTCAGATCGACCAGCGTCAATGCCACTGCGGTGGGCACGGTCAATACCCAGGCATACCAGCAGTAGCGCCAGCCGATGTCCCGGAACGGCCATTGATCCGCCAGTTCCTGGGCCGCGAAAAGCATCAGCCCCTGCAGCAGCGCGATCAACACGATCATGCTGCGGGTGGGCCATGACAGCGTTGCATCCTGCTGCATCGGGTCGTCCTCCTTGCAAGAGCGCCATCCTAGCCCATCCCTTCGCGCCCGCATCCGGTCGCAGCGGTTAGAATGGCGCCCATGCCAGTAACGCCGACTTCCCTCGCCAATCACCTGCTCGTGGCGCTGCCGTCGCTGATCGACGCCACCT
>Ga0308161_1000543_pt1 | contig 57706 bp, 59 predicted proteins | sample PhyFR2_FD_201034 | JGI IMG/M metagenome (GOLD analysis project Ga0308161, IMG submission 201034) | Phyllosphere microbial communities from UC Gill Tract Community Farm, Albany, California, United States - DLSLF.R2 | ecosystem: Host-associated > Plants > Phyllosphere > Unclassified | place: USA...
AGGGACACGACCTTTATCTCAAAGGATTCTGGAGAACCGCATGGAGCCCGGTAACAAGTAAAGTTGGCGCTATCTATCCTGCAGATTCCATCATCTCGCTCAAAGATATCCCAAGCGGCGGCATGGGGGACAAATTCAGTCCGACTGTTGTAAATACCAATCGTACCCTCAACCCTTCCAGTGTGACTGCCAATGTATACAGCACCTCTACTTCACTCACCCCACAATCACCGGTTACCTACCTGTCTTCTACCACTAATGGCGTGTCATCCAATGTATATGGAACTACTTCCCTGGCTCTTCCTCCACTTGTCTCTACGGTCACATCCAGCGTATATAGCCTGGCAGCTGCCAATAATCCATTTATTCCTGATACAAGCGTCAGCTACCGTGTCGGCAGCGGTTTGGAAGAATGGAAAGCCATCAACTATCTGGACGAAATCGATGTACCCGGGGAATGGGCTTTGGACTTTAAAGACGGCAAAATCTATTACTATCCTACAGGCGATCTGAGCAAACAAATCGTAACGATCGCCGACAACAAATCATCCATCGTCAAATTCAATGATGCTGCCTATATCCAGTTCCTCGGCTTTGACGTCGAAGGTGGTATGGGTAACGGATTCGAACTGCAACGCTCTCACCATATCACAATCGCCGGCAACAATGTATGTTATGTAACCGGAAGCGGCATTGTGGATTATTATGGCAACAACAATATCATTCAAAGTAACGATGTATTTGAAGTTGGCGCAAGTGGAATTACAGTCGGTTACTCTGGCAACCGTGCCACACTGGCCAACTCCAGTACCAAAATTAGCAATAACCACATTTACAAAGTCGGTACACTGTCCAGCCTTGAAGGTATTGTAGTTCGTGAATCGGTTGGTGTTATTGTTGATCATAACCTGGTGCACGATACCCCAAAAGCGGCTATCAAATATCCTTCTAACAACAATCTGCTGATGGAATACAACGAAGTGCATAACAGCTCTCTGGTTGAAAGTGATACAGGTGCTTTCTACACACCACAGGACTGGACTTCATACGGTAATGTACTGCGTTACAACTTTGTCCATCACAACCAGCGTTCCAACGGGTTCTACTTTGATGATGGAGACAGTGGCGATGTAGTCAGCAAAAATATTATCCAACAGTCCCAAACCGGCTTCCTGATGGGCGGCGGACATGATAATCTGGCCCGCAACAACATGGTCATTGATACGCAAAAAGCAGGACAAATCGATGATCGTGGTATCCAGCGTGGTTACACCGCTACCGGTGCTTATGCTCAGAATCTGATCAGTAAAAACCCGACTTCCGGCGCATGGCTGCAGTATGGTAAAGATCTGAAAGCGACTTATGGCTATACTACCAATCTGTGGACAGATATTCTGAATCCCAACTGGCATCCGGAGTTCCCGAATGGATCCAATATTTCCAACAATGTATTTGTTCAAAGCGGTGCAGTGACTACTCCCAAAAATGGTACTTTTACCGTACAAGATAATTTGAATTTGACTAATATCGCTGATGCCCAGTTTTTTGACGCCAAAAATATGGATTTCCGCTCTAACAACCCACAAATTCAAGCCAAATTTATCGGACTCAACACTATTTTCCCGAGAATCGGTCTGATGCAGGATCAGTATCGTACCAAAGTAATATCTCGTGCACAGTCCGGCGGCTTAACTAATCGTTAATTCAATTTACTGAATAGGTTGTAATCCAGAGCATAGCTATCTTGTACTCATAACGACTATCTTTCTTCTTCATTTCCTTGACTCCAAAAAGCCGAAGTCCTGTTCATCCGGGATTTCGGCTTTTGGAGTATAAAAATCAAGTATTCATTATGCACTTATAAAGTCTCTTAAAAATTGGTAGAGCCGATAGGAATGCAGCATTATTACATAGGGCAAAAGGGTATATTTGCTATTACAGTTATTCGTATTTGTCTGACTTTTCCTTTATCACCACTGTTTAATTTTTAAATGGCAGACCGTATTATACATGGATAATACGCATTTGTTACTACTGTTCAATCGAACCATTTTTTCTCCTAAACTTGACAACATTGAACAAGCTATGCTCAAATGGTTACAAAAAAGAAACACATATATTAATATTATGAGACTATTTTTACATTTAATGATATATTTTTTTGTTTTTGCTAATTTCTCGACAATCTTTTATTATATATACTGGCCTTGGTCGAATGATTCTGTGAAGGAGGTGGTTGCAGATTACAAATCAGGTACTGCATCATGACGGGGACACCTTATTGCTCCGATTACTCGCATACAAAGAGAATGGAGGGAATTCATACACATGAAGACGTTTCAAAAAATTGTATCGCTTACGACTGTACTCGCGCTGTCCAGTGCGACGGTCGTTCCCTATGCGATTGCCGAACAGGCAACCATCCAGGGGACTGCCGTACTGAGCAGCGGAGCGGTAACAGCAACCGGAATGAATCTGTATGTTGCAACTTCCGGTAGTGATACAAGTGGAGATGGCAGCGAAGCTAAACCATATGCCACTCTGGAGCAGGCCAGAAATGCTATCCGTGCGCTAAAGGGTAAATTGCCCGAGCATGGAATAACCGTCTGGATTAAAGGCGGAGAATATGAGACTTCTACTCTGGAATTGAATGAACAGGATTCCGGTACAGCGGACAGACCTATTATCTATCGCAGTTATCCCGGCGAACATGTCACACTCACCAATGGTGTACATGTACCGGCATCCGACTGGAAGCCGCTCAGCAAGGAAGCAGTAGCCAGGGTTCATCCTAACGTCTATGCCAACAATCTGTATGAGCTGGATATGACTCAAAAAGGATTCAAGCATATCTTTCACTTTAGCGGTGGCACTTCTTTTACCGAGCAATGGGGTATTGTTGATCTGATTGCCAATGGTGAACGCCAGCCTATCTCCCAGTGGCCGAATCCGGGAGAATCAGTGAACAATCATCGTAAAGGCTGGACGACTATCAACGGCTCTGCCGATGCCAAATCCTTTTATTACGGGGAAGGCGGAATTCCCGAGAACGATGATACAACCAATACGCTGGATCTGGATGGAACCAACCGTTCCGAACGCTGGAAAAAGTCACTGGAAACCGGTCATCCCCTTTATCTCAAAGGATTCTGGAGAACCGTATGGAGTCCAATAACCAGCTCGGTTCAGGAAATTGATACCAAGCACCACGTTATCACCCTGAAGGATATTCCGGATGGCGGAATGGGCTCCAAGTGGAGCAAAGCGGTTGTCGATTATCGCAACAGCACATCCGCTCTGGCCGATACGTATAAAAACCAGCAGTCCCTGACTACGCCTCCTTCAGCTGACGATGCGCTGCATGATGTAGATACATCCAGTACAGCGTATACGATGTATCAGGAAGGCGGTACCACCAAGTCTGTCGAGCTTAAGGAAGAGTTGACCGATGACTCCCTGCTCAAGACCGAAACTGCAGACCCTGCGCAGGAAGCAGAAGATGCCAAGCCGGTAACACTTCAGTCACTGGCTGCTCCTGTCGATGCAGCGGAAGCTTCGAATACAGATCGTACTTCTGCAGAAGAATCGACTGCTCCGAAGAAGAACAATACCTCAGTGGATACCTCCGCTGCTCTGCAGGCAGACCATTCTACGACCAGTTCACCGGTGACCTATCTCGGTGAGCAGCCTTCGCCTGTATATTATCCGGATGAGAGTATCAGACAGCCGGCAGTAACCAAGGATGTCTATGATGCCAAGACGGTAAGTGCCAATGTCTATGAGTCAGCATCTGATTCAGAATATACTGCCAAGATCCGTGCTCCTTACCGGATTGGAACAGGTATTGAAGAATGGCGGGCACTCAACTATCTGGACGAAATTGATCAGCCAGGCGAATGGGCTCTGGACTTCAAGGATCACAAGCTTTATTACTATCCAAAAGGCGGCAAAATCCAGAACCTGAATATTATTATTGCCGACAATGAGAATCCGGTCGTTTCTTTCCGAAATGCATCCTATGTGCAGCTGCTGGGCTTTACAATTGAAGGCAGCATGGGTAACGGAATTGAACTCAAAAGCAGTGATCATATCACACTGGCTGCCAATACCCTGCGCAACCTGGGCAATGGCGGTATTCTCGATGTAGGCGGCTCCTCCAATCTGATCCAGAGCAACGATATTTATGAACTGGGCGGATTCGGAATCAGTGTCAATGATGCTGGTGATCGTAAAAGTCTGACGGCAGCCAACAGTCGTGTAACCAACAATCATATTCATCATGTAGGTGAACTGACACATCTGGAGCCGATTCTGGTTCGTAACTCGGTTGGCGTCACTTTTGACCATAACCTGATGCATGATGTACCCAAAGATGCTGTGCGTTATGTATACAGCAACAATCTGACTTTTGAATATAATGAGGTACACAATACTTCATTGATCGAAGGCGATACCGGTGCGTTCTATACGGCGCAAGACTGGGCATCCTATGGCAATGTACTGCGCTATAACTTTATCCATCATAACAAGCGCTCCAATGGCTTCTATTCCGATGGAGCGGACAGCGGAGACAATTACCAGTACAATATTATTCAGGGTTCCACCAAGGGTATTTTGCTGAATGGTCATGATAATATTGCCAAAAATAATCTGGTTGTAGATTCGAACATGATTCAGATCGACCAGCGCGGTGATAAAAAGACCCACGGGGTCAAGAGTATTTTCGCTGATCAGCTGCGCGAGATGAATCCAGACAGCAACCCATGGGCCCAATATGGTAAAACACTTCAGGAAAAATACGGATATGACCATACATTATGGGGAAGCATTCTGGATCCAAGCTGGCATCCGGAATATCCGAACGGAACCAAAATGATGGACAATATGCTTGTTAACACACCAAGTGTGGTTGTTCCCAAAAAAGGAGATACTACGATAACAGGCAATGACTTTATCAATACCGTTGGACAGGCAGGATTTTACGATTACAGCAAAATGGATCTGCGTACAGACAACAAGCAGATTCTTGCCAAGTTCCCTGACCTGAATAAAGTCTTCCCGCAAATCGGACTGGAGACAGACACATACCGAACTCGGGTAACTACACGGGCAGAAAGTGGCGGTCTATCGAATCATTAATAATCGTCTTCTCCTATTGATCTTATTTCCACAACTCATTGAGTAAATAAAATAATCAGCAACCGCAAAAGGGACCCGATCCAAAGATCAGGTCCCTTTTGATATGGAGAAGCGTGTAAATCATCGAAAACTGAAAAACCAATCCAGCTTTTTTTGTTCTTCACGAATATCAGTTTTTTCATCCTGTTTAATTATTCGGTGTTTGTTAAGCCCAGTAGTGTATATAAATCTGCTTTTTTCTCCCATAAATAAAGTCGCTATACTTTTCTCACAAAAATTCTCCTGCCCTATTGCAATCTTCCAAACTCATGCTATAATTATCTTAACATTAAGATTTCAAATACAAAAATAATTTATATATACCATCTCAGGAGGATGATTATTATGGAACTGTTAGGTATTCACCACGTGTCAATCATGACGGGCAAAGCGGAAAAGAACTTTGAATTCTATACCAAAGTAATGGGAATGCGTCTTGTCAAAAAAGGGGTTAACCAGGATGATACTACTTCCTATCACCTCTTTTACGGAGATGGTGTTGCTTCTCCAGGCAGTGAGTTGACCTTCTTCGATCTGCCGGGCATTGGTCCTACGTATCAGGGTGTATCCAGCATTTCTGCATCTTCCCTGCGTGTAGCTGATACGGCTGCTCTGCAATACTGGTCCGACCGGTTTGACAGCCTCAATGTAACCCATGAAGAAATTAAATCTCGTGCTGGACGCGATACACTCGCTTTTCAGGATTTTGAAGGCACCCGTCTGATTCTGGTTGCTGACAATAATGAACAGGGCGTTGCTCCCGGACAAGCATGGTCTGGCTCGGATGTGCCCGTAGAGTATGGTATCCTCGGTCTGGGTCCGGTCACACTGACTGTAGCCAATCCCGAGAATACAGTACTGATTCTGACCGAAATACTTGGCTTCCGTCACGTCGGTTCCTATCCATCCCTGGCTGGTGAACAACATGCCGATATTCAGGTCTATGCAACTGGTGAAGGCGGCGCTGGTGCCGAAGTGCATATCGAGACACGTCCAGAACTGCCATTTGCCCGACTTGGCCGTGGTGGTGTCCATCATGTGGCTTTCCGTGTACCCAATGAAGAGCAGTACAATGCCTGGTCGGAGAAACTATCCAAATTGGGCATCCCGAACTCCGGTAAAGTGGATCGTCACTACTTCCGTGCACTCTATTTCCGTGAGCCAAACGGTATCCTGTTCGAACTGTCTACGGATACACCAGGATTTGATATTGATGAGTCGATGGATTCGCTTGGCGAAACGCTGTCTCTGCCTCCTTTCCTGGAACCACACCGTACAGAGATCGAAGCCAAACTTCGCCCTCTGGTACTGCAAGATTAATCATATAACCTACAAACCGCAGCCATTCCTGTTGATGACTGCGGTTTTTTATTACTTTATACAAAAAAAGGTAGCGCTCCCTTACAGAACGCTGCCTTATATACTTTTGTTGTTTTTATCATATATATACGATCCCTGTTATGATATAAGAGAAGGTCTTCTATGACTACAATTGATAATACATGTATTGAATTTATACTTTTGCACAGTTCTGATTCAGCAAATTAATTGCCGTTATTCTGTCTGCGACGACGCAGCTCTTCTGTAATTTTGCGGCCGGTTGGTGTCTGGGCCAGACCACCGCGTGCGGTTTCGCGATGTTCACTCGGCATCGAACGCCCTACCTGTAGCATAACATCCACCACTTCATCCGAAGGAATTGCACTGCGTACACCGGCCAGCGCCATATCGGCAGCTGCGAGTGCATTTACTGCTCCGAGACCGTTACGTACAATACACGGAATCTCTACCAGTCCGGCTACCGGATCACAGATCAGTCCCAGCGTATTTTTGAGAGCCAGACCGACAGCATGCATCGCCTGCTCCGGTGTACCCTGTCGCAGTTCAACGACTGCGCCTGCCGCCATACCAATCGCCGAGCCTACCTCAGCCTGACAGCCGCCTTCTGCGCCGGAGATGGACGAGTTGTTGGCAATAACATAGCCGATCGCTCCAGCGGCGAACAAACCCATCACCATCTGCTCATCACTCCAGCCAAACCGTTCCTGTGTGCTTACAAATACACCAGGAATAATACCACAGGACCCTGCTGTCGGTGTCGCGATAATGCGACCCATCGAAGCATTTACTTCGGATACGGCGAGGGCATAGGACATCGCCCGCGTTGCATCACTGCCAGATGCAGTTTCACCATTATTCAGGTAATTGTATACCCGGCGTGCATCACCACCGGTTAATCCACTGCGAGACACTGTATCTTCCGTGATTCCTTTGTGTACGGCTTCTTTCATAATATGATAATAATCCGTCATCTGCTGAACGACTTCTTCGCGTGATACTCCGGTTTCCTTGACCTGCTCTTGCACCATCAGTTCTGCTATCGTTAGCGAACGTTCCTCGCACAGTCTGATAATATCTTTTAACGAACGGAATTGCATTCCGATTCACAACCTTCCATTAATCCAGATTAATAACTACCGCACGGGTGACATAAGGCAACTGCTCGATTCGATCGAGTACTGCCTGAACCGGGGCACTATCAAGTTCGATGACTGTCATTGCCTCACCACTGCGTGATTTGCGGTCCACGTCCATAAAGCCGATATTCAGCTCCGATTCGCTCAGGGTGCGCGTAATATCCGCCAGTACGCCTTTGCTGTCCTGATGCTCTACTGCCAGTGTAGGGTACTGACCGGACCCTCTGAGATCGAACCCATTCATTTCATGGATCTCGATATTGCCGCCTCCGATCGAAGCACCTGCCAGTTCGGCGGTATGCTCACCCCGTTTTAGCCGGATGCGTACAAAGTTCGGATGCGGATAATTACCGCTTCCTTTATCGAATTGAATCGTCATTCCCAGTTGATCAGCTTCCTCCGCTGCATCCGGCAGACGTGGATCATCCGGACTGTAGTCCAGCAATCCGCCCACCAGCGCCAGATCGGTACCATGCCCCCAGTACGTCTCTGCAAATGAACCGTATAGAATAATATCCGCATGTTCCGGACAAACGCCCAGCAGCTGTCTGGCTGCCCGGCCCAGACGTGCTGCTCCTGCCGTATGTGAACTGGATGGACCGACCATCGATGGACCGATAATATTGAATACATTTTTAAAACGCATTCTGATTCCTCTTTCCCGCATATGCGCCTGTGAATTATTATTTTGAACAAGTTGTTTTTCGGCAGAGTGTGCTACAGATGTTCTCCGCCTTACCGTCTGTCTCCGCTAAATATGAACATATTGCCATATCTGAATCAATTAACAGCAAAAAAGGACAGAGCATGGCCTGCAAGGGCCTATTGCTCTGTCCTCGTTACCTGAGAGTTTGGACGGACATGTCAGTATTGCCTACTGACATTGCTCCTGTCATACCCCTTGGGTGGCTTGCGCTCTCTCCAGAGTTGCGTCCGGCAGCGGTTCCTGGTACCTGAGAGATTGGCCGGGGGTTGGCATTCCCGCCGACTTGCTCCTTCGGTGGCGGATCACATACATCCGCAGACTCTCCCGCTATCTTCATTCGCAGTCTATTTTCATAGGGAAAACCCCTCTTTGGTTCTGCTCATTATCCTTGTCACCCCTAGCTTAATTCAGCGGGTATGACACTGTCAATTCCCCTGCCTAAAGTTACTTCGCGCTTGGATAAAATCGTCCGCTTTCCGTTTCGCGCAAACCTTTTTTAGAGGAAATCTTGGGATGGCGTATACTTCGGCAGCGTCAGTATAAATGTAGAGCCATGACCCGGATTGGAAAGTACCTGAAGCTGACCCTGATGATCATTTACAATAAGATTCGCGATATATAATCCCAGACCGGTGCCGCTTACTTTGCGGGAAGCAGCCGAATGCGAACGGAAAAATTTGCGGAACACATGCGGCTGATCCTGCTCCGGAATACCGATTCCGTAATCTTCGACTGCAATAACTACAGAATCTGCTTCCTCTTTGACACTAATATCAACAGCCATGCTGTCCGGTGAATACTTGAGCGCATTACTGATCAGATTATGAATGACCTGAATCATACGGTGCTGATCACCCAAAATATACATTTCCTCACCATCACCGTGTATATGAATGCGATGCCGTGAATGAATGTCCCATTGATAGCACACGGTCTGGACCAACTCACGTACCGGCAGACAGCTCATATGATATTCGATATGCCTTGCTTCAATGCGCTGACTGTCCAGAAAATCATCCAGCAGTCTGGACAACCGGTTCCCTTCCTGCTGGATCGTATGCATGAACTCCTGGCGCTTGGCAGCCGGCATATCCTCATACATGGTCAGCATCTCAATATAACCCATAATCGCCGACAGCGGCGTTCTCAGCTCGTGTGAGACAACGGTAATCAGCTCATCCTGCATCTGACGTACCCTTTTCTCTTCCGTACAATCACGGAAGACCAGTAGAAATCCATGCTTGATCTCTGCTATCGGATCGATCACCGGTGTAACGTAAAGCGACAGAATGCGATTGTTGTTCAAGCGGATCAGTTCGCCCTGCTCCCAGTGCTCCCCGCTGTTCATATAATGCTCCAGTCTTTCATTCAGGGAAAAGGTACTACCTGTAAGCTGATCCATATGAATTAACAGCTCAGTGATGGGCCGTCCTGTATAATCATCCAGATCGAACCAGGTCTGCATAGTCGGATTGATAAAGGAAATCAGCTGTTGGGAATCACACATAATGACTCCTTCTTCAACAGACTGCAGCAGATTGCCTGTAATACTTTTCTGCTTTTCGGCAGCTCCCTGTTCTTCCAGCAATCGTTCACTGAGGAGTTGCAACTGGCGCTCCTGCTCGGTGTGCTGCTGCTTCAGATGTTCCTCTTCTGTCAGATCATGCACAAAAAAGGTACGGAATGAATTGCCTTCCGCCAGCACTTTGCTGCGTGTGAGTTCTACCGGGAACAAGGTTCCGTCCAGACGAATCGCCTGTACCGCAATACAGCTCTCACCGTCATCTGCAGGTTCGAGCAGAATAATGTCCGACAAAGGACGACCTATGACATCGTCCTGCCTGCAGCGAAACATCTGCTCGGCAGCCGGATTGAATTCGGTAATCCGCAGCTGACTATCTGTCGAAATAATTCCATCAATAGCCATCTGCAGAATAGCGCTTTTTTGCGCTTCGCTCTCCGCCAGATCAAACGTACGCTCCACTACCCGTATTTCCAGCAATTCTTTATCCTTCTTGATCTGCAAATACTGATATTCCATCGTACTGACAACGGACTTGAAGTTCCGAATCAGCCTCCGCACTTCCAGAATATTCGTCTCTGGCCAGTGAAGAGCGCGGTTCTCTTTGATTTTGGACGGAATATTATTGGAAGCCTGCGCCAGCTGCATCAGCGGACGGTTTAGTTTGCGGCTGATCGGCCAGGCCAGAATAAGTGCCAAAATAACGACGAGTAGTATTTTTATAATACTGCATAGATAAAATGCATAATATGGGTTTAAATAAAAGTTAAGCGGCATAGTTAAGATGAGACGATATTGTTGCAACAATGGTACATTCATTACCAGATAAGACTCCTGCCATCGTTCCAGCTTGTACAGGGGCCTGTCAGGAAACTGCTGATACATGCTTCCGTGCATAGGCTGATGCTCCAGCAGCAGCGTCTGATATCCTGTATTTTCTGCAAACCGTTCTGCCATTGGTGCTTTCATCGTAGTATACAGCGTCTGGCCGGTATCATCGACCAGTAGCGAATCAATAGCAAAGTCCTTTTTGTAATCGATCATTAACAGCTGAATCCGGTCAGGGCGTACAAGCAAATTCTGCTGAATCTGCTGTATATAGAGCCGTGATGAACGAGTCATATATTCCGAGCCGTATCCTACTATATCTTCAAATTGCTGGCGCCCATTAACGAACATAACCAGCACAGAAGTCAGCACAACCGATGCCAGCAAATATTTGAAAATAATACGCCCCAGTGATATCGGGTAAAAGGGCCGATGCCCAATCGCTACCCGGCTCAACAGTGATTCTACAACAATGGAAGCTGCCAGTCCGTTCATAATTCCATTTAGTACATTATTCATGGTCAACAGGCCAATCAACCGGCGATCGGTATGTTCCATTACATACTGGTACACTATAAATAACAGAGGCAGTCCCACCAGTACCCAAAAAGCCGCATCCATTCTGAGCAGACTGCTTTTGGGGAATAGACGTGAGCCTATGCATACGAAGATTAATTCCAGCTCCATCACTATCAGCAGGAATCCATAATAGTCTGTCCACAGAAATGGAAGATTAATCAGTATCACTGCCGGGGCAGCAAACCTCAGTCCATATAATCTTAAAATGATCAGAGCAGCCGTACCGCCAAAAATAAATTGAAGAACAACTGATAAATCCAGCTTGAAGCAGTTTATTGCTATTCCCAAAATCGTCAGGACGCTGGTTCCCAACCAGGGATGTTTTAACCATTGAAGTAATTTGTAATTCATAACGAACGGTCCTTTCTCACGCGGACAGCAGCTTCACCCGAGAGACCGTCTGACTCCTAGTCATCGTACGTCTGAGTGCATGTATACCTGATTAAAAATTGCGAGTATGACATGATCTGTCTGTTACTTTTATCAGCATAAAATATTCCTTATCCACCATATCCGCTAACAATGGTACAATATATCCGTATTTGTCAGAAGGTTCGTTAGCGAAATCTGTATGTAAAGTATATTGCTGTCAACTTGTTTTATTATAACGTCAAGAGGCGGTTTGGAAAATAATTCATATTATGTTCAGATGTATAAAACTATAACCTCAGTAACTTTACTATCTTACATATTGAACAAAATTACCATGGGATCAACAAAATTTTTCTTCATTTAACCCATTAATCCATGATTCTGCAGAGCCTCCATACCAGGCTGCGAACCGGGCAGCTTGTACAATTGAACTTTTATACCGGTTTATTCGTATGTTCCTAAAGAATAGTTCACTTAAAACAGCTAATGGGCTTGATCGTCATGCATACTCATCAAGCTTATAATTTTCGCACAGGAGAGTGACTGGCATGCCCATCAAAGTTCTGCTTATTGAAGATGAGAAAAGTCTCGCCGATATGATTGCATTTTTCCTTCAGGAGGAAGGCTACCATACAGAGCTTATTCATGATGCCAAAGAGGCGATTGGCAAACTCAATGACTATCAGCCTGATATTATTGTGACGGATCTGATGCTGCCTGATCTGAGCGGCAGCGAATTGGTACAGCAGATTCGCAGACAATCGACGGTTCCCGTACTGATGATCTCTGCCAATACGATGCTGAATGAGCGTCTCAAAGCGCTCGATAACGGCGCAGATGACTTTCTCTGCAAGCCATTCAGCCTCAAAGAGCTGGATGCACGAATCAAGGCGCTGCTGCGTCGCAGTGGCCCACAGCGACTGCACGGCTATACAACTACAGCTGCTCCGGAGGCCACACAGACAGCGTCCAGAGTATCGGTAAATGATTACCGCCACAGTCTATTTGTAGAAAATCAGGAAGTTGAAGTGACACAGATTGAATTCGCGATTATGCGGGAGCTGTATCATTTCCCTGGCAAGGTATTCACTCGTAATGAACTAATGGACCGGATCAAAGGCGATGACCGCGCCTATCTGGAGCGCACGATTGATGTACATATTTCCAATCTGCGTAAAAAAATCGAACGGGACCCCAAAAACCCCGAGCATATTCTGACAGTATGGGGTACCGGTTACAAATATGTAATGTAAAAAGCAAATCAAGCTGTACTGGCAGCATAGGAGTAGGAGAACAGACATGAATCAATCTATCAAGACCCGTGAGCACTGGATTCCACTGGAAGTGCTTTACGTTATCGGTATTCTGGCTATTTCATTTTCATCCATCTTTATACGCTGGTCTGACGCGAATGTATCGGTAATCGCCATGTATCGGCTGTACTTTACTGACCTGCTGCTGCTGCCGCTGGCGATTCGTTATTACCGCGCACTGTTCCGTATCCCACCGAAAGTATGGTTGCTGCTGTTTGTCTCCGGACTGATGCTGGCACTGCATTTCCTGCTGTGGATGGGATCGCTGCGGCTGACGACAGTCGCCAGCTCCACCGTTATTCTGACGCTGGAGCCCATTATGGTCGTGATCGGTTCCTATTTCCTGTTCAAGACCCGTACCAACCGCTATATGATTATTGGTATGGCCATGGCGGTGATCGGTTCCGTAGCGATCGGATTCGGTGATTTCCGGTTATCCGGGACGGCGCTGCAGGGAGATATGCTGTCCTTTTTCGGAACGATTGCAGTTGCTATTCATATGCTGATCAGCAAGCATATCCGCTCCTATATGGAGGCGCTTGTCTATAATTTCTGGGTGTTCTTTATGGCGGCAGGAGTACTTGCTATCTACAATCTAGTCAATCAGATTCCTTTTACCGGCTATGAAGCCAGGGACTGGGGCGTATTCTGGCTGCTGGCTTTGGTACCGACACTGTTCGGTCACTATCTGTTCAACTGGCTGCTCAAGTATATGAACGCCGGCGCCGTATCGATGGCCGTACTGGGCGAACCGGTCTTCTCATCCCTGCTGGCTTTTTGGCTGCTTGGAGAGGCATTGACCGGTATGCAGCTGGGAGCAGGTACACTGATCCTGATCGGTGTCTGGGTATTTATCCAGTTTGGCAAGGACAAAGAAGAATCCTGGGTACCGCCCGATATTATGGCTCCCGAAGGAGAGACTGCCGATCAGCAGCAGGAGAAATTGACACCTGCTTCCGGTAAAAACCACTAATATTTCTATTGGAAATCTAGCGCTGATTTCTATTAATTTTGCGAGTAAATATATTGGATTGGGCAGCATCGAATTTCGATGATCTGCTGCTCGTGTACTCCTAGAAAAACCAAAAAAGCTGTCCCTCATCTCTACGATGAACAGGGACAGCTTTTTTTGATAGATAATGTAGTCAACCCAGATAACCGGATTCGTTCTCACCTTGCAGTCAATTCTCTATTTGATGCCACTCTTGTCAGATTACTTTGTTGGACGATGCCAATTGGAACGGTACATCAGATACAGGAAGTACGGAGCACCGATCAGTGCAATCAGCAGACCCGAAGGAATCTCTGTCGGCGCAATGACTGTACGTCCGATCGTATCCGCCAGTACCAGCATAACTGCGCCTGTCAGCGCAGACAATAGCAGTGAACGGCGCATATGATGACCAGTCAGCAGACGCACCATATGCGGCGCAATCAGACCGATAAAACCTACTGTACCCACACAGGCTACCGCACCTGCAGCCAGCAGAACGCCTGTCGCCATCGCCAGCAGGCGTGTTCGGCGTACCGATAATCCGAGTCCGGCAGCACTCTGATCATCAAACACGAGCAGTTCAAAGCGCCTTGCCATCCACCAGGCGACCGGAACAAGCAGTACAAGGAAAATAGCTATCATCTTCACCTGATCCCAGGTACGGGCATAGGTACTGCCTGTCAACCAGATGTAACTGCTTCCTCCCCACAGCGTCCCTTGTACAATCAGAATCTGTATACCAGCTCCGGCAATCGCCGAGATTGCGATACCGAGTAACACGACAGCCGATGGATTCAATCCTTTGTTCCATGAGAGGAAGAAAATAAAGGATGCCGCTGCTCCGGCGCCGACAATAGCAGCTACCGGAACGAAATAAGCCGGCAAGGCAGGCCATAGAATCATAACCATCATCGCTGCCAGTCCTGCTCCCGAGGATACACCGACAATAGAGGCGTCAGCGAGCGGATTGCGCACGGACATCTGGATCAGCACACCGCTGATGGCCAGCGCTGCACCTGCTCCTGCTGCCACCAGTGTACGCGGAATACGGAACTGCAGCAGTGCCGAATATAATCCGTCCGAGCTGAATAATGAAGGCAGCAGATCCCCCAGCGGGATGCGCAAACCACCAAACATCGTACTACCTACAATCAATATCACAGTCAGTATCGTAAAAATAACAGCCAGACGACCAAACGGCCAGCGCTGAACAGATGCGCCAGTACTCATCGAAGTAGCTCCTCCGACTCCGTTTGCCGCTTTCATTTTGACCAGTACGAGCCAGATCAGCCATGGAGCACCGATCAAAGCCATCACTGCGCCTGTTGGCAACTCCATACTGGAGTTATGCACCATTTTGGCGAGTACATCCGCTCCAATCAATAGCGCTGCTCCCCAGATGAATACACCCGGTAGCAGCCAGCGATGGGAACGGATTCCACTCAAGCGAACCAGATGCGGTGCCACCAGACCCACAAAGCCGATCGGGCCGACCACACTGACGATAATAGCAGCCAGCAGCACAGCAATCAGCAGACCACCTGCACGTGCTACACCGACCTTTTGTCCGAGCGATGACGCAGTTGATTCATCCAGATCCAGCACATCCCACTGTCTGGACAGCAGCAGTGCACCAATCGTAATAAATATTACCCATGGCCAGGCATAATGAACGCCGCTCCAATCGTTCTGGACCAGCGTACCCGAGCCCCACAGGAACAGTCCCTGCGTCTCCAGTGCAAAGAAAATATGCAGTGCGCTCGTAAATGACCCCAGCACCATGGAAATAATCATACCCGAGAGCGCGAGTCGTACCGGACTGGATGAACGACCTCCGCCCATTAGATAAGCTGCTCCCGCTGCGATCAATCCCCCCAATACTGCGAACAGAAAGGGAGAAGTATGCAGCAAGTTCGGGAACATCACAGTACCTAATACCACGACAAAATAAGCACCTGCGTTAATCCCTAGCGTATCGGATGCAGCCAGTGGATTACGTGTAATTGTCTGCAGCAATGCACCGGCAATCGCCAGCGCGCCGCCTGCCAAAATGCCGATCATCGTGCGCGGCATCCGCAGATCCCAGATCATATTATGTTCCAGTGTGTCCTGTCGTCCGGTTAACGCTTCCATCACCGTATGCAGCGAAATGGCTGCTTCCCCATAACACAGACTTACGAAAAAAAGAATGACCAGCGCAGCCAGCCCGCCTCCATAAATACTAATAACACGCCATGGATATGCAGAGCCTGTCAATGAAACAGAGCTCATCGTATAATCACTCCAACCGTCTGAACGGTATGCACTGTCAAATAAGAAGTGCGTTTATACTTATGTATGCTTGTTGCTATCACTATTTCCGTCCCCCTGTATAGGTATGCTTTATGTGGATAATGATAATGATTATCATTATGGATTATGAAGCTCTACCTTCTCTTTGTCAATGCAGATCCTTTACTTTCTATAGTAAATAAATGACTCCGCTATGGTAATGCCGTGTGATCCGTATTTATACGCTCCCTCGTTCATTGATTCCTTATTGATGATGCCGCCCATCGTGCATACGCGAAAAAGCTGCGTTCCCGTCATGAACGGTTACGCAGCCATTTCTCTGCCTTGCGATCCCTGCCTGGAGAATGAAGAGGCTGATCCATATACTCAGCCCAGGGCGACAATTCAGTATAGGCTTCTGCCTCGATACGATCCATTGCATCCTCATAATGCCCGGACTTGAAGTCCTCGATCAGCTCTATCAGATCTTCCCGATTCAGAAGCTTAACTCCGTTTACCCCGGCGAGTGTCTCGCAGGCTGCCGTGAATCGTGCTGCAGAGGTCAGCACAATCGAACGTTTGGCTTGGTAATATCGCATGGAACCATACACTTCCTGAACCGCGTCCAGACTAATCGCACTGCTTTCCTGATAACGCTTGGCCTGCAGCACGTTACGCACTCCCAGACGATCCGTGAAGACCAGATCCGCACCAAAATCGCTGCTGTCTTTGGTCTTATATGTATCTTCGTAACCCAATTCGCTGAACAGACGGTACAGATACCGCTCAAACTCTGCCCCCTCCATCTGATCAATATCCTGGATGGTAATCCGTTTTGGATCGAGTTGTTCCCGCCGAATACGTGCACTCCGCCGCTTTAGTCCCCGGATTAGTAGTATAAGTATGACTACGATAACAACTGCTGTCAGTCCATACATCCAGAGCGGTTGCCCTATCCACAAATCATCTGTCATCTTCTGGTTGTCCTCTCTTTGTTCTCGTTCCTTGGTTCCTTATCACTTGCATCTCGCAGTAACTATACCAGATAGATTTGAGATGCGGAAGCAGAAGCCTGTCCGATTATGGGTGCAGGGTTGTTCACCTAATTTTGCTTGCTGCTTATTTCTCTGGATGCCTTACTGTTGAGCGATTTCCTGCTCGCTACATTACTACGTTTATATCCGTCGCTATACCCCATCTGGCAATGACATCATACGACTCCAGAACGGCTGTACAACTGTTATGGATTATTGCCTATAGGTATTTTTCCATTATTTACCGTTGGTTGACTGCCGATGAGTCCGGGTAAATGCAATATTAGTGACATGTACGAAATCATTTTAAATTCAAGGAGGACAATTATATGCTGGGCAAAAAAACAATTTTTATTACAGGTGCAGGCAGTGGACTGGGCAAAGGTGCCGCTATTGGTCTCGCCCAAAAAGGACATAAAGTCATCGCTACCGTCGAAACGATCTCTCAGGTTCCCCCTCTGCAGGACTATGCCAAAGAACAAGGACTGAATATCGAAGTGTTCAAGCTGGATGTCAACAATCCACTGGATCGAGCACAGCTGGAGAAATACGATATCGACGTATTTGTTGCCAATGCAGCGATTGGTCAAGGCGGCCCGCTGGCTGAACTGCCGGTCGAGAACCTGCGCCAAATTTTCGATACCAATGTATTTAACTCCCTAGAGCTGGTACAGATCGCAGCACGTCAATTTGTCGCCAAGAAAAAAGGTAAAATCATCTTTATCAGCTCGATTGCCGGACTGAGCGTAACGCCATATCTCGGCCCTTACTGCGCATCCAAGCATGCAGTTGAAGCGATCGCTCAGGCGCTCAAAGATGAACTGGCCGAATTTGGTGTACAGGTCGCTACAATCAACCCGGGTCCTTTCAAAACCGGCTTCAACGATATGATGTTTGCCGAGAAAGAAAAATGGTACGACGAGAAGACCAACTTTACCAAACGCTCCGACATGATGAAAGGCGAAAAGATGCTCGCCCAACAATTCGATCCGCAGGACATGATCGACAAAATGGTCGAGATCATCGACGCCAAGCATCATGCGTTCCGCAATGTCTATCCGGAAGCTTCCGAGCAGCAGGTCAAGGAGTATCAGGCCAAGCTGTGGGAAGAACAGGTCTAAAGTATAATGGGATTCAATCCATGTTATCCAAAGTGTAGATCAAGGCTAGCATAGAAGTGTTGAAACAGTGCAGCAGCATTGAGGAGTATAACAGCCTTGAGATTGAGGTAGTATAACAGCCTTGAGTTGGTATAGCAGCACTGTGCTGCTTGAAGTATATTTTAAAATAGTATTGGATTGCATACAGGAAAGCCCACTATATAGTGGGCTTTTTATGTAGAGCAGCTCTTTTGTTCTCTAATAATCTTTATTTTCTAAATAATCTGCTATCACATTTTCTTTTCTGCTCTTGCCAAATAGGATAAACGATTATTTCTATTATCCAGCTAGTAATACAGTGTAAAATAGAGACAGATTGGAAGTAGTACTCCTTGCTTCCCTCTAGGTTACTAAGCTTATCCAACTCGAAATCTATCTAATCCTGTACATGGAAGGAGCACAACACATGCAAAATACCGTATCTATCAAATGGCTGCTCGCCCGGATGTTCGAACCGGATCTGGTTATCGCCGACTGCCGCTTCTGGCTGAACGATCCGCTAGCTGGACGCCAAAAATATGCCGAATCTCATATTCCGCGAGCAATCTATCTCGATCTGGAGGAAGACCTCTCCTCCCCCGTCAGCACTCACGGCGGCCGTCATCCATTGCCGGAGCCGGAACAAATGGCGCGCATTTTCGGTCGTGCTGGACTGAGCCAGGATGACCGAATCGTAATCTACGATGATAATAACGGCATGAATGCATCCCGCCTGTGGTGGATGCTGACGTATCTGGGACACAATCAGGTGTACATACTGGAGCAGGATTTCAGCGCCTGGAAGCAGGCAAGCTATCCGGTGACCGATGAGCAGCCGGTAGTTGTACCGAAAATATTCGAAGCGCGTCCACAGGGAGACATGGTAGTAGATGTCGATTATGTGCGTCAGGTGTCAGAGCGACTGTCCGGATCGGGCCGTGCCAATGCCGGGCAAGCTGATAGTATTAATCATACGGCGGCTGATCATACCAACAGCAGTCACGAAGCAGACTCCACTGTACATCTCAACACGCCAACAGTACTGATCGACTCGCGCGCCCATAACCGCTATCTGGGACTGGAAGAACATTTGGACAAAAAAGCTGGTCATATTCCCGGCGCAGTCAACTTTTTCTGGCAGGATGTACTGACCGAAACAGGAAGCCTGAAATCTGCCGAACAGCTGGAAGAGCAATTTGCCGGGCTGGATAAAGAAGCTGAGATTATCGTGTACTGCGGTTCTGGTGTATCTGCTTGTCCGAATGTGTTTGCTTTAAGACAGATTGGATTTGAGAATGTGAAACTGTATCCGGGGAGCTGGAGTGACTGGATTAGTTATGAGGAGAATCCGGTAGGTACTGGAGAAGAGTAAAAAGATAGACGACAATAAATAAAACAGACCTTTATGATCTTATGTGATCTGTAAAGGTCTGTTTGATATCCCCCTATTTCCACCTCATTATAATTCTTCTTTCTAATACTTTTCGATCGCTTACATTCCGCATTGTTTTTAACAGAAAGTCTGCTTATTTTTAACTAGATTTAATTGATTATTATGAATAAATGGTATTGGCTTTGCGTAAAGCCTTTGTAGTGAACGAGCACTCTAGCACTGCAACCAACATTGCTACGATATGACTCTTAATACAACCAGTATATAGGCATTATAGTAAAGTCATCATAAAGAAAATGTCGACTTCAATTAGCTTATGCATATTGCTGCGCACTCATCACCTGTTGCAAACGTATAGCTGTATCTTCTGAAGCTGTATAGATCATAATTTTCCAATCTGGATGATTCGGTGGTTGTAATGTAACATGTTCAAAATCCATGTGTCCGATTACTGGTGTATACCATTCCTTATGACAATTGGTCATCACCTGTACATCATGTTTAGGCCATGTTTCACGAAACAATAAGTTCTTTTGCATCAATTCTTCAATCAGCTCTTTGAACTTGTGATCATTGGGAAAATAGGCGTAGTCTGCGCGAAAGCGTGCAATCAAAATTTGCATTTTTTCTTCCCAATCGGTTGTATCCAACTTTAACTTACTATCTATCAGCAAATGCTTGATCCAATTTATCTTCTCGTTTCGAGGATTGGTATATGAAGGTAATCCAAAAACCAACTCTGCGGCTTTGTTCCACAATAATATATCCCAACTTCTTCCAAGGATAACTGCTGGATTCGGTTCAAGGGATTGAATCATTCGTACCAAACCTATCTCTATCTGGTCTTCTTCTGTATTTTCAAATGGAACAGGCTTGGCTAGCAAATGAAGATGACGACATTCGCTCTCAGTCAATTGCAGTGCTCTAGCGATATGGTTAAGCACATCTTCTGATGGCTGTACATCTCTTCCTTGTTCCAAAGAGCTATACCAGGATACACCAATATGAGCCATTTGTGCGACTTCTTCTCTCCGAAGACCGGGAGTTCGTCGTCTTCCGTAAGATACGATTCCTGCTTCTTCTGGAGTAAGCCTTTCCCGACGTGAGCGCAGAAATTCGCCTAATGACATATCTGAAGACATCTTTTGCATCGATCCTACCTCCTTATCCTGACACTCTTTATCATACGATAAATACAGGAAGGAAACTATACTGCTCTTCAATCATAATAAGGGTGTAGCAAGAAAAAAGAGGAGGTTTGAAAAATGAAGATGTTTGTAACAGGTTCTACCGGTAAAGTAGGCAGTCGATTGATTCCACGTATTTTACAGCAAGGTCATCATGTCAAAATACTGGTGCGAGATGCGACTAAAGTCAAAAAGCTTCAACAGCAAGGAGTAGAAATCGTAGAAGGCGATCTGTTATACCCTGAATCTTATAAAGATGCTCTTCGAGGTACAGATGTTGTTATTCATTTAGCCGCTCAATTCCGTGGGGTGGATGAACATACAACCAAAATCACCAACTTGGATGGTAGTCTAGCATTAGCTCAGACGGTACTTCAAATCGGCGTCCCCCGATTTGTATTTGCCAGCACCAGTAATGTATATGGTAATGGGCACACACGACCCAACCGTGAAGACGATGAGTTACGAGCTACAGATGCTTATCCAGTATCCAAAATAGAAGCTGAAAAAGAACTACTCACCCTTCATCATGAACAAGGATTAGGACTTCGTATTGTAAGACTGCCTTTCGTGTATGGCGATAACGATCCCCATATCGAAGAAATTATTCCCTTTTTGCGTGATTGGAATCCAGCCAAACGAATGCATATGGGTCATCATGTAGATGTCGCTCAAGGCTTAATGCTAGCTGCAACCTCATCAGGTATAGATGGACAAATTTATAATGTTGCTGATGATGCCCCTATTTCTGTTGCGGAGTTGCTTGAACTTTATAATATTGTAATTCCTGCAGAAGCATCGCAACAGGAGTTTGATCCATGGGATATGATTATGGACACTACTCGAATTAGAAAAGAACTGCACTATCGTCCGATCTACCCCTCCTTTTATACAGCAAAAGATGCAGATGCACTTTAATATAACCAAAAAGAACCGTCCTATTTTCTTGGACGGTTCTTTTTTAATGTGTAGTATTTTCTACATTATACATTAATTAAATATGAGGTTTTCGCTATGTAATGTGGTTAGAGGTCCATTCACTTTTCTTTAAAAAACTCACTTTGAATTGAATATAGGCTCATTATTCAGCTAAAGCTTATTCGTTTTACACTTTGGCTAATCGACTTATAAATGTATAGAGTTGCTTCTTGTTTCGAATAATCACAACTTCTTTATGTTCATGTACTGTTTCAATTTTTCTAATATTCTCACTCTATTTCTTTTTTGATAATTCCATACCGATTTGATACATCCCATATCTATTTTTTACTAAGAGTCTTTAGGTTCTGGAGTCTCTACTTGTCCGAATATTTCGGCTTTGAAAGGAGCTAGATATACGAATGTGAAATTGTACAGTGGTAGCTGGAGTGACTGGATCAGTTACGAGAATAATCCGATGGCGACAGGGGAAGAAGTGTAAGATTGGTTGGAATAGAGAAGCCCGCGGTCACGGTAGACGCGGGCTTTTTTTGCAACGAGCTGCTCGATATCCCAAAATCAGTCGATCTTCCACTCGGCTTCCTCTTCTCGACGATCGGAGAGTAGCGCCTCGCCTCTGGACGTTTCTTCTACAGGAGGTCTGGACGAGCGCATACAGAAGGAATAAACGGCTCCTGCTCCGGCCACGGCCGTAAGAATCCAGAATACGGCGCGAATACCCGGCAGCGTATTCGCCGGGAAAGGCAGCGAACTGTGCGTAGCGAACGGAGTGAGCACGGCGGCCAGCACGACTCCGCTCAGCGCACCGCTGAAAGCGCGGATCATAATCATCATCGGCGAAGCATGCTTGATTAGACTGGGCGGTATGGTTGCCATCGCGTAGGCCGTAACCGGCGACATGATAAAACCGACGCTGACCATAAAAACGGCAAACAACAAAACGAGCAGGAGGATCGGAGTGGCGGGTCCAATCAGCAGCGCGAACAGCAGCAGAGCGGCCGTCATGCTAAGCAGCGCAAACCGGATCAGCCGGGTTGCACCAAAGCGATCGTACAGCCGCCCCGAGACAAAGCCGGAAATGCCCATCAGTAGCGCTCCCGGGAGCAAGGTCAGCCCGGATTCCCTCGGCGTCATGCCGCGAACGTTCTGCGCATATAGCGGCAGAAAGATTTCGACGCCGATCATGGCGAAAAATAAAGCGATGCTGATGAGCGTCGTCTGCGTGAATATCCGATTCCGGAACAGCCGCATATCCAAAAAAGGCTCGGGCAGTCTCAACTGGCGCATAGCGAACATGGCGACTAACACGATTCCGACCAGCAGTACGGCCCAGGCGGTAAGCGTATTTCCCTGCCGTCCAACCGAATTTAACCCGTACAGCACACTGGAGAACCCCGCCGATGAATAAAGCAGAGAACGTAGATCCAGCTTCGCCGGACTTCGTTCACCCACATTTTTCAAACTGACAAAAGACAGCGCAAGATTAAGAACGGCAACGGGCAGCGTCGCATAAAACAGCATTCTCCACGAATGATCTTCCACTATGATTCCCGACAAGACGGGACCGAGCGCGGGAGCGAGGCCCATCACGATCCCGACCGTGCCCATCGCCGCACCGATCTTTTCTCGGGGGAATACGCGGAGAATCGTCGTTTGGAACAGCGGCATGAGCAGGCCCGCTCCGATGCCCTGCACCAGGCGTCCGATCAGCAGGAGCGAGTAGCCGGAAGAGACGGCGGCGATCAGCAAACCGGTCAGGAAAGCGCCTGCGGAAGCGAAGAATAAAGCCCGCGTCGAGAAGCGCCCGAGCAGAAATCCGGCGGCTGGCACGACGATTCCGCTGGTCAGCAGATATAGGGTAACCAGCCACTGAGCCTGGTTTTCCAGAATGCCCAGATCGCTCATCATGCGAGGCAATGCCGTATTCAACATGGTTTGCATCAACTGAGCCAGGAAGTTTGCGGCGATCAAAGAAGAAACGATCCAACCCGGCCGGGCGAACGTGGCGGGGGCAATCGATTTTACAAGGGTCATAACGATCAGCTCCTCCGATAAATATGGGAGATCCAGGACTGAATGGATTCTCCGGCTGGCCGCCAGCCCAGAGTTTCCCGTGCCACAACCGAACGCACCCGGGAATTGGAAGCGAGCGTATACTGCGCGATCGGTCCGAATTCCGCCACTGCTTTGTCCAGCGGCCATGAAGCCGTTCGACCTTCGTAACCCAGAGCCTCGCTTACATAACGGGCCAGATCCTTGAACGATTCTTCTCCGTTCTCGGCAAACAGATAAGATCCGGCCGGCGCTTTTTCAAGCGCGAGCAGATACAGCCGGGCCAGATCGTCGATATGAACGTTGGACCAGCGGTTGAGTCCCTGACCGATATAGACACCTGTGCTTTTTTCTTTTGATTTGCGAACAATGACAGGCAATTGTACACTTTCGGCGGGAAGACCAAGCGATGTTCCGTATACCATGGACGGGACAATAACGATTCCGCGCACGCCCTCTTCCTCACCGGCTTTGCGTACCTGTTCGTTGATGCGGATATGTTCCAGATCCCGGTTCAGCGGCGTTGTTTCCTGATAGATGTGTTCCGCTTCGTACTCTCCCCGCGCATCGTCGCCAATGATTCCGGAACCGGAGGTATGGATCAGCGCTTTATCCGTTCCACGCAGAGCACGCACGAACGCCTCCACCGAAGATCGATGACCGGCATCCGCCGTATGAACGACCGCATCGCTCATCCGAGCGTATTTGATTAAAAGAGATTCGTCTTCCAGCGAACCCAATATAGGTTCCACTCCCAATTGTTTTAACGCGTTGAAGCTTTCTTCTTTCCGCGTCAAGCCGTAAATCGAATGTCCGGCTTCCAGTAATACTTTTGCTACAGAGCTTCCAATATATCCGGTGACTCCTGTCATGAAAATATGCATAATTTTCTCCCTTTTTATTAAAGACAAAGAAGATCTCTTATATCCTTAATTAGAATAAAAAATATTAATCTGTTCGATCTCGATACGATAAATCACGTAAGCCAATAAATACATACATCTCGCTTCTATTAAAGACTTAACATGTCTATAATATCTTCTATTATTTAAAAAGTCAAATGCTGAAGTCGCACCCTCTCTCTATCATATAGCTCGGAAACTCCAACTTCGCTGTACCTGCAGAGATATGCTTTCAGCGAATAGCGACAACTGGAGTGAAGTGGATTAGTTATGAGGAGAACCCGATTGCGACTGGTGAAAATGTATAAAATAATTTAAAGCAGTAAAGCTTGTGAAAACATAGTTTTTTTCTATAAGTGATGAAAAACCATGGCCCTTTCATTGATGTGCTAAAATAGACTTGGTTCGCACTGCATTAAAATAGAATACCTACAAAATTAGTACCTATAGCCGGGAGACTAAACCTATTATGAGTATTTTTCAACAGACGCTGACTCACATCCAAGAAGTGGTATACATACCAGCAGGCTGGCATATCGATCACTTGCATGAAGAAAAACAGAATGCTGAATATGGAGCAGGCATATTTCAGCTTCACCAACGATCAGATACATCTCTGTCAGTGCGATTCAGAGTCGCAAAAACCACACCTACCAAAGCAGGACAATTCGTTGTATTTTGGCAGAAAAATGCCGAGAAACAAAATCAGCCTTTTACCTATGAAGAATCAGCCGACCTGCTGGTTATTCATGTGATCCATCCTGCAACGGGAGAAAATGGTCAGTTCGTTTTCCCCAAAGATGTACTCAAAAAACATGGCATTTTATCCACCGATGACAATAAAGGGAAGATGGCTATGCGCGTATATCCAAGTTGGGATGAAGTAACCAGTAAACAAGCGATTGCCACACAGAAATGGCAATTGCCCTATTTTGCGAAATTAGACACTGAAAAACTGATCAAACTGTATAAGTCATAATACGTACTTTATAACTTCTATCGAAAAGAAATAGACTATAATAATGAAGAAACAGTGTACCCATACAAATCATTATGGTCTGAACAAATGTGTTGTTGATGTATAAGTATACACAAACGCCAAACTACCTCTCTCTTCTCGCCGATTCATCCTGCTCGTTTCAACCCCTATTTACAGGGTAAGGAACATCTAACTACATCTTTTCACTGTTTGCCAAGTGTTAGATGTGGTTTTTTAATGCCCTTTCTTCCTGCTTCCCTGCTCTATTTTATTTATAAACACATACGCAAATGCCGAGAGGAGCAACATAATGACAGTTCAAAAGGCACTTATTTCAGGTGCAAGTATTGCCGGTCTCAGCACTGCTTTCTGGCTGGGCAAGGCAGGCTGGGAAGTTACAATTATTGAACGTGCAAGCGTCTTCCGTGAGGGTGGACAGAATGTTGATGTACGCGGAGTGGCGCGTGAGCTTCTTCAAAAAATGGGCATCGAAGAACAGGTCCGCAAGCAGACTACCACCGAAGAAGGGACTGCATTTGTCAACGACAAAGGACAGGTGATAGGCGCTTTCCCTGTAGAGGATTCAGATGGGCTCACCGCTGAAATCGAGATTCTGCGAGGCGATCTGGCGCGTATTATTCTGGATGCATTGCCGCCAGGTATTTCGGTTCGTTATGGAGAATGGATTGAACAAGTGAACGATCAGCATGAATATGTCGAGATCGAACTGCATTCCGGGCAAAAAGAAAGATACGACCTGCTCATTATCTCAGAAGGCGTCCGGTCGAGAACAAGGGATAAGGTATTCGGAGATCGTGTCTCCCGCAATGAACTGGGATTGAATATGATCTATGGAACGATTGAAAAGCAAGATGGAGATGACCGCTGGTGGCGTTGGTATAATGCTGCAGGTAGGCGCCAAATTTCGATTCGTCCGGATAATAAGGGAACGATGCGGGCAACGCTGGCCTTCAAAGATCGAGAGCGCAATCTGGCAGACCTTCCTTCCGATCAGGCTCGTGCTGAACTGCCAGATATTTTCATCGGAGCCGGCTGGCAGGACGAACGCGTAGTTAGCGGATTTGCTACCTCGAAGGATGTTTACTTTGATTATCTTACACAGATTATGATGCAGACCTGGTCGGAAGGCAGAGTGTGTGTCACTGGCGATGCAGCATGGTGTGTCACCCCTATAGGCGGAGGAGGTTCATCGCTGGCATTGATTGGCGGATATGTTCTTGCAGCTTTTCTGTCTCAGTCCGAGTCCGACCAACCAGAAAGCCTAAACAGTTGTCTAAGCAAGTATGAGCAGTGGATGCGTCCCATGGTGGAGAAAGCCCAGAAACTGCCTCCAGGAGCTCCAGATCTATTTTTCCCCCAAAGCAAAGCCGGCGTAGGCACCATACAGACCATTTTGCGGATTGCCAGTTTTGGTCCTTTACGCAAATTGTTTGCTCATATTGGTCATGTCGCCGACAGTAAGCAGCAGCTCCCTGATATTCGAGTGACTCAGACTACATCTTAAGCGACTATCTATGTGAGCAGATTAATCTTTATAATACGAATGTTGATTTATTCAAAAAACAGCTGCATGGCCAGAGAATCATGATCTGGCCGTGCAGCTGTTTTAACCAAGAGCTTTTTCAAATGCACTTCCCTACTCATCTACTTCTCGCCTTCATTGAAATAGATGGCGCTTTGACTGCCTATCATCTTTCGCAATCCACCTTGATAATAAGGCATTAATTGCTCCGCTTCCTCCAGATCGACCCAGGCTAACTCGGCAATCTCATCCGGTCTGATGATCTGTTCGTTACCACCGCATGTTTCAGCTTTAAACGTAATAAATAACACATGCTCCTGCTTGGCGGAAAATACACATTCATTTATAGCTACTATGCCATGAATAGTAACATCCAGCCCGGTTTCTTCCTTGGCTTCTCTCATTGCTGCCTGCTCCAGGGATTCTCCCTCTTCTACAGCTCCACCTGGAAGAGACCACCGATCACCTGCTTCATCAATATTTTTCACCATCAGCACTTTCGAATGGGCAGGATCGGTAATCAGACAATAGGCTACATTGACTCTTCTCATTATTTTCAATCTCCTTTCCAGTAGGAACTCACATCGCTTGCTCTCCTAGTTATGTAGCCTACGCATCATTTACTGCTTTGCGCATGTTTATCCAGCTTCTCCAGCCAAATTCTATAAGCGATGCGCTCTATTTTCCAGTACTATAGTTCCTTTTGGCATATTCTTTCCACCGTAAATCGTTATAATATAGTCTCCAGATGGAACTTTCGGTACGTTATCATTATTTACAAAGACTTCAGTTGTGCCTGGAGCATCCAGCAAGAAACATAATCGACAAAGTAGTAATACCTGCTGTTTTTATGAATGGATTGATCATTTCATCCACCTTTCTTCTTCTCTGTTTTTGACACTTTAACAATATACCATTATATGATGTCGCATGCTAATACAAGCACCAAGAGAACAAAGACGGTGCATAGCACTAGAAAACATAAAAAAGAAGAAACCTGCTGTAAGCACAGGTTTCTTCTTTTGGATTGAACACTGTCGATTCTGGAAATGCAATTCTATTTGCAGATACCACACGATGTTCCAAAGTTCTCGCCTCTAGATACTCACTTGGCTTGCGGAGCATAGCGGGTAACGTCTACCGCTACATGCTCAAGCTTCGTTTTGCTTAATGAATGAGCAGGTGCATAGATGGTAACAAAGCGGTCTTTTAGAGGGAAAGTCAGCATATCGGTACCGTTTACTTTATACCATTTGCCTTTTACATTATTGGAATCTGGAAGTGTAACTACCGTGCCTTTGTAGCTGTAGGAATCATCACGCGGAGATACGGACACTCTCATATATTTGAAAATGAAGGTCACACTATCGCCACCAACGCCTACTTTTTTGAAAGCATCACCGGTGATCATGCGTGAAGGTACATACGGTGTCTCGAATCCGTCAAAGGCAGCAAAAGCTTTGACAATTTGTTTGTACTGAGCAGCGGTGTAGGGAACGTCGCTCAGGGAGAAATTCATTTTCTGCGAAGATGAAGCAGAGCTTGTAGCGGCGGCTGTTGATTTGCTGGTCGTGCTGGCCGCCGAGACGGTCGGAGTAGATACGGTTCCTGTCAAAAGTACGCCTGCGGCGAGAGAAGCTGCTATCCATTGTGGGTAACGCATAATTCATCCATCTCCTTCGTATATGTGTTTTCTTGGTATGTGCTTATCTTACCCACCGAATGTATCGATCCTGGAACCGAATTGTATCCAACTTGTAAATAATATCTACTTTTATAACCACCGTTATGTACACATATGTACTACTGAATCATACATACCATTTGTGTACAATATCGTATGTATAATCGGGGCTATAATCACTAAATTCAAGCTTGCCAAATTGAATACTCACCTGAAATACTTCTAACAGCCTCCTCCCAATTTCATCAATATCATACCCAGGATATTCGATTCTCAATATAACTGGACACTCGTACAATCCCTGTGTCCAATCATGCTCTCTGGACATGTTAAAAGAAATCATTTGTTCAGAGTCTACGGTGTCTTCTAGTTCATACCATTCCCATCTATCTTCATAATCTCTATGACATTCTGGCAAGCGGAGTACTTCCTTAATATCTTCAATTACATCGGATAGTTCCTTTTCAACATAAAACCAAAAACAATTATGTGTATACATGCCGTTCCCCCATACATATAAGATCTGATTGTGAATATATCCATTCATATCCCTACTGTTCTCTAATAAAACAAAAGAAGCCGTCTTATTAAACAGCTCCTTTTGCCAAACTTCTAATTATCTGTTTGATGCCAACTTAACCATTCAAGCCCTGCTTCGTCAATAGCAATCCGAAGCAATAGGTTTTGCGTCTTAACTAGTCCACTGCTTATATCCCATTACAGTGAAGTTTTTATTGGTGCTCGTAACAACGATTCTAAAATTCTTATAATCATTTCTCGGCAATTTCATATGTTGGTGCTGCGCTTTGGATCTTGGCTGGAACGTGCTTACCAATACCGGCTGCCATCCTTTGTCTGTCTCGGTCTCCAGACTGAACACAACGCCTTCTTTGTTCTGACCGGTAAAAGGAAACACCGTAAATTGAACATCAGTGATACCTTCCGCTTTTAGATTATTAATAGTATGCGGTGTAGTCTCATTCGTAAACGTATAATACACATAATAATCCAGATCCGGCATAGGATCATCGAATTGCGGTGGATCAGGAATTCCTGCCGCTTCCATTTGTACACTGCTGGAAGAGTACTCTACCGGAGTAGTTTCTGCAAAAGCGGTAGAAAACAGACCAGGAGCAGAACACGTAGATACCAGACTTAGCCCAAAAGTAGCCACAGACAGATTACGAACCCACCATTTAGTATTTTTCATTATTAATACCCCTCATTCTGATTAATAGTATCCATCTTGAATCCAGCGACTTACTAAATATTTGTACCTCTTTTCTGCCATTTTTCCGACCCTATTACTTACTCCCTTTCTAAATAACACCAATAATATATCATCTTTAGAAATAAATGGATATGTAAGAATCAGCTACTTTTCCATTCCTATCATTACTTGACGTGCCAAAAAGCACATCATACAATTAAAATATTTAACCGGCTTAGAATTCCAATCTGGTTATACATGACATAGAGCTGGAGGCGAACAAGCTGAATAAACAAGAGCGACTATCCGCGCTGGTCAGCTGTCAAATGCAGATGATTGTAGCCGGACATGCCAAGCTAGTCGATGACAGTCTCTCCGCTCCACAATATCTGATTCTACAAATGCTGGTTCGGCAGGGACCGATGATCAGCACCAATTTTGTATCCATCCTGGATGTCACACCAGCTGCAATTACCAATCTGACGAACAAATTGGTTCAAAAAGGTTATATTGAGCGATTGCCTTCTACCTTGGATCGACGCCAGACCTATCTGCAGGCAACCAGACAGGGTCATGAGGCCGAAAATAAATTACGTGTACGCTACAAGCAGTTGACTCAGGGATTATGGGACGATTTATCCGAGCAGGAGACCGACCTGCTGTTATCTGTATATGGCAAGATGGTGCAGCGCTTGCAAGAACGATTGAATTTCAAACTGGAATATATGCTTACAGAAGAGAAACTTGCTACAGATAAGTCCGATTATGAAGACCATCTTTGATTCAGGATCCAGTCCCCATCCCTGTTCATTTCAGCTTCCAGACTGAATACTATACCTTCTTTATTTTGACCTTTAATAATGTATGGATGTACATTAATGTTCACTTAGATCTTGTTGCAAAAACTGTTCCAGTTGTCTGGGCGACGTAAATATGTAAATTTGCTTGCTGCTTTTTAATTCATTCAGCTTACTCAGTACTTTGGGCCGCTGATCCCGGCGATATCGCCAAATCCATTTGACAAACTTCAGGTCTATCTTCTCCTCGCAGCCAGCCGCCATATCAGGGCGCGTTTTACCTTTATACTGAAATCTTCGCTTCACTACCCGGAACAGACTGATATAGGTTGGATAATCCAGATAAATGATTGTGTCTGCTTCTCGCAGGCGGATATCCATCGTTCTACCGTAATTTCCATCAATAATCCATTCGTTCTGTGCGGTTAGTTCTAATTGCAGCTGATCCCATTCGGCTACTGGTGTAGGTACCCAGCCTGGTCTCCAGTGCAGTGCGTCCAAATGATACACTGGCAGATTCAGCTTATTTGCCAACTTCTTGGATAGAGTAGATTTGCCAGAGCCACCCGAGCCGATAATCGCGATTTTTTGCATAGGAAATCCTCCATTCTTTTTGTGATTTATTAGTAGCGCCAACGAAAAAGAGCTGCTTTGCAGTCAGCTCTTTTCCAACTATCTATTCATGCGGCCACCGCAAAGTGCCTTTTTTCATTTCATATCACGCTTACTTGCCTGCTGCCAGTATAAATCTCTCCAGCGGAGCGGTATCGGTAATACTATGGTTACAAGCTTCATCATCGATACAAATATACTGACCTACCGAAGCAAACTGATCCGGTCCGCTGCCTCGGGTCTTCACATTGAAGAATCCCAGTTCTCTATGCCGATTGCAGAACATACAGAATCCGTTTTTGTTGGTGGAGGTCATCTGCCCCTCTATACCGAGCAACTGCTCCTGATACGGATATACAATGTACAGTCGATTCGTAGCTATATCTATCCATCTCAGATACGTTGTACGTTTGTAATCGACAGATGCCAGATCCGGCGTTTTCAGCTTTTTGGATTTGGGAAATAATTTTTGAATCTGTTTGACTGTGACTTCCGGAAAAGGAATTACATGCGCCTCGAGCTCATCCAGATAGCTCTGCAGCTCGTAGGCTGCTTCGTACTTGGACATCTGCTCCAGCAGATTTTTCTGCTCCGTCGTCAATTGATCAAATGCGTCAATAGCATTGATAACAGCTGTACCTTTGACGGTCTCCAGCACTTTACGATCAGCTACAGTCCGCATCGTTTTTAGCAGAAAATCCGCTTGTTTGTGAATCACATTTAATTGGTGATTTTGAATAAATGGTGTTTGCATAGCTAACCGCCCCTTATTTGTATTGGACAATCCATAAGGTGCAAAGCCTGCACATGGTAACGAATAAAATAAACTGGGCGAAATCCTCTATCGAAATCGCGCCCTGCACAAAGACTCGCCCCTACTCAGGCTCTGCGCAAGGCCTCTCTAGTGAACGAGCAACACAGCACTGCTGCCAACATTGCCAACGGTATGACCCCCAATGCAGTAGTATACGAAAAGTATAGCAGTATCGAATACAACGAATCAATTACAGATTCCATTTATTCCCGTTTCTCTATGAATTAATATTGACATGAACTATGGTTTAAGTTCTATCATGAACTTATCGATGTTCTATATTCACCTCTGGAGGCCTTCATATGAAATATTGTTCTATTGGCGAAGCAGCTGCTTATTTTGACATACCAGAATCTACACTTCGATATTACGAGAAAAAAGGATTACTACCGCTTATAGAGCGAGATGCTGCCGGAAGACGATTGTTCTCGGAGGAACAGATGACCTTGCTCAAAATCGTTCTCCATCTCAAACACACCCATATGCCTATCCGTACGATTAGACAGTATGTAGATTGGGTTATTGAAGGAGACCATACCACCGGATTACGGCTGGAGATGATGCAAAAGCACAAACAGGCAGTATTGAGTGAGATCTCTGTCATGAACGATGCTCTTACAGGGATCGACTCCAAAATTTCCCGTTATCTGAATCGTATGGAACACCAAAACATCTAGAAAAGAGGAATCTGCATGCAGCTTACTGGAAATACTATACTGATTACCGGCGGTAGTGCCGGTATTGGACTCGCTTTTGCTGAACGCTTTTTGCAACTCGGTAATACTGTAATTATCTGTGGAAGACGTGAAGAAGCGCTTCGTAATGCTCAGACTAAATATCCGAATCTGATTACCCGGGTGAGCAATCTGGATAATGAATCCGAACGTATTGCTTTATTTGACTGGGTGACAACCCAGTATCCAGATGTCAATGTACTGGTTAACAATGCCGGGATTCAGCAACGTTTTAATGTACTGACTGCAGATGCCCGGAACCATTGGAGTGACTTTAACAGAGAGATCACGACTAATATGGAAGCTCCGATCCATCTGGCGATGCTGTTTGCACCATTTTTGGCAGCACAGGATAAGGCCGCAATTCTCAATGTTACTTCCGGGTTGGCATTTACACCTTTTGCAATTGCTCCGATCTATTCCGCTACCAAAGCAGCACTGCATTCGTTTACCATGAGTCTGAGACATCAGCTGGGAGACACAGCTGTGGAAGTGATCGAGATCGCGCCACCAGCAGTGAATACCGACCTGGGCGGCGCGGGACTGCATACGCATGGTGAACCACTGGATGCTTTTGCAAATGGAATTTTTGCAGGACTTAAAGAAGGACTGGCTGAAATTGGATATGGCAGTTCTGCAGAGCGTCTGCGCATGTCGAGGGATGATATTGATACCTATACTGAAAAGATGTACCAGGCCAGCAAGAATATGATTGAATAGCAAGAAGCGTAGGATATGAAATAAAACTCGCCCGTATTCGGGCGAGTTTTTTTACTTAAGGATTGTTTAATCTACCTTTCGCTTTCTATGGATCTTCTTAATCCTATATCTATCGCTTAGGCATTTCAGACATTTACCGTATATAGTGTAGGTTCTAATATGTTTTGCTGCTTTTACCAACTATTAATAAAAAAACATTCATTGAGTTCAGGATGATCTTGTATTTCTTCAGGAAAAATAACCTTATAATTATCAAGGGTCAATGAGATTGCATATACCGAGAAAACCAAAAGATCTATACAGGTTTTTCTTTTACATCACTTTCATCTTATTTAAATTAATATTTGATTAAATAACTTTTTTCTGCCATCCTACAAAACTAATTCCAGTGAAAATAGCAATGGAACCTATTAAAGCAATCCAAAAGCGAGGTGAACCTTCTGGGCGAAGCGCGAGTAAGATCTGTTGAAAAGGATCAAATAAAACAACCAACTCAACCATTACATACTTATATAAAATGACTCCAATAGCCAAAGTAAGTAAAAATGCAACCAAAGGCCGTCTAACAAAAACACAAATTGCACTACAGAACATTAATTTAGCAAAACATGTTAACAGAAATAAAATATAAAATTTGATTGTATACCATTCAGCTGCTTTTCGACCTACTTCTCCTATTGTACTATATAACCGAGTAGTCTCTTTTGCAGGAAATAGAAACTCTGCACTAATCATAGCAATTCCATATGTAATCAATACCAAAATGGTTGTCGTTATTGTAAGAGCCAAAAGTTTTCCTAACCATAATTGAGAACGTTTAAAAGGGCGAATAGCATATAGCCGATAAGTGCCAGAATTCAATTCTCCACTCATATGTTCTATGTAAATAGCTGGCAAAAGAGCAGCCACTAAAAACAGAGTCACACCATTCATTACAAACCAGGGAGTATTGAGGTTATTAAGGAAAACAGTGCCTTCTCCATAACGATATTCACCTATTAGAGAGCGATGCATCCCCCATATATTAATCATAACTAGTACTATAAAAATACCGTACATAACCAGTTTAGATTTACGTCCCCAATTTCGTTCAAACTCACTTGTCCATATTCCCAACACAATAACATCCTCCTAATAGATATAATCTTTGTGAACAAACTGTCTATAGGCCAGAATATTAAAAATAACAATGTGTAAAATTAGAATAGATGCTATTCCTAAAAGTAATGCGTTATTTCCTACAAATACAAGAGGAAGAGCATCACGTTGTAGATAAGGTATCAAAATAAACATAATAAAAGCTTTTATGTAAGGTACACTTTTAAAATATTCGGAAAATGAGATAAACAAACTCTCACTTAGAAGACTTAGCAGTATATACAGCATACTAATACCAATTGCGAAGGTAATATTTTTACTATACATGGCAATGAAAGCGAATAAGCTAACGATGCTAATTAATGATAAAAAAGCCCAACAATAATAAACCAATACTTTACCTAGCAAAAATAAAAAAGAAAAATGAAGCGCACTTTTTTCTTTTACTACAAACTGACCGATCAAGTAGGATGAAAATGCAAATAATAGCAACATAATAAAGATAAACAGATAAGTCGTTAATAATTTACTGAAAAATATTTGTCTCCTTGTATAATGCCGTATAAAAATAAGCCTTAGCTGTCCACCCCTGTATTCTTCTGTAAAAATAGACGCAACTAAAGCAGCAACAAGGATATTAACAGGGAAATAAATATTGCTACTTAAGCCATATATGATATATAAGTCCAACACATTATGTATCGGCATATTGATTACTGTATCCGCTACGATATAAGGAAGACATGGGATAGCAACAATCAATAACCATACCCATTTTTTAGTCAAGATACGTTCCCATTCTGCTCGTATTAAAGTAATCATGCCTCCATTAATCCCATAAAGACATCTTCTAACCTTTCTCCATTCCGAACTAATTCGTTTGTGGGTCCCTTCCAAATAATAGTTCCTTCTTTTATAATAATTAACTCATCGCACACCTGTTGGAGTTCATCTAATAAATGACTGGAAATAAAAAATGCATAGCGCGATTCATCACGCAATTGAAAAATAATATTTCTTAATTCTTTCATTCCCATAGGATCCAGGCCATTAGAAGGCTCATCTAGCAACAAAAGCTTTGGCGTTCCTAACATCGCTTGAGCAATCCCAAGGCGCTGTTTCATTCCAAGAGAATATCCTTTAACTCGATCATCTTCTCGACCTTCTAGCCCTACTTTTTTTAGCAAATCTTCAATATGGGATTCTCGTTTATTTTTAGGAATAGTTGGATGCATACGAGACAAATTACGTAGAACTTGTCTACCAGTCATGTATTCAAAAAAGACAGGAGATTCAATGATCGCACCAACATTTGATAAGGCTTTGGCTCTTTCTTTACTTATATTATGTGAGTCTATATGTACGGTTCCATTGGTAGGTGTCATCAACCCAGTCATCATACGCATTATAGTTGTCTTACCTGCTCCATTCGGACCTATAAATCCATAAATTTTTCCTTCTTCTAGTTGAAATGAAGTTTCATGCACAATAGTACGCTTACCAATTATTTTAGTGAGATTACTTACTTCCATTACAGTATTAGACATTTTGTCCTCCTTAAATATAGCTATATTCTAAAAATATCAAATAATTAGATAAGAGTATTTAAAATCACTTCAATACTTTTTCAAAGAATTTTATTATCATTTGCATTAGGATACCTATTAATTAGAGAAGCATTGTGCATCTACTATTACAATATATGTATTGGCAGTTCTTGTTTTACTTCGCAACTACTTGTATAATTCCCTACACTCGTTGCTTGTAGTTCTACTGATCTTTTAGACTTATTAATATGCATATCTAAATCAAAATATTATTCTCCATTTTTCTTTCCTCCTTTCTTACTTTGCTTATGCTATTCCTTAAAATCAATTTATTACTTTTTTAAGTTGTTTATGTAGTGATTTTAATTTTACTGCTTCTTCACAGTGAAAAATTTATCATATAATACATTATTTGTAAACTAAAAAGTATATATAAGTACAATCAAATTAAAAATTTCTATTCACTATACGTGATTAAGTCATACATATTTTTTGTAATTTTCAACTTACTATCGATGGTTTCTATCATCATTCATTTAGTCGCTTTAATTCATACCATAACATCAAAAAGCTCTATCGACTAATGATGACATCTTTATAACCAGACAATTCGCTTCTAATCTTCTAGACATTGTTCATAATCTCGATTGCCTTCACAAAAAAAGCTCCGAACAAAAATCATTCAGAGCGTAAAAGTATCTTTTCTACGGCTCAATAAGTTGCTGTTTTAATCCGTCATGCCAAATATCCCAATCTGATCACTTGGGTAAACAATCTGAATAGCGAATCCGCATGTATTGCTTTATTTGACTGGTAACAAGAGAGTAGTTGGCACGAGTTTTTAACTTCATTGATGGTTTGATCTATTTCTTGTTTCCTGTATATCTATCTATGCTATATCTATCACTTAGGTATTTCAGACATTTTCCGTGTATAGTGTGAGTTCTAGTATGTTTTACTGCTTTTTGCCGACTGCTATCCATCTTCTGTCAATATCCTCAAACACAAACTCCTGATTGGATTGAGTCAGCACAATCTCGATACGATCTTTGTACAGGCAAATATGTGGCTCTTTCGCTTCCAGGTAAGGAACTGCTATAAAGCCAATCGATTGATAAAATGCTGCTGTTTTTCCATATCCGGACTTGGGAACATTTGAAGACAATTTGTAAACCTTACTATTCTTCCTTCCATTTTAAAATTGCACGAATACGTAACATTTTCAGAATAATATTCGTCTATCCATTGTGCCGATCAAAGGCGGCCTAATTTTCAAATGATAAAGGAGACTCTACTTATGAAAAAACGTTCTGCCCTTCTTTGCACTTTAACCATCGCTCTAGCGCTTGGTGGAACAATAGCTTCCCCTATTGCTTCCACAATACATGCGGCTTCAGCCAAACAATCTCTGACTTTTGTAGGTGGTGGCTCCTATTACGGACAGGTCGAAAATGGAAAAGCCCATGGCAAGGGCACAGTTAAATGGCCCAATGGCAAAACCTATTCCGGCAGCTTTGTAAATGGCTTGCGCTCGGGAACAGGGAAATACATAAACGAGTACAGCGATTCTGATTACCGCTATAAGGTCGTATATAACGGTTCCTGGAACAATGATCGGATGAATGGTGATGGTACTTTAACGGAACAACGTTTTCTGGAAAAAGATCATATGGTCTCGAACCAAATCCAGACTGGAACATTTAAGAACAATGCGCTGCTGTCCGGCTACAGTGTTACACGTGCCGAAGCCGATCCAGAATACAGCTTCACTTATCAGACTAATAATATGACGCTGAATGTATTGGAGAATCAGGGGAATCTGCTCCCACTCTGGAAAAAAGGCAGCCTGTTCAGTGTAACGTACAAAAAGGGGACTACGTCACACAGCTATTCTCTATTCCCTGAAGAATCCGCCAAAAAAGAACGTGAACGTCAGGCATCGATCAAATACCTGAAAAGTATCACTACACAGGTAACGCCGCATTTGCAAAAGTTTGAGCAGCTGTCCAAACAGCTCTCTCTGAAATAAAGCTTAGATCTTTGTAACTGGAAGTAAACTTTGCAAATATGGATGGTTATGATGCACTAGTTGGAAAAGGCAGCCGAATGTATTCGCATTCCGGCTGCCTTTTTTTATTTCCATTTTTGAAATAGCTTTATACTTTACTCTGTTTATGATGAATATCCTATTAGCGATCCTCATCATAAGTATCTTGCTTTATCAACTGTTGTAATGCTTTTTCATTGATTCCTTGCTGAACGAATTGGAAGCTTCTACCTGTCATTCGCTGTGTACGATCTATGATCTGTCCCAGATGGTAGCCTGTATGCTCTACCAGATGATAGATATCATACATATTCACAGTTGCTGTCTGATGAATGACTTGTTCGAACTCTCTGAATGTACTCTCCAGTAGTGCCAGCAGCTCATTTCTACTGATATTCAGATCGGTAAACGTCGACTCGATACCAGTCTCATATCGAATCTCTGGGGTCAACATTCTCTGAGTATTACGCCTGATATGCTCTACGATATGTACCACAATTCCACCTATGCTATTAGCTTCTCCGGCTTCTCGGCTCCATAGCTGGTCTTCTTCCAGATAATTGAGAGCAGTACATAGCTTTGGGTAATAGTGATTGACCATCCGGTGCTTGGAGATAATTTTAAATTCCAATAATGGGTTCATCTACACTCGCTCCATCCCAAGCTGTAAACTAATACGTTTTTCTATGGAATAACTCCCAATTGCCGATTAATCGATCTTTATGGGCTGTAGCAACTGCTCTATATCATGCTGTTTGAATAACTTCTGCAACTCTTCGCTTGTTACTCTCACAAACTCTTCTACTCTTTCCAACGTAAAATAAATCAGAACAATATGTGGCTCATTCGCAGCATCATTCAACCACTCGATCTTCATATCACGATACTTGGTTACTTCGGAGGCTGTTACCAGAGGCTCTACCGCATAACCCTCTGCTTGCAAAAGCATAGACACTGGGTCATCCCCTTGCTCCTGCACTATCCGCTGCAGTTCAAATTCAAGCTGTGCCGCCTCCTGATGGTAGGAATGCCGTATGTCCTCACCGTGATACTGTTCTTTATACTCTGCATACAGATTGTGCGTCCATTTCATATCGGTATAGATATGCGTAAAGTAACCTACAATATAGTCTTTCCATTCTACCTGAGGGCGCTCATCAAGATAGGACTGCAGCGTCTGCATAATCAATGCTGGACTGGCAAGCTGATCATTCTGTACCAGATGTGTGCGACCTTTCTCTTCTCGGGTGGTCTGTCCTCTTGCATGCAGTGAATCCGGCGCAATGCTGCCAAGCAGTAGATGAGGTGTAGGCTTACCGGAATATAACTGATAGGATACGGCAAAATGAACCATGGGCCATGGCATGTGTATTCCCCCTGTAATTGAGTAATGGATATAAACCGAATAATGCGTTTCTCTATCCTTCTATCAGTTGACTCCAGAATGTTATGTATTTTATTTTAGCGTCATCCAATTCGCTCTGCGCTTTAAGTCTATATTCGATTTTAAAATACTCTTCCAAATTACTTCCGTAGTAGATAATATCCGTCTGATGCACAGATAATACCGGATTCCCCACTTCTGCCGGAGTCGACGGAATATATCGATGTCCATAAACAGGGATCAATGGAGGAACTTTTAAATACTCTTGGCAGGCTATTTTTTGGGCTTCCTTCAGATTATTCGGTCTTGCTCCCCAAGAATCATGCCAAAACTGGTTATGCTCAATATCAAATAATATTCCTTCCAAGGGTGTATCCAGTTGTCTGCGAATATCAGCTATCGTAGATTTAGAGAAATCCCGCCAAATAGGAAACGAACGACCTATAGGTAGCATATATTGCAGCAATTCCTGTAAATCTGGCGGGAATTGAATATTATAGATACTCTCTATCTGACTAACTTCTTTATCTGACAGGCCGGGTGCCAGAGTGATTTGATGATCCCGAAGTAGTTGGTATATGGCTTTTGTATTCATTTTCCCTCCCGATCCCTTCCAAATGTCACTCTGAAACGTACTTATAGGTATCGTCGATTCGGATATATCCATTTATTTGTTCCAGTCTTCTTTGAAATATACCGGATCTGTTATAGTAATTACCTTCCGCCGTAATAATATATTTTCCTTCTCTTCTCACTACAATTCCAATATGATCATTCGGTCCATTTTCTACAACATTATCAAATACAATAAGATCTCCTCGTGCCGGTACAAAAGACCTTTCACTGATCGGATGATAGAACCCATATAGCTGTCCCCATTCCATCCATGCTTCTACCCAGGCAAAGTTGCGCGTAACAGGGGTTGCATACCGAACAGGCAGCTTAACACCAGCTTCTATACAGCAGTGATAGACAAACGCAGCACACCAATCAAAGCCTATATGAGGATCTTCTCTAGGAAAGTACCTAAGAATCGGCTCCAGATCCGGCCCATATTTATGTTCGTTTCCTATTAAAGGCTTTGAAGCTAATTGTTCAGCAACGGCAGCCAAAGTCTCTCTTCTGCTCATCATATTCCCCTTCTCCGGATATAACATTCGCTTGTTATTCGTCTTTATTATGACTATGCGCCTGATTAGTTCGAAGCCAATCCACCATAAAGTCAAACAATTCCATCGAATACCGATGATCATTGGTACAACCAGGCAGTTCCTGCTGAATCTTCTCTATATTACTCTCAATATCTACCGAATTCACAAAACATACCAGCCCTGGACAAAACGTATTCAAAGCCTGAAAATATCGTTTTTGTGGTTCGATAAATTTCAGGTTTAATTCAAAGCCTCTTCTTAACCGTGTAGCATCATTAGCCTTTCTTTCCCGAAGATTCTGCTCTTCGGTATGGAGAATAAAATACTTGTCAGGAAACCCAATTTTCTGCCGACTTATAAACGGTCTATAAAATCGCTCCACAAATTCGAGACTCTGTCCATCGAACAACGTAAAATCAAATGACCAGTTATACCTAAAGGGCTGAAACAAATCGATATCGATAATCACCTGTGTAGTTGGTTCTTGCCTGGTGGCCATATTCCACCGATCTACCTGTCGTTCAAAAAACCATTCGGGATAGATGGGCTCCGGCTTTTCCCAACAGGCAGCGACTTCGGGAATATGAAGAGCGTTGTTGCGAATCGCAAGCGTAGCTGAAGTGGTTGTCTTTCCTGCTGCACTTGCTCCTTCTATACTGATAATAGTCACTTGCTGCTCGTCCTTTCCTGTGTAATATTATGCTGCTTTGTCATCATCCATGCTTTAATAGTAATAGGTTCTAATCTTCTTTATTTTCGTCCAGGTAGTATTCAAAAAAAATTTTTTAGACTCCTAATACTATCACTTTACCTTTCTCGTTTACTCCTCTAAATACAAACCCGCCTGCATCGTTTACATTTAGCTCTTTATACGTTGCTGCAAAACCATTTTCCAGATTCAATTCCATAAATAAAGTAGATTCTTTCTTTATTTCATGAATATCTGTTGAAATGTTATCATCAATATTATCGTTGCTTATAATCACTTTTTTAATTTCAGGATTATTTGATTTGACAGCAAACATAGTGTCATATTTATTATCTGCATTTAAATTGGCCGACCATGTTCGTTCGATATCTCCCTCTTTCCCATTTAGAGGTGATAAGACTTGTAACATGGATACATTCGATACATGGTAGAGAAATCCCCATTTCGATTCTACCAACTTTGCATAGTATCCGTTATCCGTTTTCCATATAACCGTTTGATTGTCTGTCTCTTCGTTCTCATAGACCTTTGTGCCATCCTGAAATGGAAAGGAATTCCTGATCGCTGCCTGTTCCACCAGAGAGTAACCAGAATTCTTAAACGCATAAACGATTATAAATATAAGAGCTAATAGTACTATTGTTCTTTGTACACCTTTGCGATTCATAAACGCTCCCTTCTCTTGCTAACTACATATGATACTTTGGCTATTCAGGTACTTCGATATATTCACTCACTCTGGATTTCAGAATTTCAATCAATTCTTCATCCATAAAACCATAATCATCCGGTATATCCAGACAGACTAATGTTTTATCAGCCAACCGATCCGTAAATTTCATCTTTAATCTTCTTGAGTGTTTCTTCTCCATCACAAAAATCAAATCTGACCAGCCAATATGTCCTTCGGTCACTTTGATTCTTGCACTATCTTCGGTTCCTGCAGATCTTACTTCATAGCCGTTATATCCATCAAAAACTTTCTCTGCTGTTAAACTGCGCCATTTATTACGGCTGCATATAAAAAGTATCTTCAAGCCCTATTTCATATCCCTTCATTGCTTTCTAGAAATGATTAAATCATGTGCTTCTTCCTGACCTGGATCTTCAACATCTATCCACTCCAATACGCCGTCTCCGAATAATACGCTACAATATTCTTCTGCCTCTTCCAGGTTATCGAACCAATAGTCGTGTATACAGGGAAGATCTTCCTTCGTATCGTAAGTGAACAGATAGACGTCTTGATCGTTCTCATAGATCATAACTTTCTGTATCTTGCTTTGATCCGTTATAAAAGCGTATTTTCTCACTGGCTGCTCTCCCATTTCAAGAATTTCAATCATTATTGCATTTTTTATTTATTGAATCAGGTACTCTATACAATACTTTCAAGAATGGCTCTTATTTTCTTTTGACACTGATCCATATTGTACTCGGCGTTATCTATTCTCCACTTGTTCATATCCAACAAATCAAAAATCTCCAGTTCGATATTCTTTCGTTCTTCGAGAACCTGGATCGTTCCATCCAAACCATGATACCCCTTCGCCTTGCCTAATCCCTGACGGCTTATAAACAGTCTATAAAATTGCTCCACAGATTCGAGACTCTGTCCATCGAACAAGGTAAAATCAAATGATCAGTTATACCAAAAGGGCTGAAACAAATCGATATCGATAATCACCTGTGTAGTTGGTTCTTGCCTGGTGGCCATATTCCACCGATCTACCTGTCGTTCAAAAAACCATTTGGGATAGATGGGCTCCAGCTTTTCCCAACAGGCAGCGACTTCGTGAATATGAAGAGCGTTGTTGCGAATCGCAAGCGTAGCTGAAGTGGTTGTCTTTCCTGCTGCACTTGCTCCTTCTACACTGATAATAGTCACTTGCTGCTCGTCCTTTCCTGTGTAATATTATGCTGCTTTGTCATAAGATCAGACTCTATGAATGACAGCAAATAATCTTACTCAGCAGCTATTCGATCGCCTCGTGTATTAGGCTGAGAGATCACAAGAAATTCCAGACCGCTGTTCGAATGGTTAAATACCTGATGCAGTAACAAAGCTGGTACTTCGATCCCTTCATGTGCACTCAACTGATACTTTGCACCATCTAATTCAATCGTCATTATGCCAGACAGAACAAAGAAAAATTGCTCGGCTTTATTGTGGAAATGTCTTGCCTCACAAGTACCTGCAGGCATATGTTCATGGATAATACTTTTATTCGCTTTATCCACTAATCGCCATCCATCACAATTTTCGCTCCATTTGTAATGAGGTGCGTTATGTTTGCTAATCATCTGCTCGCCTGCTTTCATCTGATATGTATTTGGATCATGATCATTTAACAAGCTTCACTTTATTTCTTCTTCTTTTAGTATTTCCTTTGCATTCTGGTTTACCACAAACCAGGTTGTCACCTCGCCTTTTATATTAGAATTCTAGGCTTTGCTTCATTAAATCACATTCACTATGCTTGTTATCTGTTTTCAATTTAAAAATCGTCATTCAATAAATCTTAGATATATGAATTACCGATCTTAAAATTGGGTTCATTTATTATGTTAAAACAGAAGATAATATAGATGATTTTATAAATTATTCAACGTGAAATTCTTCTTTAACCATTCTCATAATATCTTCCTGAGTCAACTCAAAACCATGCCAATAATTATTTTGAAAAAGGATTCCTTCGATCTGTGCATTATAAAATTCTACTGAACAAACTCCGTTACCTATAAACTCAACATTTGTTAAATTGGTGTTTTTAAAGCTGCAGGTCTTAATATTACAATCAATAAATTTGGCATTTCTAAAACTTGACCCGGAAAAATCTACCGCCATGCCACATTCTTTAAATACGATATCATCGCATACTTCACCTTTTACTTCTCCAATATCCAATACCTCAATCCGATAAAAGTTTTTCTGTCCTGATCGGATGTATCCAAGAAATTCATTCACTGTTATTTCTTTATCTTGAAGCATCTTTCTTTACCTACCACCATTCCATCGTTTTTCTCATTTATTTAATCAGTCTTATTTTAAATACTTTTAAGGATTTTTGTTATATCTTCTTTGCATGTTTTAATATTATACTCAGAATTATCTATCTTTGCCTTGCTTATATTGAGTAAATCAAAAATCTCTAGTTCGATATTCTTTCGCTCTTCGAGAACCTGGATCGTTCCATCCAAACCATGATACCCCTTCGCCTTGCCTAATCCCTGACGGGTATAATAATCAATAAACCCATCGGACCATGTTTTCGGTCTTTCCCGTACTGCTTTTTCAAACACAGATCGAATATCCGGTTGATCAATATAGATAAACAACGGATGTAGTGGCTTCATAAGCTCTCCCAATTGCATCACATAATCAATAACTTCCTGCTTCTGCACATTGTATTTCACTGTACCTATGGTAAGCGGGTTCTGCATAAAGCAGCATTCGAAGACAAATATAGAGTCACTAATTAATGCTTCTCGTTGGAAGCGATCCCATTTATCTGTAATAATTCTCCTATTCTGCTCAAAAGGCAGCTCGTAAATATCTTTTTGGGATACTTCATTCCACAGCTGATGCAGCTCATCCAATCCCAATTCATTTTTTATTTTTTGGTAAGGAACCAAGAAGTCATTGCCATTCTGAATCACTCTACTTTTCAATAATTCCGCGTATTCCTCATATGTAGATAACAGCTGATCTAGTTCCTTCTCTGTATAACAAGCAACACTCTCATAATCCGCAGGATGCTCCAGGTGGCCCTCCTGGAATAGTCGAACGTTCATTCCCTGTTCCCTGAGCATGTCTGCTATAAGCTGTGAAATAGTGGATTTTCCCGAGCCAGGCAGTCCTTCGACCATAATCAATTTGGTGTTCATTTATTGTCCTTTCGCCATTGGGTACATCTTCATTATTTGCCCAATAACCACTAATATAAAAATGCATTAAAATTCGCTCAGACACGACCTTTACATCCGGAAGTTTCCTGTCCTTTTATTGATCTACCATATACTTGATGGCCGGATAGGAAATCAGGTTTCGGTCTCTGTACGTGGAAGTAATAATATCACTATGCGTACTCAGAATTCCATTTTGCAGCAACACCGGTCGAAATCCTCTTTCTGTCGCTCCATTATACGTGAACAATACGCAGTGCTCCGCTGCAAGGCCTGCAATAATAATCAATTCAACATGATGATCCAACAGAATCTGTTCCAGATCGGTTTGCCAAAAAGCATTGGAATACTCTTTGGTTACGGTCAGATCGCTCTCCTGCATGCGAATATCCGGAATAAATTCATATTCTTGCTGATTAGATTCCTCACGCCCTTCTATATCCTGGATGTGTATGACAAGATGGTTATGGGAACGAAGCAGATCTGCAACATAATTGATATATTCACAAGCATGATCTACCATCCGTTGCTCCACTTGATTATGCAAATGAATCTTTTGCATATCAACAATCAGAAATGCCAGGCTCATTTCATCCACTCCTCCAAAATAGGGTATATCCCGCTTGGTCCAATTATACATACTATTTACCGCAAATTCCCAAATGTTTTTTGAATTATGATCGATTTTGGGTAGCATACCACTCCAGCGCCCGCGTCTCCATATCCTGTACAAAAGGCTTTTTGGCTTGGCTGTAGCCGCTCGTATCCTCATAAAGCTGTGCCAGCTCTTCTTTCATTGCTTTATAACGTTTTACTTCTTCGGGATGCATCCGAAGATAATCCCGAACAATCAGATGTCTGGATATATGCGGGTTATTCCACTGGTATATGTGAATATGATGCGTCCGCTGCTCTCCACCTTTGCGAAACAGACGTCTTCCAGGTATTCCCCATTCTCCTGCTGCATCGTATCCGAGTGATACCATTCGGGTACTGAACCTATCGATCGTCTCAATGTCCCGAACCATAATCATCATATCAATAACCGGTTTTGCTTTCATTCCCGGCACCGCTGTACTACCAAAATGCTCAAAGCAAATGATTTCTTCACCCAATATGGCTTTCAATAGTCGGGTCTCATCCTCATACATTTTCACCCAGCGAGTATCGTATTCCGTAAGACGCACCTTCATAAATGCTCCTCTCCCTCTATCCGTTATCGAACAAAACGACGACATGTAGCAAATAGTTAGTCATATGTAGTACAAGTACATGTTCTCTGTTAAAAAATATCCCTTTCTCTGGGCTGAATAGGCTTCGAAAAAGGGATATAACGCAATCATTATCTTCTATAGGAATAAAGCAATCATATGAATAAGGCAAACTTCTATTATCGCTTGTAGTCAGGCTCTTCCAGCGGTATTGGATTGGGATTACGGAGCACCCATTGTACAGCTAGCTCACACAATATTTCAGCTTCAATATCGTTGTCTCCGTTATGCAGATGTTGAACTAATTCTTCTGCTTCCCGGATGACAGTAGCGTCCAATGGCTTCCCCAAATTAAAGTAACGAATCAAGCTACTAAGCATTTTGCGAAATTGATTATCCCAGTTACCGCCTCCGTTATCCCTAATTTCATAAAGGACTTTGCCGGTAATCCGTATCACTTCACCCTGAACCGTCTGCGCATGTCCCTTGGATGGAATCAGCCATTTCCACAGCTCATCATGCTGCTCCCGCCAAGTCTGTGCAGAGACCGTGATCGGGGAGACACCATCATGCATTTTCCGCTTCCCAATCGGTGCAACATCGAACAGCTCATACAGATGCTGCAGTGCCTTATCTGTTTGCTCCAGAGAATCTTTGTTAAATCCTTCCCGATGGAATTCGAATTCTTTACCGATATTTTGAACAGAGTCTTTCATTGTTGGGGTAACGGCTACTCCCGCAGCAAGCAGCAGATCCGCTATTTCTGCCATATCGGAAATATTATTATTTCTGCAGTATGCCAATCCTTTTTCAAGTGGAGTCTGCCCCATGCCATTTTTGGCATTCACATTTGCTCCATGATTGATCAGCACACGAACCGCCTCGGGTTTGTAAGAGGATACCGCAGCAAACAATGGCGTCTCGCCGCGGTAATCCAATGCTTCCAGATCTGCACCCAGTTCCAGCATAAGCTCGGTATGCCCACACCAACTCATCGCATGACTGTGCAAAGGAGTTTTTTTGTAACTATCTACCGCATTAATATCGGCACCTTGTTCTACCAGCCAGCGAACCAAATCGGCCGGCACATTGTAGAAGCTCAGCGCTGTCGATTTGCTGTAACCGCCTCGGGCATCCAGTTCACATAAGGTAAATACCTCTTTCAAAGCCGATAGATCGCCAGCTTCAATAAGCTCCTCAAAGTTTTTGGGTAAAGTTTTCTTCTTTTTGGGCATATGTAATTCTCTCCTTTATCGGAATTTATACTCAAGTATGATTTGTGGCGATTGCTTGCCCAGCAAATCCTATTCAAGTATTTGTGACTGTTTGACACCCAAAATATGTGCATAGTCGATTGAATTCAATGCCTGGATCGTTATTATACATGTTTTTCTTCCTTTAACCAGCGTTCATTCGATCGATGTCTTCCCAGCTGCACTGTATCGAATTCGTCTCGGTCATCTGTTCTGGTTACGCACAGTTGCTGCAGTGCTTTATTTATAGCATTCCCACTCAAAGTTTCTTCAAAAATAATATCGGATGCCTCCCATACTATTGCGTTCTGTGTACCTACACCCCCAAAATATTCTGCTTCAATATAGGCTGTTCTAGCAATCTTGGAGAAATCGGAGCACAACTGTTTGAGTACATCAGTCAGATATTCATAATCCTGTACCTTGGTTATTTGCTCTTTATTGATTTCATCGTAAAAATCATCACTTATCGGTATAGCGATTATATTTGGATACAGCTCGATCGCGCAAATATTATAATATTTCCCTTTATAGGCATCCCAGGCTTCGATCGAAGTCAGAATTCCATTAAAATAATATCCCATGTTTGAATGCACCTTTCGTTATGCCAAATTGGCTTTTACAGCCTTTCAGCCTATTCTGCTGCATCTTCTATTCCATCGAATCGCTCTGCAAACTGCTGATATACTTCCTGGGGATTCAGCAACTTCGCCGAGTAATCTTCTACTTGCTCTGCCTCATCATCGTCTGTAACCGATACGAACAGAGTTAAGCTACTGCGTGGTATGCTCGCAAATACACCTTCCTCATCCAGCTTCTGTAGTGCCCGAGTAGCCGCCTCATAAAACGCTGCACGGGATTCGTCACTATAGTCTTCCCTGTTCAGTAACATATTACTGACTTCAACAAGGCGCGAACGTCCCAGATCGCTGTCACTGTATCCCCATTCATCCGGCATCCAGCGTAATGTTGGATAATCGGATGAATAACCTCCGTCCATTTCCCGATTATAGTATTCCACTCGTCGCTGCAGGGATTCTTCGGTATTCATGCCCAGATATACGCTACCCGCATCGCTGTCTGTAACTAGCGCAACCGCATACAGTCTCTCTGCTCCTATATGTTTGATCAGTTCCGCACAATCAGCACGTAAAGCATCTACCAGTTGTTTTTGAAACTTCTCGAAAAAGTGTTCCATTTTATTATTCCTCCTATTTATCCAATTAGTTTTCTTTGATCGTTATCTATCATGCACATCCGGCAGCAATATATCCATCCGGTAAATGCAGCTGTCGGATCATCTCTAGCTCTTTAAGAACATGTTCGTTCATCTTATATTGTGTTTATATGTGGATAAAATAAAGATGTTCCTTCTCAATTCTCAGCGACCTAAAGCTGCAGCACAGTAATTAATTCATCATGGCAAATCTCGCCATTATCCCGAAAGCCAAAACTTTCATATAATTTTCGGGCTGAAGTATTGTCAGGGCTGTATGGAATCCAGCAGTATTCCGCAGGTCCGGCTGGATATGTACGAATAAATTCAATTATTCTCTCCATAGCTTTCCGCCCATATCCTTTATTTTGGTATTGTTGATCGATCATTAATCGTAATATGCAGTAATTTCCTTCTGCTATCCGGGGAAGATCGTATCCGGTAATTCCATAGGTAATCATCACAAAACCAACTGGCTGTTCTTCTGCATAGATTGTCAGCGGAAACGGATTCCCTCCATTGATCGAAAGCACATAACACGAAGCTACACTCGACAAATTGGATGCCACATACTTCTTCTGCTCCTCCAAGACTTCCAGATTAAAGATATCACGTCTATTTTCCAATGTAATCTTTCGTAATGTGATCATGCGGATATGTACCTCATTTCTGGATTAACAATCATCTGCTGAAGTCCTAGTATCTTGAACGACAATGACAAATAGCTTTGGCCACATTCATATATAACTATAGTTTTTTGGACATAATCAATTCCAAAGGTTCATTGTCCTGCAGCAAACATCCAGCATCCTGATAGCCCAGCTTTCTATAAAAGTGCTGTGCCTCTTCATTGGATTGGGTAGATGTCATGACTACTGTAAATCCCTGTCCTCGCATGAGATCTTCCCAATACTTCACCACTTGAGCGCCATATCCTCTGCCCCGATATTCTTCATCAATCCATATCATATTCATAAACGGAGTATTGTCCCAAAAATAATTAAACCGCATCCATCCGATTTCTTGATCCGCCTCTCGTAAAATATAAATCTCATTTCCATGGATCTTAGCTTCGACGAGCTCTTTGGCAATATGGTGATCTCTGGTCACAATAAAATCATAGTCAGTATCGACAGCGATATCTATTTTCATGGTGGGTCTCCTCGCTTCATATCATAATATGGTCTATTCTCTCCCGGTCGTAATCCAGGATCCAATCATTGAATGTGGTATATAACGATTTCAACTCGCTCTTATTATTCGCGATCACATCAAGCCCTCTATCATCATACATGTGCCAGATCGTATGAAGTTTAGGATTTAGCAAAAATATATCATCTCTGGTAAATGGCTGTATAGCAAAATCCTGATTGCCAATGGCCCTTATCAAATTGGAATTATTCACTTCGGGCCATAGGCATTGTATGTAGAATGTTTGGGAATAGCCAATAAGAGTTCCATCATCTTCGTCATACTGCGGGGATTCATCATATAACTGCACTCTTCCCTCGAGATTACCTTTAATATACGAAGCGGAAAATACGGAATCACCGACCTGAAAATCTAAAAACGGTTCTACATATTTAAAAGTCTGGACCAGTATGATCACTTCATCTTTTTCATCAAATAAAGCTTCTACAATCAATTTGGCGCGCAGATGAACCGTCATGAAGTATTTGGGATCATCCACCCCACGATAAGGTACTCCCAGTTCAAATCGAATGCCTACCGGTGCGTTATAAAACAAAGGACACTTTATTTGTATATTTTCAAAATAGGTTGCTAAATAGGTTTTTATATCAAAACTCATCGAATTAGCCTCTTATCTTTCCTATTCATCAGCATGCGCTGCCGAATCTTTCTTTGTTACGAATGTTATAAAATGAAAAAAATCTTCGTCTACATCATGTTGGTTGTTTCTTGAATGTCTTTAACAGGAGAACCGGGATGTCTCTGCTTAATTATTTACTTCGTGTAAATGCGTTCAACAATCTAATAACTACTTCTCTCGGACATCTTATCTTTTATTCTATACCAACAGATCACTTGATGACATCGCAACGTATTAGCGAGGTATTTCAATAACTTAAATACATCCAGCAATATCACATAAGAACGCACAAATTCATTTTCAAAAGGAGATCAGAATGAGACTGTTTGAGCTGCTGCTTTTTGTTTCCATTATCGGACTGTTTACTTTGAGCATTGTATTGAGAAAAGATCGCCGCAGAGTACCGCTCTTCTTTGCAAGCGGCATTACTGCACTGGTTCTAGTCATTCAGTGGGTAGTAGAAGGGTACAGAATTCAGCTCCTTTTCATGTATGGCATCACGGTTATTTGTTTAGCAGTTTCGGCGTATGCCTATTTCCAGAAAGCAGCTCCTTGGAAAATCCCGCGAATCCTGAGGGGTATAGCTTATAGTGCTATGGCAGTCAGCCTCGTTATCACGGCAGGACTGCTGTATGTTTTCCCACTATTTCAATTACCATCACCTACTGGTTCATTCAAGGTAGGCACACAGGCTTTTCACTTCATAGATACGAATAGAAAAGAGACTTTTGGCGAAACCGGAGACAGCAAGCGGGAATTAATGGTTCAGGTATGGTACCCGGCTCAAGCAGGTGCCGGTGATTATGCTCCCTGGATTCCGGACACCCGGATTTTGGATTATATGGCAGCAGACTATGGTCTTCCTGACTTTACTTTTCAGCATCTGAAGTATGTATCCAGTCATTCGTACACAGGCGCCGTTATCTCTCCAGCGCAGGCTGCCTATCCTCTGATCCTGGTAAATCCCGGTAATGGCTCTTCCAGGTTCCTCCACACCTCGCAGGCCGAGGAGCTTGCCAGTTACGGCTATATCGTAGCAGTCATCGATCATACCTATAATACATTTGCAACCGAATTTCCAGATGGAAAAGTCACGACCAGTACTACTAATCAATTATTCTCACCTGATCATGACTACCAGACCGAACGCAACAATCGCGATACATTGGGAAAAGTGCTTACGGATGATGTAGCTTTTACACTGGATCAATTGGAGTTGATCCAATCCGGACAGATCGCAAGTAAGCTTCAGGGGAAAATGGATCTCGATCATATCGGCGTATTTGGTCATTCGATCGGTGGTGCAACCGCTTATGATGCTTCTTTTGATCCACGGATTACGGCCGGAATCGACTTGGATGGCGGGCTCTATCGACTCCACGATCGACAGCAACTGCACAAGCCCTTTTTATTTATCACTTCACAAAGCGAATTCACAAAATTAAAAAGAGTGCGTGAAAACAAGCCTTATACGGATGTAGAAATTGAGCAGATGGGTTCAACCAGAGAGTGGGAAGATCAGGTAGCGGCAGATAAAAAGTTGGAGCTGCAACGAATGCGCGAGACTATTAGTGAAGGAGGGCAGGTTCTCTATATCGAGCATACCGAACATTTGAATTTCACCGATGTTCATTTCATTTCTCCACTGTTCCGCATAGTAGGTATTACCGGACAGATTGCACCGGAGAGAGCGAATAAGGTAATCAATGCTTGTATACTCGATTTTTTCGATGAGTATCTGAAGGGGCAAAGTGACAGCTTGATGAGAGTCGCAGATCCCCGCTTCCCGGAAGTGGAGCTTGGAACTCCGCTGTTATGAAGAAGTGTCTCTTCACCTACGCTTACAAATGTCTCAAATAATCGGTCGTTCCCGTTAACTCTGACCATCTGGCGGTGAGGAATTTCGCATAGTTTACAGGAGCTATTCCGTAGGTTCCGAGAGAATGACCATCATTAATTTCTACCAACTTCATATTTCCATCGTAATCTATGCCAAAATCCAATCCATAGGCTGCTGGCGCATCGGCAAAATCATTGATAGCGTTATTCACTATATCAAGGTCCAATTTTGAATCCCAGGCACCTTTGTACGGTCTGATATCCAGAATCTCTCCATAGCGAATAAAGCAGCGCCATTCTGTTCTGAAATCAACAATCTCGGAACACCAGACAGTGGTATTGGCATCTTCTTCTATGAGACCTATGAAATCCTTATATTCTCTAACTACTTTACCAGCAAATTTCTTGGTGATATCCTTGGGTTTAACAAATACATTCCAGTTCTGATTATCTTCGAAAAGCTCCTGGATCGTTGTTGTCCATATCCTTCTACCAAAATAATGAGATAACGAATGAGGATAATCAATTTCTTCTTCATTTCTATTAATACCAAGCAGTGCCAGCCGACTTCTCACATTACCAATTCCACCGACTACAATATCTTCCTGATGGTGATCCTTGATGTCTTTCACCTCATAAAATTTAACCGTTTCCCAACCCAATGACATGAATCCTTCATATGCCACAAACGCATTTACATTGTAGAACTCCCCATTTTTGTTTGTTTGAATATATGCTCTCATTAAAGAACCCTCTTATCTATTTGAATTATTTACTAAACGATTTACCGAAGATTCACAAAATGCTGAATATGATCGCTTCTTTTCAATTGGAGCAATTCAGTCCGCAGGATCTCCGGGTAGACTTCCAAATCCTGCAATTCATCGATAGGGAACCACTTGAAAATAAGTCTGCCATCGTCTTCTACTCCTGGAAATTCGTCTGTATGCTTTGTGATTTCATGTCCTTCTGGAAAAGAAACAAGATAGTAAAAACCAATCTCATGAAATTGTAAACCATCGTATTCAAAGAAATCTTCATTAATAAAAAGCAGTTTTGGATTCTCACCTTCCACGTCCAGCTCTTCTTTGATTTCTCTCAAGACGGCTTGCTCTGTCGATTCATTAAATTCAACACGACCTCCCGGAAGATTCCAGAAGTCGTCCTTTAATGTAGTATGTAGTAAAACCTGATTATTATGAACAACAATGCCTGCCACTCTGAAATTAAACTTATTATTATCTCTTTCGAATGTAATCATACGAATCCACCTTTCTGTCATGGGATATAATAATTCGATTACAACTCTTTAATTTTAAAATAGACTCTACTATTAATTATGAAGGTTGTCTCGAATAGATACTACTTCAAAGACGGCTCTTGGCTATAGTATTCCTGTAATCAAATAGCGGACACAGCCAGTATAGATGCTGCGCTACAATATATCCAGTTCTTCTTCGATTTCGATAATAATAGATCTTTCTTTTTCAGTTTATTTAAAATTATTGTTCTTGACATATTTTTCATTCTCTTTTAAATCAGATATTATAAGTCTCTAGAGTTCCGTTTATTTAATATATGTTTCAGGTTTTACTCTTTTTTTAAAGTCCTCTCTTCCTAAAGTATCCTGACATTGCATGCAAATAGTCCTTTGCTTCCACAGGATCATCCAAGTAATTATAGGTATGACTCACGCTGCCTTTTTTCGAAATAGCATAGGCTTTTAATATGTGCAATAACCACTTATCTTGTGGAATAATGATCTGGGGATTATAAAAAAAGAACCAGCAACAGTCCGCCTCTAATACAAGTTCATCCAAAAAGGACATATTGGGATGGTCTACATAATCCAATAAAACTTGACGACTCATATGTTCAGCCATATTCTTGGCCTGTTCAAAAGTTATAGTCTCTTTATACTCCTCTAATCGATCTTCATATAACAATTCTTTCATCTGAAAATCTTTTGTAATACCTGTTATTGTAATTATACCTTCTGACATAATATCGAGCTTTCGAACCTTTTTGTCTTCTATCGTGATTTCTTCAATCGTACCGATATTAGAATTCGAATCGAATACTTTAGACTTTATTTCAATGATGTCGAGTGCTCTGCCTTTTACTTGTATTGCCTCATGGGATGTGGATACGACTGAATGTATTGAAAAAATAGGAGGTCTAGTCAATATGATTCCATCCTTTATATTTATAGCTTGGCTATAAAGTGTTTTTAACGGTCAATTTCACTTCGCTCATCAAAGGTTGCAGATCTTCACCCTCTATCACGATTACAGTCATTCCCTGTTCCGATCCAGATTCATGCACTTCACCTGGCTCCCAATAAGCTGCTTTTCCAGATTGAATCCGGTATTGTATTCCTTCTTTACCTGTTACCCATCCCTCACCCTGAACGACTAAAAACAACTGGTTGATTGTCGCTGGATGTGAGCCGACTATTCCTTCGGGTCCAATAAACATACAGCCTATATGTAATGATTCGTTATGTTGAATAATTCTCGAGAAGACAGACTGTTTACTATCAAAATTGGTAATTTCTCTTCCTGTATCTTTATCAAAATTATAGATTTTCAAAAAATCATTCCTTTCTTTATATAGTAGATATTGATTAGCGCCATATTCTCTCTACTTCAACTAATATATCGCCCTTAAATTCCATTTTGTACATGTCTGGCATCGTCGATGAACTCCAAAAATCGTAGCTGTACTGCTTATCGAAATAATTCATCATTAGCGTCATGATATCTCCATGTGTTCCAATCACTATTTTTCTGCCCTGATGTTTATATAATAGCATTCGTAAAGCCTCAACAGCTCTCTTTTGTGCATGATTACTTGATTCGCCACCCGAATAAGCAAAATTAAAATCCTCATATACCCGTCTCTTGGCTGCTGTAAATCCGTTATCTGGAATAAAACCAATTGCTCTTTCTCTAAGATCTTCAACTATGCTGATTTCTTTCTCATATTCAATTGCAGATCCTCGGATCGTTTCAATTGCTCGTTCATAAGGGCTGGATATAAAATGATCTATACTTTCACTTTGTAAAATGTCCGCGACTTTAAGTGAATCCTCTCTACCCTGATCAGACAGACTTCTGGATCTTTCTTGTCCCTCTATATAAGGAGACTCAGCATGTCTCACAAAATATATTACCGTTTTTGTTTCCAAAATCATCCCTCATTAATTGAATATTTGTAAATTCATATTTCTCATTGTTCAAAGAATAACCTTTACCTATATAGCGTTATTACATTCTTTCGTAATATTCTGACAGATTCGTACAGAGATAAACCTTATCAAACCGCTTTGTCATACATTTATCAGCAGACTCTATCAGATCGAGGAGGTATGCTATACTACAATTTCTTTTAGATTTGCGAGCATTCGAGTCTTCCTCTCTTCATACATTACGCTTCATTATTTCTCTAATGAGTGTTGCAGCATTTTCGATTTTGATCTTATTATTTCTTTTATCACTTTCCCACCCTATGGATACTGCATGTTCAATGAGACTGGCAATCAGCCCGGGTTCGTAAACAATAATGTCCCAACTATCTTTCCATCCAATAATATATTCAGCAAATGTTGATTTGAACTGATTTGAATATATTCTTAACACGATATCATATGCTTGTTCGTCAACGACATATAAGTACAAAGTTCCTCCCACTGTTATTCTTCGAACTTGCTTTCGAAATACCTTCACATGCTCGCCCCTCTATTCTTATTTGCGAACCAATGGATACGTTTTCTATAAATTATCAGTATTTCTTTTACTTAGTTCTGAAATAACAAATAATCATGACCAGATTGTATATCGTAGAATCTTATTGGCACATTCTACCGGATTCAATTCTTCTGTAGTTACTTCAAGATCATATTCATCAAAACGATATATCTGGTCAAATTGAGAACCTGCCTGTCCAATGTTTCGATTTCCTCTGATTCAATTCTATTGGCGGTTCATCTGAAAGTTTATTGTCAACAAAGCCTGCTCAATCTGATCCACTATGCTATTGATCCCAATCGGTCCGTAACAACCAATCCAGGTTACCGCATCGACGCAGTGGATATGCTGATCCGCATGATTAGGTGAAATCTGCATGTCTCACAAAGTAAATGATTGTGTTGTTAAAATTCATTATGCGGACACCTTCTTTTTAAAGTATGTCTAGCAAGAGTACATATGTATCCCTTTTCCTAGACAGGCTAATAGATCGTTATGTGAATTGAATTCATGACTATGTTACTAGGCTCTAATTAGTTTTCTCTCTCAGGATTACTATTCTTCATTTCTTAAAGACTTGCACTTGATATACTTCTTAAATAATCTTCCCAAAAAAATTTATAGGGTCCCATATTCAAAGACTTGCTTGTTTCATCATCCTCGCATCTAAAATCATCCCATATGATATTTTCTTCTTCTCGCTTGATAGATACTGTAATTGCTCCGCAACCAAGATCCGCACACATTGGACATACAAAAATAAAATATCGCCCCGCTCTTAATTCT
>Ga0308161_1000552_pt1 | contig 57272 bp, 90 predicted proteins | sample PhyFR2_FD_201034 | JGI IMG/M metagenome (GOLD analysis project Ga0308161, IMG submission 201034) | Phyllosphere microbial communities from UC Gill Tract Community Farm, Albany, California, United States - DLSLF.R2 | ecosystem: Host-associated > Plants > Phyllosphere > Unclassified | place: USA...
TACCCTGGGTTACTGTCCCCGCGCTACTACCGTATGCCAGGCCAAGCGCATCTCTGGCCAGAGTTGCAGTCCTTGCCCCAGTGCCCCCCTGACCAATAGACACTGCTCCGCTGACAAGGTCAGCTTTATTCGCATACTGGGTTGCCATGTAGCCCCAGCTCGGGCCGGTGAACGTGCTGCCATCCGGACGCTGGATGGTTACAGATGCGACATCGCTGTAAATTTTCTGCCAGTTGTCCTTGTCATAATTCAGACCTCTGATCGCCCTTGCGGTATCAGAAGCAACCTGCGCAGTGATTCCGACGAGCGCCTGATTCGGTAGGGCTGTCCATGCGAGGCCAGAAGTTGTCGGGCCGCCGAAAGCTGTGTTGAGGGTCAGCGAGGTATTCGAAGCGATGGCGGCAACGCCCAGTGTGTAGGTAGCGCCGCCGACTACGGCCACAACGAAGTCATTGACCTTTAATTCAGTGGTGAAAGCGGTGCCACTGCCGGTGACCGTTTTAGAATTGATAGTTAACGCAATAGTGCCTGCTGGCATAGTTATCTCCGGGCAATAAAAAACCCGGCACGGTGGCCGGGTCATTGATATTAAAGCGAGTTATTTATCGCAGGATGTTCTGCTGAAATTGTTTTTACTGACCCATTGCCAGTTAAACGGGTATCCGGCTTTGTACTGGGTCTGATTTTCTTGATGGCGTATAGCATAAATTTGTACAGTAGTTTCTTCGCCAGAAAGCAATGCAATACCTTCACAAACTGGCTGTTGCTTCTCAAGAAAGCCACTGCACCCAGTTAAGAAAAACATTAAAAAAACAATTAATGACTTACACATAATGAAACCCCTAAGTACGTTTCATTAATATTAATGCCTTTTAAGGTGTCGTGTGATTTGAACTTTCGATCGTTCCGATCGAATTAGTACATGCTTACGTTTATCGCTTTTATAGTGTTTCTGCGGTTGTAAAACTGAACATTACTAGCCCCACTGCCTGAGTCTCCAACGAATTCAGATTTTATTACCGAACTGCTCCCCGATTTATATGCTGAGGTATAAGCAATTGCCTGTATTGGGTACACCTGTCCGCCTTGGTTTATCACTCCATTGAAACTTCCCATTACGTCAGGCGCTACAGCCCACTCACCAACTAAAGTGGCGGCGGCGTTGTAACCTGAAGTGTTGGGATCTGCCTGGTTCCCTACGACTTCAACACCTCTTAAAACCTTCGTTTCGTTTGTTATCACGCAACGCCCTGCTGCATCCCATATAGCTATCCCGTACTTAGGCGGTGTCTGGTATTGATAACCAAATACATAGACATCCAGTGTAAACCCGCTCGCAGCCCCTCTGCTATCGACTACATAGCTGCCGGTTGTCACCGTGTCGAGATAATAAGAAAATGAACTACCTGCTACATTGGTTCGGCAGAAAACCAACCTGAAAGTGCTGTCGTTAGGATGTATAACGCTTATCCCTCTACCACCGGTTATATTAAAAGATTTTTTCTCTATTAAGCACAGAGGAAGCGTGTCAAGGATATAATAAGGATTACCCTGCTGGTCTGTAAGGAAAGCACCATAATTAGCCATTAAGCTGTCCTTAAATAAAAAACAACGCGTCCTGCGGAACGTGGCTCTGTTCCTGCGGAATAATCAGAGCCTACCGCTGATATAGATACTGTTCCGCCGTTTATGGTGAACTTCCGGCGATCCATTGTCCCCGTACCTGAAGTGTTTTGAAAAAGATAATCTATGCGCATTCCGGTAGGCACGGTGTAAGACCACGTTCCTGTAGTCTGCCCATCTGTAAGGGTTGCAGTGTCCAAGACCAGAACTCTAACCAGGCCCGTATTGTTATCAACTCCATTAGCATCCCAAGTTGCTATTCCCCATTCAGCCATCTTAAAACACCCCCGTAATGCGACCAATCTGGACCCGAAGGACGCCGTTACCGTCGGCAACGCTGATGGTGTTATTGTCCTGCTTCATTTTGCCTTCCCCGGCCACAGCCCCGTAGTTTACAAATGTTCCAGCTTTGTTTAGTTGCCAACCAGTTGACCCGGCAACATAGTTGTTTGACTGGATGTAATTACCTATTTTTGCATTGTCTATCGACCCATCCTGAATAACCGCAGAGCGCAGGAATACCTGCCCGTTAAGGGCAGCAAATGCCAGCTGATAGCTACCTGCGGTGCTCCCGGTGTAAATCCCGAACTGGTCAGCATTGAAGGCGATGGTGGTTTTGTAGGAGCTGCCTGATGGCTCGATACCCATAGCCATCCCAGCCTTGTAGAACTGGTCACCCCGCTTAATTTGCAAACCAACATCATAGAAAGCTGATGCCGAACCATCGGAATTCACAGTTGCCGTCAGCTTCTCATTCACTGACGACGTGAGGTTCCCTATCTGAGCCTGAACAAGCGTGTTCTGCTCTGCCATCGCTTTGTCGACATCTGCGATGGTGGTTTTAACAGTGAGGACGTCAGCCCTTATTTCGCCAACTTGTTTAAACTGGTGGTCAACACTGGAGTCGAGATTAAGCGCGTTTTGAAGAATTGCTTCAATGCTGGTATCAATTTGCCCGGTAAGTCGGTCGAATGCCTCGGACTCACGGATGGCCTCGTCGATGATATCTATCATCCCTGGGATATCAGATGATGCCTTGCCTGATACTGCGACAAAGGCAGATACGCCAAAGGCATTCTTGGTCCTGACGTACATATAATACGTGGTGTCCGCCTTCAGGCCGTGCAGCGTCCACTGTGACGCCCTGCCAAAAAACTGAGCCTCATCTTCAATGCTTCCGGCGCCAGATGCTGGGACCTCTCCCGTGTACCAAAACTCGAAAGAAGTGTCGGTTGTTGCCGTAACGTTCATCACCGGAACAATGTCAGCAGAGAAGAGTCCGGGCGTCCACTGAATGAAGGTAGGTGCGGACGGCGCGCCAATCACCAGGCTAACCTGAGTCTCAGCTCCCTTCATTCCATTCTCATTTCTCCCACGCACGCCCAGTGTGTAACTGCCAGCGTTGAGACCGTAAAAGTCATACCGGAACTGATCGGTTTCGTACTGAGCAACAACAGCCCCCTCAGTGGTGTAGACATAGAGCTCGAACACCAGCTTTTTTGTCGTCGTGGCTGTTTCCCATGTGGCAGTAACCTGCACGGTTTCGCTATTGGTGTTGATGATTTTCAGGTTTTCAACATTGGGGACGCGGTAACCATTTGCCGTATCAGATGGCACCTCAAATACCGCGCCTTCATCCACAATGGCCTGCTTGTTTGGGTTATGCAGGGTCGCAGAAATGCTGTAAAGCGAGTTATTGTCGTCCTCAGAGATACCCATGATCCGCCACAGCCTAGATGACACATCTCCGGTAGAAATGACGAATACGGTGCCATCCCTGACCCATGCTGGTGCGGATTTCAGTGTGATTGCTCTGCCCGATACGCTGGCAATCTCGTACTTCGCCAGCTTCCCGGAGGAATTCATAATCGACATAGAGTCGCCAGCCCCGGCAAACTCAGAAACATCAGCATCTACAGTGATAACTGGCCCGGCATGAGAAACTATCCTTCCACCAAGGCGAGTCGCTGCCCTGTTGTTGTCAATCTGTTCGATGATGTCACCAGGCAGGAACGCGATAGCATCCCTCGCCATGCGGAATGTAACTTTGTCCTTTTCCAGCTTAGCGCTCTCAACCAGCCATTTGGCCGTTCTGAGCGCCTGACCACGCGATGTGCAGCCAAACGCCTCGATGGTGGTTTCGTTATATTCGTAGCGGCTAATCAGCTCATCGTCAGAGTAGTACTCTTTCACCTGCTCCCACCCATTGCTTGGGTCGGTCCACGAAACGACCACTGCGTTATAGCGCTCTGAACGCTTCATGGCGCTGTAGGTAAACAGGCCATCGACAACGTTGGCGTTGGTGACTACAGCTACCGGATCCTGCGGTCGGTCAATCATGATTGAGAAGCGCATGCCATCCCACAGCGCTATGCCACGAAACATCCCGGCAATATCATCCAGAAGTTCACGCGCACTCTTTTGCTCGGTGATGTATGCATTAAGCGTAAACCGAGGTTCTTTGCCGCCATATCCATCATCAACTTCCTGATCGCAAAACTGCGACAGCACGTAAAGGCTACCGTCATCAACGTCAACGTACCCGGCACGGCGCGCGAGACCGTAGCGAGTGTTTTTCACCAACGCACGGAAAATCCAGGCTGGGTTATTAGTCCAGGCTGACTTGAATCCACCCGTCCAGATGCCCGTATATACGCGAGTAATCGGATTGTAGTTATCCGGCACATCAACAATAAGTCCGCGCAGGTGGTAGGTGCGATTAGGAGTGTCAGTGTACTGATCGCGGTCTATTACGGCGCCGCAGACAGCAGTAAAGGGATACGACAGGTTATCATCGGTGATTTCTGTATAGCTGTTCCAGATGGTGCCATTGTTGAGCAGGTCAGTGGTGCTGTCCGGCGTGATACGACGAACCCTGATATCAAATGGCTTCGTCTCCGGTGCATCAATCACATGCGCCTCCAGATATTCTCCAGAGATTTTACCGGAGATGGTCACCGTGGCCGCCACGTTGAAAGCTCCATTACCAGTTCTGGTTTCGATGACCATCGTCACCGAAGTGTTTTGCTGGTTGCCCTTGTCATCCTGCTGCACCAGAGATTTAACGCCAAGGTTCAGACGAACCCGCGTTACGTCCACATCAGTAATGGTGCGGACAAGAGGTGTTGCCTGCGTGACATCGGTATTAACGATCGACGTTGCTTCAATGGCCTGAAAGCCGTTAATCGGCAACTGACTGGCTGAGCCAGGGCGCCACGCCACGCTTACACCGGGAACGCTAACCACGCCTGCCGAATTCGTCACAGGCGTTTTGTTTAAGCGGAACGATGAGAGGTGCTCCTGGTCTACCGGCCCGTATATTGGGCCTTCAGATATGATGTCGAGTACGCGATAAAACTGCTTGGAAGTGAGGTTGTCGTTGATAAGAGTAGGAGTGCTACCGCCGCCGCCACCTGAGCCCATGATTCACCTTAACTTATGGAAATATTCCAGTTTTTATTGTTCGTTGTGTCGATACCGAGTGAGCCGATATTTGAGCCAACTAGCATCTCTCCCAGCAGGAGTGGAACGGGCCTGCCCTGCCCAATGCGGTTCTCTACGCTGGTATAGGAGTTGTTGGTTATTGAGTCGGACTGCGCTGCATCAGCTGAGGTTTTCGTCTTCATGTGCGATGTCATGTAAAGGGAGTAAGCAACCGATGCTACTGTCACGGCTACAAGAGCCCATACCACGAAGCCAGCCGCAGCAAATGAACCTTCAACAATCGGAACAAACAATACGGTCGCGCCGTCTTTCAAATGCCTGTCCATGTGAAACGCCAGCGTGTCTTGAGAAACGTCACTGCCATCAACGCGCATTCTGATTCTGAGGCTGTAAAAATCACGCTTAAATGCCGGGCACTGAGCCAGTAACAGGCGCAGTCCCTGTGAGGGCGTATCGACGTTTAAAGCGATTTGGCGGAAATGTCTTCGAAGATTCCCCGCAAATCTAAAGATGAGCATTGGTCGTGCCTCCATATTGAGTGTGTCAGGCGCAGGTAAGCAGGTCGTAATGGTTCGCGACGGCTTAGCCGGCCAGATGATTCGTGGTGCAGAATGGTGTTATCGCCAAGGTAAATCATCGCGTGGCAAGGGTCGGACTCTGCGAACGCTCGCCGGATGATCACATCACCCGGCTGAGCATCTTCCATACTCACCTCGCTGAAGCCATTTGAGGCCATGTTCTTCAGGTAGAGATTCTCCTCGCGCACCCACCAACCATTGGTTCGCTCAAAGTCAGGAAGGTCGATTCCGCAAAGGTGATACGCATCGCGAAACACCGTGTAGCAGTCCATGACGCCATGATTGAAGGTACGCCCCAGCAGGTGAGGAACAGGCCGAAATTTTCGAAGCGTTCCACCGCTGGCTAGCCACCAATCAATCCCTGTAGCCACTTGTGCCTGCCTGTCAGCGCCTGACAGCACCAGCTTTGGCATGGGGTGAGAATGAAACACGGCGGTGATTTCTCCCGCCGCTTCTGCTGATAGCCAGTCATCGTCACTTATTCGAAAGTGGCCGCCCGGATCCGGGTGAATATTGCGACATTTAAACAATGTTCTGCCGTCCAGAATCAGGCCACACACCTCATCATTGGACGTCGCGGCGTAGGCAATGCATTCCTGTTCTATCATCACGACACCTTCGCAGAGCCCGGGAAGCCGCCATATGGCATTGCTACAGGCTTGGGGTATCGCTTGCGACAGCCAGATGTGTGCTTTGAGCATTTGTCTTTGGATGGGTCAGTAGTTGGCCTGTCTTTCTCGTCAGCTACTGGTGGGCCTGAATACCCGCAACCCTGCCCGCGGTAAATCCACTGGCAAACGTCTGCAAGGATGGTACGTGCCGGGATGATGGCGTTGTCGCAGTCAACTGGGGTAGCAAGGCTGTAGGTGACAGTTTCGAATGTCTCCTCCGTCATCTCTTCAATGACGTACCGAGATACGGCCTCCATAGTTGGGTCCGCGTCTGGATTCCCCCCGGGGAAGTTGACCGCATCGAGATGAGATACAAGCACCTGTCGACGAGTCACTACGGCGCCCAGCGCATCATCGAAGTCACTGTTGATGCCAGTAATCAGCCCGGTAATGTTCGCCACCTTCATCACCGGGCGCGAATACGTTCCCTCTGATTTAGTCTCGAAACCTTCAACCGCTATCGGATATGCGGAGTAAGCCAGGCCTTTCCATATCACGTTGTTGTAATAGCCGTTGGTTCCGGCGTGGAACCGGATGACGTCGCCACCGAATGACTGTAGGTCAACCTCGAACAGGTCAATCATCGCGCCGACACCTGCATCGACGCTTTCGATAATTAATCCAGCTGGAATATCTCTCATCTAGGCACCTGCTCAAATGTGGCTGTCAGCTCGTACTGACCACCTGTTTTCTTCATTGACCATGAACGGCACACAAACAGCGCCTGCACTTCGGTATCAGACGGCGTCCAGTAAAATGACTCGACCGCACCACGCGCCTTGATAAACGCCTCTGCCTGCTTCGCGTAATTCGGCCTGCCGCACAGGCCATCAACACCGATAAATGTCAGCGAGTAGCTGTCCATCAGCGGATTGATGCCTTTAACCTGCCGCTGCTCATAGCCATCACCGAGTTTGACGACGGCTACATTCGGCGCACGGCTAACCGTGAAGCCTTTTTGAGGGCTCCATGTGAATGTTTGTGGCATGGGGTTTCCTACTTGCGTGGCTGAAGCATTCCGCCCGGGCGGGTGCTCTGGTCCTTCATTTGATTAAGGCTGATGGTCTTCATCATGGCCGCCATTTTATTCATGGTTGCATCGTCAATACCGTTGGTGGTCTGGATGTTGAAGTGGATTTCTTGCTGAACGACTGAGCCAGAAGAGCCGCCGCCGATCATATCCTTATTGCTGATCACCTTGCCGTTATCGCCCGGTATCATGTACTGCTTCCCGGTGCTGGCTTGGTAGATTTCCGGCCTACCACCCTCGCCTACCTGGTACATTGAGCCAGCAGACACCGGGCCACCGTTTTCTCGACCGCCACCGTAGGAAATGCTGCCAATGGTTGATAACAACGATGCCCCAGCACCCGCGACAGCTGCGTAGTTGGCAAATTTCTGTGCAGGCGTTAGCGCTGTCGGATCTGCCATAACTTGGGAAATTGCCAACTGAAGATTAAGGGCTGACTGAGCTACTGCGAACCCTTTGCTCAATGCAAACATTGCTTTGTATGCGCCGCTGCTTGAACCCGCTGCGTTCGCTGCAAGGTTAGCAAGGCCATCAAAACCTTGTGATACTGAGCCGATAATTGATGCTATAGCTTGGGACTGCGCGTTAGCCTCATCAATGGCTATTTTTCTTCGAGCATTAGACGCTTGCTGCTGTATTGCAGTTTTAGCATCCTCATAAATCTGAACATTTTGCTTATCTATGGCCTGATACTGCGCTAGTGCTGCAAGCTTCTGTTGCTCCTGAAGGTTGATTTGCGCTACTGGATCTTGAACCGCCCCCGTCTGGGCGTCAGGCATAACTTTAGCGGCGGCTATCTCCTGAGTAGCGAACTTTCTACCCTGCTGTGCTTGCGCTAAATCACGCACCGCTTTGGCGCTATCGAAAGTTTTAGCAGCATACTCACCAGCTAGCCGGATATCGTTTTCTGTTGCGCCCTTACCTAATGACTGCTGGGCATTGAGTACTGCTTTCTCTCTGGTAAGCTCCTGAGTGGATTCGGCCGCAAGCTCTGATTGCTGTTTGAGACCTGCAAGTTTTTGAGCTATTGCGGATGACTGAGAGGCTGATTTTTTACCCTCGGAGTTATTCTCTTTTAATGCTTGGGTGTTCCTATATGTCTCTGCATATTGGTCTTCAAGCTGCTTAACTCGTGGGTCTGATTTGTTGATCCCAGCATCTTCTGCATCATATTGCGCCTGTAATCTGGCCCTTGCCTCGCCTTCTAACTTCGACATCTCAATGCGACGCTGAGACTTCTTTATTAAGTCGTCTTGCTTTGGATTGGCTGCTCCAGCACCCTTTACTTTAATTGGTTTGCTGGATTCCTCCATATCTTTGGCGGCTTTAGCCCGAATGTGAGCAATTTCACCCTCTATCTGCTTCAGTTTGCTGGCCGCCTCCCCCCTTCTCTGCTGAAAGATAGTGTCAGACTCATACCAGCGCTGCCCGTCCTTCAGTTCGTCGTTGTATTCTTTTTGAAGAGAGATTAGTTTTGGCATGCGGGAAGAGTCACCCACATTTTTGTTGTAAAAATTGAGGTTATTGGCAACAGACTGCATCAGTCCTGCCAGCTCTTGGGTTAAGCCAATAGACTGATTGAGGTCGTTAATCATATTTTTGAAGGCGACATCAAGGCTATTTTTGGCGCGATCCACCGTCACTGGCATCTTGTCGAATTCGGTATTTACGTTCGCAGCCTGCTTCTGGATCGCGTTTAGCGCATCCTCAGCGGTCAACTTACCTTCCAGCATGCGCTGCCGTAGCTGGCCTAACGATAGCCCAAGACCTGCAGCCATTTGTCGCGCCAGTTCCGGCATATTCTCCAGCACAGAGTTAAACTCTTCTGCTCGTACTACGCCACCGGCTATCGACTGCCCGAACTGACGCAGCGCATTTGACATCTCTTCCGCAGATGAGCCACCAACTACACCAATTTTCTGAAGCGTGTCGGTCAGCATCAGAACTTGGCCGTTAGTTGCTCCTGCCTCTTTCAGGCTGGCTGTCAGAGTTTCCCAAAGCTTTTCTGTACTGGCGAGACTGTTACCAGTATTCGCGGCGATTGTGGATAGTGATGCCATGGTTGTTTTTGCTTGATCTAGGCTGCCACTCAATCTGGTGACTCTTGCCTGAAGCATTGTCATATCATCGGCAATTTCAATCAGCTTGAGAGCTGCCTGAACGGTTATATAGCCCTTTACAGCCGATGCCAAGGTGCTGAATCCGCCACCCAGATTTCCAGCATCCTTTTCCAATTTGTTCATGCTTGAGCCAGCTTTATTGGCTGAGTTTTGAGTCTGCTGAAGTTGTTGGTTTACCTCCCTGTTTGCGTCTACCAACTTTTTGGTTTCCATCTCTATCTCGATGAAAATATCACCAACTTTATCTGACATGCCGATCTCCAGGCGTAAAAAAACCCGCCGCAGCGGGTTCTTTATGGGTATTAATATCAATAACCTTTTATTGCATTAATCGTCTGCTGATTTTGTGATTGCTGGATGATTGATGAACTCGTATTCATCTTCACGCGTGCATCTTGCTGCCCGGTCTGAATGTATGTGTCACAATCACTTTTGCTTATGCTTAAATCTCCTCTGCGCGAGAATTCAGCCTGAATCCTCGGCATTATCTCAGTGTTGCCATATCCCATGGCCTGACCCTTTAATGTGCAAAGACCAGCGTCGTCATATGACGAAAGCGCTCTTTCCTGAGCGCATCCTGCCATGGTAAATACTACCAACGAGCAAAGTATGATTTTTCTCACATCGCCTCTCCTTGCTGCTTATGAATAGATTTCTTGTTCATCGCTTCAATGATAAGAACACCTACATCCGTTATTGAGTAAGGCTTACTGAAGACGTTAATCATCTTCGAAAGGTGCTTGTATGGATCGCTAACATCCGGGTTGTCTGGGGCTATTTTTGCGTTGTAGTGCGCCACACCAACCAAGCCAAATGCGAGCTCATCTACACTGATACTTTTAGTAACGCCATCATAAGTCACATGATCAGAGCCTGTTTGCGCCTTCAGGTAGCGCAGGTATGCTTTTGCAACCTCTTCAGCAAGTCGCTTTAAATCTTCCAAGGATCACCCCTTTTTGTCTATAAAGTGCCGACCAGATACAGTGGATAGGTCTATCTCTCCACCACACCATCCCTCAGCAATCATCTTAGCTTTTAGTTGCTCATCTCTTAAATTCATTTTTTTTCGGCGCAGTATAACCCCTAACTGCCGATAACCAAGATTGCTAGGGCTTATAAATACCCTCTTGTGAGGATATCTACTGCCAAGTATTTTCTCGTATTCATATACCCTGTAAAATTCTTTGGCAATCATAGCATCGAGTGAAATATCTGAGATGCAAACCATGTACTCGCACGCACTTATCGCTATCAGTAGGTGTTTGTTATCTTGCCTTTTTTTATAGTGATAACGCACAGCCTCACTCAGTTGGAAGTGTAGATCTACCACCTGTAGAAAGTTCTTCTTGAGAACCAATTCCCTGAACCAGGCTATTTTTTGAGGGGCAAAGCCTTCAAGATGCATATCCCTATCCCCATTCATAAGTATGGCGATAATCCTAAAGCGGATCTGATGCAATGGGAAGTAAGAAAACCCGCGAGTGCGGGTTTGTTGGGGTGTCGATTTAGGTGACTACCTTTCGGTTAGGCCACGTCAGCGCCGTTGATCAGATGGCGTAGCGCCTTGATGCCTTCGGCGTTGTAGCGGAATGCTTCGACCTGTTTACTGCTGTAGGCTGACTTGTCCATTACGAAAATTCCGTACTGGTCCGTCTTCAGGTGATTGACATTGGCGATGCGGCCAATCTTCTGTGCTGATACCCCGAGCATATCTCCCACTTCCCCAGCTGTATGATAATGCTCTTCAACTTTCGGCAGTGGCAAAAGCTCAATGCCGGCTGCATCATTCACCGCGCGGGCCATCGCAGTCTGCTTTGCCACGTCGCTCAGCTTGGGCATAAATGAAAGCGCCATGCTCATTGCCTCAACTTCCATCTTAATGGCGCGGGCGCGACGGTACTCAGGCAGGTGCGACTTAGACTTTTGCGGCAGAACCTCACCAGATTCAAGCTGACGCCAGCGGGTTGCTACCTTGTGACGCAGCGGGATGCTGTAGCCCGTGATTAGCGTCATGGTTAAATCTTGGTCAAGACTGATTTCATCAATGACGACTCGCCCGTTATAAACCTTACGCTTAATAGAAAACTCTTTAGAATCATAATCATCCAATTCTGGATAATGCTTTCCAAGAGCCTCCAGAGTAGTAACGATGTCCCTTACAACGTGCTCGGGCTTTTTCCCTGTCAACTTGGCAATCTCACGGTGAGACATTTTAGTGACAGCTGATCTTTGGTTTGCTACAGTAAGTTTAGTCATTTAGACCTCGACGTTTGATTTGACACCTGATAACCAGCAGCTAGACCCTGCTGGTTTTTCTTTTTGCGCTATTCCCTGCCAAAAGTGCGTAATCCCTTAAATCCCGAAGCCCTTTCAAGGCCGCCTCGTAAGCCATTAACAATCGCCGCTGCATCAGAAATTCTGTCCTCAAGCCTTCCGGCAAGTGGAGATTCAATCTGCTTCAGCCCGGGGTAAAGTTGCCCTCTCCACACCTTTCTGATCTCATCAAGGTGAATGCATGCCACGTTGGCGTTGTGGACATACATTTCGAAATCGAAGTTAACCGCTGGCAGTGACTCTTTCCCAACGAACTCACCTTCAATGACTTTTCCGGCCAGATACTCCACCGCTTCAGCAGTCTGTTTTGCTGACAGCTCGTCGATATGCTTAATGCCGAACTCTTTGTGAACCAACTTATAAACCGCTTGGTAGGTCATGCCGTACTTACCCATGATGCGGTTGACGATGCCACGCAGTGGAGTACGATCATCAACGGTTGTTTCCGGATTGCGGATAGCCGCGCCTTTAGTCCAGTAATCGTGCAGAGCGGTGAAGCACTCTTCCTGATAGCGCACCAAACGATCACGGATATCGTCTCGCACCTTCGCCGGATTGATGCTGAAGAGCCAACCGTTTAGCTTCTTCATTGGCAGGCAAAGCATGCGCTGCAGCCCTCCAAATGAAGGGATTGTGATATCACAACACCCGAACTTTTCTCCCTGCTTCTTCAGTTTCACAAACTGACTAGCCCAGTCCAATCCAATATTTTCGACAATCGGCTTCATCGCCACATAAGCCACTCCCGCCGCCATAGCGGTGATGATGTGCTGTCCGTGAAACGGTAAAGAGGTGGTGTTTACTGCTTCAATAATTGCTATACTGTTCATGTTAATTCTTCCGCAAGTTGGGTTAACAAATAGAGGCCCTGACTGTTACAGCAGTTGGGGCTTTCTTCATTCTGGGCATTTAATTCCCTGACGCTCTGCATATTCCCTCATTGCCCTTACTGCTTCCTTGCTAAAAGATCTGTCTGACTTTTCCGCTAGAGATTCCATTGCCTTTTCGAGCCATTCAGGCATGCGTAACGTTTTAACTTTCATAATACCCTCTCTTTGTATTTGGTATGCACACATAGTATTTGGGTACGCATTGATAGTCAATGGGTATGCACATACTATTTACTCACCGCGCAGCGCCCGCATCAATCGGCGAAGGAGTTACAATGTCAGAGCGTAGATATCGTCATCCGCAAGTTAACCTGCGTTTACCAGAAGAGTTAAAAGAAAAAGTCATGCTACTTGCCAGTGCCAATGGGCGCTCAGCAAATGCTGAAATGGTTCAGGCTATAGAGTTTTGGGTATCAGCAAACCAAGAAATGGCAGAGAATCCAGAAAAGTACCCCATGAACAATGACAAGGTTGAAATCAGCAGAAGTGCAATACCCGACATCGTCAATACCGTTAGGCGGCAAATACTTGAGCATCTAGCCGAGCATTATGAGCTTCGCCCCAAGAACAAAAATCCCACCTGAGTGGCATCTGACAAACTTCTACGGAGAGAGCAATGTCCGAATCCAAAGCAATCTTCCTCATCGTATGGGTAGTCACTTTCTTTCCTTGCTACAGGATGGCGAGGAAAGCAGGGTTTGGCTGGCCGATGGCTATCATGCTCTCCATACCATTGATTCACTACATCTCGCTGTACTTCTTTGCATTTAGGAAGTGGCCGGCGCTGCCAAATGCATAGGCATGAGTCCACTGTAGGAGCTCGAAATCGATGCAACTGGAATGAGTTTAAATTTCAACCAAATGAATAACACAAAGCGTTGATTACTATGGATAAATTCGACAGGCAAATGCAAAGGGAAATATTACAGGTATGCGCGACTACCTATCCTGGGCCACCTGATTTTTTAGCTGTATTGCTACCAACTGTCGAGCCATGCCTTAATGGTGTAGAAGAAAGAAAGGTCATGGCTAATCTTTTCTATCTAAGAGAGCATGGATTAATTACATTCAGTGATAGTTGTGCCATTGGGCCGGTCAGTATTTTTTCAGGAATGACAGCCACAGGGAAAGGCATTGATTTTATGATGAACGACGGGGGTTTATCAGCAATCCTGAACGTTCAAACCATCAAGTTCCACCGCGATGCCGTGGTTGTGTTTGAAGATCTCATCGCCCTTTCAGGTATGAACGATGCAGAGAAAGAAAAGGCAAAGTCTAAGCTGTCTGAGCTGACGACGGAGTCGCTCAAGACTGTAGTCCAGACGGTTACAACTGCCGGGCTAGCAGCTCTAATGAAGTGATCACCACACAACAACATAATGCCCACCTGAGTGGGCTACCCAGCCTTAGCTCTTCTCCTTGCCTGTTTAGCTAAGAAGTCATCTGCTGTTGCTTCATACTCTTCTCTAGTGAACCCCTTCTGATCGGGGTATTTCGCTGCCAGCATCATTTGAAACTCGGTCATCGATAGCTGCTCAGCTTCATCCCGGCTTATACCGAAGTGATTACGTGCAGCGCTTATGTACTCGAAGGCGTTGAACTCAGTAGTGGCCTTATTGCTCTCATGCCGCTGGAGTTGGCGCACCTTAGCTTTGCCGATGATGCCGTGGGTTATGAGTGACTGGGCAATGAGTATCATGTCACTCAGTGGCATCGCCCCTTTTCGGTAGACGAAAGCTGCTCTCCCAGACCTTCCAGACTTACTTGGGACTATTTCACCAATTAATTTACCCAGATCTTTATCGCAACAAGCCTGAAGGATCGCCATTGAGGCTAAGGCTGGAATTCTCACATAATCTGGAGATGAAGCTTTCTCCATTACCCACTGCGGAATCATTCCGTACGCCTGGTATGCGCTTTGAAGGATGTTGTAGTGGACATCATAGAATGACTGCACGATCTCCTGTGGCTCGCCAATGCGGCTCATGGCGGCGAATGATGGCCGGAAAAAATATTCATCCTCGCCAACTGTGATAAGGCACTCGCCAATCTCTTTGTAAGGTGTCATGGGTTAATCCGGTAACAGACATTTTCGGGGCCACCTGGTGGAAGCCCCTGAAATGGCAGTTATGCGGTGATGGTCGCCGCAGTAGAGCCAGTAAACGCACCGTCAGTTGATGTGAAGGTGATTGTCGCGGTTCCGGTTGCGACACCAGTAACCAGTCCGGTAGAGCTGACCGTTGCTTTTGTCGCGTCCGAGGTTGTCCAGGTGCCGGATTTATCTGTTGCATCAGCAGGCAGTACGGTTCCGGTCAGCTGGCGCGTTGCACCGACAGCCAGAGAGGTAGTGGCCGGGGTTACTGTTACACCTGTTGCGGGTACAGTGTCATCTGTGTCATTCACCTGAATCGAGCTGGCATCGCCAACTTTAAACTCAGTCGTTAGTGACACAATATCGTTGGTACCGCCATCAGAGCTGAGCGCGGTAATGTTCATGTAGCCGATGAAGGTGATCGGGCCATATTCGAGACGAACCCAAATTCCCGGCTGGCGACGGTTACTAATCTCGGTGTGGTAGTACTTGATGAAGCGACCGATTCCGTACTGGTCGAGCTTGTCTTTCTTACGCACTTCACCTTCAAAGCTGATGGTGAAATCTGAGTTAGTAACGATTGTCTCTACATATCCTTTGCCGTCATCAGCATCACTGGTGACGCTATTTGGGCTAAAGTCGAACCCTTTGCTCGTTCCGGCAGCCAATGCTTTCCATTCCGATTCCTGCGGCAGCGTGTCGCTGCAACCATCGGCAACTTCAAGCACAACGGCGCCACCGAACAAACGTTCGTTGCTGTTCTGGCAATCTGCCATGGGTAATTCCTCTTTGACGTTTATTTAGCTGCCGAAGGTGGCAACAAACTGAAGCCGATAGACCAGGCGGCCTTCGGTTGTTTGGACGGGGGCAGGAATGCCGCCGAGGTTTTCCAGATAGCCAACACAGGCGTCGACCATTGGGTTTTGCTGAACGAAATCTATGATTGCCTGTACGCGCTCATCTACCGCGGCATTGGCACCTTTCGCACCGATAACATCGACCATTACGTAATAGTCACCGCCAAGCTGGTTACGGACAGCGCCACCGCCATTAGGGCGGAAAACCATGAAGTTATCGGTGAGCTTTCCTGTGTCATTCCACACAAGAAGCTGAGGGAGATAGCCGGAAGTAAGTGCTGCATCATTGAAGTAGGTCAGCACGCGCTTGTGCATCGGAGGGGTCACAGTGACATCTCCTTTTTAATGGTGCGATCGATGAGTTCGCGAGTATCTTCGAATCCCTTTGCCAGGAACTCTTTCTGCGCCGTAGCCCGGCGGAAGGTCTGCGGCACATTGGGGTCGTGAACATAAACCGCATAGTTAGCCGAGTACCCCACTCGCCCGGTTAACCGCGTACCTTTGATATCTAGCTCGCGATACTGGCTGTTGATTAACGTTGAGGTGTCGATAGGCGTGTATAGCGCAGCCTGCGATGAGCCGATAATCAGAGCGCTCTGCAGCGCCCTCACCGCTTTACGGCCCTGAATATCACCCACCAGACGATTGAGGTTCTGCTGAGCTTGACGGATGCCTTTAACTTTCACGCCCATATCAGACTCCTGTCAGGATTGCGAAGTCGTCAGCGGTCCGCTCGAATGTGTCGGCATACCGGATTACCTGCATAACCTCGTCGGCACCAGCTGCCATCGGATCGGCTTCAGAAGATTCCCCAATGAGTAGATAATCGCCCTTCTTAGCCTCGTAATACTCAGACCAGAAAGTATTCTTCACCACGATTTCAGTGCCGATACTGCCAATCCTCGCCGATAAACCACCACCGTAATCGCACATGATTATTTCTGGTGCCGACCAGCCGAGAGAGTCGCCATACTCATCAATACCGAGATTTCGCCAGATGGTGCAAGGCGCCGTGTATGACCAGTTAGCTAAAGATGACATGTCATTCCCTCCAGCTGATTACAGTGGGATTCTCAGCAGCAATACGCGGGCAGTTAATGCGCCACTCCCCCGCTGCGTTCACATAGCCGGTAGTTTCCTTCCCGCTATCGGTCTTCACCCACACGCGCTGGAATTTTCTAGGAAGGCGCAATGATGCCGGTATGTCCATCAGCAGCCACCCACGACGTCGAAGAAGCCCACGCTGCTACCGATATCAATCGGTAATGATGAGGTGCATCCAGACTTGTCCAGAGCGGCAAGAGTGTTGCGCATAGTCTTCACATCACCACTGTAATCGAATGAACGGGACGCCCCTGAAGGCGCTGACTGTGATTTGATGCGCTGGCTGTATGCGGTGATAGCCATCAACGTCACGGCGTATACCTGAATCAGTGTCATGTCGCATTCATCGTAGCCAGCCGCCTCCAGGCACATGCTTATGCTGCCCAACTTGCAAAGGTAGGCATCAATCATGAAATCCGGGACGGCGTAACCCAGCGCAGATAACTGCTGTTTAACCTGCGCTGCCGTTATCTGAACTGCCATGGTTACTTATCCTTTTTGTTTGCTGCTAACAGAGCCGCTTCCGCATCGTCAGCGCGTTTCTTCTCGGCCTCCAGTGCGTCGGCGTGCTCTTTTTCTTTCGCTACTGCTGATTCCTGGGCTGCCTTTAGTTGCTCAAGCGCTTCATCCAGTTTCGACTGCAGCACAGATGTGTCGGTGCTAACTGGCGCAGATGGTGTAGCCACTTCGAAGATCAACTTTTCGCTAGCCTTCTCTTTCGAAGCTTCTGCTTTACCCTGCTCAACCCATTTTTCCGCGATTGTGTTGTCAACGTCGTAAACCTTGCCAATCTCCAACTTCTGAAGATTGGCACCAGCGAAAATGTTTGAAACCAGAATTTTCACAAGTGCCATGATTGCTCCTTAGCTCGAGGCGTAAATGACAGAGAAATGACCAGCGATGTCCTGCTTAACCATCAAGCCAGCAGCACCCCAGGTACGCCAGATGTAGTCGCTGTTGTAGAACTGGCGCGGATCGGCAACGGTGCCGAATGCCTGGCCCACGATTGGTGCGATAACGCCAGCCTGCAGGGGAACAATCAGGATTTGATTCCCGGTGAGCTTGGCATCCTCTTTGATCGCAACAATACCTGTCAGCTTCAGCAGATCTTCCATCACCGTAGGCGCAGCATAATTATTAGAAATGCGGTGCTTTTCGAGATTGGAAGTGATTTCACCAGAAACATACCAGGTCTGCTGGCCGTACTGCAGATTGGTAAGCTTCAGTACATCACGCAGGCGGATAGCCTCTGCACGCATGGCTTCCGGGTCGGTGCTTGTTGTGAAGTTGAGGTTCAAAGTCACCTGAGCAACACGCTCATCAGCACGAAGACCTTTCCATGTCTTTCCGTCGAAGTTGATGAAGTTACCTGCAGCATCACGGAAGCCGCCCCAGATGTAATCAACGTACTGGCGGCGCACATCATCGACGGATCCAGACTGAGCATCAGTCAATGAAGACAGTGCATTGCCTTTGTTAAACACCGGGTCACGCCAGTTGAACTTGAAGCCGGAGTCATGGATGGGAACCATGGTTCCGTCAAATGTGTAGCTCTTGGCATCCAGAGCAGCACCGATCTGGCCTGACATTGAAGTGTGAGCCCATCCACGGCCGCCAGTGCGGGCGTACTCATACACAGACTCTTCCAGTCGAACGGATCGAGACAGCGGCATCAGGTCGTTCAGCAGAGTGAACTCTGTGTTCGGCTCAAACTCAGCCAGCACGGTCTGGTCATAGGCCTTATACAGGCGACGAATATCATCGACTGCGTTTACTGCATCCAAGGCCGGGGCGTTGGCCGCCTCGCCGCGCACGCGGGTACGGGCGATGAAATCAGCCACTGCCTGAGCGCTGGAATTACGAGCGAACTGTAGCTCCTGGAACTGAGCGATGTTAGCCTCAAGGTTCCGGGTCTCGGTCGCCTTCTTAACGGAAAATGCAAACATTCAGGTGCTCCTTACTTAATAACAACGCGCAGGAGGTCGCCTGCAGTCGCGATGGTGTACGAACGATCTTCTTCCACATATGCACGGACAGACTCATCTGTGCCCACTGCTTTCACGCGACCATTTTCGATCGAGAGGGGCTGGCCTTTCGTGTATGTGCCAGCGGCTGCAGGGACGTTAAAGAACACGCCTGGAGTCGGGTGCATTGCAACAACCCAGTCGCCAGCGGCAATGGTGTCATCCACCGTTTTGCAGCGCAGGTAGTCATAGTTGGCGACATACAGAATCGCCTGCTCATTACCGGCTACCGATGCTGTGAACTTCTTGGTGGTGTTATCGAAGAATCCCACGGTGCCTGGCTTAATATCAGCAGCGGCAGCGCCTTCGCGATGTAATTGAGGGTTGGCAAAAATGCCGCCCGCGTGGATTACGTGCTTTCCATCTTTAGCCATTATTTACTCCGGCATTTCGCTGACTGATTGGTTGATAGCGGTCTGACGGAATGTACCGTTCAGGCCAGTGGAGGTCTGGCATTGAGCAAACAGCTCATTCAAAGGTTCATCGTTCAGCGCGTTCACAGCGACATCGGTCATGCCGAATTTAGCTTTCACGGCAGCGCGTTTTTCGCCCTTCTCTTTGTCAGAGTTAGCAGTGAACTGGCTGTTAAGCGCAGATACCTGCTCTGTGAGCAACTTCGCCCACGCTGGCATTTCTTCTGCGTTGGCCGCTGGCTGTTTAGCTGCTTTATCAGCTTCCTCTTTCTCTTTCTTCGCCTTTTCTTCAGCGTCGGCTTTCGCCTTTGCGTCTTCAGCGACCATTTGGTTATACGCATCCATCAGCTCGGCTTCGGTTTTACCTTCAACCTCTTTGCCTTTCGCTTTCAGCGCGTTGGTGATGATTTCTTTCATCGGGTTTGCTTCCTCTTTGACGGGCTTGTTGTTGGCGCTGAAAAACGCCATGAAGTTGTTGAACATCTGCTTGAAAGCGGGGTCTTGTGGGTCAGGCGTATCGCAATCGGAGAGATTTACCGTTTCCACCTGAACTTCGTCGCCTTCGGCATTAACGAACATGCCAATCCCCTCCTCCGGCGTTCCGGCTGGCGTCTCGTCGAGGAGGATGGCAACGTGGTCATAAACCTGATTGGTGGCGATCCAGGTGTAGCGTTTGCCGTTGGACTCGCCCTTTGCCTCAATGCGGTTTAGCAGCAGGCCAGTGGAGATACCTATAGGCTCGACAGACTTTCCTGCCGCCATGTCGTCAAGGCGCTGCAGCACTTTTCGGCCTTTCTCGGAACCTTCAGCAAATCGGCGATTAATGACTGCATCCGTCAGTACCTGACCGTTTTCCTTTCTTACGTTCCTGGTGTATGCGCCAATGTGGTATTCATTCACCGCCCTGACGTTACTGGCGCTGACGTGCCGACCGTCGACCTTCGGATGACCGTAAGGCATGGGTTTATCTTCAAGGCTCTTGTAGCCCTTCGTATTTTCTTCTGCCGGGTACAATCCGCCGTTCAGCACAATGCCGTCACGGACAGGCACGACGTTTTTCACGACGATGTGCTCTGCGCCATTAATGGTTTCAGTGGTGATGTTTGAAGCGGAATTGATGACCGACAGCACGTTTACGCAGATGCGTGACATGCTGTGTCCTCATTGATTGATTTCAGGCAATAAAAAAAGGCCGCATAAGCGACCTTTAAACAATTGTTTGATTTATACAACAAGAGCTTTGAGCGTTAGGCTTTCGAAAAACTCGTTTGACTTTAATGTTACTTCTTGAAGCGTGGCATCATAGGAGTACTCAGATTCGTTGCTGATGAGAGTAAATTTCAGCTCTTCCTTGCTCAGGCTTATTAGGTGACTAACTTCATCTCTATCGAAATCAGAACCTTTGCGGGTAAATACCAGCTCAATTACTCCGTTGCCGATTTCCGCCACGTACTCAAAGAGAGAAACTTTTCCAAGATTAATTGATTGCTGCTTACCATTACTTACGTGGACCACTGTATTCTGATCAATCATAAAACCTCCATTTGCAAGAGATTAGAGATTATTCTTATTTACTTATCTATCCAAGATTTTCTTTCCTTCGTCAGCTTTTCTATTAGCCCCTTATTAACCACCTTGCCATCGACATCTAGAATCACCGGGATGTTTGCGCAATAGCAGTGATAGCGGTTGCCGCGCTCTGCGTAGAACGCCTCAACTTCTTCGGTGGCGTAGGTGCGTCCGTGGCGGGCGGCGTGCCATGCTCTGGTGGTAGGCTTTAGCGCCGACAGCCAGAGAATGGCAGTATTCAACCCTAACCGTTCGCGCGCCCAGTCAGTTTCCTGCCATTGAGCCTTACGCAACGAACCTACCTGCTCAGTCTGAGCAATGTTCTTGGCCTGCGACATACTCACATCAAGACGCTTGCTGATGATTTGCGCCGTCTCGCGTGGGTTGATGCCTCGGCCAATAGCATCTGATATCACATTGGCGAGGTCAGCCCGGGCGGCATCGCTGATGCCCTTCCATTCGCTGTACGTTGAGACATAAGCTGCTGCTATCTGGTTTTGATATGCAGGCGTGCTTAGCAGTTGCGCCAGCGTGGTTTGCTGGGCGTACACTGGTGACTGTACAGATAGATTGGTGAATGCCTGATGTGTACCGCGCTCATATTCAGCCACGACATACTCAAGGGCCCACAGGTTCTGGCTGCCACCATCGAGCAGAGCATCATCAAGAATCAGTTGAACGCGCTGCAGCAAGTCGGCAAGTTGAGCGGCCGTCATGTCGTAGATGTAGGTGCCAGCGTTAACCTGATATAGCGTTGCCGGGCCATCCGTGTTGTTGCAGAGGATGAATCCACGCTCGTTGTTGGCTTCACGCTCTCGCCCGGTTAGTCGCTGGTCGAATAGCAACTTCAGGTTCCGCTTGATGCCCAGATAGCGAGACTCTATGTCCCGATACATCCGGCCAACCTGCCGTGAGGATTGCGTGGGGTCAGCTTTATTTCGCGGTACGATTGGCGTCCCGATTCTGGTTGGCGCTGCTGTCATCATTCAGCGGATCCTCGTCGGTAAGCTTCTTATTTGGGTCGGGGATGTCCGGCTCTTTCATCGGTTCAAGCTCGCCCACTGCGCGAATCTCGTTAGCATCAATGGCTGACGTACCGAAGGCCTGCTGAGTTTTCTGAGCCACCTCGGCCATTGCCTGCATGTTTGCGATCTTGTCTTTCTCACTGGGAGCGAGTAAGTCTGACCAAGCGAGGGTAACTTCGCCAGATGCAGGCGCTGCAATTACACCGGTAGTCCAGAACCTCTCAATCAGAACTGTCACCAGCGTTGTTTGATGCCCCCAGCGGCGGCCATTGCAGCGCTTCGCCCAGGCTGTTTTATCTTCATCAGATGCAAGCCTTCCCGTCTGCTGACCAAACTGAATGGTGAATGGGCTCTGAATTGATGCAGAGAACTCGTTGGCGGCAACAGTCCATGATGGCGATGGGTCGGCTGCTGCAACAGATAATACTGAAGGTGCGCCAGCCTGCATTACAAGCGCAGCATCTGTTCCACGGTTCATGCGGGTGATTTTATCATTCAGCGCATCGCCGAGGTCTTTAAATCCAGCTTCAACAGCGGACTTCTTCAGCGAATCCATGTCAGTGTCTTTATCGAACGCAATACCTAACTGACGGCTGGCATTCTTCAGGAAACCTTCCGCGCTACCGCCGGAGATCTTCTCAAGGTCGAGCAGCTTGTTGTAGCCAGCACGCAGGAAAGGAACGCCGGAAAGCATGTTCTCATCTTCAGAGCCTTCGCAGATGATGATGATGCGATCTGGATGCACCTGAACGCTACGCGTTGGGCCGTATGCCTTATCATCACCGACAGGCTGCTCATTGAAGTAATAGAACTCTGGCTGCCCGTAGCGTTCGCTCTGCATATCAGTAACGTAAGTGCCAGGTACAACCTGTGATTCCCATGCAGGAATGAGCCGGATAACTGCTTTCTCACCCAAGGCCTTTACAGTTGCCACATTGACGGGCTGCTTCCAATCGCCACCATCCTTGAACTGAATCAGCAGGGCAGAATAACGCCCCACAAGATTACGTCGGTCAGCGTCTTTGATCTTCGGCCAGTGTCGCTTCAGCAACTTGGTTACCTGCTTCTCCCATGGCGTGGTTTCGGTAGACTCCTTGCCTTCTTCTCCATCGATAATTGTCGGGCTGTCTATCCAGCACGAATCCAGCAGGTTATGCACAGCTGCGTGGGCCACGGCATTGCGCTCATATGCCCGATAGTATCCGTCAAATTCTACCTGCTCGGGATATCCAAACTCATCCCACAGCTTCGTGCGTTTCGTGTTGCCATTCATGCCTGCGTACAGCATGCGCTGGCGGCCCACAGCATCAGCAAGGGCGTTAACGAGGAATTGCTCCCCGGTTGTTAAATCACTCACTGGTGCTCCTTAGAAGAAGATTGCCCCGACTGACTTGTGGTTGTTCTTCGCAACAGCGAAATAGCGGAACCCATCGGAGCCGTGTGATGTATGATCGTGAAGTGGCTTGTCTTTCCAGCAGCCGCGCTTTTCGTCCCACTCTTTACGATAGCCCTCAAGGTGGGTAATACCTTCTGCGCACTTCTCTTCGTCGAAAACACACTTAGGCAGAATTTCACGCACGGACTCAATACCAGTATCAACTCCAGTTTTTGGCACAACCTTGAATGTCATGGAGTAAGTCTGACCGTCGATTTCGTATCCTTCGCGCGCCAGCTCTTTGCGGGATTTGGCGTCAGAACCGAACTCTCGGTTTTCGATGTCATGCGGCCCCCAGTGCTCACCGTATTCATAGCCACGGTCTTTCAGCACCTTCATGTAGTGGCGCAGGCCTTCACCGGAGTTTTCGTAGTAGTCGATGACGTGGAATTCTTCACCAACTTCACGCACGAACCAGATTGCCGTTGAGTCACCCACGCCTATATCCCAGAACGTGTGAACCGGCAGGTGTGAGTTATCAGGCAGCGTGCCAATGCGTTTGTTGGTGTAGAGCCAGCGGAACTGCTTGGCGTAGTAAGCGCCTTCGACTGATTGCTGGAATGCCTCAGCAGGTATCGTCGGATACTCACGCTTCATGTCATCGCCGAGCGTTTTCTCTTTGGCGTAGTACCAGGCTTTCTGGCGCTCGTTGAGAATTACGCCGTGCTTGGCTTCCATCTCATCGAAGTAATCAACCAGGCGCTGCGTTAATGCTTCTACCGGGTCGATTGCGTACTGCGGATTCTTCCACCAAGAGAAGAAGAAGAACTTCCAGTCCAGCGGGGAAAGGGGCTTGCCCTGCAATGAGGCCTTTTCAGCTGTCTGGCAATAATCGAAGAAGTAACCCGCTCGCCCCTCTGCCGTGCTCTCGATAGTCGCAAAGCATCCGGTTGATACTGCCTCAAACGCACCAGTGACAATCTCACGGGCCTTATCTGGATACTTGGCGCATATCTTCCCAAACTCGGAAACGTGCAGGTAGCGCAGCGTGCCGCCACGAAATGAGGTGCTGACGTAAAGCGACCCGCCCTTCTTAAATACCAACTCCCCTGCAGAGTCATTACTGGCCGGGTTAGCCGCCTTAATCTCTTCAGGCAGATTGTCGTAGGCGAATTTCACCTTCTCACGGAACAGGCGCTTGGCGTCGTTAAGTGTGTGGGCGATCAGCGCACACTTCGCAGACTCGAACAACGCCGCATCCAGCTGGATAATGCACACCTCAGTCGTAAAACCAAGCTGGCGTGCTTTCAGGATGATGTTGCGGGTGTGGATTCCTTCGAAGTATTCGCGCTGCTCTGGAGTCATCCTGAAGCGTGTTGGCTTTCCTTCTTTATCGGTAATCCAGTAGAGATTATTCAGGCGCCAGTCTTTGTCTGCCAGCAACTTGAGGTGCTCAGGTTTCATTACGCCCCCTGAGACAGCGAATCCATCAGGTCAGAAAGTTTCTTAACAGAGTTATCGCCTTCCGGTCCGTCGATATCGTAAGCCTGACGCTCAAGTCCGATGAGGTTTTTCAGCGCATCGCTGAGTGCCTTAACCGACTTGACGCGATCTGGCATGCTGATGACCTTATGATAAATCTCATTCAGGCGGTCCTGCCCCTTATCGTCGGGGTTGAACATCAACTCGCCCAACTTCTCCAGCGCAGCAACATCAGCACACTCAGCGCCAAGCTCATCAAAAAGAGCATTGGTGATTTGCCTGGCCCGCTTGATATCACCGCGATGCTCCATACGAACAGTGGCAATGACCTCTGCGGTGGCTTCAATAAGTACGCGTTCTGACAGTGCGCTCTCAGCGCGTACCTGCTTGCGTACCTCTTGTTTGCGTACCAGATCATCAGCACGCTCTTTCACCTTCGCGGCAAGGTCACGCGACCAATCATCACGCTTTGCTCTTTTTCGTATGGCGCCTTCACTAATGCTGTGTTGTGAGGCGATTTCACGTAGAGACATCAAGCCAGCCCGGTAAGCCGACTCGATAGCCTCCCAGTCAGGTGATGCCATGGTGTTCTCCAATAATGATGCACGTTATAGAGGGTTAATTACCCACTACAATTGAACAACCTCCATTTCGGCTGGTTGTCACCGCAACTGGAGGAATTATGATTTGTAAAATTATCGACTTGCTTATCGCTTATGAACCAATCGCGTATCTTATTGTGCATTGGTTTCTGTATCGCCGACTTCAGGCACGTACTCCATCTTCAGCACGTCATCCGGCGCGAGGTATATCCAAGCGCCATCTTCCCGGGCAACACCAATGAATCCGTTAACCATCTCAGGTTGTGATCGGTTCATCAGTCCTGTGTGGGTTTCACCTGACTTAGTGGTTACTGTGATGCGGTAAGGTGCAGTCATTCAGAACTTCCTGCTAATTACTTCGGCAACCCAGGAATGGTGATCTGGCCGCGCTGCTCAATTCGCTCAATGCGCGCCAGCAATTGCGGTTTCTTCACCCTTCCCCAGCGGTTAAGTAGGCGCCCTGACATACTGGCCACATCTTTCTCTTTCATGTATTCCAGTAGCGCGGCATTGCGTTCAGCTTCCAAGCTGTCAATACCCTGGCGAATCATGTCGGCCATCCAGTTGAATGCTGCTATGTATGCTTCCTTAAAAGCTACTGCGGCCTTCCCGGTAAAACTGAATACCAGCATCGTCCAGCCGTCTCTCGTCATTTGATAAAATGGCTGTGGCTTTCCGTTCTGTAACTCATTGTTTTCATGGCAAAGCGTAAAATTGCGCTCTGCAAATTCTTGTGAGCACTGTCCGATTACGCTGCGTGCTTTTCTAAGCACGTCTTTGTGATCCTTTCCGAATGCCTTTGCCACCTTGAATGTGTCGGTGGATGACTCTGCACCTGTAAGGAAAACCAGATCACGAAAATCAATGCCATTTACTACGGTTGGATATTTCATCACGGATACCTTTTAGAAAGATGAGCCTGTTCGCACAGAAAAGCCGCCCCGAGAGGTCCGCACCTATACGGCATTTCTCAGGCTCAGCTTTCTGAAAGACTCGGGATTGATATGCGCTGCGACGCGCGGAGGTTTACTGCATAAAAAAGCCCGACCTAAGTCAGGCTCTGTTTATTTGAGGCATTGAGTGTTGATGTATTCCTGAAGCGCCCTCAGTGCTGACTGGTCGCGCTGGATTCCAGATCGGATACTGAGAACGTTTCGTCCAGCAACTGAAGAGAGTTCGACGGTTCCATCATTGCCCAAGCTGGGGGTGCCGGAGTAGTTGACGGCTGGGATGGACAGTTTCCTTTGACGCGCACCCGACCACCATTATCAAGCTTGTGCTGCAAAGCAGCAGTTTCAGCTTGTGCATCGGCTAATTCCTTTGTGTATTTGGCATCGAGAGCAGCAACATCTCGCTGGCGGGTTTGCATGTCATTGATGATTTCCTGCCGCTGCTTTGCGAGAGACTCAGCATTATCAGCGCGTGCCTTTTGCTTTGTGAGCTGAGATGACAGGACGAGCACCACGACGACTGCAGCCAGAAACTCCACGGCGATAATCAGCCAGGCGCGGGAATTCATTTCTGACTCCAGAGGCAAACTTCACGCTCAATCTCGCGCCGGTTCATCAATCCCTTCCACTGCTTACCGCCTGCGTATGTCCAGCGGCGTAGCTCGTTACATGCCCCCGCAGTGTCACCTGCGTTGATTTTCTTGAGCAGGGTTGACTGGCGGAATGCTCCGGTGCCGACGTTATACGTAAACGAGTAGAGAGCCGCGCGCGTGGTATCGGGGATCGGGCGCTTGATTAAAGGGTCAATCTGATTGGCGACCTTTCGCAGGTCTTTATTCAGCAGCGCCTGGCACTCGGCCTCGGTGTAGGTTTTGCTTTTGATTATGTCGGCCCCGGTGTGACCGTAGCAAACAGTCCATACGCCGACGACATCCTGATAGGGCTTATGCTCAACGCCTTCCAGTGAAGGGATGACGGCAGCAGCAATGGCAATAGCACCGCCACCCATGGCAGCAATGATTTTGTTGCGTAGGGCAGTCGATGTAGCCATGGTTACTGGTCCTGTGGTGGGCTTTGTACGAGTCCGCGATTTAATGCGGCTTCATATGCGCGTGTCTGTCGGTTCTTGTAGTAGAGGTTCACCAGGAAGGTAGCAATACCGATTACCACACCACTGATGATTGCGATCTGATTCCAGTCGAGGTTATGTATCCATTGCGACACGCCACCTCCGCACACAAGAGTACCGGACACGCAGTAGCTGGCGCCTGATGCGATTTTGTCTGGCATGATTTTCAATTTCCACCCCCCGTATTAAGGGGACTTGTCCAAATAGGAATTGTCTAGAAGATAAGCTGAACAAGTCCGGTTATGCTTCACCTTGTCTAGAGATGAGCCCGCCTTGTGCCGTGAGGTAGCTAACCGAATAATCCGCCAATGTGCGGATTTTTTTTAAAGTGCGCCGCAACGAGCTGTCATGGGTATCTGAAGGTTGATTCGAAGGGCGCAAAAAAGAAAAAGGCCGCTCTGTGGCGACCTTTGAATATAGTTGTGATGGCGGGACTCGAACCCGCACTCAGGTTCAGCATTAGCATCATGCCTGCCCTGCCGGTATCCCGGTTAATGCATTACTCTACCCATCTAACCCGCAAGCGGGAATTAAGTTACATCACAACGGAAAGAGCACTGGCGAGCATCGTCACAACCCGCACCAAACTTTCGCATCTGCGCTATTCGGGGAATGCTGATTGCCGTCTGCCTAATGCCCTTACCTGTTGTGCAGAAACAAAAAAGCCCCGGCGATTAACCGAGGCTTTATTTGGTCATTGGTGGCATTTAAGCGCATGCCCGACATATATCCACCCAGTGGCTTGCTGCATCACCGCGCTCAGTTCGCTTTGCTTCCCGAGCATAGCTGCAATGTGCCAGGTTTATTGCCCTTTGTCTTTAGCAATTCGTGCTATTAAGCAGCTAATGCAGTAATTTCTTTCTCCTGCTCGCGCTTAACGGCATAAAACAATTCTCCTTCAAGGATATCCTGCGCCCATTCAATTCTGTTTCTTGCCTCCTTCGGTGTAATCCCGGTGAAGTAAATCAGGCTCTGAGCAATGTTTTGCGCGCTCTTGCACTTGCAGTATCGTAATCTGGCTACAGAGCGGATGGGGTTGTCTCTGCCAAACGTCTTTACGATTACTGATTCCATGAAAGCAGCATCATCTGATTCTTTGGCGAGAGCGATGATGTTGCTTGCGGATGATTGCGGAACCAGAATATCGCGAGCTTTTCGCATCAATTCCTCCCCTCTGTAGCCCTCACAGTGAAGCTCTGTTACCACCCTCTCTATCTGTTTGGCTTTCTGCTCGCTCCACTCGCAACGCATCATGAGACGCCCTATCACGTTAACTTGCCCGCGCTCGTACTCACCTCCGGATAGGTGGTCGCCCCATACGGTTAGCAGGTGGCGAATCCATGCCTGTTGCGATCGGTTTATCGTCTTCCATCCAGTACCGAAGAGACGGCGCATGTCTGCAGCGGTGCGGACATCGGCCAGGCGTACTACCAACTGATAGTCACGTTCGATTCTCATCGCTTCTTCCCCTTTGGAGTAACTTCCCATGACTGAACATTTGTAGGCTGGATGGTTGGAGTTACTGGCTTGAAGTGGCTGAGTAATTTGGTTAACCAGGTCATGTGGCCTTCCTCATGATGTGGCTGAAGTTTTGCAAAATCCGATAGTCGAACTGGAAGGATGATTTGGTGCGGTACATTCTTAGAAGGAGCCATTTTTGCCTTAGATATTCGCTCATGCTGCACACTCCATTTGCCGCTTACGCAGCTTTTCGTAATGACGGGCCCGCCGCGTGAATATTGCTTTCACACGCTTCAGGTAATCGATGGTGAATTTTCGCGGTGTGTTGTCGGACTCAATGCGCTCTACCAGAGTGATGCCGATTCGTTCTATGAGCCGGGTCCGATATTCCACGACATTGCCGCTTAATTGCCTGTTGCACCGGGTACATGCTGAGTGGACGTTGAACACGTTGAATTTGAGATGTGATGCAGCGCCGCGTGACCTGTAGTGACTGGCATCGACTGCACTGCCGGTTGTGTAACTCCCCCGGTGCTGAAGTGTCCCGCCGCAACTCACGCAGGGCTTGTAATAATCACGCCATCGGATGTAGCGATTAAACGCCGCCTGCGCCTCCTTCTGCCATTCTGCAGCTCCCTTTAATCTTTCCCTTCGCTCACGCAAATCATCACGCTGTAGCTTTTCCTGCTTGCGAATTTCACGCTCTGATTTAATGGCTTCCTGCTGGCGTGAAAATGCCAGGCCGCATTGCCAGTCAAGGCAGGTTTTTTGAGTGGATGACCAGGGGAGATATTCATTGGAGCAGATGGGGCATTTTTTCGGCTTACGGGATTTCGGTTTCTTGATGACTGTCGCCATCCTCCCTCCTGACATTTTCAATAACTTCATAGCCAATCATCATGTAGAGCGAGTCACATTCTTCGCACACCCAGGTTTCATCGGGTGACAGTGAAAGGCCGCAATCAGCACAGGCCCGGTCAGCTGGCTGGTTCATCGCGTCCTCCTCATTCGATCGAACTTCGCCCGGAGCAGCGTGTACACATAGTCGTAGGTGGTTACCTGGCTCGCTGGCGGTACCAACTTTCGCTTGCTGCGGCTTCTGGCTGTAGGGGTGAATATCAGTGAGTCGATTGCTCGCTGTGTTGCGGAAACTCTCTGCCGGCTCATTGGCGCACCTCGCGCAGCCGCTGGTCTAACTGATAAATCGCGCTGTTCTTCCTACACTGCTCAAAAATGAGGTTTACTCCTGATGGCTTTATGTAGCGGGCCAGTCTGTAAAATCCCTCGCACCGTAACACTTCGCCCGATTCAACCATTTTCGATAGTCGCGCGCGGCTGTCTTTTCTGGAGTAGCCCGCTGACTGCATGTGGTCATGTACTGCTGAAGCACTCATTGGCTTGGGTGAGCTGCTGAGTATGTCGATAATGCTTTGCCGAACGGTCATTTATGCCTCCTTCTTTTGCTTGTTAGTTTCGCCCCACCGCTGTGCCCATTCGATGTGCTGGCGGGAGTCTTCGCTGAACCTGACTCCGTGTTCGGTTCCGAACCAGTAAATGGCCTCAATCACTTCAACCATCTGCTGTACGCGCATCTTGCTGGTACGCTGACCAAACATGACCACGCCACCGCCGATGCCGGGTGCCGTGCGCTGCTCCTGTTTGTGCATCTTCGCAACCAGTGCGGTGATTAAATCCTTCCAGTCGTCCTCGTCGTATTTCTCACCGAACCACGTCACCTGCACAGCCAGGTCATGCAGCAGCGGCCACATTTTCCTGTTCTGTGAGAGGGTTCTTTTCGGTGGGGATACTTCGATTTCGATTGGTCTGGCGGGGTCGGTCGGTAGTCTGTTGATGTGGTCTATCAGGTTTCGTCGCACTTGCTCACTTCGCAGGAAGAACGTCTGTTTCTCCACGCTCACCTCCGGTTCAGTTGTGCTCGCAATTTCTCTGCGTGAATCTGGCCTTTAGTAATCACTTCATCGATTACCTGCGGGCTGTGGCCGCCCTCCATGTTGAAAAGCTTCAGAAGCAGTAAGGCGTTTTGAATCTCTTTCAGATGGTCGGGCTGTTTAATTGGGATAATTTCTGCTGTCATGATTTGGTCTCCGCTCGATACATAACCAGCACCAGGCTGCCTCTGGTTGTAATGCGCATTGTGCTGCCTGACTCCAGCGTGTCGAGGTTGAAAGAGTCATAAAGCTCATTGACAGCTCGCTGCCTGCGGTCCTTCTCTCGCCGATTCGACCACTCCCTTGCAGCCACCTTCAGAATCCATGTGCAGGAGTTTCTGATTATCCAGAGATAAGCGATGACAGTAAGTGTAAGTGTCATCCAGTCTGCGTAATTAATCTTATCCATCACCCATCCCTCCCCGCCCAGCGCCAAACTAAAAGGCCTACTAAAATTAGTAGGCCCGATACGATAAGTTCTGTTGTGTATGTCTGGTGCATTATTCCTCACCCCACCTCATGACCAGGCGCGAAACACTTGGTCCGGTTGCTGTAAAATTTCCACCCACTTTGCTTCGCAGTTCGAATGCATTCTCCGTTTGTCTGCCCGGAGAATTGTCGGAATCCTGTTTCCTCGCTCCTGTACTCTGTAAGGAGAGTGATGGCTGCGCAGGCCTTACAGTCGCAGTAAAGATCGAGTGTGTATCCTCCGATTACCATCACTCACTCTCCTGCATCATCAACCACAAAATTAAAGCCGCTCTGAAAGGCTTGTTGGGGTGCTTCCTGTGGTCGCTGGGGTAGGTTAGTGATGGTCGACTAAAGTGGAGAGCCAGCCAGTCATCGCCATCGTAAACAAGACTTATTCCAGACTTTTGGATAATCGGCCAGGCGTCTGCGGGGTTGTTGCAGGGGTTGAAACTTCCACCGAATGTTTCCACAGCGCCATTCATTAATCCGAAGTTACCTTTCCCCAGCCAGTGAAGCGCCACTTCTGCATTTATTTTGTTGTCACTCAGTTTGCTGTAGTCCATCAGTATGCCTCCTCATCGAGTTTCGAGAACCAATGACCCACTGCGCGCTCGAGGGTTTTCTTTGCTTCTTCAATTGAATCATTGCCCGGAAGATGCGTTTTTATCCCTGGTAGTAAGCAGGTTACATCGTAGTTAGGCATCGAACGGCTCAGAGAGCTCCAGTTAACTGAGCCGACAACCCACCTCCCTACATAAAGGTCCTCGCCATTAGAATGTCTCGCTGTCTTACGCTTCCATGTTAATTTCATTTTTCTTCCCCTCTGGCTGGCTGCCCGGCCCCGATAATGCGGAGCACCCTTTCCATCTCACGATTCATGATTGCGTGCAGCACGCGGTCACGGCGGTATTTGCATGCCTCAGGCTTGTGCTTGCGCTTCTCGATAAATGGAAGTGATGATGACTTGTAATAGCGCTGCATGATGCGGTTGCTTTGCGCTATGTCGTGGTGGATTAACTGCTGTGCTGTTGTCATGATTTCACCTGCTCTGCTACAACTGATTGCTGAAGAAAATCTGCCAAATCCATACCAAGCCATTCACATGCCCGATGCATATCTTCAGCAGGAATAATCCGGCGCCCGTTATCCAGCACCATCACAGTGATGGTTAAACCTGGAACTATCTGCATCTCGCTCTGCGAGATAACTTTTGGCAATTGGCCTGTCATGATTTCACCCCGTAATGCTGAATAGCTGTGATAATCAAACCAGTGCAGATGTATATCGTCCCGCATATAACTCCAGTGTCAGAATTAGCGGCATATGAGGATCCAGTTAATCCACCACCAATGGCGCATATGAACATTGGGATTGTCATGGTTTCACCTGCTTGCTTTTTTCCTGGATTAACTTCAGGCTCATGTTTAAAGTCCACTCGTTTAGCTTCTGAGTCAGAACCATCATTTTAATGATGTGCTCTTCACGCTCTTTCTTGTTCATGGTTTCACCCTCTCCAGTCGTTTTGGCTGGCAGATTCTTTCTGGTTTTCTGCATATCTCCGCGCCGCATCTTCCTGCTCGATGTTGACGAAGTGTCCATTCTTCCAACCCATATAAAACGTCTTTGGCTGGCCGGAGCGGTACTTGCCAATGATAATTTCCGCAATGCCTTTGAGGTCGCTGTTCTCGTTATAAACCTCGTCCCGGTAGGGGAAGATAATCACATCGGCATCCTGCTCAATTGCTCCAGACTCGCGCAGGTCACCCAAAGTCGGTCGCTTCTCTGAACGGGATTCGACGCCTCGGTTGAGCTGGGATAGTAGGATGACGGGCACTTTGTTGCGAAGGCAGAACTGTTTTAGCTTTCGCGTAATCTCTGCGATTGCCAGGTCAGGCCGCTCAGCTTTAGGTTTTGGTATCAGTTGCAGGTAGTCTATTGCCAGAAAGCTAAGCCCTTCATCGCCCATGTTCATTCGCTCAGCTTGAGCGATGATTTCGTCCACTGTGAATGATCCGTCGAGAACATAGTTTTTCTCATCCATCAGCGTGCCAGTGGCTGCTGTGAGCTTCGTGTAGTGTTCCTGCTGCATGTCCAGAGGGTTTCTCAGCACGCCTATTGAAAGACCGGACCTGTCAGCCACATGACGCTCAACCACCTGCATATCAGACATCTCCATGGAGATGAAAAGCCCTTTGCCTTTCTGACGGCCGATTGAGTTAGCGATATTAATCGTCAGCTCCGTCTTGCCCATGCCGGGCCTTCCGGCAACGATAATCAGGTCAGTGCGATCGAAGCCGCCATACTCATCATCCACCGGCTCAATACCGGTTCGCAGATAAAGCCCTGACTCTGACCCTTTCATGCGCTTTTCCAGAACGTCCATGTAATCGTCCATCAGGTCACCTATCCGGCGAGGCAGTCGGTCGTTGGTTTCGAACTGTAAGCGCGACAGGATCCCCGTCACATCTGATATCCGGTCATTGATATCGTGAACGCCTGCACTGCGCAGCGTATCAACTGCCTGCATCAGGTCAGAGACGCCCTTTCGAATCATCCAGCACTGACGTACGCGCTTTGCCCACGCTTTGATGTTTGCTCCAGACTTGCACCGCATCGAGAGAGCAAGAACCATGTTACGAGTCTCTTCGCCAACGCCAGACTGAATACTGAAGGGGTCAACAGGCTCGGCTTTGTTAATCAAAGCGCCGATGACTTCGTACATGCTTCGCAGGTGATGGTTCTCAAAGGCTTCAGCGGGGAGCTTTCCAATGATATCCCGGCAGTCAATGTGATCGCCCTTAAACATCATCGCCCCGACCAGCTGCTCCTCAAATTCGTATGACTCCATGGTCAGTCTCCGCTGTAAAATATTTTCTCAAACGTTGATTTACGAACGGCGAACTCAATATCTGCCCGCCATTTCCTGTCGTTCTCGCCAGAGTGATGCCCGGTTGCCCACCCAGCGAATCCGCGGGACAGGTATGTGCAGCTGAACTCGGTAATCGACTTGGGATGTTCTTTTTTGATTTTCTTGCAGTGCCGAAGGTATGCGGTGAAGTTTCTGCGCAGGTGCCGTTTGATTGAGTCAGCCAGTCCCAGCGATTTGACGTAGTTTTTCTTGATGGCGATTTCATTCCAGCATTCCTGGATTTTGATTTCGTCCATTTCCTCCCCCTGGGGGGTAAGGGGGGTGTTGTCTTTTGTCTTTTGTATATTGTCTTTTGTGGTTAGCAACTTCTGCGAAGGTCTGTTAGCTACTTCTGCTAATGTTTTCTTAGCAGGTTTAGCTAATGTTTTGCAGAATCCGTTATTCTTGGTTTCCCACTCAGCAATATTGGTATTCACGCCAACTTTCCGGCCTTCCTGAATCAGGACTTTCTTCCTGACGAGACTGGTTTTTGCAGTTGAGCAATGAGTAAGATGCTTTCCGATCATCCCCTCAAGCTGCTCGTTGCTAATCCAGTCCATTTTCTTACTGAATCCGTACGTTTTGCGCCAGACGGCCATGACGACACAGAGTTCAGTCTCTGGCAAACCAGAGCACATCGTCGCATCGAGTAGCTCGTTCGCAAGGCGCAAGAAACCATCTTCAAGCTGCGCCACTTTACGCTCCACGACCTCCAATGGAGGCCTATAATCGGATAGTTTTCTGACGTTACTCATGACCATTCTCCTTTGCCTGTTTCTTTACGCGATCCCACTCAAGTCGAAGCCTGGTAGGCTGTGCGAAATCACAAAGGTAGCGGTCACGAAGTATGTTTTTATGCGGTTTGTCCTGGTAAGAACGGCGCTTTTTTGTCATAATTACTCCTGTTGTTTGTGCTTAAAACGACATCGTGATTTGTGAATCAGCCTCTGTTCGCGCAGGGGCTTTTTTATTGCCTATCGCCTGATAAGCGCCTTGAATCGCCCTTCCTATCGGGCTTACCTCTACTGCCATCCTGGCAATGCAGAAAATCGTTGCGATATCCCGCCAGTTCATTCTGCTGACCTTTGTCTCATGCCATCCCGCCAGTTCAGCGAATTGACGCCCGGTAATCTGGGAGAGCGTAATCAGTAAGTCAGTCTCTGCACGGTCAATCTCGCGCTGAGTCGGTTTGCTGTAGTTTGCGTGGTCCATTGCGTATTATTTCCATGTTGAATTAGTTACGTGCGATCACCCTGCGGTGTCGCATTGGTTGCTCTACAAGCGGCAGAGCGGTTCAGAGTTTTAAAGAGCGGTGTTGCTTATGCTGCTGTAGGTGGGAACAGGTCATCGATTCCTACAGCGGCACCATGTTTGTTAAATACCGTAACTAGCATCCGACACTGGGCTACATTCAGGCTTCGGCGGCCGTTCTCGTAGTGACCAATAGCACCCTTGGTTAATCCAAGTTCGCTTGCGATCTCTCCCTGTGTCAGTCCCAGTCGCTTACGGATATTTCGCAAGTTGTTCATATGGGCCTCCTTTAAAATCGTAGTATACATTTCGTATCTTGATGCAGCAAGTAAATATACAAAATGTGTCTCGATTAAATGAATACAGATTGTATGATTCAGGAATGAACATGAAATGGTATGAACTCGCTAAGTTCCGCATGAAGGAACAGGAAATCGGGCAGGAGAAACTGGCCGAGCACCTTGGTATCACTAAAGGTGCTGTGAGCCATTGGCTGAACGCCAGGCGTGAGCCAAGCCTTGAAGATATTGCAAAGATAATGCGCTACTTGGGGCTTAAGGAGTTTTTGGTAAACCACGATGGCACCATTTCCCCTGCAGGAGCCATGGCGAATGTCGATGGGTTTAAACCGTACACTCCCGGGGTGAAATATCCGGTGATTAGCAAGGTGCAGGCTGGTGCATGGGCTGAAGCTTGCGAAGCTTACACCGTTAAGGATATTGATCTATGGCTTGAGTCTGATGCGCACATACAGGGTGATGCGTTCTGGCTTGAGGTTGAGGGTGACTCGATGACGGCGCCAGCTGGTCCAAGCATCCCGGAAGGAACGTTTGTGCTTTTCGATACCGGCAGAGATGCGATCAACAACAGCCTGGTGATAGCGAAGCTTTCGGACTCAAACGAGGCCACCTTTAAGCGCCTGATTATCGACGGCGGACAGAAGTACCTCAAGGGGCTTAACCCGCAATGGCCTATGGTTCCGATTAACGGCAACTGCAAGATTATCGGTGTGGCTGTGGAAACTAAGATGCGACTGGTTTAGCCCAGTGGCCGGAGAGGCGTTCGGGTGAGGGAGTTGTACCATAGCTTGGCAAGCAAAAAGGATACGCAATTACAGCATGCAAAATGACATCCTACATGTAGTTGAAATCATTCGCCGCATACCCGACTGTGCGACTGAGCCATTTCTTTGCCGGTGTGATAATGGCGAGCTTTATGTTGTTAAAGGGATGCCATGCGTTCCAAAAAAACAGCTCATAGCCGAGTGGATTTCTGCATTTTTAGCCAAAGAAATGAATCTATCAATTCCTGAGTATAGAATCGTCTATGTTGACCAGTCCTTGACTGAGTTCAAACCAGAGTGGCGCAACGCGCTACAGGAAGGCTATGCTTTCGCAACAAGATACGTGACAGGCGCGGCACCAATAACATTTACACAAGCACATTCAAACGTTGAGATTCAGGATCAAAAGAAGGTTTATCTACTTGATAAGTGGATAAATAATTCAGACAGATCACTGTCACCTCTTGGCGGGAACGTTAACATTATTTTTGATTACCAAAACAATAGATACTATCTAATTGACCATAACCTTGCCTTCGATCATGATGAACTAGATGGTGAGTTTGATTACCACGTTTACGGCAATAGACATCGATCTTGGAAGTTCGACTTGGTGGATCGTCAGCTTTGCGAGGATGAAATTAAGAGGGTTACAACTCTACTTCCAGCCGTAGCTAGCGGCATTCCGCAAGGATGGGAACTGGAAGAGAGCGAGCAGCATAGGGAATTTTTGGGATTTATTGAAAAAACACTCAACCGAGCAGAACACGAAAGATTTTGGAGCAATATCACATGACTACGCCATGTCTATACAGCATCGTAAGATATGCGCCCTATGCAGAAACTGAAGAATTCGCAAACATAGGGGTAGTTCTGTGCGCGCCAAAAAAACACGCATTCCACTTTAAACTGACGCAAGGTAATGACGCCAGAGTAAGTGCATTTTTCCGTGACGATACAATATTTCCCTATGCAAAAGATGCCGTAGCAAGAGAACTTAAACTTGCTAAGGAGCAAGTCAGAAATATAGATACCGCAGAGGGATTAGCTCAATTTTTCAACTACCTAACAGCCAAAAGAGAATCTATTTTTCATTTTAGCTCTACCCGGGTAGTCTTGGCCTCTGATCCTGAGCATGAGCTAGCCTTAATCTATGATAAGTTCATCAACCATGCCGAGTACAGCAAGGAAAGAAGAGAGGACATTTTAGCCAAGGAACTGAAATCTAGATTAAACTCATACTCTGAGCTAAAAAATGCTTTCAAGAAAGAAACCCTTGGTGGTGATTTAACTAGATTTTCTATGCCTTTTGTTGCCAAAAATGATGATGAAATACTCTGTGCCATAAAGCCGTTATCTTTTGGACAGAAAGAACCTGGGAAGATGATGGAGCATTGCGATTCTTGGGTGGCTCGTGTTACGAGGGCAGCAAATGAGAACTTACTAAACCTTGCCAACGTACTATTCACCATCGATGGACACAAGAAATCATTGTCTGCAGAAGCAAAAGCCATGGACGAGATTCGAAGAACGTTCGATAGGCACAATATATCTCACTTCAAACATGATGATGAACTATCAATAATTTCTTTCGCAAAACAATCGCTATGAACCCAACCCGGCCACCGCGCCGGGTTTTTTTCGCCTGTCGATCAGCCCCCTCCCTCTTCAGCATCCATCCACACTGATTTATCACCGATAGAAAAATAAATTACCTTAATTTTCAATCCATAACGTATATCTCGTCATTTGTGTATACAAAACGTATTGCATGCATCGAATACATTTTGTATATTTACCCCATCAGCAGGACGCACCGCACCACCGACACGATGTCGCGCTCTTTAATAATCAGGATTTCTACCGCCGCTTGCGGTAGACCAAAGTGCAGTTGGCTTTGGGCAAGAGAGAGGTGGAGCTTACGGCGCGAGTTTACCGTCGGACCTGAGAAGCCTCTTAAATTCGGAAACGTCACGGGTTCCGGCTCTTGCACCTAAGCCAATTACCGGAGGCAGATATGGTTGATATCGTCTTTAAACGCAAAAAAGAAAACAGCAAGTCACGCCGGATGCGTGAACGTGGTGAGCATTACGCAGCGTACAAAGCTCTGTGTGACGCTGACCGGGCAATGGCAAGGAAGCTTGAGGCAGCATTCACGAAGCTGTCAGAGGGCTGCACAGCTAAAGTGGCGCGCGCCGTGAATGGTGAGGATTACGGCATGCAGATTAAGCGGGCCACAAAGCGCTTAGAAAAGCAGTTCAAGCGTAGCCCAGCAATCGATGGGCCTATTTGCATACCGGATGTTGCGCACTATGCAGCCGGATATCGCAAGCCAACAGAATCAGTGACGGCGAGGTGAGTATGAAATTACGCAAAGACGACCTTGAGCGTCGCAACAAGGTGTTCGCCCTCTATTTCAAGGCATGCGAACGCTCAGAACTCTACAAGCGCTGGAGATTTCCTTTATCTGGTTCAATCGCGGTGAGTGGTGACCCATACGCCATTAAGTGGCAACAGATTCAGATGCGTATTGCGATTATGGAAACGTACCTTCGCGGTGAGATTGCACCTAATTGGCACAACGCTCACTGGCTGAGCCGTGACGAAGCTAGCAGGCGAAATGAGAGTTACTGGTAGCCGCTTAGTCGGCCTTTAACAGCGGCGCTGCCGCAGGAGTGGGGGATGGAAGACTACTGGCTTGGCGTATGCGTGGGTTGGTTGCTGGGACTTGGAACCGCGTGGTGGGCGTATCGTGACCAAGTAAAGCATCTCAAAAATCAAGTAAACGCACTTGAAGACTACATGCGGAAACTTACTTAACAGCCTCGCAATCGCGGGGCTTTTTATTGCCCGGAGCACGCAATGATAGTCAATCGCAAAGATGGTAAGTGGCGCGTCACAGTGCAGGCCTGCGGCGAATCATGGCGTGCTTAGAAGTTAAAAGAAAATGGCGAGAGAGCTGATAACAAGCTGGCTGTAACGCTCAATAAAGAGCAATGGGAAAGGTGGAGGGTTGGATGAAAGAGTTTAAAGGCGTGCCGTTCTATGCAATAGCCGAAGATGTTTTCACGGTAAACAGTGAGGCTATAACTTCGGTTTATGCTGATTACACGACTCAAGAGCAAGATGAAGAGCTGGCAACGCTGTTCGCCGCCGCTCCTGAGCTTCTCTCTGCTCTGCAAGGTGTTATTCGAGTGGCTGACCGTGACACCGATGAATTTATTGCTGCGCGCGCTGCGGTAGCCAAAGCACTGGGAGAATCACAATGAGCAAAGAGACAGGCGGGCCAGCGTTTCCAACTCCAGCAACTGAGTGGCATGGCCACGATGAGGGAATGACACTGCGTGATTATTTTGCAGGAAAGGCACTGCAGGGGATCCTTTCAGCTGGTATCGGGTTGAATGTTGGCCCGTCTCACGCTGAAGAGATGGAAGGTGCAGCGAAGACAATTTATCTGATGGCCGATGCCATGATTGCTGCACGCGGCGAGTAACTGAGGAGAAGAGGATGGATGCAGCATATGAACTAAGCATTGACCTCCAAGAGTGCGGGGGCGGTATAGAGCAGCACGAGCGGGTGATCAGGGGGTGGTTGGTTCGGGCGGGAAGCCCGCTTACCGACGATGAGAAGTCTTACGCCATGCAGGATGCATTTGGCATGTCATTTGAAGCTGACGAGGCGCTGAATAAAGTCCATTTGAAAATGTTTGGAAAGATCATCCACGAGTGATATCGCAAGCCGTATTCCGAGAGTGCGGCTGACGATGACACCCAGTCATCAGTAAAGCGCTTTAGTCGTCAAGGCTACAGCAGTTGCGATTGTTTGGCCTGAGCTAACCCTCGGGCCTTTTTTATACCCAAAATTCAGGAGTGAACATGAGCGATACAACGGATTTGGTTGTCATTGAGAAGGCCAACGCCCTCACAGTTTTTAAGTCCAGTGACCAGATTGAAGAAATCCTGGCAAAGGTAGAGCGTGAAGTTATGTCCTTTGTGCCGGATGTCTCCACGGCAAAGGGCAGAAAGGAGATCGCTTCCCTCGCCTACCGCGTAGCACAGACAAAGACTTATCTCGACAGCCTGGGTAAAGACCTGGTTGCTGAGTTGAAGGAAATCCCAAAGCTGATTGATGGTAATCGCAAGACGGTACGTGATCGCCTGGACGCGCTTAAAGAGAAGGCGCGGCAGCCGCTCAGTGATTACGAAGCGGAGCAGCAGCGAATCAAAGAGGCAGAGGAAGCGCGCATTGCACCTGAGAAACTGGCTGCTGAAGTCGAAACAGCACATGAGATGGCTCTACTCATGAATAAGGAATTCGACCTGGAGCGTGCAGAAGTTGCTGCTGAAGCAGAGCGCCAGCGCATTGCTCATGAAGAAGAAATTAAGCAACGTGCCATTGAACAGGCCCGACAAGAAGCGGAAGCACAGGCGCAGCGTGACCGAGAGGCGGCCGCACAGCGTGAAGCTCAGTTAATCGCTCAGGCAGAAAAGGAGAGGGCCGACCGCATCGCAGCACAGGAACGTGCTGAGCGCGAAGCTAAAGAGGCGCAGGAGCGCACGGAGCGGCTGGCTAAAGAAGCGCGCGAACAGGCTGAGCGTGAGAAGCAGCATGCAGTTGAAGATGCGCAACGTAAAGCTGCGGAGGCTGAAGCGGCCCGCCTAGCAGAGGAGAAACGCATTGCTGATGAGGCGGCAGACAGAGCGGCCAATGAAGCCCATCGTAAGGCAGTCGGCACCGATGTTGTGAAAGGCCTGGTAGAACACGCTGGTTTAACGCGTGAACAGGCTATCGCAACACTGAAGGCTCTTATGAGCAACTCAATCCCGCATACCAGCATCACCTACTAATTCAACCGGAGTCCACGATGAATCTTGCAATCGCGGGCGGGTCTGTCGTGGACGCCGCCCAGCTAAATGAGTCACTTCTCGACGTTATCACCCGCCGCCTCCGCACTGGCTGGCGCTCATTAATCGACACGCTTAACCAGCCGGGTAAACCATGAAATCTCGCTACTTCAGCAAAGCACAGGAGCTATCCCGTGAAGCTGTCATGTACAGCAATGCGGATAAGTGGTTGGCAGCAATGAAACTCCTACGGAGGGCAGCAGAATGAATATCAAATTCACATGCGATTACTTCACTACCGGCAGCGGAGTGCGGCCAGGTGAATTACAGGTCACAGCTGAGGGGGTGGTGATTAAGGATGTGATCGCCAAAGAGGTTCTGATGGATATGGATATCCGCGACATCTTCGATTTTCTGGCCTCTCAAGGCTACACAGTGCAGGAGCAACATCATGCAGCATGAAGCAGCAGACGAACTCTTTATCGCAATGATGGCTCCGATCGTCGAGCCATTCATGACCGACTTGCTGGCACAGCAGGAAGCTATCACCGACTACCGCACGGAGCAGCAGGAAATCACCTGGAATGAATTTGCAGGCAACTTCAACTAAGAGGCAACCATGAAATTTGAAAAAGCCATGAGAAAGAAAGCCAAGCTACGGCTGGCTCTTACCGGGCCGAGCGGGTCAGGCAAAACATACAGTGCCCTACTCATTGCCAAGGGAATTGGCGGAAAGATTGCAGTAGTTGATACAGAGAAAGGAAGCGCATCACTTTACTCTGATATTGCTGATTTCGACGTGCTGGAGCTGGAACCACCCTTTAGCCCCGAGCGTTTTATTGAAGCCATTAATGCAGCTGAACAGGCCGGGTATGACAGCATCGTCATCGACAGCATCACTCATGAGTGGGGAGGCGTTGGTGGGTGCCTGGAGCTTGTCGACACGATTGCTAAAACCAAGTTTCGCGGCAATTCGTGGTCAGCGTGGAGTGAGATTAACCCACGGCACCGCCTGTTCCTTGATGCCATTCTGCGCACAAACATGCATGTGATCGCCACCATGCGAAGCAAGACGGAAACAGCGCAGGTGGAGGAAAATGGACGCAAGAAGGTAGCGAAACTCGGCATGAAGTCAGAGCAACGCGATGGAGTGGAATATGAATTCACTACCGTTCTCGACCTGGTGCATGAATCCCATCACGCAAACGCCACGAAAGACCGTACAAAGTTATTCTCCAATTCGGACCCGGTAGTCCTGTCGGAAGATACTGGCAAAAAGCTACTCGAATGGCTTGAGTCAGGCGTGAACCCACATGAAGAAGCGCTGAAGCATTTCACAGCCCTTGCATCAACCGCTCATTCAGTTGACGAGCTAAAGCCTGCATTTGAAGAGGCGTGGCGAACACTGCGCGGTACTGAACAGCAGGCGCAGGCCAAAGATGTTTACGACATCCGCAAGGCTGAATTAGAGCAAGCCGCTTAACCCACACTTGTAAGGGATTAATATGAATCACCTAATGATTGACCTTGAGACAATGGGTAATGGCCCCTACTCGCCGATCGTCTCTATTGGCGCAGTGTTTTTTGATCCGAGCAATGGAAATACTGGCAGTAGTTTCTGCTCAAATATTTCTCTCGAATCCTCAATGCGATATCGAGCTAAGCCTGATGCATCGACGATAATTTGGTGGATGGGACAAAGCCAAGAGGCTAGGCAGTCATTAATAAATGACACTGTAGATTTGCCAGTTGCGTTACTCGCGTTCTCTGAGTTCGTCAGCGAAAACACCAACCAAAAATTCGTTCAAGTTTGGGGCAATGGATCATCTTTCGACTGTGTAATCCTTAGGTCTGGCTACGCCATGGCGGGAATTTCACCTCCATGGCAATGGTGGAACGACCGAGACGTCAGAACCGTTGTAGAAATGGGAAAAATTGCCGGGATAGACCCAAAGAAAGACACCCCATTCGATGGTGTTAGGCATAACTCATTATCCGATGCAATCCACCAAGCAAAATATGTATCTGCAATATGGCAGAGATTATTAGCCTAACCCCTACCCCGGCAGGAATCCCAATGAGAGAACTTACACCTGAACAACAGGAGCATTGCGCACGCCTGCCGGAATACCGCCGGGCATCGTACCGCTACAAAGCATCACGGATGACTGACATGGAACGTCAGATGGAGAGCATTGCGTGGGACGCAGGGAGAGCGTGGCTGGCACTGAAAGCCGGAGCGGAGCATGCGCGCATCAATACCCAATCGGTCCCTGAGCGCATGTCTGAATTACGCACGCGCAGGTATGCAGAGGCGACCTCATTCTACCCACAGCGCCCGGAAATTATCGTCACTGAAATGGATGAGCTGTTCCTTGACTATCGAGCACCGAGACTGGGTGCAGGCGGCGCAATCAGGCAGGAGTAATCATGAAGAAAGTCGCAATGTACCGCCGGGGTCGTGGCGGCCCCAATGATGGCCTGAAAGAGAAAATCGTATGGCTGCTCAGCACAGGGTCAATGACAGGGCGCCAACTCCACGTAGCAACGAAACTACCCCTCCGCAGCATCCACGTCCAGCTCAGGGATGAGCGCCATCTTATCAGCGCCACAGCAGAGATATCAGCGAGCGACTGGTATATCGACGAAGAAACCGGACAGCGCGACAGGCTGTACACGCTGGTCCGCACACCGCGCCGGGTAATCACGAAAGCGAAGGCGAATAAGACCATCGTCGTGAGCGTGAAGTCGCTTGCTGAGCGCGGTGAAGATAAGCGGCAGTAGTGCATTGAGGCAGCTGCACGCAGGGCCCGGCTGATTAAAGCGGGCCTGTGGGTTACATCATCTGATTTAACTGGCTGACTGCGGTCGGCGGGAGATAGGCAGTGAAAACAATAAACTTAAAAGAGCTGCGCAATGCTCTTTCATGCTGGCAGGACGATTACGACTGTGACGATGATAAAGAGCAGTACGACATGTTCGGCGCAGCGATTGATGCCGTTTCACGCTTGGAAGCGGCAGAGCTGGAGATCGAAGGGCTGAAGCGCTTTCAAGAGCTGAACCTGAAGATAAAGCAGGCGATGCATGAGCGCTTTACCAGAGCAGAGCGTGAGCGCGACGAGCTGCGTGCAGAACAGGCTGAGCATGATGAGCAGATAGCGAGAATGGAAAGTAAGTTCAGTCTGGCAAAGCGTGCTCTTGATTCTAAAACTGCGCGCTGCGAAAAGGCAGAGGCTGAGCTAAGGCGGCGCGATCCGGCGGCGGGTGGGGTTTCCTGCCAGCACAAATGGATGAACAGTCAAGGCAGGACTGCGTCTGGATGGCTATGTGAAAAGTGTGGAGACTACGAAAGGCCGATAGACGCACAGCCTGCCGTGTTGCCACATGAAGGTGTTTCAAAGGCGCTACGTGACTGTGATTGGTCCGGGGTCAGCATAGGTAAAAAGGCGGTAATTTGCGCAGCTATCGATGCCCTCGGCGCGCGGCCTGCCGTGTTGCCGCCCGCTATGACATATGCAGAGGCATTGAAAGTATGCGACTGGAAAAACGACCAGGCATCAATCTGGGTTGAGGGTGCTAACTGGATGCGCCAGCAGTGTTTAGAGCTGGGCGCACAGCAGCAGAAGGTTGTTGAGTTTCCCAAGCCTCACGCGCACTTAATTTGGATTCAGGCAGGAAGAGGGCCGGACGACTATTGGGATGATGTCGAGGTATCACGCTCCCCGCAAGACCGTTGCTGTGATGGGTCAGATCGTTATGCGGTCTACTCAGAATTTGAGGTGAAAGACATGCTCGACGCAGCTGGCGTTAAGTGGGAGGTGAAGACGTGACTTTACTCGAAGCAATCCAACAAAATCCAGCCCTGTCATTCTGCATTATCGGCGCGGTTGTCGTCTTACTAATCGGGACTATTTGGGGGCGCAACAATGATTAACAAACTTATCGAACAAATCGGCGGGCGGGAGCGGCTGGAATTCCTTTCAGAGTACCGCCCCAACGTTGTCAAAGGGCAGGTTACTTTTCGTGAGGTCAAACTGATGGCCCGCGCCCTGCTCGCGGTGCTGGATGCGCAGAATAAAACAGCTTTAGTGCTGCGACCTTTTGGGTATGACGGGGAAACCTTCAGGAAAAGTGACATTGATCACCATTCTGCCGTTGTTTATTACCCCGCCCCGCCAGCGGCCAGCGTGCATAACACAATGCAGCCACTTTATATCGCTGGTGATGGTCGCATCAGATTCAAAGAAAACGCAATCGTCAGGCATTTATTGACATCAGCAGGAAAGGTTGGCGTCGACCTGAACAGTATCGCAATGGATGATTTCAGCGATGATGACAGGATGCAGCTTGCTCAACTGATAGGTTACAGCTTGGGTGGATATGGTGAGCTTTCATACGTGTCTGATGAGTCATATAACGCAGCGGTTGCAGCAGCGCCAGCGCAGGGAGGTGATGGTGGGTTACATCCCCGCAATAATCCTCGGCCTCGGAATGCTGATAGGCACTGCCCTTTGCCTGGAAGAAATGTGAGCCACCCAAGAGGTGGTTTTTTTTACGCCTGAATAACGGAGAAATACCATGAAAATCACAATAGACGACCACTACATCATCGAAGGCGGCGCCCACGACTTCATCCTTTCTGAGCTGCGCACCGTAACGCGTGGTGATAATGCAGGCCAGCAGACAAAAGTTCGCCTTGGCTATTACGCGAAGCTTGAGCAGCTAATCCGGGCGCTTATCACGCATGACGTTAAACAGTCAGACGTACAGAGCATTCAGGCTATGCAGCAGCATATTGACCGCATCGCGCTTCAGTGTGAGAAAGCATTTAGTGAGGTAGCAGCATGAATTTTGCGGATCCAATTGACGAAGCAGCAGCACGCGAGCAGCAGCTGATTGAAGTGGCACTGGCTAATCGCAAAGCACCGGAGCCACCATCGCCAGTATGTCGGAATGCTGATTGCGGCGAGCCATCTCAGCCGGGTACGAGTTACTGCTGCCCGGAATGTCGCGAGGATGACGAGAAGTGGCAGCGCGCAATTCAGCAGCGCCGTGTAGCGTAAGGATGCGCCATGTCGCCAGCACAGGAAAATGCGCTGAGGTCTGTAGCGCGACGGTGCCGGACAGCGATTAAATCCGACACCGAAGGCAAAACATCAGCTGAGAAAGACCGCATCACAACCCTTCTGTTGGACCAATTCACTAAACAAATAACCGCCCTGCCGCCTGGTAAGTTCCGTCCAAGAGACTGGCTGGCTTACTACGTGCGCGTGGTGGATAAGGAGATAAAACAGTGAAATTAACATCGTTAAAGCCGGGGATGGTCGTTTACGACTTAAAGCGACGTCGTATGGGCAACACAAGTGTGGTTACCCACTGTGTGTATAAAGTGCGGGTTATCGAGGTTCACGACAACCATATTCTCGCTTCATGGAATGGAAACTCGCCAGTAAAGATTTTCGAATCAGGAGTGGCAAGGCTTAAGAAAAATGAACCAGTCATGATTCGTTCAACTATGGGCTATTCACGTCCGGCTACTCGCGCAGAAAAAGAAGCGCTCAAGTCTAAGTAACCCCTCCCCATCTATCTACTGAGGTAACCATGAATATTGCAGAAGTGAAAGTGTCACCGGTACTGGTAAACCGGGAAGCAGTGCAGGAGATGCTTGGTGGCATCTCACGCTCAACCTTTTACAACAAGCGGAAGGAGTGGAAGCAGAAAAACACGCCTTTCCCCGAAGAGGTACCCGGTATGCCGCCAGTTAAAGGCGGCTCTATCTATCGCTACGATGAGGTTATAAAATTCTGCCGTCAGATGGGCTTTATCGCCTCGGAGCAGCATTGAATTTTGCTGGCCCACATCTCGGCCGCTTCAATCTGCTCTTTGATGTAATCGTGTTGATCGTACACCGCCAGCATCCCGCTTAGCTTATGACCGAGTATCTTTTCGGACACATGAGGCATTACCCCCATCTCTGCCATTTTCGTTTTGCACGTTCTCCTGTGGTCATGCGTTGACCAATCACTAACTCCCATCACCTCGCCTATCTGAGCAGTCATCGAAACGAGACTGCTGGTAGCCATAGGCCGATCCTCTCTTATCGCCGCTGGCGGAAACACGATTTTAAAATCCGGGTACATATCGAATGCTTCCCGCAGCAGCGTTATGGACAACGCTGACAGTCCTCGCTTGAACGCGACGCGTGTTTTTGAGCTCTCCTCCCTGACCGACCACACCTTCCTCTCGAAATCGAAATCACTCTTTAGGGCAAGGCGCAGTTCTACCCCGCGGCACCCTGTTAACATGACCAGTTTCATGAAGATTTTATTCTGTCGCGCCATGTTGGTGTTGTCGACTGATTGCCAGTACAGGCCTATCTCGTGATCGTCGAAGTTTCTCTTGCGGGCTTTCGGCGCCTTTCCGACATCTGGAACCGAGAGCGTCATGAGTACATTCTTGGTTATGCGATTTCTGCGGAGCGCATAATTGAGAATCTGCTTCATCTTCACCAGTATTCCTCCCGCCATCACGGGAGCGTCATTATCACTTACTCGCTTAAAGACAGGGTCCCAGTGGGAGATTTTCATCTCATCAGCAATCATCTTCCCGACATATGTTGTTACATGTCTGTTCAGCGCACGGGCCCAATAATCATGATGGACCAACTTTATTGCTGCCGGACTATCCAGCCACTCCTGAATCAGGTCTGACACAGATGGCGATGAGCTGGCATCTTCGAGCTGCATTTTTTTATGTACAGCAGGGTCTTTCCCTTCAGCGATCAGCTTCCGATATTTCTCTGCCGCGTCTCTTGCATCCCTCAGCGTAATGGCACCGTAGCGCCCTATTTTCATCCGCTTCAGTTTCCCGGCTATACGGTAGCGAAGCTGGAAGGTAATCATCCCTTTGGGGCTTATGCGGGCGGAAAGGCCTTCACCGTCGGGCAGCTCAACAGGGCCGTCATATGGCTTGCCGTCTATCTTCCTGAGTTTAGTGTCGTTGAGTGGCATGATTTTCTGCATTTGGTACACGAGTTGGTACACAGATATTAATGCACGAACCTGTATATGTATACATGGGTTTAAACGGGTATTTTTTGGAAAAGCTGATTTATTGGGGGTTTCAGGCAGGCAGTTGGATGGGGCTGGATGAGTATGAATTGGGGTGGCGATTTACACGTAAGATTACATGCAAACATAGTTTGAGAGTTCCGGGCTGGCAGGCTATCTGACCCACATTGTCGGATTGCCGCCGCCCTTGATAGCTGCGCAATACACAGCAAGGCAAGCATAATAACATCTTTAGGATCAGAGAGAAACCGTGCAGGGAGAGGCTGACAGAATAAGGCAGGGATGACGGGCCGCCCGCAGGCAGCCCGGAAAGCAATTACATCGCGTAAGAGAGCGTGATGGTGGTTTTGGTATCGGTATGATCGGGCGCTGACTCCGGTGGATTCTGGTTCCAGGTCACGTTGTAAGCCATCTTCAGGGCGAAGTGTTCGTTGATCGCCACCTGCAGACCGGTTTCGGAGTTGACGGTAGTATCATCGCTACCCAGTACGGAAACACCCTGAACAAACTTGGTGGTGTCCGTCAGCTGCCACTGATAGCTCAGTGCGCCGTAGGCCAGAGCCTGAGTTTCATGACCACCTTCATGGTAGTCGTCGTAACGCACACCCGGACCGGCTTCCACACGCAGCGAGTGCACCGGACCGTTCAGCAGCTGGCGACCATAACCGGCAGCAAGAATAGAACGACCGTCGTAACCGTTGAAGCGGTCGCTTAACCAGCTCGCCTGGCCGAACAAGTAGTCAGCGCTGTTGATGTTATAACGCGTACGGCCACCGACCTGATAGGTCTCTGATGAACGCTCATCGTTAGAAGAGGTGTTGCTGGCGTTGCCCCACAGGCTGTAAGCAAAACTTGGGGTATACCACGTCATGTTGGTATTCGCCGTTGCGGAAGAGCTGGTGGTGTTACCGGACTGTGCCATGTAACCCGCAGCCGCGTTACCTTCAAAATCTTTCTTCGCTGTAGAAGGGTCATCCATAACCGTGAAGACGTTGTTATCCGCCAGGGCTTGTTGACACAGTGCTCCCCCGGAGAGCAGAAGAACTACAGACAGCTTGTTAAGCGCTTTCATTTAAATGTGACCCGTACGACAGTTTTAAAAAGAGGGAGTCTGAAGCGTTTTGAGGGACGATCAACGCAATTTACGGTAATAATCGTAAGAAATTGTTAATCCGCTCTTTTTCCAAAGCATCAGGCCCAAACTCCCCTTCGAATAGGAACATTCCCATTAACGGCGCGCATTATAATGGGTTAGTGATGAAAAAACACCTGGCTGTAAATAAGATTTATCTTTAGCCAGGCGTGATTTTATCGCCCTGCAGCCGGTATATGTAAGTAAATATTAATTCCAGTCTACGCCCTTCCGCTGCGCCGCCAGCGGCTTTACGTCTTCTTAACGCAAAACGCGCAGAAAAGAGATCCGCCCCCGGCTTTGCTACCGCCCGCGCATGAATTCAGCGCGCTGACAGCGGCAGTGAACTACGATTGAGGGGCCATTTATTACATTGAGGTAAACCATGAATAGCCAATCAGTTGAACAGTTTGTTGTCACCTTTCGCTACCAGGAAAAAGGGCTCTCTGACCTGCTGGAGTTGAACAGCGCCCTGCTCAGTGCCGGGTTCAGCACCACGCTCAACGACAGCCAGGGCCACCCACACGAGTTAGGCACCAATAGCTTCGGCATTACCAGCGCGATGGCGCCGGAGGAGATCGCGCAGCAGGCGCGTAGCGCGGGAGAACTGGTGCTCGGTGATACACCGGAGGTGGACGTTCAGCGCTGGGAGGAGTTTCAGCAGCAGCTTAAAAGCTAACTTTCTGTAAATATGATGCAATGCCGTGCGCCAATGGGTATTTTGGTTATTCTTTAAGCGTTATCATCGTCTAATCACAGCGAAAAAGAGGAGTGTCCTATGTGGTCAGCCATCGGTCGTCTGTTGAGTGAGCAACTGGGTCCGGCAGAAATTAACGGACGCAGTGAGTTGCCGGGCGGTGAGGTTCATTCAGCCTGGCTGCTGCAATACGGTGAGCACCAGGTGTTTGTCAAATGTAACCAGCGCGAGATGCTCGATCTCTTCAGCTGGGAAGCGGATCAGCTCCAGCTGCTGGCGCGTACCCACACGGTGCGCGTGCCGGAAGTGTACGGCGTTGGCAGCGACCGCGATACCAGCTTTCTGCTGCTGGAATACATCAAGCCAACGCCGCTAAATGCCGATTCTGCTTTCCAGCTTGGCGTACAGCTGGCCCATCTTCACCAGTGGAGTGAACAGCCGCAGTTTGGGCTGGACTTCGACAATAATATTACCACCTCTCCTCAGCCCAACAGCTGGCTGAAACGCTGGTCGGTGTTCTTTGCTGAACAGCGCATCGGCTGGCAGCTGCAGCTCGCCGCTGAAAAAGGTATTCAGTATGGGGATATCGAGCTGATTGTGCACTGCGCGCAGACGGCCCTCGACGCCCATCACCCGCAGCCGTCGCTACTGCACGGCGATCTGTGGCCGGCGAACTGCGCGGGGAGTGACAGTGGTCCCTGGCTATTTGATCCAGCCTGCTACTGGGGCGATCGTGAGTGTGACCTGGCCATGCTACCGTGGTTCAGTCAGCTGCCGGGGCAGATCTTCGAGGGTTATCAGTCGGTGTGGCCGCTACCTTGCGGCTTCTCACAGCGTCAGCCGATTTATCAGCTCTACTATCTGCTGAACCGCGCCAATGTCTTCGGCGGCAGCTGGCTTGGAGAGGCACAGCGTGCGGTAGGCACCCTGTTAGATGTGGACGATTTGGCTAAACAGCACGCGCGTCCGGCCTGAGATAAGCCCGGGCGGGGCACCTTCCCCCGCCCGCGATCCTCAGTAGATAAACCCGGCCAGCTTCAGCACGAAGTAGCCCGCTACGGCGATGATAATCGGCAGGACGTACAGCGGGAATATTTGCAGGAAAATAGTGTGGCGCGGCACCACAATCCTCTCTTCCAGCTGCGCACGCGTGTGCCCTTCAGTACCGCGCGCGTTTTCCAGAATCAGTTGATCCTCAATCCCTTCACGCAGAAAGCGCGACTGGCGCCACATGCGCGCGCCGGAAGCCTGCAAAGCAAGGCCGACAAAAATCAGCACGTAGATAACCCAGAACAGCACGTTGCTGCCGTGATTAAAATCCGGTACCGGTGAGTTATTCCAGAAGCTGGAAAGAAAACCGGTGTTAAAACGGATCATCTCAATCATCACATGGGCGAAATCCTGCATCACCGCATTAATGCCCTCGCGCTTTTCCCGGCTTTTTTCCAGAAAACCCAGCAGGGAAATCAGCGTTGAGATCAGCGCGGGAATAAAGATAACCCAGCCCGCGACCCGCTTGATCACCGCCACTCTGCCAGCCTGTTGATAAGTCATGCCTTCTCCTGTCCATACGATGTCTGCGTGTCAGTCTACATTGAGTCGGCAAAAAGCGCCTGTAAAATGCGGTCAGCGCAGCAGGTTCTCCGCTTAACGCCGCTGCGATGTTAATTTTTTCAGCAACGCCTTCATGCTAAGGTGATGCAAACTGTCAAATGGAGCCGCAGAATGTCTTATCAACGCCCCGTACACGCCGCCATCTTTGATATGGATGGCCTGCTGATTGATTCAGAACCGCTATGGCACCAGGCCGAGCTGGACATCTTCAATACCCTTGATGTTGACCTCAGCCGCCGTAAAGAGCTGCCCGATGCGCTCGGCCTGCGTATCGATCAGGTGGTGCGCATGTGGTACGAAACCCTGCCGTGGAGCGGCCCTTCCCAGGCGGAAGTGACGCAGCGAGTGATTGCCCGGGCGCTGAGCCTGGTCGAGGAGAGCCGTCCGCTGCTGCCGGGCGTTGAGCATGCGTTAAAGCTGTGCCAGGCCGAGGGGCTGAAGATCGGCCTGGCCTCCGCTTCTCCGCTGTTTATGCTGGAGCGCGTGCTGGAGATGTTCAACCTGCGCGACTATTTTGAAGTGCTGGCCTCGGCGGAATCTCTGCCCTACAGCAAACCGCACCCGCAGGTTTACCTTGATGCCGCCGCCCGGCTTGGCGTCGACCCCCTGAACTGCGTCACGCTGGAAGACTCCTTTAACGGCATGATCGCCACTAAAGCCGCACGCATGCGCTCTATCGTGGTGCCTGACGCCAGCTACGCTGAAGACGCACGCTGGGCGCTGGCGGACGTCAAGCTGAGCAGCCTGCAGCAGCTCACCCCTGCTCATTTGCGCGGTGGTTAAACCCTGAAAAGGTGCTGCCTGTGCAGCACCTCTCAATAAAAATAAAACAATGTTTCATTTTTATTGAATTACCCTCTTCCTGCGCCTATGCTCCCTGATAACCTCATTAATCAGGAAGCCGCTATGATCCTCAATGCTTTTAACCTCGAAGGGAAAGTCGCACTGATCACCGGATGCAACACCGGGCTGGGTCAGGGTATGGCCGTCGGTCTGGCGCAGGCCGGATGTGACATTATTGGCGTCAACCGCTCCGCTGCCTGCGCAACGGCAAAGCAGGTGAGCGCGCTCGGACGCCGCTTTATCAGCATCACCGCCGACCTGTCGGACAGCCACTGCGTGCCAAAGGTGATGGAGCAGGCGCTGGCAGCCTGCCCGCGGCTCGATATCCTGGTCAACAATGCCGGGATTATTCGCCGCGCAGAGGCGCTGAATTTCAGTGAGCAGGACTGGGATGACGTCATGAACGTCAACAGCAAAACGCTGTTCTTTCTTGCGCAGGCGGTGGCGCGCCAGTTCGTTAAGCAGGGGCATGGCGGCAAAATCATTAATATCGCCTCAATGCTCTCTTACCAGGGCGGCATTCGCGTACCTTCGTATACCGCCTCGAAAAGCGCGGTAATGGGGCTGACTCGCCTGATGGCCAACGAATGGGCACAGTACGGGATCAACGTTAATGCCATCGCCCCGGGCTATATGGCGACCAACAACACTGAACAGCTGCGTGATGATGAAGAGCGCAGTCAGCAGATCCTCAAGCGCATTCCGAGCGGTCGCTGGGGCGAGAGCCGCGATATGATGGGGCCGGTGGTGTTTCTCGCCTCCAGCGCGGCGGACTACGTTAATGGCTATACGCTGGCCGTCGACGGGGGCTGGCTGGCGCGCTAACCCAAAGGCGGGTCAGTTTCTGTGCGACCCGCTCAACATTTCACTGATGTGAAAATATTTATCTTTCGTTACAGCGTCACATATTTATTCTACTGTATATATTCCCTATACTGGATGCATTGACAGTTATGCACCAGGTGTTCCCATGACGGCCGAAGGCCACCTCATATTTGCCATTGCCAGCGCCATTTTCGCCAAGCGTGCGGAACTGACGCCGGTGCTGGCCAGCGCAGACTGGTGGCATATTATTCCGGCTACCCTGCTCACCTGCCTGCTGCCGGACATTGACCATCCCAAATCTTTTCTCGGTCAGCGCCTGAAGTGGCTGTCGCACCCTATTGCGCGCGCCTTTGGTCATCGCGGATTCACCCACAGCCTGCTGGCGGTGGCGGGCGGCGTCGCGCTGCTACAGCTGAAGCTGCCCGCTGGCTGGCTGATCCCTGCCGATGCCTTCCAGGGCATGGTGCTGGGCTACCTCAGCCACATTGTTGCCGATATGCTGACGCCCGCCGGGGTCCCCCTGCTGTGGCCGTGCCGCTGGCGCTTCCGCCTGCCGCTGCTGAGAAGCCAGAAAGGTAACCAGCTGGAGCGTGCGCTGTGCCTCGCGCTGGTCGGTTATGCCATCTGGTTTCCGCCGGGAATGCCACCGTTTGGTGCGACCGGCTGGACCAGTCAGGTGGTCAATTCGGTACAAAATGGCTTTAGCCGGGTAATAAATCCGCAAAACGGACATTAATCAGGCAATAACGCGGCAAAAGTTATAAATCATTCCTTTTGGATATAAGCCTGCACCATCACTAGCTGCTACCATTTCGCCCTTGTGCTGGTTACTGCGCGTCAGAAATTAACTGAAGTCAGTTATGGCACTTTTGCCGACTATTTTTGGGAGAAATGGGAAATGAATTTTCCGCTAATTATTAACCTGGTAGCGTTCGTGGCGCTGCTGCTGCTGGTAGCAAAAACCGGCCGCACCGGCTGGAGCCTGTCGAAGAAAGTGCTGTTCGGCCTGGTGGTCGGCGTACTGTTTGGCCTCGCGCTGCACACCATTTACGGCGAAAACAGCCCGGTAATTAAAGAGTCTGTCAGCTGGTTTAACCTGGTCGGCGGCGGTTACGTTCAGCTGCTGCAGATGATTGTGATGCCGCTGGTGTTCGCATCGATTCTCAGCGCCGTAGCCCGTCTGCATAACGCCTCATCGCTGGGTAAAATCAGCGTACTGACCATTGGCGTGCTGCTGTTCACCACCGCCATTGCCGCTGCCGTTGGCGTATTCGTCACCTGGCTGTTCGGCCTCAACGCCGGTGGCCTGGTGCAGGGCGCGCAGGAAAGCGCACGCCTTGCGGCCATTCAGAGCAGCTATGTCGGCAAGGTCGCCGATCTCAGCGCGCCGCAGCTGCTGCTCTCCTTTGTACCGAAAAACCCGTTTGCCGACCTGACCGGTGCCAACCCTACTTCGATCATCAGCGTAGTGATCTTCGCCGCCTTCCTGGGCGTGGCGGCTCTGCAGCTGCTGAAGGATGATGTCGAAAAGGGCCAGCGCGTGCTGAAAGCCATCGATACGCTGCAGTCCTGGGTGATGAAGCTGGTGCGCCTGATCATGAAGCTGACGCCTTACGGCGTGCTGGCGCTGATGACCAAAGTGGTGGCAACCTCTAACCTGAGCGACATCATCAAGCTTGGCAGCTTCGTGCTGGCCTCCTACCTCGGCCTGGCGATTATGTTTGCCGTGCATGCCCTGCTGCTGTCGGTCAACGGCGTGAATCCGCTGCGCTTCTTCCGTAAAGTGTGGCCGGTTATCACCTTTGCCTTCACCAGCCGCTCCAGCGCCGCGACTATTCCGCTGAGCGTGGAAGCGCAAACTCGTCGTCTGGGTATTCCAGAGTCGATTGCCAGCTTTGCGGCATCCTTTGGTGCCACCATTGGTCAGAACGGCTGTGCCGGTCTTTACCCGACCATGCTGGCGGTAATGGTCGCGCCAACCGTGGGCATCAACCCGTTTGACCCGATGTGGATTGCCACGCTGATCGGCATCGTGACCCTCAGCTCTGCGGGCGTTGCCGGCGTCGGCGGTGGCGCGACCTTCGCTGCGCTGATCGTTCTGCCTGCGATGGGCCTGCCGGTCACGCTGGTGGCCCTGCTGATCTCCATCGAGCCGCTGATTGATATGGGCCGCACCGCGCTCAACGTCAACGGTTCCATGACTGCCGGTACGCTGACCAGCCAGTGGCTGAAGCAGACTGATAAAGCGATTATGAACACCGACTCAGACAGCGAAGCCGAACTGGCACATCGTTAATCCTCCTGCGGGTCGGCACTTGCCGGCCCGCCTCATTTCGTCATATCCCTGCATTTAACGGGCGTATATCCCTCACTGTTCTATAGTTACTGTTGCCCTAAAACGACAGCAACTGGAGTAGATGAGTCATGCCGAAAGAACACAAACCGCAGCAGTCAAAGCCCACTACCGCCCCTGACAACGCCAAAGTGGCTGCGCTGGAACCCTTTCGCAAAAATGGAATGGAACAACCGCTGACGACCAATCAGGGAACTCGCATCGCCGATGACCAGAACTCGCTGCGCGCCGGAACGCGCGGACCGACGCTGCTGGAAGACTTCATCATGCGCGAGAAGATCACCCACTTTGACCACGAACGTATCCCGGAGCGTATTGTCCATGCGCGCGGCTCTGCGGCGCACGGCTATTTTCAGACCTATCGCGATATGAGCGACGTCACCAAAGCGGACTTCCTGCGCTCCCCGGATAGCGTCACGCCGGTATTTGTGCGCTTCTCCACGGTGCAGGGCGGCGCGGGCTCCGCGGATACCGTGCGTGATATCCGCGGCTGGGCCACCAAGTTTTATACGGAAGAAGGCGTTTTCGACCTGGTGGGCAACAATACCCCGGTGTTCTTTATCCAGGATGCCCATAAGTTCCCTGATTTTGTCCACGCGGTAAAACCAGAGCCGAACAATGAGATGCCGCAGGGGCAAAGCGCCCACGACACCTTCTGGGATTATGTTTCCCTGCAGCCAGAAACCCTGCACAACGTCATCTGGGCGATGTCCGATCGCGGCATTCCGCGCAGCTACCGCACCATGGAAGGTTTTGGCATTCACACCTTCCGCTTCATCAACGCCGAAGGGAAAGGGACGTTTGTGCGCTTCCACTGGAAGCCGGTGGCGGGTAAAGCCTCGCTGCTGTGGGACGAGTCGCAAAAGCTGACCGGCCGCGACCCCGACTTCCACCGCCGCGACCTGTGGGAAGCGATCGAAGCGGGAGACTTCCCGGAATATGAGCTGGGCGTGCAGCTTATCCCCGAAGCTGATGAATTTAACTTCGATTTTGACCTGCTGGACGCCACCAAGCTGATCCCGGAGGAGCTGGTGCCGGTGCAGCTGATTGGCAAAATGGTGCTCAACCGCAACCCGGATAATTTCTTCGCCGAAACCGAGCAGGTGGCCTTCCACCCGGGTCATATCGTACCGGGAATGGATTTCAGCAACGATCCGCTGCTGCAGGGGCGCCTGTTCTCCTACACCGATACCCAGATCAGCCGTCTTGGCGGCCCGAACTTCCATGAAATTCCGATCAACCGTCCGGTCTGCCCGTACCACAACTTCCAGCGTCAGGGCATGCACCGTATGGAGATCGATACCAACCCGGCCAACTACGAACCAAACTCGATCAACGACAACTGGCCGCGCGAAACGCCACCCGCGCCACAGCGCGGCGGTTTTGAGAGCTATCAGGAGCGTATTGAAGGCCATAAAGTGCGCGAGCGCAGCCCCTCTTTTGAGGAGCACTACTCGCAGCCGCGCCTGTTCTGGCAGA
>Ga0308161_1000553_pt1 | contig 57254 bp, 58 predicted proteins | sample PhyFR2_FD_201034 | JGI IMG/M metagenome (GOLD analysis project Ga0308161, IMG submission 201034) | Phyllosphere microbial communities from UC Gill Tract Community Farm, Albany, California, United States - DLSLF.R2 | ecosystem: Host-associated > Plants > Phyllosphere > Unclassified | place: USA...
CACTTGGTGCGCTCTAATGGACTCGAACCATCGACCCCCACCATGTCAAGGTGGTGCTCTAACCAACTGAGCTAAGAGCGCAACATGCTGTCAGGGCGACAGCGGGGACGAATATTAACGGCAGCGTAAGAGGCTGGCAAGGAGAAAAATACAAATTTGCCAATGAATGAACATCATCTGCACGATGCGCCGTTTTTTTGAACGTAACGGGCCTTTTCCGGCCCGTTCAGTCAGTTAGCGAGACGCGCGTGTCAGGATCAACGCCGCAGGTAATTGCTGTAAACGTCGTACCCGCCACAGCATCATCACGGCGGCCGAGGTCAGGCCAACGATAAACCCGCACCAGAACCCCGCCGGCCCCATGCGCGGGACAACCCAGTCGGTCAACGCCAGGATGTAACCCGACGGCAGACCCAGCAACCAGTAGGCAATAAAGGTGATAAAGAAAATCGAACGGGTATCTTTATAGCCACGTAAAATCCCGCTGCCAATGACCTGAATAGAATCTGAAATTTGATAAATGGCCGCAAGCAGCATGAGTTGCGCAGCCAGCGTCACCACGGCGGGATTGTCGTTGTAAAGCAGGGCGATTTGATGGCGAAACGTCACGGTAAAGATCGCCGTGATTACCGCCATGCCGACACCGACGCCTTGCGCGGTCCAGGCCGCCACGCGCGCCTGCTCTGTCGAACCCTGCCCAAGACGATAACCCACGCGAATGGTGGCCGCCACGCCCAACGACAGCGGCAGCACGAACATCAGCGAGCTAAAGTTCAGGGCAATCTGGTGCCCGGCAACGTTCACAATGCCCAGCGGCGACACTAACAGCGCCACCACAGCAAACAGAGTCACTTCAAAAAACAGCGCCAGGGCGACCGGCAAACCTAACCCTGTAAGACGTTGCAGGATAGCGCGTGAGGGGGCCGACCAGCGACTTTCAGCGCGAATATCCCGCATACTGCGCATGCGTCGTACCCAAAAGCGCATACAGAAAAACATCGCCCAGTAGACCGAAGCGGTTGCTACGCCACAGCCCACGCCGCCCAGTGCCGGCATGCCGAAGTGACCGTAGATAAAGATATAGTTCAGCGGGATATTCAGCATCAGCCCAAGAAAACCCAGCACCATAGCGGGTTTGGTTTTGGATAGTCCTTCGCACTGGTTACGCATGACCTGGAAAAACAGGTAACCCGGCGCACCAAACAGCAGGGCATGCAGATAGCCTTCGGCTTTCTCCGCCAGTAGCGGATCGATGTCATGCATGGAGCGGATAAAATACCCGGCGTTCCAGAGCACCAGCATGATGAGCAGCGAGAGGAAAAACGCCAGCCAAAAGCCCTGACGAAGCTGTTCAGCGATTCGCTCGCGGCGACCTGAACCATTGAGTTGCGCAATGGTGGGCGTCAATGCCAGTAAAACACCATGACCAAACAGGATGGCGGGAAGCCAAATGGACGTGCCAACAGCGACGGCGGCCATATCCGTGGCGCTGACTGCGCCGGCCATAATGGTATCTACAAATCCCATCGCGGTTTGCGCCACCTGAGCCAGGATAACGGGGATCGCGAGGGCAAGCAATTGACGCGCTTCTGTTAAATACTTCTGCACGTAAACACCTGACTTGTCTGATTAATAAAGAAATGAGGAATGCTTCAGCGGAAGCAAGCCCTAGTGTAACTGGCGCGACTGATTTCTCCAATCTTTGTCACGCAATGCGGTTTCATCCTTTGTGGCCTGTCACTCAGGCTGTTGAAACCTAACACTTAAGCAGGGCTGTGGTAAACTGACACAAACTTCGCAGAGGCAAAGACTATGTTTACCGGTATTGTGCAGGGCACCGCAGAAATCGTGTCCATTGAAAATAAAGGTCTGTTCCGTACTCACGTTGTGAGACTTCCCGCCGAACTGCTGCCGGGCTTAGCGTTGGGCGCATCCGTCGCCCATAACGGCTGCTGTCTGACTGTAACCGACATTAATGGCGATCGGGTTAGTTTTGATCTGATTAAAGAAACATTGCGCGTGACCAATCTTGGCGACCTGGGTCAGGGCGATGTGGTGAATATCGAGCGTGCGGCTAAATTTAGCGATGAAATCGGGGGACACCTGATGTCCGGTCATATCATGACCACGGCCGAAATCTGCAAAATTATCCGTTCTGAAAACAACCGTGAAATCTGGTTTAAAATCCAGGATGCCGCGCAGATGAAGTACATCCTGCACAAGGGATTTGTGGGCATTGATGGCATCAGCCTGACCGTGGGTGATGTGACGAAAACCAAATTCTGCGTTCATTTGATCCCCGAGACACTGGAGCGAACAACGCTGGGTGCCAAAACTTTCGGCGACCGGGTCAATATCGAAATCGATCCCCACACCCAGGCGATAGTCGATACGGTTGAACGTGTTCTGGCGCAGCGTGAAAACGCCGCAGTGAAGGCGCTGGCCGATCAGCCCGACGAGGAACGGGATGAATAGCAGCCGCTAAGCCGTTTGCGGCATACGTTCAGTGACCCGATGATGGACCGACAAAAGCCGTCTTTCGGGACGGCTAACTTATGGACATGCCAACCATAAGGCGGTGCCGTGAGACGGAAACGGTATGTTTACCGTCGCCCGGCAGCGGTTTGTCGTCGCCGTCGTCCTGAACGCAATGGACAAGGCACCCGGTAAACCGATGAACAGGTATGACCGGGCCGCTCGCGGCACTTGCCCACAACTTCACCGCAACAGCCTCACCGCGTTCGCCGCAGTCCGCCTTTATCGGTCACGATTTCCTAGCGGGCAACACGCAATCCGCCCTCGACGCCACGACTAAACACGATCTGCCAGAGCTGAATCTCACGCGCGCGAAACGCCCCCGCGCAGGCGTTCAGGTAATACGAGAACATCCGCCGGAAACGTTCTTCATAGCGTTCAGCCAGCGCTGGCCAGGCACGCTGGAAACGTTCATGCCAGGCCATCAGGGTTGTATCGTAGTCGACGCCAAAGTTATGCCAGTCTTCCATGATAAAATGCGGTTCGCTGACGTCGGCGATATGGCGCAAAGAAGGCAGGCAGCCGTTAGGGAAAATATACTTCCCGATCAACGGGTCAACATGCATATCGGTTTTGATCGCGCCAATCGTGTGCAGCAGGAAGATGCCGTCAGGTTTAAGGTTGCGATCGACCGTTGCAAAATAGGTGGGATAATTTTTCGGGCCGACATGTTCGAACATGCCCACCGACACGATGCGGTCAAACTGTTGATTTAAATCCCGATAATCCTGCAGAAGGATGGTAACATCCAACCCTTCACAGCGCTGTTGCGCCAGCTTTTGCTGCTCTGCAGAAATGGTCACGCCCTGTACGCTGACGCCATAATTCTTCGCCGCAAAGGCCGCCAGACCGCCCCAGCCACAGCCAATATCCAGCAGCGTCATACCGGGTTTCAACGCCAGCTTGCGGCAAATCATATCCAGTTTTGCTTCCTGCGCCGCTTCAAGCGTAGTGGCGTCTTTCCAGTAGCCGCAGGAATATTGCATGTAGGGATCGAGCATCAGGGTAAAAAGATCGTTACCAAGGTCATAGTGGGCTTTGCCCACCTGCCAGGCACGTTTTTTTGACTGCAGGTTAATCAGACGCGCCAGCGCAATGCGGGCGATATCCTGGATGTGATGGGGGAGTTGTTCATCCAGTTTATGTTTCAGCGCCCGATGAAAAAACATATCCAGCCGTTCGCACTCCCACCAGCCATCCATATAACTCTCGCCCAGCCCGAGAGAGCCTTTTTGCAGGACGCGTTTGAAAAAATCGGGATGTTTAACCTGAATATCCCACGGACGAGAACCGTTAATGTCGATATCTGCTTTTTGCAGTAACTCATGAACGATGCGGTACCAATGGTTTCGTTCAATATCCACTTCTGCTACACATGATGAACTCATAGCCACTCCATCACCAGAACTGTCAGAACCTGAGGAAAAGCAGGAGCCGTTTCTCAGGGTTATGAGAAAAGTCACAGATGACGCCTTGCGCCAGACAACAAAAGAGTACAGAGAAATGACATCAAGCCGATGTCCGCACAGGGCATTGCCCACACCGACACCGTCACAGCAACGACGCTGCGATTCACTATTTATTATGATGATACTGCGAGTCAGGGCCCGGCACAGGAGGCGCTGGCGGGCCCATCACGTGTTGATCACTGCGACGACAGAAAGTCGTTGCCTCAGTGATTATCCTGGCAGGGATGCGCCGCGGAGGCAATATCAGTTTGTGCGCAGACGCGACGCTGGAACTGATAGCCCATCAGCGCCAGTACAATCGTTATCGCCATAATGAGCGTGGTGGTCAACAGCGCGTGGCTCAGTCCCGCCGATACGGCCAGGCTGGCGATAAAACACAGGCCAAGCTGCAATGTGTTTTGCAGGGCGGCGGCTTTGCCAGTGGCATGCGGGAACGGGAGAAGGGCACTGGACACCACGATGGGATAAATCGCGCCATTAGCCAGTGCCATGCCGCAAAACGGCACCAGCAAAGCGGCCAGTGAAACGCTGCCTGAGAGTGCGACGGCGAACAGCGCCAGCACGCTCAGGCTGTAGACGAGCAGCAGCCACGGCAGTAGCCGAGCGCCGTTAAAACGATTAAGCAGCGCGCGGCAGCCAAAACCACCGATTAAAAAGGCAATCGTCTGCGGGATGTAACTTAAGCCAATATCGGCGGGCGACAGGCCAATATCCGCCAGGATAAACGGCGATCCGGTCAGCCAGGCAAAAAAACTGGCGGAACAGGCAGAATAGATCAGCACGTTGCCGCTATAGGCGCGTGAACGTAGCAGCGTGATAAACCCGGGCTGTGAGGGTGTTGCACGGCTTGTTTTTTGCACCGAAGGCAGGCGCAGCGTAATCACAATCAGGGCTGCCGCGATAAAGGTCAGCACAACGAAAATCGAACGCCAGTGAAAATGGCCAATCAGCCAGGCACCCAGCAAAGGGGCCAACGCAGGAGACAACGCGACCAGCGGCATAATGGTGGCAAAGACTTTATTGGCACGGGACGGAGGATAGCGATCGACCACCAGTGCCTGCCAACTGACGGCGGCCGCGCACACGCCAATGGCCTGGATAAAGCGCAGCACCAGCATCAGCACCACATCCTCCACCCACAGCATCCCTGCGCAACCCAGGGCAAACAAGCTCAGACCGGCAAGCAATACCGGCTTACGCCCAATACGGTCAGACAGCGGGCCCCATACCAGTTGACCGCAGGCAAAACCCGCCAGAAACAGGCTCATGCTGGCGCTGATCATACCCGCTGAGGTGTTGAAACTTTGCTGCATAGCCCCGAAGGCAGGCAGATACATGTCGGTCGCCAGAAAGCCCAGCATACTGAGCACGGCAAGATAGGGAATGAATCCTTTTGAAGCTGACATCTGATTCTCTTTTTTGCAGGATAAACGCGGGGGAGTGTAAAAGCTGTACTTCATGCTGTGAAACGGTAAAATTTGCCTGTTGCTGTTAAAAAATTTGAAGGCAGAATATGTGGTCTGAATATGCGCTTGAAGTGGTCGATGCCGTCGCGCGCGGTGGCAGTTTCAGTGCCGCCGCACAGGAGTTGCACCGTGTGCCTTCTGCTATCAGCTATACCGTCCGTCAGCTTGAAACCTGGCTGGCCGTGCCGCTGTTTGAACGTCAGCATCGTGAGGTGGTTTTAACCCCTGCGGGGGAACATTTTGTGCGCGAAGGGCGCAGCGTCATCAAAAAAATGGATGCCACCCGGCGACAGTGTCAGCAGTTAGCCAATGGCTGGCGTGGTCAGATAGGCATAGCCGTGGACTGTATTGTCAAACCGCAGCGGACCCGGCAATTTGTCAGGGATTTCTATCGCCACTTTCCCGATATGGAGCTGCACATCAGTTATGAAGTATTTAACGGTGTCTGGGATGCGTTGGCAGACGGACGGGTCGATGTGGCGATAGGGGCAACGCAGGCTATTCCGGTAGGCGGTCGGTTTGCGTTTCGCGATATGGGCACCCTGAACTGGCGCTGTATTGTCGCGCGACAGCATCCGTTAACTCAGGTGAGCAGACTGGATGATGATGCGTTGCGCAACTGGCCGTCGCTGGTGCTGGAAGACACCTCGCGTGCTTTACCGCGCCGCATGACCTGGGCGCTGGATAATCAACGTCGGCTGGTGGTGCCTGAATGGCAGACCGGGCTTGAATGCGTCCGTGCCGGACTCTGCGTGGCGATGGTGCCCGGGCATTTAGCCCGTCCGCTGCTGGATAGCGGCGAGGTGAGCGAACTTGCCTTGCCTCAGGCTTTTCCTGAAAGCCCTTGCTGCGTCAGCTGGGCGGAAGATCGCGCATCACCGGCATTGGGCTGGCTTCTCAATTACCTGGGTGATGCGCAAACGCTAAATCAGGAGTGGTTAAGCGAGGATTAACGGCGGTAATCGCGGTAAGGACCATAGCCCACAGAGCGTCGCTCAATCAGCGTCGGGTGGACTTCGATAGTTTGTGACTCTTCGCGCTTGCTGGTGATGCGGTCCAGCAGCATCTCCAGCGCTTTCTCGCCTAACTGCGCTTTGGGCTGATGTACGGTTGTCAGTGCGGGCGTGAAGTAGCGCGCATTGCGCACGTTGTCGTAACCAATCACCGAAATATCCTGGGGAACGCGCAGGCCCATTTCATCTGCCGCACAGATAGCGCCCATGGCCATAATATCGCCTCCGCAGAAGACAGCACTGGGCCGTTGTTTTTGCGACAGGATTTGCTGCATAGCCTGATAACCGGATTCTGGTTCAAAGTCACCCTGCACAATCCATTCTGAACGGGGCTGAATACCAGCTTCTTCCAGCGCCTTAAGGAAACCCGCATGACGACCGCCGCCGGTATTACGCTCCATCTGCCCCGGAATCGCGCCAATGTCACGATGCCCGCGCTCAATCAAATAGCGACCGGCCAGGTAACCGCCCTGAAAAGCGTTATCCAGTACGGTATCGGTAAAGTCGGCACGTGATTCGCCCCAGTCCATGACCACCATAGGAATATTGCGGTTGGCTTCCAGCATTTGCAGCAAATCATCCGGATACTCTGAACACATCACCAGCAGCCCATCAACGCGTTTTTGCGCCATCATCGACAGATAGGCGCGCTGTTTTTGCAGGTCGTTATGCGCGTTACCCAGAATCAGGGTATAGCCTTTTTCAAAGCAGTGATTCTCAACGGCTTCGATAATTTCGGCGAAGTAGGGCGCTTCGCTGGACGTCGCTAACAAGCCCAGCGTTTTGGTGTGATTCACCTTCAGGCTGCGTGCCACGGCGCTTGGCGAATAATGTAATTCCCGAATCGCTTCCCATACTGCTTCGCGAGTATTTTCCGCAACAAAGCGGGTTTTATTAATCACGTGAGAAACGGTTGTGGTGGATACACCTGCGCGTTTCGCCACATCTTTAATTGTTGCCATGAAAATCAAACTCCCGGGCTTACCTAACATGTTGATAAGCATGTTGTTAAACGTTTGCGTCAGCGGACGGTTATTTCTGCAAAAAAAAGCGTTTTTCTGGCCGGTAATGGGATATCGGGGCAGGAAATAACGTCTGAAAAAAGTGCTGGTGCAACCGATGTTGCGCGCTGTTGCGCAACAAAGGGTGGATTCTAACAAGGCTGCACGGATAAAACGAGATTTTTACCCGCGCGTATGGGAAAATCCCTTAACCCTACAAAACGCATGGCTAAGGAGTTGTGATGAGTACCGATTTGAAACTGTCATTAATGACAACGGCAGCAGCACTGTTGATGATTATCGCGTTTAGCTTTACCGCTATTCTGAACTAATAAAAAAGCCGGGAAGGTTTCCCTTTCCCGGCTTTTTAAATAATGACGTTTAGCGAACGGTTTTTGGCGTCATAACCCGACGCGCACCAATGTAGTGGCGCTGCCAATAATCTTCGCTTAACGCACTGATTTGAATATCTTTACCGGTACGCGGTGACTGAATAAATTTACCGTTGCCCAGGTAAACCCCAACGTGATCGGCGGTGCCTCGTCCATTAATGCGGAAGAACACCAGATCGCCTTTCTCCAGCGCTTCACGATTCACCGGCGCAGCATCACGCAGATGATACATTTCGTTAGCGGTACGTGGGATTTTAAACTTCACGACATCTTTGTACGCGTACCAGACCAGGCCGCTGCAATCAAAACCGGTATGGGGTGATTTACCGCCCCACTGATAGCGCTTACCCAGTTGGCCCATCAGCTTCGCCATCGCGGTTTCACGCGCTTTTTGATAACGCTGACGGTGTGCACTGCTCATTTTGATGGTGCCGGTTTCTTTGCTGTCGGCACTGGCCACTTTCACCGCACGTTGATGACCGTAACGTTTTTTACTGGTGGCGTTGGCCGCGACTTTCTTCGTTAGCGCCTTACGTGAACTCGCTGTTTTGGTGAGGGTTTTATGAGAGGGAACCGTGTGAGTGGCATTTTTACTGGTTTTAAGTGTTTTACTGGCTTTTTGCACTGTAGAGGGACGGCTCTTTTTCGCCGAGGCTTTAACCGTGCGTCGTTTGCGCCGCTCATCTTCGCGCGCACTTTTTTTCTCTACCTTATGCAAGCTGGCCTTAACCGGCGCCTGCGGTGATGCCGCGGCGACATTAAAGAACAGTTGCGCAAAAGCCAGAATAAGAAGCGTAATAATTGAACGCATAGTCCGTTTACTGGTTAAGCTGTCAGATCCAACAGGTGTCTGACAAGGGTAAGAAAAATCTGATCAAGGATCAGTGCCGAAGACATTCTAGTCCAGTTTTTTTTAAAACAGTAAGTCCTTTTTTTATTAATTAATGACTTGGGTAAAAATCAGGCATAAATAAGCAATTTCAGTAGCTTAAGTCAGCAAAATTATTGCAAATTATTAATGAGTTCATTCCGGCTATCATTCTTGTCCCTGGAGTAAACCCCCAGCAGACTTAACAAACATGGCGATTTACCCCTGGCCGGCACAAAATCTCGTTTTCAGTCCTGGAGGGAAGTCGCTACAATAAAGAAACACGAAGTGACGAATTAAGGAAGGCAATAATGAGTACTGTAGAAAAAATTCAGCGCCAGATCGCAGAAAACCCGATCCTGCTGTACATGAAAGGTTCGCCGAAACTGCCAAGCTGCGGTTTCTCTGCTCAGGCGGTTCAGGCGCTGTCTGCCTGTGGTGAGCGCTTCGCTTACGTGGATATTCTGCAGAACCCGGATATTCGCGCAGAGCTGCCAAAATTTGCCAACTGGCCAACCTTTCCGCAGTTGTGGGTGGATGGTGAACTGGTCGGCGGCTGCGACATTATTGTTGAGATGTTCCAGCGCGGCGAACTGCAGCCGCTGGTGAAAGAAACCGCTGAGAAGTTTAAAGAAGCGGAATAACAAAAAAGGCCGACATCGTCGGCCTTTTCTTTTGACTGGATTTTACTCCGCCGTCTCTTTCCCTTCCGTTGCCTCTTCAGCGATGGCCAATGGCCAGCCACCTAAACGCTTCCAGCGGTTTACCAGTTCGCAAAACAGCGTAGCCGTCTGCTGCGTATCATAAAGGGCAGAGTGCGCCTGACTGCTGTCAAATTCCATTCCCGCTGCTTTACAGGCTTTCGCCAGTACCGTCTGACCCAACACCAGTCCGCTTAACGCTGCGGTATCAAAGGTGGCAAAAGGGTGAAACGGGTTACGTTTCAGGCTGGCACGCTCGGCCGCGGCATTAATAAAATTAAGATCAAAAGTCGCATTGTGCGCCACCATAATCGCGCGGTTGCAATCGTTGTCTTTAATGCCTTTGCGCACCATCTTAAAAATGGCGTGCAGCGCATCGTATTCACTTACCGCACCCCGCAATGGATTGCTGGGATCAATGCCCGTAAAGGCGAGCGCTTCCGGATGCAGCAGGGAGCCAACAAAAGGTTCAACGTGAAAATGCAGTGTCTGGTCGTGATGAAGCCAACCCTCGTCATCCATTTTCAGCGTAATGGCGGCGACTTCCAGCAGCGCATCGGTTTGCGCATTAAAGCCCGCCGTTTCCACATCGATAACCACGGGATAGAAACCACGAAAGCGTTGATTAAGTGCGTTGGGGGAAGACGATTCAGACATCAGGATCTCATTGCAGAAAAAGGGCAACGCGTAGTATGCCAAAAAAGCGCACCGTCTGCAGCAGGTAGAGAGAGGGGAAACGAGAATCAGCCCGCGTGGCGCGGGCTGATATTGTACGGCTTAACTTCTGAGGCCGTGTCCAGCATGTTTATTTTCGATCAGTTCGATTTTATAACCATCGGGATCTTCAACGAAGGCAATCACTGTGGTGCCGCCTTTAACCGGGCCGGCTTCACGCGTGACGTTACCGCCGTCTTTACGGATGCGCTCGCAGGTAGCCGCAACATCGTCAACGCCCAGTGCAATATGGCCATAGGCATTGCCAAGGTCATAGCTGTCAACGCCCCAGTTATAGGTCAGCTCAATGACGGCACCTTCGCTCTCTTCGGTGTAGCCAACAAACGCCAGGGTATATTTATATTCGGCGTTTTCGCTTTGACGCAGCAGGCGCATGCCCAGCACACGAGTGTAGAAATCAATGGAGCGTTGCAAATCGCCAACGCGCAGCATGGTGTGAAGTAAACGCATAGCTTCCTCTTTTAAAAACGTCATTCCCGGATGACACAACTATTAAGTATAGCGACGATAACCGCGAAAGAATAACCGCAGCCGTGAGAATCTCTCACGGCTGCCTGCATGTTACAGTGCAGGATAATCAGTATAGCCTTCCGCGCCGCCGCCGTAGAATGACTCTGGGCGTTGTGGATTGAGCGGGGCATCTTTTTGTAACCGCTGCGCCAGATCCGGGTTCGCAATATAGTCACGACCAAAGGCAACGGCATCGATCAAGCCACGGCTGATAAGGTCATCGGCTTTTTCGACAGTATAAGCGCCTGCGCCAATGATCACGCCAGGGAAGGTGTCACGCACTTTCTGACGGAACGCATCGCTGTAAGGTGTACCACCTGCCCAGTCAGGTTCTGACATGTGCAGATAAGCGATGTTGCGTTTAGCCAGCTCAGCGATATACCACAGCGCATCTTCTTCTTCGTTCGGGCCGTTATCCAGATTCTGGAAGCTGCCGACAGGGGAGACGCGGATACCTACGCGGTCTGCTGACCAGTTGGCAATCGCGGCATCAACCACTTCCAGCGCAAAACGTCCGCGTTTTTCAACGCTGCCGCCGTATTCATCGGTGCGCAGATTAGATGACGGAGACAGGAACTGGTGCATCAGATAACCATGGGCTGAGTGCAGCTCCAGCATGTCAAAGTCCGCTTCGCGGGCATTGGCGGCAGCCTGACCGAAATCGGCCACGATCTGCTGAATTTCGCTGATGCTCAGTTCGCGCGGGGTTGACGTATCTTCACGATAAACGCTGCCATCTTCAGCACGCAGTGAGGTACGGGTGCCTGCCGGAATCGCCGAAGGGGCAACCGGTGCTTTGCCTTCTGGCTGCACGCTGTTATGCGAAATACGGCCGGTGTGCCAAAGCTGCACGGCACTGTGTCCGCCTGCCTGATGGATACCTTCATTGATGGCTTTCCACGCGGCAATTTGCGGCTGCGTGTGCAAGCCTGGTGCGCCCGCATAGCCTTTGGCCTGGAAAGAGATCTGTGTTGCTTCGGTAATAATTAAGCCAGCACCTGCGCGTTGACGGTAGTATTCAGCCATCAGCGGAGTAGGGATATCTCCTGGCTCAATGCTGCGTAAGCGCGTCAGTGGTGCCATAAATACACGGTTAGGAACGGTAATTGCGCCCACTTTTAACGGACGAAACAACTGCGTACTCGCCATAACAACTCCTTTCAAGTAGACCGGTCGTCTACAAACTGTGGTTTTTTATACCAGCGGATTTTTCAGCCACTGTTCGAGGGTAATAAATGCAAGCCTCATGGGCTGTGCTTTACGGGAAAGCTTGCTCTGCAAACTGGCGCCGAGCCACAACACATAGAGCAGTTCAGCCAGTTGCTCGGGTGGATGAGGCAATTGCAATCCTTCATCCTGCTGTGCCAGTTTGAGCGCACACGCATACGCGGCAATAACATGACTGGCACCTTGCTGCAGGGCCATGCGCATGGGCTCAGACAGGTCACACACTTCGGCTGACAGTTTTACACTCAGACAACCGACGATATGCCCCTGTTGTTCAAAGACTTCAAGCGCATGCCTGAAATGGCCCAGCAATCGTTCACTGACCTTACCCACGGGGTGAGACAGTTGCTGCTCAACCTCATGCAGGTAGCGGATAAAGTAGCGCTCCAGCAGGGCGACGCCAAAGGCTTCTTTAGACTGAAAATAGTAATAAAACGATCCCTTCGGGATGGCCGCCTGAGTCAGCAACTGGTTCAGGCCCATGGCAGTAAACCCGCGCTGCAGGCAAAGCGATTCGCCTGTAGCCAGCAAGTGTTCCCGTGTCTCATTACGTTGTGGCATCTTATTCATGGGCTTTATCCTGGTAGACCAATCGGTCTAATGCAAATCTTAATCGCGTCGCAGGCACAGAGTGCTAAATCATCACGGACGGGAAGTGAATAAATGGCGCGTGCGGTGATTATTTCTTGCACAAACGCATCAGTCTGTCTTCAATAGAAGGATTAACGTTTGAGTGGGAGCAGTCGTGGCAGAGCAGCTAGAGTTTTTTCCGGTGCCCAGTCCATGCCGGAGTATTTGTCAGACAGATACACGCGGCTACTGTGTGGGGTGCCTGCGCAGCCGTGATGAGCGTTTTAACTGGATGCGCTACACCGACAGCCAAAAGCGCGAGGTGCTGCGTCTCTGCCATCAGCGCCGCCTGCGCCTGCTGCGTCAACAGCATAAAGACGAGCCTCAGGAACCGCAGCAACCTACCTTGTTCTGACCCCTGCGCGATTTCCGTTATACTCCCTAACCAGCCGCTTTTTGTGCCACAGGGAGAACACCATGTTACAACCGCAAGCCATTGCTCCGCAGGGACCCGACTTTTCACCGCTCATTATGGGCTATTGGCGTCTGATGGAGTGGGGCATGACGCCTCAGCAGCTGGTGGGATTTATTGAACACCATCTTTCACTGGGGATTTCCACGGTCGATCATGCCGATATTTATGGTGACTACCGCTGTGAGGCGGCGTTTGGCGAAGCGTTAAAATGCGCGCCGGCTTTGCGCCATCAGCTGCAAATCGTCACCAAATGCGGCATTGCAACCCGGGCTAAACCAGAACATCAGATTGGTCATTACGTGACGGACACCGCGCACATTCTTGCCAGCGCCGAACGTTCACTTCGCTATTTCAACACCGACCATATCGATCTGTTACTGATTCATCGCCCCGATCCGCTCATGGACGCCGACGAGGTCGCTGAGGCATTTCAGCAACTGCGCCAGGCCGGTAAGGTGCTGCACTTCGGTGTATCCAATTTTACGCCTGCACAGTTCGCGCTGTTACAGTCGCGGCTGCCCTTTAGCCTGGTGACCAACCAACTTGAAATTTCCCCCGTTCAGCAAAACGTCCTGCTGGATGGATCGCTGGACCACTGCCAGCAGCATCGCCTGCGCCCGATGGCCTGGTCATGTCTGGGCGGCGGCCGTCTGTTTAGCGATCCCCATTTCCAGCCTTTGCGCGACGAACTGGCGCAAATCCGCGAGGAGACAGGCGCATCCAGCCTGGAACAGGTGGTGTATGCGTGGGTTATGCGCTTACCGAGTAAACCTTTACCTATTATTGGATCGGGCAAGGCACATCGCGTCACCGAAGCGGCAGGCGCCGCCGATCTGTCGCTCAGTCGCCAGCAGTGGTTCCGCATCCGTAAAGCTGCCCTGGGCTATGACGTACCCTGAGCGTAAACATTCGTCAATTTGCGGCAATCTTTGCAGGACGGGGCCAGGCTTAAGCTGAAACCCAAAGCAGAAAGGAGCCACAATGAAAGGTAAAGCCATCGCGTTATTAACGCTGTTAACCTGCGGCGCAGCTCAGGCCGCGAGTGAAGAGGTGACGATTCATGACGTGTCGCCGCAGGGGATCGGCAAATCCGTGGGGACGGTGAAGATCGAAGAAACGAAGTATGGTTTAACGTTTACGCCCATGCTGACAGGGCTTAAACCGGGCATTCACGGCTTCCATGTTCATGCCAAAGGCAGCTGTGAACCCGGCGAGTCAGAGGGGAAAACGGTAGCCGCAGGGGCTGCGGGGGGCCATCTGGACCCGGAAAATACCGGTAAACACCTCGGGCCTTACGGTGAAGGGCATTTAGGCGATCTGCCTGCTCTCTATGTCGATGAGCAGGGCAAGGCAAGCTACCCCGTGCTGGCGCCACGCATCAAAACCCTCAGTGAGGTGAAAGGCAAAGCGCTGATGATTCATGTCGGTGGCGATAATCATGCAGATAATCCGAAACCGCTTGGCGGCGGCGGTGCCCGGTTTGCCTGCGGCGTTATCTGACGGGCCAGTCTGGCGGCGCAGATGGCCGCCAGCAATGCTTTTCGCTTGTTGAGCATTTGTTGTAGCATCATCGCCTTATTCCCCCCTATGATACTGATTCCCGTCATAAAGCCTGACAACCTGAGGAGCAGGACAGATGAAATGGAAGGGCGCATGGTTACTGTGCTTGCTGCTGGCAGGATGCGATAAACCGAATGATACGCAGTTGGTCACCGAAACCGGACGTGAACTTCAGCGCACCATTGATACCAATCCTGCGCGCATTCGGTGTGAACACATCGCGAGAGGGCGTGAGCGGTTGAGTCGGGATGTGATGCAAAAACTTCAAGACGCGCATTGCCAGAATGTTCTGCGTAGCGCCACTGAGACCAATTTCACGGACACCACTATCTATCATCATAATGCGGTGATGATTTGTGGGGGGATCACAGGGAAAAGCTTTACCGGCACCTTTATTTCGCGGCGCTTTATTTTCTCTCCTGACGAAAAAGCACTGGTTATTGAGCCCGTATCAGAGGCGGATAAAACCCGGTTTGAAGGACAAAAAACCGTGCAGCAGCTGCAGGATGATTTTAACCGGCAGCATCAGCAGTATTGCCAGTAATCAGTCGGGAATCGCCTGCTTCAGCTGATCCAGCGAACAGCGTAATCGCCACAGCAATCCCGCAAGCGTGCCGGCTTCGCGGGTATTTTCCCGCAGAGTTTCCTCGATCATCGTCTGTAGCGCGTCCAGCGCCGCATCCAGTTGCCGGTGCTGCACACCACGAAGGCTCATCACGTGCTGCAGATCCTGCATCGCGCGCACGCGGCAGGCATTCAGTCTCGATGACCCGGTTTGCCAGTCGCGCAGCTGCCAGACGAGATGTGAACAGTTGAGCAGGACCACGCCCCAGCGCAGTAACCAGACGCGCGCCGTTTCATCCCGACTGCTGCTGAGTTGACCAATCTTATGATAGATCAGTGACTCGAAGCGGTTTTCGCTCAGGTGAGGTCGGGGACGAAGCTGATCCAGAAACGCCATACGTAAAGACTGAATATGGCGTCGGCTACGGCGGCTGTCTGAACTGGGCCGAAGTATCTGAAACGCCAGCCAGGCCAGCAGCACGCCACACACTTTGGCGATATTACCGTCAAAAAACGTTTGGTAATCCCAGTCGGGTGGGTTGGTGACGGCCAGAAACGATCCCAGGAAAACAATAAACTGGCCCCACATGGCGGCCCGCTGTTTCTGTTGCACCCGAAACAGTTGCAGAGTCAACAGCAGCGGAAATAAGATCGCCAGCAACTGCCACAGCTGATCAAACTGCACCATAAGACCGAATTTAAAAACAAAGCTAAACGCAAACAGCCACAGCAGCGTTTTCAGTAATAATGTGATGCTGCCCGTGGGCGAGGGCGCCGAGGCGTAAAGCACACAGGCAATTGCCGTAAAGGTCAATGCCGACGCGCCAGAGGACCATTGCGTCGTCATCCAGAATGCGCAGCCCGCAACCACCACAGTAAAGGTGCGCAGTGCACTCCAACCCGCTTCCGCACTGTCGCTTTCACTGGCGAGCGCCGACACGGCGGGTGGCTGAAAGCGCCTCTCCCCATCGGCGTGCTCCAGCAGCCGTATCCAGCGTAATACGTTGAGATACATCCAGCAGAAATAGCGCAGCCGCTGACAAAAAGCGCGCTGCCGATAGTCGCCGTCACCGGCTGGCGTAATGGTGCGGAGCAGTGCTGCCAGGCGGTACTTATTACAGTCTGGTTTCGCCAGCTCACGTGTGAGGCTCTCTAACGCCACAAACACCGTCTCAGGCGCGTCGGGCCAGTTCAGCAGCATACGACGCAGGCTGGACAGTACGCTGGTCAACCGTAACTGTTGATGCAGGATGTAATTCAGCACGTTATTTTGGCGGCGAAAGCGGTAATGACTCCAGAATGCCTGAATGCGTAATAAATTCATGGTGAGGATCTGCCCAATCACCGCTTCATGCGCCGTGCGTATTCCGTCATTGCGGGTGTCCTGCAGCAGCAGCGTGGCGTGCTCCAACAGGCGAGTGTGCATCTGTTTTAGCGCGTTGATTAACGCATCGCCGTCAGAAGTGCTGGGCAAGAGCATCATCATAAAGCCCGCGCACAGCAGCCCGGAAATCACTTCGCACACCCGAGCCTGCGCGATGTCCCACAGGCTGGCGATATCGGTGAGATTGACGCAGCTGAAGGCAATAATCGCCGCGGTATAACCTGCCAGCGAAAAACCGTACGCCACGTTGTTCTGGTAGTGGTTTGCCACCCAGGTGCACAGCGCCAGCCAGCCGGCAATATAAAAGGCGAACAGCCAGGGCTCATTCAACGTATGGCCCGCAATCAACAGGGCAGCCGTCGCACCCAACACACTGCCCACTATGCGACCCAGACTTTTACTGATCACACCGCCGATGGTCGGAAAGCTGACAACGGCTGCCGAGGTCATGGCCCAGTAAGGCTCATCCAGATTCAGGCCATAGGCAATGCTCAGGGCAAGACACATCGCACTGGCATTACGAAGGGCATAGCGCCATTGATTGCGATCCGCCTTCACCCAGGGCAGGTTTCCCCAGGCCAGTCCATTGAGATTCATGGCTGTATCGTAATCGTGCAGGTCGTGCCAGCGATTAAACGCGCGTGATCGGGAAGTGCGGTGAGGCGAATGCGAACAGGGACACGCTGCGCCAGGCGCACCCAAGGCACGTTAGGTTTAATATCCGGCAGTAAACCGTTATCCGCCTCCAGGCTTCGATCGTAAATAGCCCGTCCCACGCTTTCGACCTGGCCGGGCAACTGCATACCACTGCTGTACAGGACCACCTGGGCAGCGGCGCCGGGATGAATATGGCGCAACTTGGTCTCTTCAAAATAGCCCACGACATAATAAGAATGGCTGTCGACAAGGGCAAAGAGCGGCGTGCCCGCGCTGGCGTAGTTGCCGGGTCGCAGGGTCAGATTACTTATCCAACCGTCAGTGGGGGCAGTAACGATGGTTTGCTGCACATTCCACTGCGCCTGATCCCGCTGTGCCTGCGCGGCTTTCACGCTGGCCAGCGCCGCATCCGCATTCAGGCGAGCCACATCCAGATCTTCGCCAGAAATCGTATTGCGCGGCAGTTTACTTCGTCTGCTGAATTCATGTTGGGCTTTGGCGAGGTCGGCTTTTGCCTGGCTGAGTTGCGCATCGGCTTTGTTCAGTTCGATCTGCCACGGCACCGGGTCCAGTGTGAATAAGGTGTCTCCCTGATGGACAAACTGGTTATCCGTCACTTTTAGCGCAACGATGCGCCCTGAAATCTGTGGTGTGATATCCACCAACTCGGCACGGACTTTTCCATCCCGTGTCCAGGGTGACTGCATGTAGTAATTCCAGGCCCACCAGGCGCTGAGCAACGCGATGGTGAAAACAATCAGCGTGGAGAAGTACTTTAATCCGGAAAATGTCATCTTTTTCATCCGTGATCCATCAGCCAGAGTGAGCCAGTTACGCACAGCACGAACAGGGAGAGATCAAACAGTGTGGGATGCCAGACTTCGCCGGAGGCGAGCCAGCCGCGCAGCAGTGGGTGAATCAGCAACCAGAGAAAAAAACCGGCCAGCACCGCTTTAAACAGGGGAGGGAAGTAAAGTGACGCCCCGAAAATCAGTTCCGTGAGCGGGTGAACAGTAAGAAATCCGTGGTTGATGATATCCATTATGGTGGTGCATCCTGGAACCGGATGGTGAAATATTTTCAGCCGAAACTGTTCACTTAGTTATTTGTAATTTAACCTTCAAGCTTGCAAAATACTATACAATGCCGCTTGATAGCTAGCATACTAAATTATAAGGAGATAACATGGATACCCCTCTCGGAACGGACCTGTCCAGACTGGTACGCATCTGGCGCGCACTGATAGATCAGCGCCTGAAACCGCTCGACCTGACTCAAACGCACTGGGTCACACTGCACAATATCCATCAGCTTCCCCCTGAGCAGTCACAAATTCAGTTAGCCAAAGCCATTGGCATCGAGCAACCTTCGCTGGTCAGAACCTTAGATCAACTGGAAGAAAAGGGGTTAATTACCCGCACCACCTGTGCGCACGATCGCCGTGCCAAACGCATCAAACTGACGCAGCAGGCAGAGCCGGTTATTCAGCAGGTTGAACACGTGATTGATATTACCCGGGATGACATCCTCTCCGGTATTAGCCGCGATGAAATCAATCAGATGGTGTCGCTGATTGCACGCCTTGAGAAGAATATCCTCGAGCTACAGAACAAAGAGAAATAACACCGACGCGCAGTGCGGCAGCACTGGCGTCGGTAGGTTACTGCGTTAGCGTGGAGAAACGGTAACCTGGCTGCCGTCAGTCGCCATTGCCACACGTTGTCCGACGGAGTAACGACTGGCCGCCTGTTTCTGCACCACCATGATGGTATTGCCGTCATCCTTGCGGATTTCCAGCTCGACACCATCAGATTTATTCATCGCACCTTGTACGCCCTGACCTGCAACGCCACCCAGCACCGCACCGCCGGCCGTTGCCAGACTGCGTCCTGCGCCACCGCCGATGGTGTTGCCTAAGAAGCCACCCAGCACCGCACCGCCGATTGCGCCGATGATGTTACTGTCATCGCCGCCCTGAATTTTAACCGGACGCACGGACACCAACGTACCGTATGAAACACTCTGAACCTGTTTGGCTTCACTGGCGCTGTAGGTATCGCCCGACAACGTATCGGTATTGCTACAACCTGCAAGCATTACACCAGTCAAAGCGACCACAATTACACGCTTAATCATTTGAAAACTCCTTTATTCAAGAATGCGCCATATCTCTCGCGAAATCCTGTAAACAGTATAAGACATAAAGCTGGATAGTTGACCTTTGTCGGAACAAAACATGGCTGACGCCAGCATAGACCGTTAAAATTTAACAATGATTCAATCGATAACAGAAAAAGTTCAAAGGCGTTAACTGACAGGCAATTAATTGATTAAAAACAAATTAATCATGGATTTAGCGGGGAGAGTTTGTCACGCTTATACCCGCATAATAACATTTTCACCACAACGAAAGGAAAGGCTATGAAATCAGGACGCTACATCGGCGTGATGTCGGGTACCAGCCTTGATGGTGTGGATGTGGTGCTGGCAGCTATCGACGAAAATATGGTGGCGCAGCAGGCAAGCTACTGCCATCCCATGCCGCCTGATTTGCGTCAGGCGATTCTGGCGATATGTCAGGGGCAAACCCTGACGTTGTCACAATTAGGGCAACTTGATACGCGACTGGGACAGTTGTTTGCTGAAGCGGTACTGACCCTGATGCAGCGAGAATCCCTTGAGGTGGGCGATATCGTGGCCATCGGCTGCCACGGTCAGACGGTATGGCATGAGCCGCAGAGCGCGGCACCGAATACGCTCCAGATCGGTGACCACAATCAGATTGTTGCCGCGACCGGTATCACGGTGGTGGGGGACTTCAGGCGGCGAGACATGGCGCTGGGTGGACAGGGTGCCCCGCTGGTGCCGGCTTTCCATCAGGCCTTGCTGATGGATGCCACTGAACGTCGCATGGTGCTGAATATAGGCGGTATCGCCAATCTCTCTTTGCTGATTCCGGGACAGCCTGTTCGGGGGTTTGATACCGGGCCGGGCAATATGCTGCTTGATGCCTGGATCTGGCGCAATCAGGGTAAAGCCTATGATAAAGATGCCCAGTGGGCACGCAGTGGCCACGTCAGTCATACTCTGTTAGAGGCTTTACTGCGTGAGCCCTGGTTAGCCTTGCCGCCGCCAAAAAGTACCGGGCGGGAGCTGTTTAATCTGGGTTGGCTGGAGCAACACCTGCGCCATTTCCCCGGCATCGCCGCACAGGACGTCCAGGCCACGCTCAACGAGTTTACTGCCATCAGCATTGCGCAACAGGTGCAGCTCAATGACGGGTGCGATCGTTTACTGGTCTGTGGGGGCGGCAGCCGCAATCCATTACTGATGTCACGTCTGGCAGCGCATCTTGCCGGTACCGAGGTGACCACGACCGATTCGGCTGGCATTAACGGTGATGATATGGAAGCCCTGGCTTTTGCCTGGCTGGCATTTCGCACCCTGTCGGGCCTGCCTGGGAATTTGCCGGCGGTCACCGGGGCGCGTGCCAAAAGCGTTATCGGTGCAATCTATCCCGCCAATCCGTTATATACGCGCTAAAAGAAAGGGGACAGAAGCTGTCCCCTTGAAAGACGTGGACGTAGCGGCTCAGGCCACCCCGGGAAGATGCGTCAGATTACGCACGCCCGTGATGACGGTTGCCACGATGGTTTCCCGACGTGTAATGACTTCGACCTGGTAGTATTTGCTGCGATAGGCAATTGAATAGATAACCGGATGGTATTTATTGCCCTCACCATAGCGAGACATATGGGCTTCAAGCGCGCGCGAGGCGGCTACGATATGGACGGGTTCTTTATCACCGCGGATGATTTGCTTCATTCAGTCCCTCAAATGCTTTACCTGTGGGGCGCGCCTGAACACTGCGCGTTGCATCGGTCTTTAACACTGAACATCTGACTGCTTAACATCATCGTTAATTTAAAAAACAGCGTGCACGTTAAATATTGCAGAGCAATGACACAATCTGAAACGTGCTACTCATATTTAGCAGCACGTTTTATTTCCGGCAAGGGAAACGCAAAATTTATTACGTTTTCGTGCTAAGCCTTATTTAAGCTCGGGCCAGGCGACGGCAGAGACACCGTTTAACTTAGGCCAGGAAAAAAGAAACCCCTGGAACTGTGAAATGCCGGCGGCTTCCAGCCACATCCACTCTTCAGGTTGTTCAATCCCTTCTGCAATGACGCTAATTTCCAGAGACGAACAACAGGCTAAAATAGCGTGCACAATCGCCTGCTTCGGCCCGCTCTTGTGCACGTTACTGATAATGCTGCGGTCGATTTTTATTTTATCGGGTTGAATCTGCGTCAGTAATGACAACCCGGCATAGCCCGCGCCAAAATCATCCAGCGCAACGCTAATACCGGCGGCTTTAAGCTGTTTTAGCGCGGCGGCAAATTCATCAAGGCGTGAGATGATTTCATTTTCGGTGAACTCAACCACAATTTGTTCGGGCACCAGATCCTGGGCATGAATTTCCGCCAGCAAAAAAGCGACTGCATCGGGCACCACGACCAACGACATTGGCAGCAGGTTAACTGACAGCATGATACCGTCGACGCCCAGTGCTTTTGCCTGGGCAAAGGCGGTGCGCTTAGAGTGCAAATCGTTGCGGTAGATATCCTCGGGTGCAAGGCGCGAAAAATAATGCTGTTGTGTTTCCCCCTGACGGCCGCGCAGCAGGGCTTCAAGGGAAACGATTTTACGGGCAAAGGGATCAATGATCGCCTGAAAGGCAAAATTTACGCCCTCCTGATCGATCATTGCCGCATCACCTTCGCGTGTTTCCGCATCATCCTGAATAAAATCCCAGCTGTCCGCAGAGGGGATTTCAAAATAATTTTCTTTCTCTCGCGCTTCAACAAACGTGCGTAAGAACTTAAGCGCCCGATCTTCGTACGTCAGTTGATATTTAGTCGTGCCTTTTTCCAGCACGGCATTGAGCACTGTGGTTTTATCGTATTCCCGCAGGTCAAACAGCTCCATGCCCACGTTACCAAAACGACGAGAAGGGGCGTAATCACGCATTAATTCCACAATATTATGATGGCTGGAATCGCGGCAAATACGCTCATAAACCGCCAGGACATCCGCTTCAGGTCCTTCAAGCACCTGAAAAAAATGGGTACCGTTAAATAGTAAAATACCGGTCACGCTGGATGACTCATTTATTTTGTTAGCTTTAGTGACTAATCCTTCCAGCATTTTAAGCGGAACGTGGTCAGCGATGTGACTGCGATAGATAATTGTAGACAGCATAAAGTCTTCCAGATTCTTGTTTTTTTACCGCACACATTGCCAGAGCGTTTATCAGGCAAAGCCTGATCCTGCTGTCATACCATCGCAAAATGTGTCTGTGCCATGCTCTTCACCAGCACTGCACCAGGGGGCGCTTACCTGTGATGTTCCGTTGTCACAGAAGAGTTAACGCGATCAATCCATGGGGTGGATAACAGACCGGGTCGGCGGTAAACAGATTTTTTATTATTCTGTTCTTTACCAGCGTGTTACGCATAGTTTCTATTATATCAGTAGTTCAGCCGTTAGGTATTGAATAGTAGTATCTTTTTTGCATTTTATCGCCCACTAATAAATCCGGCTGGCGCAGTCTGCGATAAGGTTATCTGGCGTAATCAAATTATCCCTTTGGCCTTACGTCCATAGCCGGGCAGAAAATAGCAGCGTGTTGATTTGATATGTTTTTTTAAGCGGTATGCACAGTGACGGGTTTAAACGCAATGATTAAAGGATCAGACCTGATTTGGCGAACAATGCCATTTCCTGAAACCCGATGCTCATAAGAAGTTAACCTATGCGAAACCGCCCACTGCGAATAAATCTCAAAACCACGGTTTTATAATTATCTCTGTAGTTTTAGGGATAATTCTCAGCTAAGGTCAACAACGCTACATTATTAAATTAAATCGTAATTAACTCTTTTTCTACCTCATTGGCACAGCGACCACCAGGGGCAATCTTATGCTTAAATCAAGCTACTATTATGTCTGTCCTTACACCCGAGGCGGATGGATAATTCATAAAGAAGGTTGTATTCATCTGGATAACGGCCGTGGACGTGAATTTATTGGTTCGCTGTATACCCGTCAGCAAGCCTTAACGGTGGCCAAAATTCATCATCCCGACGTCATCCTGTGTACCGCCTGCCTGAGCCCGTACGTGTGCCCCAGCGCTGGCAGAAGTCTGGCAGCACGTAGCCGTGCCATGCCCATGCGTCATACGCCAAAGTCGTCCTGAACGGAGTATGCTGCGCCAGCGCTGAGCGTGCGTTTCATCTTGTCGGCACAAGATGTCGGAAGGGCGTGAAAAATCGGGTGATATCGGGTCATGAAGGCGGGGCGTTCACTGCCGCGTTAAGAGCGAATAACCGCTAAACACGCATCGTATTAATAGTGCAGGGCACGCAGTGTAATAAAGCAGCTGCGAACAGCTGCTTTATTCATATTAAGCCTGTTTAGGCTGTCCGTTAGAAGCGGTCAGGCCACCATCAACCGGGAGATTAGCGCCTGTAATATAACGCGCGTCCTCACTGGCAATAAAGGCTATTGCATCAGCAATATCTTCAGGCTCACCCGCACGCCTTAACGGAATGCGATCGTAGAAGCGCTCAAGCAGCGCCTGATCGTTTTTCACGCCTTCGGTCAGATCGGTGAAAGTGAAGCCGGGACAAATTGCATTTACCCGCACGCCGTCAGCGCCGTAATCCATTGCCAGTGACCGGGTAAAGTTGGTGACTGCGCCTTTGGCGGCGTTGTACACGCTCATTCCCCAGTCGCCACCCAAACCGGATACCGATGAGATATTCACCACGTTGCCTTTGGATTTGAGCAGGGCGGGCATGAAGAAGTGAACGCAGTGGAATACGCCGTCGAGATCGACACTCATCAGCTTCTTCCAGTCGGCAGGTTCGATCTCATGGATGCGCCCCTGCACGATAATCCCGGCATTATTGACCAGCACGTCAACCCGGCCATATTTCTCTTCGACGCGGGCTGCCAGGGCTTTTACCTGATCGGCCTCGGCGACATCGCAGGCGGTAGCCAGATGACTGTCGCCAGGCAACTGTGCTAACACTTTTTGCAGCTTATCCTGATGACGTCCAACCAGTACGACAGAGGCGCCTTCCTGTGCAAAACGCCTGGCACTCGCTTCACCAATTCCTGAACCGGCTCCTGTCACTACAACGATTTTACCTGTAAATCTGGACATTTTGCCTCCTTAATGGCGTCGCTTGCTGTTATAACCCTGTTCAGCCTGGCAGCCCTGTGGCCCAGGTCAAGCGCAACGGGACCGGATGCGTATTGTTTAACCGCTAAGCACCCGAATCGCGTTGCGCAGGACGCCGTTACGGCCTTCTGAACAGGGCCATGCTCCGGCCTTCCAGCTCAAAGTCCTTCTCTTTGGTGATCACCATTCCGTGTTTGCTCACATCGCTGGTGGTCAGCTCCAGTACCCATCCGCCTTCCCCAAACTGAGGAATACGGAAGGGGACGTTGCCTTCAAACGGGTTGATCAGCATGAGCACGTCATACCAGACACCGTCCTGATGTTGCAGGTCCGGGCGGCCGATATAGACGCCGAGCGTTGAGCCTTCGTCCCACTGTTCCGCCTGCTGTAATCCACCACCGGCATTGAACCACTTAATTTCCATTCCATCGCGCCAGCTTTCACGCCGTAACAGCGGCTGGGTTTTACGCAGCGAGATGACGTGGCGCGTGAACTCACGCAAGGCTTCAGCGGAGGCGGGCAGGTTGTCCCAGTGAACCCATGAAATTTCACTGTCCTGACAGTAACCGTTGTTGTTTCCCATCTGGCTGCGACCAAACTCATCGCCCGCCAGCAGCATCGGTGTACCGTGCGAGAAAAATAACGTGGCAAGAAAGTTACGCTTCTGACGCTCACGAACCGCATTGATGCCCTCGTCGTCCGTGGGGCCTTCGGCACCATAGTTATACGAGCGGTTATCATTGTGGCCGTCGTTGTTGTCCTCACCGTTATCGGCATTGTGCTTCTCGTTGTAGGACACCAGGTCGTTCAGCGTGAAGCCATCATGTGCGGTAATAAAGTTGACGCTGGCCCAGGGACGGCGTCCGCGCTGGTCATAGAGATCGCCGGAGCCAAGCAGGCGGGCAGCAAAGTCGGTTGAGACATTGTTCCCTTTCCAGTAATCGCGCACGGTATCGCGATACTGATCGTTCCATTCTGCCCAGCCCGGTGGGAAGCCGCCGACCTGATAACCGCCAGGGCCGATGTCCCAGGGCTCACCAATAAGTTTTAACCGGGAGAGCAACGGGTCCTGGGTGATGGCGTCGAAGAAGCCGCCACGTGGGTCGAAGCCTTCCGGTTCGCGGCCCAGAATGGTGCCAAGGTCGAAACGAAAACCGTCGATATGCATGGAGTCGGCCCAGTAACGCAGGGAATCTGTGACCATCTGCAACACGCGCGGATGAGAGGTATTCACGGTGTTTCCTGTGCCGGTGTCGTTGATGTAGTAACGATGCTGGTCCGGCAAGGTGCGGTAGTAAGAGAAGTTGTCGATGCCTTTAAAGGACAGGGTTGGGCCAAGCTCGTTGCCCTCGGCGGTGTGGTTGTAAACCACGTCAAGGATCACTTCGATGCCCGCATCATGAAAGGCGCGCACCATATCCCGGAAACCCTGAATGCCGCGCGGACCGAAATAGCGCGTCGCCGGGGCAAAAAAGTTCAGCGAATTATAGCCCCAGAAGTTTTTCAGCCCTTTATCCAGCAAGTGTTGGTCGTCTGGAAACCAGTGCACTGGCAACAGTTCAACCGAGGTAATGCCCAGGCTTTTGATATAGCCCACCGTCGATGAATGGCTCATCCCATCGTAAGTGCCGCGCATCTCCGGCGGCAGCGCCATGTTCATTTGGGTGAAGCCCTTCACATGGGTTTCATAAACGATCGTTTCGGACCAGGGAACCTGAGGGCGGTTTTGGTCCTGCCAGTCAAATTCATTCGGGTCAATCACGCGGCATTTCGGCGTGAAGGGCGCGCTGTCGCGATCGTCAAACGTCAGGTCTTTGTCTTCGTGGTACAGATCATAAGCGAAGTGCGCCTCGTTCCACGCAATATCCCCGGCCAGCTCGCGCGCATAGGGATCGACCAGTAATTTATTCGGGTTAAAACGATGACCGTTTTCCGGATCGTAAGGGCCATAAACGCGGTAGCCATACAGGGTGCCTGGCGGTAAACCGGGCACGTAACCATGCCAAACCTCATGGGTAAACTCAGGCAAATCCAGTCTGGCTATCTCATTTTTTCCGCTTGGGTCGTAAAGACACAGTTCTACGCGTTCTGCGTGGGCAGAAAACAGCGCGAAATTTACCCCTTTACCATCGAAGTTTGCCCCAAGCTGTAGACTCGATCCCGACGTGATTTCAAAACGATGATTTGACATCTATCCCTCTCAATTAACGAACCCAGTTACGGCGTTTCAGTCCATGTACTGACCTGCTTTCAGCAAGCGAATAATGCCAGTGCCCAGTAATTATTTAACGTTTCAAGCGTAATGCGATCGGTCAGGGTGATTTCCTGGCCACTTAACACATCACGGTAACGGCGATGTGCCAGTTCGTCAGGCAACACAATCTCTGTGGCGGCCCAGCGCGCCGACGGGGGCGTTTCCAGGTTTTGCTGTGGGTTAAACATCAGCCGGGAGGTGATCACGATAACAGCGTCATTGCCGCGCGTACGGGCAAAGGCCAGTAGCCTGTCCGAATGCGCGCCCTGTGCCGTCAGCGGCAGGTAAGCGCCTCGGGCGAACAGTTCAGGCCGATCCCGACGGGCATTCAGTAGCGCAACCGTCGCTTGCTGGTTAACCTGTCCCTGAAGCCAGCCATCAAGCGTAGCGGGCAGGGCGGTCGTCGCAGCCGCTAACATCTGTTGGAGGGCGGCATAATCAGGCTCACGACGGTTGTCAGGATCGACCAGGCTGAAGTCCAGTGCTTCGCTTCCCTGATAAATATCCGGCACGCCAGGCGCGGTCAGCTTGATGACTCTCTGGCTCAGGCTGTTTATCAGCCCGGTCTGGATAAAGGGCTGCAACGCCTCGACGAAATCCTGCAGGAAAGCCTGATTAGTCGGTGAAAGCAGATGACGCGCGTAGTCCAGCACCGCCTGCTCATAGGCCGTATTGTTCTCTGTCCAGTCAGTACGCAGCTTGGCTTCACGCAACGCTTTTTCCACATAGCCCGCAAAGCGTTCGGCTAAGGCTTCAAGTCCCGCGCTATCCTGAGGGTCCAGGGTCGGTGGCCAGACGCCAGCCAGCGCCTGATACAGCATCCACTCCACGGACGCCTCCGGTGCAGGGCCATCCTCAAGGGTACGTACCGCCTGACGATTAAGCCCGCGCCAGCGTTCCACGCACGTCGCCCAGCGCTGAGGGGCTTCTGTCAGGGTATAAAGGCGGGCACGTGCGTCCTCGCCTCGCTTGGTGTCATGCGTCGAGCTGGCGGTAAGGGCATCCGGCTGGCGCGCAAGACGCGTTTGCATCTCATGGTGAAACTGTTGCGGGTCAAACTGCTGCTGCAAGGGTTCTGCGCCGACTTCATTAAGCGCCAGCGCCCGGTTCTGTCGGTAGAACAGCGTGTCCTCGATGGATTTCGCCATCAGTGGGCCGGTGAGCTGCTGGAAACGGGTACGGAAGCTGTCCGCCAGCCCGGTGACCTTAGCGTCAACGTTGCCCTGCATAATCTGTAGCAGGAAATCGAGCGTGCGGCTGTCCGGCGCCTGTGCTGACGTCTTCACTTTGCTGGCGATATCCTGTAGCCGTTGCAGGTCATCTGCGGGCAGGCCGTGCGCATTCCCGTAGGTGCGGTAAACCGGAAAGGCCACCAGCAGCTCACGCAGTGCGGCGCGCAGCTGATCCGGGTTAACCGTCATCTGTTCACCTGCGGCAATAGCGGTAGCCAGATCCATCAGGCGCGAAAATTCACCCGCAAAGTTGCGGTCTGCCATCAGGCATTTCGCGTTGCGGAGTTCGTCTGCCATCTGGACAGCGTTGCCACTGACGCTCTCATAGGCCTGGCGGAGCGCGTCGAGATGATGGTTATCAACCAGGACATGGGACAGCGCGGCGATAAACTCGTAGCCGGTGGTGCCCGAAATCGGCCAGTCGGCGGGGATCTGTTCTCCCTCACCCAGAATTTTCTCGACGGTGATATAACATGCCGCACCGGCCTCATGGCGCAGCTGTTCAAGGTATCCTTTTGGATCGGCCAGCCCGTCAACGTGATCGACACGCAGGCCGTCAACCGCGCCGCTGTGCACCAGTTCCAGAATAAGCCGGTGCGCATCCCTGAACACTGCCGGATCTTCCACCCGCACACCGACCAGGCCAGTAACCTCAAAGAAACGGCGGTAGGAGAGATCCTGGGCGGCATCGCGCCACGACATCAGTCGCCAGGGTTGCTGTTGGTGCAGAGCCGCCAGCTCGGCTTTGCTGCGAAGCTGGAGAACCGCCTCTTCACGTCCCTGCCAGCTTTCCGGGGTCAGGGGATAGTAGCTCTCAAAATAGGCCAGTGCCGGTTTGCCGGTTTGCGGATCGCGTTTGACGGCGAGGTCTCCGTTTTCCAGCACGGTGTCGAGATCATCGCCCAGAAACGGCAGCGTCAAACGGCGTGACCAGTCGATATCAAAATAGTGGGCATAGCGACTGTTTTGGCCGTGCTCCAGCACGTCGTACCACCAGCCGTTTTCCAGCGATGCCGCCATGTGGTTGGGAACGATATCAATGATGAATCCCATACCGGCCTGTTTCAACGCCTGCGCCAGACGATCAAACCCCGCGCGGCCGCCAATGGCCGGATCGATTTGATTCACGTCGGTCACGTCATACCCGTGGGTGGATTCACGGGTCGCGGTAAAGACCGGCGAGGCGTAGAGATGACTGATGCCGATGTGTTTCAGATAAGGAATCAGCGCCGCCGCGCGGTCAAAGGTCATGTCATTTCGGAACTGAATACGGTAGGTCGCGGTTGGAATACTCATTTATGTTCTCCGGCAGCCAGACGAACAATCATTGCGTTTGGCGGCAGATCGTCTGCCGGTTGCGGCCAGGCAAAAAGGGTTTCACCCGGCATCTCTGGCAGGGGACGATCCTGTTCACCGATATTCAATGCCACAGAGAGGGTTCCGGCTGGGAACGTCCAGCTTACGGCAACGAATCCCTCTGCGGTTTCCAGCACCTTCCCGCTATGCCCGCCCGCCGTTGCCAGCAGCGGCACAATGTACTGCTGCCGGATGGCCAGAAGCGAACGGGTCAGCTTCAGCCAACGTTTTCCTTCTTCACTTTCCAGCTTGCGCCAGTCCAGTTTTGATCGGGTAAAGGTCGCTTCGTCATTGGGATCGGGAACGCTTTCACCTTCATGGCCCGCGTGTCCTTCAAACTCTCTCGCCCGGCCTTCGCGCACCGCTTTGGCCAGATCGCCATGGAAATCGGTAAAGAACAGGAAAGGATGGGTTTCGCCGTACTCTTCCCCCATAAACAGCAAAGGGATGTGAGGCGACAGCAGGAGCGTGGCCAGCAGCACCTGGGTACGTTCGGCCCCGGCCAGCGAAATCAGCCGTTCTCCCTGCGCGCGATTGCCGACCTGATCGTGATTCTGGATAAAGTCCACAAAGGCCACCGGTGGTTGACCGGTGCTGTCAACGCCGCGCTTTTCGCCGGACTGCACGGAGACTTCGCCCTGATAGACAAAGCCCTCAGCCAGTGCGCGCGCCACGCGTTTCTCTGGCTGCCCGGCAAAATCCTGGTAATAAGCATGCGTTTCGCCCGTGGCAAACACATGAACGGCATTGTGAAAATCATCATTCCATTCCCCGGTAAACAGCGGGGCGGAGCCATCTTCTGCTCTGGGATGCAGAAAGATAACGTTGCGACAGTCTTCGGTGGTGAGGTGAATCTGGCGATCGGGAATATCGGCACGAATGCGTTCGGCAATGTCCGTCAAAACATGCTTGTCTGAAATGTCTTCAATCTGGTCGATGGCGTCAAAGCGCAAGCCGTCAAGATGGTACTCCTGCAGCCAGTAGAGCGGGGCTTCGGCGATATAACGCCGCACCGCATCCACATCATAAGCAATGCCTGCGCCCCACGGCGTCATCCGGTCTTTATGAAAGAAGTCAGGCGACAGCAACGGCAGATAGTTACCATCCGGGCCAAAGTGGTTAAGCACAATATCCAGTACCACCGCAATGCCATAGCCATGGGCCGCATCAATAAACGCCTTAAAATCGTCAGGCGTACCGTACGCGGCGTGAGGTGCGTAAAGCAGCACGCCATCGTAACCCCAACCACGTTGACCGCCGAACTGAGAGACGGGCAGCACTTCAATCATGGTGATGCCGGTTTCAGCCAGGTAAGGCAGTTTCTTTATCGCGGCCTGGAAGGTTCCTTCTTCGGTGAAGGTGCCCATATGCATTTCATAGACCACGCTTTCCTGCCACGGACGGCCTTGCCAGTTGGTGTTCTGCCAATGATAGTGACCAGGATCGATGACCAGAGAAGGGCCGTTGACGTCGTCTTGCTGCGCGCGTGAAGCCGGATCGGGAATCACTGTGCCATCGTTCAGCACGAAATTATAGGCTGCTCCCGCCTGTACACCGCTAACCTGCTGCTCAAACCAGCCGTCTTCGGCTGGCGTCATCGCGATATCATTACCGGAAAGTCTTAATGTGACCTGCTGTTGACCCGTCGCCCACACGCGGAAACGCACGGTACCATCAGCCAGAAATTCACTTCCCCAACTCTTAAAAAAAGATGTAGATCCCATTCCGTTGCCTCGTTAACCAGAAAGTACGCAATAAACATCCTCGCGCTATCGTTAAGCCGATGAGGCGAGTTCAAAGGTATGTCAGCGAGATTCAGCGCCCAGGAGGTCGGTGCGCCTTAACAGCCTCAACCAGCGCCATTATTCAGAAAATGTTATGTGTAATACCGCTTCAGGCACCCGGCAGCGCCTGCTTCACACGACTCTCAACAAGTAATCATAGACTACGCTGCGGCATTTACGGTCGCGGTACACAATGAACACCGCACCTTTTTTCCCTTCTACATGACCGGGTTGTCCGATCACCCCGACATCCTTCTGCTGCTGTCTGCGGTAAATCAGATAAACACCAGGGCTTTTGCAGTAAAAAACCGCTGAAAGCAGCGGTTTTGCAGGGAAAACAGAAAGGGCAGGTATGACACTCGCGCGCCCTGTGCTCCAGCCACCCCAATCGGAATGGCTGGAACCAGGATCAGGCCGGAATGGTCTGTGCTTTTTGGCTGCGCGACCAGACGCGATGTTCTGCCATGGCGGCGGTAAAATCATTCATCAGCGCAATTTCAGCATTATCGGCTTCCACAATGCCTTCTTCTTGCTGGTTTTCATCCAGATCAAACTGCGCTTTAAAGCGACGTGCGTCGCCACTCAGGCCGATGACTTTCAGATGCTTGTAGGCTTCCAGCAGGAAGTAGCGCGCGTCACCGCTTTTCAGCAGCGCGTCAACGTTACCATCGGGTACCATTACGGCATCGAAGGTCAGTGAAGGGAGACCGTTGAACGTCGCATCGATGGGTAACAGAGAACCGTCGTCGGCGCTGACCTGGCCCATATGCGCCGCCAGCAGTTTGGTATGCACGCCTGCGGCTTTCAGGTGCTGCAGGATGTGCAACACGTCCTCGGCCTTCACGCCTTCGCTCAACAGCAGCGCCACCTGACGACCTTTGATGTCACCATCCGGAATCGCATACAGGCTCAGGCTGTCATCTTTCTGCAGACCATTCACGTCTTTTGGCGCAGCGGTATTCAGCTGTTCGTCGCTAAGGCCAATACCCAGATTGGCTGCCACACCTTGCGCCAGTTTGACATCAATGCGCAGCAGATGGTCAAGCACGCGCTCGCGAATATAAGGACGGGCGACTTTACTCAGCTCGAAAGAGTACGCGCCAATGATGTGCTGCTGTTCGATCTCGGTCTGACTGTTCCAGAACAGGCGAGGTTGAGAATAATATTCGCCAAAGGATGGACTGCGTTCACGGACTTTATGCCCCTCAACTCGTTCCTGATAGCTCTCGAACCCGCCACCTTTTGCCGCAGGCGGTGTTTCGCGAGGCCAGTTATCGTTAATCGAGTTGGGCTCATAGTTGGCCGGATTGGTGTCAATATCCATCCGGTGCATGCCCTGGCGCTGGAAGTTGTGATACGGACAAACCGGGCGGTTAATCGGGATCTCATGGAAGTTAGGACCACCGAGGCGACTGATTTGCGTATCGGTGTAGGAGAACAGTCGGCCCTGAAGCAGAGGATCGTTGGAAAAGTCGAGCCCCGGTACGATATGGCCCGGGTGGAACGCAACCTGCTCTGTTTCTGCAAAGAAGTTATCCGGATTGCGATTCAGCACCATTTTACCGACCCGCACGACAGGGACCAACGCTTCAGGAATCAGCTTGGTGGCATCCAGAATATCGAAGTCGAACTTGAACTCATCCTCTTCCGGGATCAGCTGCAGGCCAAGCTCGAATTCCGGAAAGTCACCCGCTTCAATCGCTTCCCACAGATCGCGACGGTGGAAGTCAGGATCGCGCCCGGTCAGCTTCTGCGATTCGTCCCACAGCAGCGACGCTTTACCTGCCAGTGGTTTCCAGTGGAAGCGAACAAACGTGGCTTTGCCTTCATCGTTAATCAGGCGGAAGGTGTGAATACCAAAGCCTTCCATTGTGCGATAGCTGCGCGGAATACCGCGGTCAGACATTGCCCAGATCACGTTGTGCAGGGTTTCAGGTTGTAGCGACACATAATCCCAAAAGGTGTCATGAGCACTTTGGCCCTGTGGAATTTCATTGTGTGGCTCGGGTTTCACCGCATGCACAAAGTCGGGGAATTTGTGGGCGTCCTGAATAAAAAACACCGGCGTGTTATTACCCACTAAGTCGAAAACGCCTTCATCGGTGTAGAACTTGGTGGCAAAGCCACGGATATCACGCACCGTATCCGCTGAACCCGCGCCACCCTGAACCGTGGAGAAGCGCACAAACACCGGCGTAATCTGCTCTGGCTCGCTCAGGAAATGGGCTTTGGTCACGTCCTTCATTGAGCAGTAAGGTTGAAAATAGCCGTGTGCCGCCGAGCCCCGCGCATGAACGATGCGTTCCGGAATTCGCTCATGGTCAAAATGGGTGATTTTCTCCCGCATGATGAAATCTTCAAGCAGCGTCGGCCCACGCGCACCAGCGCGTAACGAGTTCTGGTCGTCTGCAATACGGGTGCCCTGATTGGTGGTAAGCGGGCTGCCCGTTCCATCTTTACGGTTCGCTGCTAACTGATCGAGTTTGCTGCTGTGGGTATCGGGCGCTTTAAGGCTGCCTGGTGCCGTGGGTTTCTTACCCGGCGGTGTCGGTTCGGCTGGTGGCTGATGTGAACCATCTTTAGGAGCCAGTGAGCCCAGTCCGGGCTGTGATGATTCCGGGCCGGTCGTGGGGGCCCGATGACTCAGGGGATTATTCTTTTTTTCATTCGACATAACACATTGCTCCAGCTTTTTTTTACTACTTGAGGTGCCAGTAAATATAGAACAACTTAATTAATAAGCTTATAAATATTGCGCTTAATCGTTGCGGTTAAATAAAGAGCAGGCGATATTTCTCCTGTTTTTAGTGATTTTCAATCAACGGAAAAATAATTTAATAGCGAAACTAAATGCTTATTTTAAGCGCGACGGCAATGTGATATTTCTATCTTATTCAATGGGTTGATTTTTATCTCACTGTGCTGTCGCCTGGGTGATTACAGCCAGTTGTTTTTTATAACCCAGGTATTTTCTGAAAATCGTTCCGCTCAGGTTTATTACGTTTTTCTAAAAATAAGCGGCGTTTTTTCCTCTCACGCTACGCTTATTATCCTCAAAGCGAAGCGGAAATAAGCGACGATGGATAAGGCGTAAAAAGCATTACTGGAAAGGGTGAACGGGAATAAAAATGCAGGGGTGAGAGGGGATAAAAATCGCCAGTCCATGGCGTACTACCTCCTTAAGGCGCCTTACTCAGAACTACTTAGAAGTGCGACGGCTTTTTTTGCCTCCTTTCCGACCGGCCTCCCTGGCTCTTTCAGGATCGTTTTTGAAATTACCTCCGCTGGCTTTGCCTCCTGCACTGCCAGCTTCACTGGCTCGGTCTGGATCGTTGGCAAAATTACCGGCACCACCTCTGTATTTCTGTTGTGTCATAGACAAGACCTCATATCAGGGTTCCTTAGATAAGAAGGACTAGCTAGTCACAGCGCTAAGTTTAGTTCTGATACGAAATTATGCCACCCTGAAACCCATTATTCGGTGACGAGATGTTGCGGTTATTACTTGTAAAATCAGGGGATAAGCTGTGCGCGCCGGGGAAGCGGGACAGGTAGCGCGCGTTGCCGTTATACGCGACCCGTTACAACAAAGGTATTAATCAGGGATTATTCATAAAGTTAGCGTTTAACTTATTGATAGTGCTGGCCTTAATGGCGATTTTAAAATTAGCTGTTACACTTTCTGGATACTGTTCAGGAGTGTTTATGAAATTAGGCTTTGCATGTAAGTATTTAAACGAAGAGGGCAAGCAGTATTTCCCCTTTCGCGCGACCACGCGAACCCGTTTTCTCAGCCTGGATGAGGCGCAACGCACGGCGCTCATTTATGAGATTTCGAAGACCAATTTGCAGAACCTGTATTTAACGTTGGAAGCCATTGCGGTCCTCCCGGACGCGTTAAGAATGATGCGGATTGGCAGCGATTTACTGCCGTTGTATACCGTACCTGAAGCAAAGCCGTTATTTGCGGCGTTTCTGCCTGAGCTGTATCCGTTGTTTGCCCGCTGCGGTGAGCTGGCGCGGGCGCATCATATCCGGCTGTCATTCCATCCGGGACAGTACAGCGTGCTGGCGTCGGACAATCCTGATGTCGTTTCACGCGCCTTAGAGGATGTGGAATACCATGCGTTGTGCGCCTGTTTGATGGGGTACGGCAAAACCTTTCAGGACTTTAAAATCAACATTCATATGAATGGCAAACTCGGGTTTGACGGGTTTAAACAGGCGTTTCAGCGCCTCAGTCCTGAAGCGCGCTTAATGCTGACGGTAGAAAACGACGAAATTTCGTGCTCACTGGACGATGTGTTGCAGGCCGGGGCGCTGTGTCCGGTGGTGTTGGATATCCATCATCACTGGGTCAAAGAGAACCAGTTTATCCCGGCGGAAGATGCACGTATTGCGCGGATTGTTGATTCCTGGCGCGGCGTCCGCCCGGTGCTGCATTACTCCATTTCGCAAGAGGGGATTATCCCCACCGAGGGTTTTCCGGATCAGCACGCCCTGACCGTGCCGAAAACAAAGCTTCGTGCCCATTCCGATTACTATTTCAATCCCACGCTCAACGCCTGGGCATTGTCATTCAGCGATTTCGACATCATGTGTGAGGTGAAAATGAAAAACCTGGCGCGTGAGCAGCTGTACGATTGGGGAAAACGTCAAAACCTGATCGCCTGAGGCGCGCAGGCAAAAAAAAGCCCCTGAATCAGGGGCAAATTTTTAGGGAAGGTAAAGCATCCTTGCTAAGTAGCGTGTCATCATCACAACAAAATTAAAAACGAACGTCGCCCGGCTTACGTTGAAGAACGCTCTCCAGAGCCTGACGATAGATATCCTGTTTGGTCGCGTCGGTTTCACTTTCCAGTTTATGGATCAAACCCAGTAACATATCTTTTTCAGAAACGTGCGCTTTAAAAGAAGCGAGTTCTGACCAGGTCTCTGCAATTACATCTTTTTCGCTGGTGAAAGTGTCACCCGCATTCATGAAATATTCAGAAATCTGAGACTCAGTATTCGTTGTCGTTTGCATGGTAGCCTCAAAATCGGAAGAAGACGTTTTCCTGCCCGTGGCGAAGAAAATTTTGCATCTGAAGGTGGAAATCCACTCACCTTCAGATGCGGTGCAAGGCACCTTTCGTTACAAGTGATTTAACATCACGGCGTAAAGTTATACAAAAAAACTAACTTTGTACAATTTTTTGCGAAGAAAAACTTCTGGTCGGATGAGTTGCTGGCCGAGGGTGCGCTGCTTTCTGCTACTGTTTTTGATATTTAATTATGATTTATAAGGATTTTTTTTGGTGTTGCATGCGCCTGTTTTTTTCGTGCGGTTGTACAACACTGCGCAAACTTGTACAGCGTGAGCTGTATAATTCTGGTCAGGAACGCACAAAAAAGTCCCGGACTGGGCAGGGCAGGCATCGGGTTGGGAGCCTTTAAGCCGGCTGCGACTGTCCTGCGGGCGACCGCAACGTCGACATCATCGCATGACGGCCCGCGGGCAGCGTATGACCATTTTCCGGATAACGATGCCCTGGCAGAGAATAGCAACCGATGGTCAGCGGCGCATGAACGCTCGACCGGTCAGGCCCGCATTTTTGCGTCCTGTGGTCATAAAGCAGGCTTTGTGGGCGGCGGTGCAATAATTCACTTCCTTCTGTACCCGCAGGGCGTTAAGGTTTACGCCTCTTGGATCAGAAGGAAATGATAATGGTTAACGACTATTTCTCGCTGCCGCCTGCGGGTATGACGCAGGAACAGCATAAACGTACGGTCGCGGTTGCGGCGGCACTGGCAGTGGCAAAAGAGTCAGTCAGCGCCTCAACGTCAGCAAATGGCTCGAAAGCGGCCTGGGATCTGCAAGCGGTGGCAAACGAAATTGCCAATCTGGCCGATGCGATTCAGGATGCGCTGGAGTCTGACAGCGACGTATAACGGTGAGATTGCGCTGTCTGATCGGGCAGCGCCGGGCTGGTGGGACCGCGAAGGCTCACGCCGCCCGAGCGGCGCAGCGCTATGGCAAAAAGCACGCTCACGCTCAATAACAAGGCTGTCTGTTTCATCCTCCGCCCCCTGCACAGCCCGCTTTCCCACCATATCCCACTGCGCAGCGCTATACAGCCTGTCATCCCGGTAACGTCACCAACACCGCTTGCCGGTTCTACGCAGCCATCAGGCTTTGACGGCACCGATAGCGTTATCGCTCAGAGCGCTGCTGAGAGAAATAAGCCAGCAGACGGGTCATCTTTTGCTGGGGTGAGGTGTAAGTCTCGTCAGTGACTTTACCTGTCCAGCGATCATCTGCTTCAGGATGAGGTCCGGTTAACACCACCGTCCCTTTTCCGTAGGCATAACGCGCCATCGCCACATCACCATTACGATAAAAGGCCACAGGGGTAAAACCGTCCTGCGGTTTATGGCCGACAAGATAAGGGCCATCCTGATAATAGAATGTCTCTTGTCTGCCATTCCACTTAACAGGAATCGTGTAATCACCCTCATCGGCGATCTGCGATCCCGGACGTCCTGCTTCGGAATCAAGCGGCGAGGCGATCAGCCCCAGCCAGTTACTGTCCGCCAGATAAGCACCCATGCACAGACCGAGGTAACCTTTACCATCGCGGACAAAATCGCGTAGGGCTTTTGCCCCCTCATCCCCCAGGGCTTCATAGGCCGCTGGAATATCCTGACCTCCGCCGGGCTGGATATAAAGATCAACCTGACGCAGGTTCTGAGCATTCAGTGTTTGTTTTTCGTTTTCGCCAATATAAGAAATGCTGAGCGGCATCGCGACGCCGTGTAGCGCTTTCATCACCATTTCTGAACAACCTTCACAGCCAGCCGCACCACGATAAATGGCGATTCTCAGTGGATGATTGTCCGCCAGGCTAAAGCCGGACGCGAGGCTCAAGGCAAGTAGCATCGCGGTTAACATCCCACGAGGATAGCGAACACGTTGTAATGCGTTAAAAGCCGGGCGCATGATGCATTTCCTGTCATAGCGAGAAAGAACGCTTCCGTTGCGGCACCCACGGCGCGGCATAAGAAGAGAAGGTCAGCGCAGGCAGACTGGCTGGACGCGATAAAAATAGCGCATTTCAGTGTCCTTGAGCAACTGCTCAATTTTGGGTGACGATCATTCCTTGCCAACCCTTTCCCCGCAGAGGGCGTCCAGCAGACCGCCGCCATCGGTGTCGTTGTCTCCTGGACTGCCCGCTTACTGGCCGTTATTGGCTATAACCCGAAGCGATGATTTTCGCTGCGCCCGCCAGAACCGCTTTGCGCGAAGCGGCATGTGGGTCGGGCTGGGTGTAATAGGTGACCAATACCAGCGGTGCATGATGCGGTGGCCAGATAACGGCGATATCGTTGGTGGTGCCGTAATCGCCGCTGCCGGTTTTATCCGCAACTGTCCAGTCAGCGGGCAGGCCGGCACGTAGGCTGTTCGCCCCTGTGGTGTTGCCTTTCATCCAGTCGCTCAGTTGCTGACGTTGCGCCGGTGCCAGCGCACTGCCCAGCACCAGCTTTTGCAGGCTTTGCATCATGGCAGCAGGCGATGTCGTATCGCGTTTATCACCCGGGATGGCGGTATTCAGATCCGGTTCTTTGCGATCGAGCCGAAAAGTGGTATCGCCAATGCTGCGCGCAAAACGGGTCACCTTCTGCGGACCGCCCAGCCGCGTCAGCAGTTTGTTCATCGCCGCATTGTCACTGTATTGCAGCGCAGCCGCGCTGAGTTCAGCCACCGTCATTGTGGCACCGACGTGTTTTTCAGTTATCGGGTTGTAATTAACCAGATCGGTTTTGTGGATCGCGACGTTTTCATTAAGCAATCCGCTTGCGGTTTCACTCTTTTTCAGGATGGCCGCAACGGCGAAAACTTTGCTGGTGCTGCAGAGCGGAAAACGCGTGTTGCCACGATAGGTAAAAACGGCACCATCGGCGGTGTCCGTCACTGCCACTCCCAGCCTTCCGCCTGCGGTCTGTTCCAACTGTTGGATGTCGCGTTGCAACGCGGCCTCATCAAAGCTGGCCTGTGCGGCAAGCGGGGTCGCGAGCGCCAGCAGGATAACGGCCGGGCGTGCGCGTTGTGTGAATAGATTAATCATATAAAACCTCATCTGATAAATGTCCGCATCGCTGAGTGCCGTCTGCGGCCAGGAAGTGCATGGCGGTTTACCGCATCATTGCGCGGCATGATGCAATAAGAAACAGACTGGCTGCCCCTCAATAAACTTATGTCGCTTTAAACGGCGTGACGCGTCAGGCCATTCAGCCCTGCAGCACGCTATTCCCCGACTTTGTTAAATCACGAGGGAGATGGTAGGGGATTTCAAAATGTCGACAAGCGAGATAATTTGAGTGGAGACTAAAGAATTTCTGGGGGTAAACGTGAAAAATGATGTACCGCTTAACGCGCTTCGGGCTTTCGAAGCCTCCGCCCGCCACCTGAATTTTACCCACGCGGGGCTGGAGCTGTTTGTCTCTCAGGCCGCCGTCAGCCAGCAGGTCAGGCTGCTGGAAGAACGACTGGGCGTCGTATTATTCCGTCGATTGCCGCGTGGCCTAGAGATGACGGATGAGTCGCGACTGCTGTTTGCGGAAGTGTCAGCGGCCTTCACGCAGCTCGAAAGCGCCTGGCGTCGCTTTGAAGGCGGAGAATACCGCGAGGTGATGACGATCGCCTGTGTGGGTACCTTTGCGCTGGGCTGGCTGTTACCCCGGCTTGAGGTGTTTCGTCAGCAGCACCCGGCGCTGGAGCTGAATGTGCGCACTAACAATAACGTGGTCAGCCTGGCGGGGGAAGGCGTGGACTATGCGATTCGGTTTGGCGCGGGTGCCTGGCCCGCCACACACAATGAGCGGCTGTTTACGGCACCGCTGACGGTGCTCTGTCGCCCGGACATCGCCAGCCGTCTGCAGCAGCCTGCCTGTTTGTTGCGGGAAAACCTGTTACGTTCCTATCGGGCTGATGAGTGGGACAGCTGGTTTACGGCGGCGGGAATGGCACCGCCCAGGATCACCGGCCCGGTATTTGACTCGTCACGTTTAATGGTTGAAGCCGCGATCCAGACCGGCGCTGTTGCTCTGGTGCCGGCGTGCATGTTTCAGCGTGAGCTGGATGCTGGCACGCTGGCCCGTCCTTTTACGCTTGAGATCGATGTCGGTGGTTACTGGTTAACCTGGCTCCGCTCAAAGAAGATGACGCCCTCGATGGAAATATTCCGTGAATGGATAGTGCAGCAGGCAAAAGGCGGTCATGAAGAGCCGGATCAGCCCGATGCAGGCGGCGCGCTTTAATGCTAAACGCCATCTGAGCAGCAGCATCGTGCTCAGGCGGCAAGGCAGCTCTGTATTCATCCGTCGCGCAGAGAAAAAGCGTTAACGGCTACCCGCTATGACAGATGTAAAAAATAGCCTGTTCGGGATGATTCATTTCATCAGGCTATCGCTGTGTGGAAGCCTGCGGTGTTCAGTTTTTTCAGTTTCGTCACGCCCTCTGTTATTAAGAAACCAGATAATAAACTCACTGTTATTTTTCACGCCAAGCTTTTTCATTACGCGTTGTTTAATATAATATGCAGCGTGTACAGGGAGTGCCATCCAGCTTGCTATCTGTTTCATATCCATTCCCGTCATAAAAAACCACGTTAATGAAATCTCATCGACCGTTAAACAAACCTTCTGTCCGTCGTTATTTTTTATTTCCATGCTGTGCTCCTTTTCAACATACAGCTGTCTGATCAGGGCTCATCATAGCGCTGGGATAAGGTAATGGCATTTCACGTATTCTTTGCTTATCTTAAGTCTTTAATCTTCACTTAAATCAATTGATTATTCTTGTTTTCCGATCTGAACTGCCTGAGAAAGGTCAGGTTAAGCGAAGAACATATAACGCATCATATCGCTGCTGCGCGCTAGTGCATCAGATATCGTGGGGCCTGTTGAGTCCCGTGTGATATACAGACTACTCTGCGATTGCTTTTTATCGCGTTGGATCGAATGCGTGGCTGATCCTTACGGCAATAAATACCTGCGCTTCTGGTGTTAATCCTGTTGGACAGATAACACCATTTGAATTTTGCGCAATAAACTTCTCTTTGGCTCGTTATGTATTATGCGGCTTCTGTATTTGACTAAACAGGTAAGGCTAAGGGAAGGGGAGGTAAAACGTAACGATCCCCAATCGGGTTTACATTATGTTATCGCCAGGGATTCAGGGCTATATATTTCAGAAAACAGGCGTGACAGGTAATTTAAATCCAGCCAGTAACAAAGAACTGAAAACAACCGGGCGAGTCGTCAACAGAACCGCCTTATGTCTTGTTTTGCGCAGTACAGAACGTCAGCCAGAGACGTGTAAACCCGCTGTGTACTTCTGCAGGACGATGGCAAAAAAGGGAGCCACCGATGAAAAAATGCCAGGCGTGCAGAAGGCAACAGGTGAAAGCATAACCTGAATGCACAATCGTTAAGCGGCTGCGTAAAACCGACACCGTTTCGCTGTAACAAAATCTTCATCCACATCAACCGCTTCATATAAACCTCTGCCGTTTCACTTGATCAAACCCATCGATCGCGATTACTGTAAATATATACAGTTATTTTGGAGGGGAGGTGAGTATGGAATTTATCAGGCCAGCAAAAGTCAGTGCGCTGTTACCGCTGCCACTGTTTATGGAGCGGGTGCCATGTGGTTTTCCGTCACCGGCTCAGGACTATGTTGAGCAACGTCTTGATTTGAACAAGCTCATCGTTCAGCACCCCAGTTCGACCTACTTTGTACGCGTAAGCGGAGAGTCGATGACCGGCGCAGGCATCAACGACGGCGATATGCTGGTGGTGGACAGCGCGCTAAGAGCCTCGCATGGCGATATCGTGGTGGCGTCCGTGGACGGAGAATTTACCGTTAAGCGTCTTCAGCTTCAGCCCTGCCTGCAGCTGATGCCGATGAACCGGCAGTTTAAACCGATTGCGATTAGCACGGAGGATGCGCTGGAAGTGTTTGGCGTGGTGACCTATGTGATCAAGTCGGTTTATTAATCATGTTTGCGCTGGTGGATGTGAACAATTTTTATGCCTCCTGTGAGACGGTGTTTCGCCCCGATCTCAAAGGAAAACCCATCATTGTGCTGTCTAACAACGACGGCTGTGTGATTGCGCGTAATGCAGAGGCAAAAGCGCTGGGCATTACCATGGCTGTGCCGTTCTTCAAAATGAGAGAGATTATTGCCCGCCACAACGTACAGGTCTTTAGCTCCAACTACGCACTTTATGCGGATATGAGCACCAGAGTAATGACGTTGCTGGAGGAAATGGCCCCGTCGGTGGAAATCTACTCGATTGACGAGGCTTTTCTGGATTTAACGGGCGTCAGCCATTGCATGTCGCTCGACACGTTGGGCCACGAGATCAAAACCCGGATAAAAAGAGAAGTTCATCTCAACGTCTGTGTCGGCATTGCCCCCACCAAGACGCTGGCGAAGCTGGCGAATTTTGCCGCTAAAAAATGGGCAAACTACACCAAGGGTGTTGTCGATCTGTCCGATCCTGTGCGTCGGCAAAAACTGCTGGTGAAGGTGCCCGTTGCGGATGTCTGGGGCGTAGGCCGACGGCTCAGCCAGCGGCTTGAGGAAATGGGCATAACCTCGGCTGCGGACCTGGCGCGTCAGCGCCCCAGCCTGATTCGTAAGAACTTCAGCGTGGTGCTGGAGCGCACGGTCAGAGAATTATGTGGCGAACCCTGCCAGGATTTAGAGGCGCTCGAACCCACCAAACAACAGATCATGTGCTCACGTTCCTTCAGCAGCCGCCTCTCAGACTATGCCCAGGTGCGTGAGGCGGTCTGTACCTATGCCGAACGTGCCGCCGAAAAACTGCGTAAAGAAAACCAGTACTGCAGACAAATCGGGGTATTTCTGCGCACCAGCCCGCATGCACCCGGCGAAAATTTTTACGGTAATCAGGCGACAGGGCAACTCCTGACGCCGTCCCACGATACGCGCGATATTATTCGGGTGGCGACCGAGATGCTCGACTATATCTGGATAGAAGGACACCGCTATATCAAGGCCGGCATAGTCCTGAGCGATTTCTTCGATCATGGCGTGACGCAGTTGGATATGTTCGACGAGCGTTCGGTTAACCCAGGCCGTAACGATCTGATGCAGGTGATCGATCGGATTCATAAGGAGGGCAAAGGAAAGATGTGGTTTGCCGGGCAGGGCACGGAAAAACGCTGGGCCATGAAGCGCGAGATGTTGTCGCCTTGTTATACCACAAGGTATTCAGACCTCCTTGTCGTAAAATAACCTTTTACATCATCATATTATGATTTTTCATGACGCAAGGTGCACACGGATGCCCGATCAGTCATTTGTTGAAATCCAGTTTGTCCTCAACATAATCTTGTATCTGAAAAAGTGCGGGTAGCATGAAATCAGTACGCAGACGTCAATGCTCGCGGCTCACCCGGCATCTCGCACACCTCAATCCGAAGATTCTCTTTGAACTGAGCCACCGGCTTCATTTTTTTGTAGGTGAAGGTTCCGCGTTTTACCTGAAAGAAGGACTGTTCCGGTAATGCCTGTTAGCGCGATAAGCGAACTCATCCCAGCAAAAGCAACCATCAGTCCCCCAGCTGCGAGCAGCCCGGAAAGAAGGCCAGAAAGGGCTTCAGCAGTGTTTGCCAGTGTAGAGAACGTGCCGAATGTCTTACCTGTATTCTCCGCCGGGGACAACGTCTGTATAACTGTCACAAGCGCAATATCTACAAAGGCACCGCTGATCCCAAGTATAAATGCGAGAGGAAGAAGAAAATTAAAGGAATACAGAGCGGTAAGTGACATTACAAATAAAAGCATACCGTACAAGAACCAGTACCGCATTACTCTCTCGGGTGAAGCCTGCTTTAAAAACCGACCATAGATAAGTCCACCAGTGATCGTGCCTGCGGCCATGAGAGAAAAGATCCAACTGGTTATCAGTTCCCCCTGTCCGTGACTGACTGTCATCGCAGGAATTATAAAACGCAGAACCGATCCGGTGAACAGGATGCAGACGGAAGAGCACAGTATGGTGATAAATAGCCCACGGGTGTCATAATAAAGGCCCTGAATACAGGACCAGGTTTCCTTATAAACATTTTTGATCCTGAAAGCCGATATTTTTACCGCTACCGTTTCAGAAAATGTGAAGAGGAAAATAATCGATACAGCATAGGTCAAGGTGTTAAAGAGCAGGACCCATGATTTATCCGAGAATGTGAGTATGAAGGAACAAATAAGAGGGCCTGCCACCGAAGCCGTTTCTTCGGCTACCTGCGATATACCATTAGCACCGGCAAGCCTTGATGCATCAACGGTTCTGGGCACAGCGGTCTGATAGCTTGGCTGGAAGATACTGCGGCCAATGGTTGTCAGCACAGAAGCCACGATAAGGACGGTGATACTGACCGAACCATTCAGGCTGCATATGAAAAGAAGAAGCGACACAATGAGACGCAGCCATTCGCTGAGTAAGAGGTTATGTTTAAGGCGATAATTATCTGCCATCCAGCCTCCAACCGGGCCGAAGAACAGAAAGGGAATAAACCGGAAAAAGTAAACGAAACCGGTAAGCAGATAATCATGATGTGTGCTCTCCAGCACGATAAATACGAAAACCACTTCGTATGCATAATCGCCTGTCTTTGACATAAAAAGCGAGGCGAGAAGGGTTCGGAAATTCTTAATCTTCAGCCAGTTCATGACAGTCCATTCCCATACTGAAACGCGAAGCGCCCAGCGCAGAAACGCCCTCCGCCAGTTCGGTAATTCTGACGTTCCTGAGTGCGCCATTTGAGCTGGTACGGGCGATAAAGGATGAAGCAAAGTTGAGCGCGATCCCCATACCGATACACATATGCATCCCGGTTCCGAAAGAAAGTGGTTTCTCTTTTCGACCCGGAATGAACTGGAAAGGCTCATCAAAAAACCCGGCATCGAAATTAGCCAGCGCGGTATAGAACATAACCCTGTCACCCTTTCGTAGATTCAGCCCTCTGAAGCTCAGATCCTGAGACATCACTCTTCCTACGGAGAGAACGGGGCTGTAAAAACGCGAGGCCTCAACCACTATGTCGCGGACATTATCTGCATTTACTCTCAGACTGAAGTGAGATATGGCCCAGAGCGTGGCCACAATGAGCTGCATGGTCGTCTGATGCGCAGCAATATAGGCGATAGCTCTGTCTGACGCCTGAACATCGGTGCAGGGATCACTGCCAGAAGTCATGCCTCTGCAGGCTTCAAAAACGGCCATAAAGGAATGCGCAATGTCGACAAAATGTTCCTTTCCCTTTACTCTGCCGTCGAAAAGCATACCCACATTATACGCATGATCCGACAAGTGGCGGGCAGGTTCTAACCCGACAAGCATGGCCGCAAGCGTGTTATTGAGGTTGATAAGATCATGCTCATCAAGGTATTTCTTTTCCCTGATCTGCAAAAGTGACCTTTCTATCATCTCGTCGCAGGGCAATTTTTTGAAATTTTGATGAATAAGCCGGACCACATCACTTTTACAATCGTCCCGAAAAATCAGTGACTGATTAATAAGTAACATAAAACGTTCAATGATCGCCTTTTCTTGCTGAAATATGCTGAGGGGAACAAGCATTCTGTTCTTGGTAACATAATGACTGTTCAGCAGTTCTGAACAGCCAGCATAATCATAAATAACCCAATATTTTCTTTCGTTATGATAATAGATACCTTTCCGCTCAGTATCGTCCCGAACGATATCCTCAAATCTTTTTTTATAAGCGTCGGTGAGAGAAAGTGTCAACTCAGACATACATAAGCTCTTTCTTTGCAATAAATTTACCAGGAATACTGAGCTGTTCAGTAATGAAACGTTTCATGGCAATTTGATCGGCTTCTGGCATTAACCAATACATAATATTGGTATACCAGTACCAGCCGAGTTTAGTAAGATATATTTTTTCTGAATCTTCTGTGATGAGCTGATGCGCTTTCAGTTGAGAAATTTTGTCCTGCAAAGCAAAAGGAATTTGCGCCATACTTACTTTCGATTTTTCTATTTCGCCATGATAGGGAAGCCGCAAAATTACTGGCTTCATCTCATCAAGTATGCCGGGATGCTTGCTAATAGTTGAAGGCACAGCATTATCTTCGAGTATGGATTTTATATATTTATGACGGCCTGATGTATTGGTAATGACATGCCCCCGAAGGGAAGAAACCGCGTTAACACCAAACCCATGTAAATCATGATCCGCATAGCCGTAAACGTGTTCATGATAAACGAAGCTGTAATCCTGACTCACCACAGCATCACTCACATTTTTAGTTCTCACATATCCGTGACCATTATGTGGCATGAAACCTCTGCTGCGCATGTATGCATCAACCAGCATATTCATGGTAAATTTTCGGGTCGCTGTTGTAACCGGCATTTCTTTGTTCTTAATAGATTTATGGAGTTTCGCCTGCGTCATGACGTTATCGATTGGGTAAATATCAATATTCGATGTCCCCAGGGAAACCGCCTGCTCGAGATCTCTTATAATATCTTCCTCATCCTGCCCGTTCATTCCATAAAGGATATCGAAAAGAACAGTGCTGAAATTTCGATTGAGAACATCTGCAGCAAAATGAATATGATCCAATGTTGATGTCAGATTGAAGAGTTCCCGCCACATTGGGTTAAACGTCTGTAGCCCGAAGCGAGGATGTGTAACACCTATCTCCTTCATTGCAGAGACTTTCTCCTCACTTAAACTCTTAATTTCGATCTCAAATGAGAACTCGCAGTCAGGTGAGAGTAAGAAATGTTTGTGTATCGCAGCACCGATCTGAGCAATATTCTCTGGTGACAGGAGGGAAGGCGTGCCTCCACCAAAGAATATTGATCTTACCGGAACAGCTTTATAGTCATTAAACTCTGACTTTAACTCGATTTCTCGGAGCAAAGCCCGGGTGTACTGATCGACCAGTTCAGCGTCTTTATATGCCCCACGGGTGAAGGGGCAGAAGGTGCAGATTGTTTCACAAAAAGGGATATGGAAATAAAGGGCTCTTGATGATACCTGAGTGTTACTGTAACGCAGAACATCTGACAGACTCTCAGCTGATATACCTTTACCCTGATTTGGGAAAAAAAAGTTATACACCGGAAACTGGTAATCAAACTTGAATAAGCCATTATCTTTGATGTTCATCTTAGCTCACCTTTTCTGCAGTGACGTCATTCTTGTGAAACAACGGGGTCTTGATATGACTACCGCGCTCAATATAACGAACAATTATCCTGTTAACTGATTCCAGGCTGGATTCTATCTCCCTCACTGCCGAGAAACACTTACCTCCACAGGTATAAATATCCACACTCATGTAATTACTTTCTGGATAGGTATGATATGAAAGATGGGACTCACTCAATAAAAATATTCCCGTAACGCCTTCTCCTTCAGATGTGAACTTATGAGACAGGAAACCGATTACATTAAATCTTGTTTTATTCAAAACGTTTTGGAAGAACGTCTGAAGTTGATGTTCATCTTTAAGAAAACTCTCATCATTTAAAACAATATCCAGAACGTAGTGATGGCCTGAATCAACCATGTTCGCCTCCGGGAACATTTGCTTTTTAAATGAGAAAGGGCAGCAGTGCTGCCCTTTCTGAAATATCACCAAGCTACGCTGTTGAAATCGTAGTTATCGGCAGATGACTCAGTTACGAACAGCTCGATTGCACTTTCCATAATAAATCCTCATTTGATAAATGTGGTGAAGTGTATTTGTTACTTTGCTGAACAGACTAATTAATAATCAGTCAGCGATTTCATATATAATAAAAAATTAATAAAAGTTAACTTTGCATTTACACTATTGTGACAATGGTCACAAAAAAACTTAATGAAAATTATCTATTAATTCGTTGGTTTTGATTGGAAAAATATATCTGAAATATTTCGCCTAAAAAAATAATAATATTTATAGTTATTTAATCACAGGGTGAAATTACTTAAACATATATCACCCTGATGTCTTGATGCCGGCATTAAAATTTTTTAGCATGGCTACAGCTTCATTACCCGGCATCGAAAACTGCACTCGGTGACGCGCCGTTACGTCAAGTGCGAAAACTTTCGTATATCCCTCTGTCAATTTCAGGCTTTTGTGGCCCATCAGGCTCTGTAGCGGCTTCAGCGGAATCCCCGCATGTGCATGTGCATGTGCTGTGCCGGGGTGTTACAGGAACGGAGAAAGTCACGCCGCCTTCCGTTGCGGCCGCTACTGCACAAAGGGATGGGATAGCGTCAGGGTAAAATCTGCACGGATCAGGGCAAATGCTTCATTAATACGTGCCCGGTGTTCAACATCGTGGTCAGCAGTCATCTATCAAACTATGCCCAGGTACGTGAGCCAGTCTGTACCTGTGCCGAGCGTGCCGCCGAAAAACTGCATAAAGAAAACCAGTACTGCAGACAAATCGGGGGACGTTTGCGCACCACCCGCATCAGCGATTTTCCCGTGGTGAAATGATGGAACCTGCCAGGTTGAGATCGAGGTTGAGGGCAGGGCAGACAACGGAATGCTCTCATAAAGGGTTCGTTTTGTGCTGGCGCGCTGCTTAAACCTGACTTTCTGGTCTAGGATGAAACAGGTATTCATTCGCCCTTAAGGAGAACATTGTCATGTCAGAACTTAGTAAATCTCCGGTGGCAGATCAGGCTGAACATAATGCCTTTTTCCCATCAGCCTACTCTCTTGACCAGTTCACCAGCCCTAAATCCGATCTGAGCGATGCCGGGTACGCGCAACCGCACACCGGGAATAAAAAAATTCTGGTCATCTGTGCCGACGAACGCTATCTGCCGTTGGATAACGACACGCTGTTTTCAACCGGGAATCACCCGATTGAAACGTTGCTGCCTATGTACCACCTGTATCAGGCCGGCTTTCAGTTTGACGTTGCCACGCTGTCTGGACAAATGGTGAAGTTTGAACACTGGGCAATGCCACAACAGGATGAAGTGGTTGTGGGATTTTATAACCACTGCCTGTCGCTGTTCCGTTCGCCTTTGACATTAAGTGACGTTGTAACCTCACTCACGCCCCATTCCGACTATGCCGGTGTGTTTATTCCGGGCGGGCACGGTGCATTGATTGGACTGCCCGAAAGTGAAGCGGTGGCAGAGGTTATCCGCTGGACGCTGGCAAACGATCGCCATCTGATTTCGCTGTGCCATGGCCCGGCGGCGTTTCTGGCGCTGGACAAAGGTGAAAATCCCCTTAACGGCTATGCAATCTGCGCGTTCCCGGACTCAGCCGATAAGCAAACCCCCGATATGGGTTATATGCCAGGGCACCTGACCTGGTATTTTGGCGAGAAGCTCCAGGCGATGGGATTAACGCTGGTTAACAGTGATATCAAAGGTACCGTGCATAAAGATCGCCGCGTACTGACCGGTGACAGCCCGTTTGCCGCGAATGCCTTAGGTAAACTGGCCGCAGAAGAATTGCTAACCGCTAACCGCTAAAAAAAGGTTCGTACCCCTGTCCCGCGCCCGGCGTGGTCCAGGCCAGGCTTCTGCATTCGGGCCGGGATTCGGGGTATACTTGTGATCCACGACTGAGATACAATCACCCGCGCATATCGTTTTCGGCCGAGCCGAAGATGCCGCCTTTCAAATTGGTCGTCATGAACAGCCAAATCTCTACAGCGTATCAACACAAAGAACGAGGTCGGCCCAGAGAGTTCAATATGGAACAGGCTCTGGACCAGGCGATGATTGTGTTTCGGCAAAAGGGATATCATGCCGCATCGCTAGCCGATTTGGGTAAAGCAATGAACCTCTCTGTGGGAAGTATCTATAAAGCTTTCCAGGATAAGCGCTCCTTGTTTCTACTGGTCTTTCAGCGCTATATCGCCGTTCGCAATGAGGATTTGCGCGGACGACTGGCCCGATTTTCTACCGGCCGCGCGAAGTTAACCGAGCTGTTACAGTTTTATCTGGATTCCTCCCGGGCGACAGAAGGGCGAACAGGTTGTCTGGTGGTAGGCAGCGCCATTGAGTTACAGGTGCTGGACGCAGAGCTGTCGCAGCTGGTTGCGCAGGTCATCAACCGTAACAAGCAATTTTTGATGGCGTTATTGCAGGAAGGGCAGCACGATGGCTCGATCTCAGCCAGTCTGGATGTTGAGACGGCGGCAGGCCTGATTTTGCGCATCGCATTTGGTATGCGCGTCACGGGCAAGGTCGCCGATGTAACCGATGAGCAAGCGACTATTGCGCTGGCCCTGAAAATACTGGATTAACATTTGTCTATTTAGGAAGCGAATGTTTCCTAAATTTTGACACAACGCTGACCGTGACTGCACAACATGCGGTGCGTTGACTGGGCGGCCGAACACACGCCGTCGCGATAAATTGATGATATTAAATGAAAAGTAATGTTCGAGGAAAAGGCGTGAAACAAGACAGGACAGAGATTGGTGAAGAGATACACGCGCTGTTAGGCAGGATTGTGTCAGGTATTCTCCAGCCCGGAGAAACGGTGACAGTACAGGAAATTATTAGCGCCCTGCATCAGCAAAGTGTTCTAACGGAGTGTGAAAAAACCAGGCTGACCTGTGAACAGGCTATCCGCATCCTGGCGCATAAACTTCACTAGCGGATAGCAATGACGGGCAGGACGTTTCCTGCATAGCAGTAACAGCAGTAACAGCAGTAACAGCAGCTATGCCGCGACTGCTCTGACAAAGACCAACCCGCCTGAATAACGGCAGCCCGTTGCCGTATCACCGCCCAAAGAGCAATCCAATCAGTTCACGACACAGACGCTCTTCTTCCTCACTTGCCGACAGCTCAAGGCGGCGCAGCAGCTTAGTGCAGATAGCTTTACGATTCACGTTCTGGCCTGCACGTAAAATATCAACCACGATCTGCCCCAGCATTTCTTGCTGTGAAGGCAGGCTGGCCGCAGCAAAATAACGGGAGATATCGTCGGCGCTCTGAGGTAGGCGATGGTTGTGTTGCATAGGTGCTCTCGCAGTGGTCCAAAAATAGTCAGTTGAAAGTTGCGTAAAGTTATACAATAAAATAAAACTTGTACAGCTATTTCGATGGAAAATTGTGCGGAAGGTAACAGGAAGCAAGTGAAGTGCGTCAAAGCAGGTGATTGGCAACAAAACGCACCAGAAGCGGATGATGGTTGCGCGGACGCAGAGCGCGCCCGCGCAGAGGGATAACCGACTGACCTGCTGAGTTAATGCTCGGTCAAATTGGCGGGCACCTGGCCGGTAACAACCATCCAGCTGAGTTCTGCCCGTTCCCGTGTCGCGACGTTAATAAAGCTTTTCAGCCATTTACGGGCATCTGCAATCTGAATAACCCGCTCGTCGTCGATTTCATTGTCCGCCATGATGCTTAGCTGACGGATCAACGAAACCACAGTTATCTCCTCATCCTGTAGTGCCAGGTTCACCGCAGCTTCACCAATAATCTTATGACCGGTAGCTTCATCGTGAAAATACATATGCAACTCCTGAGTGAGTGAGAATGTCGTCGACCCAGTAATTAGTTTAGTAAAAGAAATGCATAACGAAAGTGTTATTTCATTAGGCGTTACCTATCAAATAAACCTGCATAAAAAGTGAACTTTGCGATAAGCAGGCTAACCTCCTCAAAAGGAAGGGAAAAACGCATATAAAGCGGTTTTACGGTAAAAGATTGAAGTGATTAAACCACTAGATATGTATTTATTGGCCTGAAATTAAGATAGGTACTTGACGAAAATGGACAGATATCGCGCCATTATTATGACTTTTTCAGCGGAATAACAGCGATACCGCGGCGAGAAAAGGGCCAATAACATCAAGAAATATCACGCAGGTGATTAAAAAAGCGATCTGCCTGATAAGGGAGCCAGGGCAACGGGCTTCACACAGCGGCAGGGAGGCCTGTGCAACAGCTTACCTTTGCTGTGCCGCGCAAAATCCTGCAAACAATAAATGGATTTGCGATTGTCGCCTGTGGATTAACGGTTAAAACAGAAGGTCTTTAAGAAAGGGGCAGGGCAGATGGGAAATAAAAATGCCGCCCTGGGTGGGCGGCAATCATATTAGTGGGGTACTTCAGAGACAGCTTTCACGTCTGTTTTATTGATCTGCTGTTTCACACCGTTAGCATCAGTGTAACCCAGTAAACCGGCATCCGACTCAGACGGTTTGCCATCGCTAATAATGGTACGGCCATCGTTAGTATGAATAGCATAACTGGTACGTGTGCAACCGGTTAATGCGGCCATGCCGATCAAAACTGCCAGCGGTAAAATCAGAGTCTTCTTCATATTATTCACCTTATATCCATGATGGAATTAATTAGTTATTAAGTTCACTCATATTGCTGATCTGATCGCGATTGATTTGTTCGGTTTTGCCTGTCTGTGCGTCGCGATAGGAAACCAGTCCGGTATCGCTGTCAATTTGAGGCTTACCATCGGTCACTATGGTGCGGCCGTCTGAAGTCTTAATGGATTGATTTGAAGAGCAACCCACTAATGTTGCCAGTGAAAGGGCAAGCAAAACGGCAGCTGAGAAGGATTTAGTATGCATTTCATCTCCTTGAAGTGGACCTTGAATTAAACAGCATAGTCGCTTTTGAGATTTTTGCAGGCGTAAAAGCGAAACAGCGCAAATTACCGGATGGAAAGCGCGAATCGCTAAATCAGTTCAATAACGAACCATGTTTCTCAGAAAATTCACATTTATACCCTGTCGTTAGGTATTTTACCTGACGCCCTATAACCTCGTTTGCAGGTTAACTCAAAAAAAGGAATCGATAATGAAATGGCAAACGGGTGCAGTTGCAGCGTTATTAATGGGCTCAGTCAGTGCGTATGCAGCAGAATCAACCAGTATGAAAAATCCACTGAGTGTTCATGTATTAAACCTGGAATCTGGCACGCCAACCCCAGGTATTTCCGTTGACCTCGAACATAAAGAGCAGGGCAAATGGGTAAAACTCGCCTCGGGTGTCACCGATAAAAACGGCAGAATTAGCGCACTGTTTCCAGATGACAAGAAAGTTGAAACAGGAGATTACAAAGTCGTCTTTAAAACAGGCGATTATTATCAGAAAGTGCAGCACAAGTCATTTTTTCCGGAAATTCCGGTGATATTCCATATGGACAGTAGCGAGCCGCATTACCATATTCCGTTACTGCTGAGTCCTTACGGCTATTCCACCTATCGCGGTAATTAACAGCGCCCGGCAGCGCCCTGATAACCTCCGCTGCCGGCACGTTTTACCTCATCTCGCGTCAGCAACACGCGCTGGCTGACCGCTTAACCGCAGCCCTGCGTGTATGGTCATAAAGCCTGTTTAGACGGACTCATTGAATAACGATCAGAAGCGATATGTCACCAGCAGGCTTCCGGTGGGCGATGTTTTTCGTTGCACAATCGGGCTATTGCGCGCATCCCCCGTCAACTGCGTAACGCCTGCTACGGCAACCACGCTCCAGTCCTCATTGAACTTATGTGTCCAGTCAAGATTCATCGACCAGGCGTAAACTCCCGCTCCGGCATCATATCGGGTAAACCTTGATGCGGCTGATTGGGATGCACTGACTCCGTAGTAAGTCTGCATGTATTTGTCCGTCCCCCAACTGCCGGTCAGCGCCAGCGTTACGGTATTATTCGGTGAGGTATAAAGCGGGCTATTAATGCCAAAATGCAGTGCCGCGCCATTGTTTCGTTCAGAAAATGGCACTTCAGCCTGCAATTGCAAATTAAGCCAGTCGGCCACCCCGTATCCCAGGCCAAACACACCGAGAGCCGAGCCTTTGACGTCGCCCATACCACGCAAGTAGTCGCTGCCGTCGCTCAGCGAGTCGCTGTCCACGTCGTGATCCTTCCGGCCTGCGCGATAGCTCAGCGCAGCGTTGTAATCGAATTTGCCGATGTTATTGCCGTAACCGATGCCCCGCGTGGAGCTGGCGAATAAACCATTTGCCATTGTGTAATCCAGCACCATGGCGGTCGTGACGCGGCTTTTATCCGAACCAGAATAGCGTGGCGTCACGTTCGCGCCGCCTCCCAGAGTCAACGCGTTGTCCTGATTCTGTGCTGCCGCCAGTATCGGGGTTGCCAGTAACGCCAGGACGGTGCCCGGCAACATTTTTTTCAGGCTGCGCCCCGGGAGTGAAAAGGGGAACTTATGACGCAGTATGTTATTTCTCATTAAAGAAGTCCTCGTGGATTCAAATGATTACGATACAAGCGGGTTGTAAACGCCAGAACGCGCATTTTGCAGGCGCCCGCTAAAGTTCTCATGAGCCCAAAATGAAGAAAGGGTGAAGCAACCACAGAGGCGGCAAAGCTGATAGATTTCCTGATACCGTTTTTTTCTTCAGACGTTCTTCATTCACTGTTGATACCGTAACCATTGTGAAAATACTCCTAATCGAAGACGACCTGGATCTCGGCAACGGCGTACGTATTGCCCTTGCAGATCAAGGATTTGATGTTATATGGGTTCGCCGCAAAGAGGATGCACTGCATCAGCTTGATGTCTGCGTGCCTGAACTTGTGTTGCTCGACCTCGGATTACCCGACGGCGATGGCATGAGCCTGATGACGTACTTGCGTCAGCAGCTCAAGGGTATTCCCGTCATCATCCTGACGGCGCGAGGCACACTGCACGATCGCCTTTGCGGGCTGGACGCGGGTGCAGACGACTATCTCGTCAAACCGTTTGTTCTCGCCGAGTTGTTGGCGAGGGTGAGAGCGCTTGCGCGCCGCAGTTATGGTTTTCAGAACGAGGCGATAGAACTGCGCGGATTATCGCTTTATGTGCCCACACGACGCGTGACCGTGAATGCACAGCATATTGAGTTGACGGCAAGTGAATACGCGCTGCTTGAAACGTTGATGTTGCGCACTGACCGCGTGCTTACTCGCAGTTTTCTGGAAGAAAGGATCTTCGGCGCAAAAGAAAATATGAGTAATGCGCTCGATGTGCATATGGGGAATTTGCGTCGCAAAATCGGCGACGGCTATGTGCGAACGGTGAGAGGAGTTGGGTATGTCATTGATACCGTACCCATTCAGAAGGGGGCAGGTTGATGCGAAATGTCTGGCGCCTTCTGAGAACCCCAACGTTCGTACGGCGAATTATGGTAGCGCAAATGCTATTGCTCACCCTGCTCTGGTGTCTTTTTCTGACTTACGTTTTGTGGGAGGACTTGCGTAGCCCGCCAATATTAACGGGCAGCAAGACGTACGAAACCATTTTTACTGTGGTTAAGAATATGGACGATCGCCCGCAGGCGCGAACGCATGTGCTGGCTGCATTAAGTAAGGCAGTGCGGGAAAATTATGGCGGCGGTGAAGATCCAAAACTCTCAATCAGCCTTATCGTACGCAAGAATAAAGAGATAGTTTATGCCTCTGATGGTGCGCCAGCCGGCGTGATAAACAGCCGTTATGGAAAAATTGAGCGTGTTGAGAGTGATGGTCGCGCCTGGACCAGCCGTACCTTAAAGTCCGGGAACGCCGACACAGAGGTCACGCTTATCACCCCTGCTGGAGGCTGGAATTTCTTTATCTACCTGAACTCGCGCGGCTACTACGTGATGCCGCTGCTGGTATGCATTCCGTTTCTTTTGTTTCCTGCGTGGCTGTCAATCCGCATTGCCATGCGCCCATGGAATAAGGTGGTAAATGAAGTGTCCTTACGCACGCCGGACGATCTCTCGCCCTTAAAAGCAGTGCCAAAGCACAGGGAGCTTCGCCAGATGGTTGACGCTGTTAATGGATTTCTTGCCAGAGTGCGGGAAAGCACTGAACGGGAACGCGTTTTCATTGCCGATGCCGCTCACGAGCTGCGTACCCCCCTGGCGGCGATGCGAATCAATGTTGAGGCGTTGCAGTCTTATGTGAGCAGTGACAGCCAAAAAGAGTTGCTTGCAGGCATTATTCGCAGTAACAGCCGTGCGGCTCGTCTGGTCAATCAGTTGCTGCTGATGATGCACAGCGAAGCGCGCATTGACACGGTTATGGAGCCTTTGCAGATGACAACGCTCATACAAGAACGCATGGCCGGGCTGGCACCGCTCGCGGCGGAACGCAGAATTGAACTTGAATTCTACGCCGAAGAGGAAATCTGGGTGACTGGCGTCAGGGAGCGGTTGATGTCGCTTATCGATAACATAGTTGAAAATGCAGTGAAGTACAGCCCTGGGGGCGGCAGGGTTGAGGTGGAGTTACGATCCTTAGACCAATCCACGCAGTTACGTGTTTCAGATGCAGGGCCTGGCATTCCCGTTGAATTGAGGGAGCGCGTATTCGACAGATTTTTTCGTGATCCCAATCAGATGCAAAGCGGAAGTGGGCTGGGGCTTGCCATCGTCAAAGCCGTTGCGCAGCAACACAACAGCAGCGTACGCCTCAGTACGTCGGAAGAAGGTGGGCTAATGGTTTCGGTTAATTTCCCGAATCACAAATCCGCCTGAAAGCAAACACCATCTTGATCCGCGCCGGCGCAAGGCATTTACCTGAATGATGGAGTTAAAAGTGAAATACGTTGCTCTGACAAGTCTGTTATTTTCGCTCTCACTCAGCGGGTGTGCTATTACAGTCAGCGAACTAAAAAGCAGCCAATCCTCTTTTGACGGCAGTTTCGTGAGCAAGGCAGGGTCTTCTGATACTTATCGAACCATAAGGCTCATGGCAAGGCATTGCCTCGAATATGAGGCATATTCAGGAAATCCGGTAATCGTATTAAGCGAGTTTGATGGTGAGCGCAAAAAAGGGGAGATTAATCAGAAGTTTCTTTCACAGGGACTGTTGATTAACAACACGCTAATTGAGATCGAAAGCCCGGAGGGTGACCACGCGCAGGTCAGCCTGTATACAACCAAGAACCTCTTGAGCACGGGTATCCGGTCGCCAAAGATAAGTGATATCAAGCGCTGGGCTGACGGCGATAAAAGGTGCTAGCGCGACGCTGCGAAGCATCCCTGTGATATGACTTGCGCCGTATTGATTAACACACCGCAATGTTAACTAGTACCTTCATCAGAGGTGAGAGCCACTGCGAACGTCCGCTCTTCGCTGTGAGTTCAACCGATGGATGCAACACACTGGCTAAACCGCTCTGCGGGTGATTCATAGTCTAGCGTTTTTCTCGGCCTTTCATTGAGCTGTCTGGCAACACTGTTTAGTCTTTGCTGGCTGTGA
>Ga0308161_1000554_pt1 | contig 57103 bp, 52 predicted proteins | sample PhyFR2_FD_201034 | JGI IMG/M metagenome (GOLD analysis project Ga0308161, IMG submission 201034) | Phyllosphere microbial communities from UC Gill Tract Community Farm, Albany, California, United States - DLSLF.R2 | ecosystem: Host-associated > Plants > Phyllosphere > Unclassified | place: USA...
AGAACCTGGCCAAGCAGGCCCGAATCATGGCCGACGCCGGCTGCCAGTGCGTCTACGTCGTCGATTCAGCCGGAGCCCTGATCCTCGAAGACGTCTCCGACCGCGTCTCCGCCCTCGTCACCGAACTGGGGGATGACGCCCAGGTAGGCTTCCACGGCCACCAGAACCTAAGCTTCGGCGTCGCCAACTCCGTCTACGCCGCCCGCGCAGGCGCCAAACAAATCGACGGAACGCTGCTGGCCCTCGGGGCTGGAGCCGGAAACTCACCCACCGAAGTGCTCGCCGCCGCGTTCGAACGGCTAGGCATCCAGACGGGCGTTGACGTCCAGGGGGTCATGGCAGCAGCGGAAGACATCGTCAAGCCCATCATCACGCGCATGCCCATCATGGACCGCGCCTCCATCATGCAGGGCTACGCCGGCGTCTACTCCTCCTTCCTCATCCACGCCGAGCGCGCCGCCGAACGCTACGGCGTCCCGGCATGGAAAATTCTGCAGGAAGTTGGAAACGCGGGATACGTCGGAGGCCAGGAGGACATGATCGTGGATGTCGCCGTAAATCTGATGGCCGAAAGCAGGTGAGACAAGAGGGGACAAGACCCCTGTGATGCCCTTCCGTGCCGAGATGGTGACATCAAGTTCCAAGAACACCGCACCGCCAAAACCCTCCAGACGCCGGCCATGGCGCTAGGGTGCCATCCCTGGGACCCTATCGGGGACTGCACTACCGAGGACATAACTCTCAACTCCGTCTACCGAGTAAGAGCGACGGGAAAGGAAGGAATTCATGCCCCACGCAGTTGTGGCGACTCAAGCCGGTGGACCCGAAGTCCTCTCTTACATATCGACTGACACCCCCACGCCAGGTCCCGGGCAGATACTGCTCCGGGTGGCAGCGGCGGGAATGAACTTCTCGGACACCTATCAACGTAGTGGCACGCACAGCGTTACTTACCCCTACATTCCAGGAACGGAAGCCGCAGGGACGGTCGCTGCGATTGGCGGAGGAGTTGTCGAATTCGCTGAAGGAGACCGCGTAGCCACCGCTGAAGGTCAGCATTGCTACGCCGACTTTGCCTTGGTAGACGCGGACAAAGCTTTCCCCGTTCCGGACGAAATCGACGATGCTACAGCAGCCGCCCTTCCAATGCAGGGTCTAACGGCCCACTACCTAGCGAACTCCGCTTTCCAAATCGAGGCTGGTCAAAACGTTCTACTCCACGGTGGCGGGGGCGGGGTAGGTCTATTGCTTATCCAACTCCTCAAGGCCAAGGGCGCACGAGTAATCACCACCGTGTCCTCCAATGAAAAGGAGGCCCTCGCACTTCAGTTCGGAGCGGACCGGGTTCTCCGCTATGCCGGATTCGCCACAGGCGTGCGGGACTTTACTGACGGCAAGGGCGTCGATGTCGTTTACGATGGCGTCGGTAAGGACACCTTCGACGGTTCACTGACGGCCCTTGCCGTGCGCGGGACCTTAGTACTGTTCGGCACAGCCTCCGGTCCTGTGCCACCGGTAGACTTCCAGCGTCAGATCGCGGAAGGTTCGACATTCCTGACAGCCCCCAGCCTGGCTTCCTACCTGCAAAATGCAGAGGAACGACGTTGGCGGTCCGCTGAGATCTTTGCTGCCGCAGCTAGCCACAACCTCAAAGTTTCTATTGGCGCCACGTACCGGCTATCTGAAGCCGCCCAGGCCCACCGAGACCTGGAGGGACGTCGCATCACAGGTAAAGGGCTCCTAATCCCATAACCCAATAGATGAACTTCACCACGCTAACTCAGAGAAAAATCGCTGCCCCTAACACCGTTACCTCTTTGAATCACAGGAAGTTGGTTGAAAATGACACAGGAATTGGTCGAGCATTACCACCACCCTTCGGACCGAAAATTCGATCGGTTGACGCGCCAAGGGGCCCCGGTAGCCAATAAAGCCTTCATCGAGATGCACCAGGCCGCCTTCGATCCCGAGGGAGAGGTCCCGCTGAAATTCAAAGAGCTGATGGCTCTGGCCATCGCCCTGACCACACAATGCGTCTGGTGCATCGAAGCCCATAGCAAAGGTGCCAAGGCACAGGGCGCTACCCATCAGGAAATTGCCGAGACCATTACCTTGACGTCATCTATGCGGGCCTCTGCCGCAATGGCGCACGGCAGGATGGCCTGGAAGTTCTTCACCGCAGAGGACTAAACAACGCCACCTCAATGGATACTGTAGGCCTGTGCTGCGGCCGCGGTCTGCTGGGGGAATCGCGCGTGAACAGGTGATGAACACCCCAACCCGACGCAAAGGCGCCTGGCCAGCGAGGATCCAACTTTCAGGGGAGATTTAGCCCGGCCCCGGCGCCGCAGAACCGCAACCAGTTGCCCTTGCCCGGTGGTGCCTGCAAACAAAACGTCAAGGTCCCTGACCTTCCGGCGCCCCGTGGCAACGCCCTGTTTCCCTGCGTGGACCAGTTTGGACCAGTCCACGACACCTCAGCCAACAAGCACACCAGGGGCGGTTTGCTTCTTCGCGCACAGGGATGGGGCCGCCCGGTTCGTCCAGCAGATCCAGCATCATGGCCCGCGGTTTCCCCGCGAGCACAAAGGTGAAAGACCATGCATAGTTCCATTCCGCCGGCCAGCGAACTGGCCCCACTGACCGGACTGGTGTCCGGTGGTTTCCTCACCCAGGAGAACGCGTCCAAAGCCGTGCAGTCACTGGCGCACGTCCTCAAGGACGCAATCCCGAATTCAGTCGGAGCCGGTGCCTCGATCATTAACTCCCGCGGCCGCAGGGAAAGCTCCGGCGCCACCGATCCTGTCGTGCTCCGGGCGGACAAGCTGCAGTACGAACTTGGACAAGGGCCCTGTCTGAGTGCCTGGGCCGAGCAGCGCCCGATCATCATCCAGGACGTCCGGGAGGAGACCAGCTGGCCCAAGTGGACCGCGTCGGTAGCCGATCTTCCCCTGCGCTCGGTGCTCAGCGCACCCTTGACCACCGAGGAAAGGCGGATCGGCGCCATCAAGGTCTATTCACCCGTCCCCATGGCCTTCGATGACCACTCGGTGTTCCTGATTGACCGGCTGGCCGGCCCGGCCGCCGCACTCCTGGGCAACGCCAGGGAACGCGAAACCAGTCGGGAGCTGGATGCACTCCTTATGGGGGTCATGGCCAACAGGGACCTGATCTCCAGGGCGGAAGGAATCCTGATGGAGCGGATGCGCATAGGCGCCTCTGAAGCGTTGGGAGTGATGCTGGCAGCTTCCCGGGATGAACATAAGCCGCTGCACGAGGTAGCGCGGGAAATCGTTGATCCCCGATGAAAGGCCAGCCCCAACCGCCGCCCTTTGGCAGCCCCTTACCTAGGCCTATACCTATGCTCCGCTCGCACAACCGTCGAACTGGACCAGTGGTGGCGGGAGGAAAGCAACGGAAGAGGAGCCTCTTTAGCGGCTTGAAGCACACCCCAACCAGACGTCAGGCGGAAGTCCAGCAACTGCCAGATTAGGCTCCGCATTAGGATTCCTGGCATCCCCGGTGCGCGGTCTAGGACCTATCCTGACATGGTGGTGGCCGGTTCGGGCGCGGTACGTGACGCACAAGGCTGTCCGGGTTCCCATCCTGTTTCCGTGTCTGTTTCCGACGTTCGGATAGTCTCGTCCAAGGGCATCGTCTCCTCTAGTAGCCAAGTGCCCTTAGCCTTCGTTAGGCTCGCGGAAGGCACATCAACAGGTTGTGCACAGTGTGATAATCCAGACGGGGAGGCGTGCTTGGGCGACGACGTGCAGAGGCTTCGGATTCTAGGACTTGGACGACTCGATATCCGGGAATTGACGGAGTTTTTGTCGCCCACAGAGTACCAAGTTGACGTAGACCAGGCCAAGGGGCGGCCGGGAACAGCCTATGAGCCGGGCACGGTAGCCCTCGTCATTTTACTTACATCGGCCGCTTTGCATGCCCTGGCGCAGTGGGCGCTAAAGAACAGGTATAAAAAGACCATCGAGATACAAGCAGAAGAGGTCCGCCCGGATGGTAGCTCCTCGCGTACGACCATAAAGATTGAACTGAATGAGAGCACAGCGGAAGCCGAAGTGATAAAAGCGATTGGAGACCAGCTTAAAATCGGCAGCTTAGAATCCCTAGAATAACTCGTGGCGGAAAGTGCGGGTAGGGCCCGCAGCTATACGGACCTAACGGCGAACAGGGTATGGCTCTCCGGAACCTCACTACGCGACTTGGATTCCCTGCTAGATATCGGCGAAGGCCCCCGTGAACTTCTGCCTTCATTTTTGCACGAAGCCACTCACCATCGATGCTTTGATACGCCGGTCGGAAATGCGCTGGCCCTTCTGCAGTTGAGGGTGCATCGGCAGGCCCTGTTATGCACTTTGTCGCAGGAGGATGTGGATCTGCGGCTGGAGCTCATTAGGCTGGTTCGCCATCTCGAGAGTGCTGTGGCGGTCTTGCAGCCCATCTGGGAAGGCTTAGCGTGTTTTGCTGAATTCGACATATCCACGCTAGGCGAAACCTCAGGAATCTCTACTCCGCTAAGAATGGCAGCAGAATTTTTCAGCTCCCTTCGTTCACGGCCCCGCGTTGCTGTTGGGCCCTACGTTAAGTTTTCCGATCATGCTTGGTTCTCGGTAATTACTTGGTGTCGCGCAGTCACGCACAAGATGCGATCCAGTCGTGCTGTGGTCGACCGCAAGGTGGAGCTTCTTGGTCATCCGACACAGTCCGAGCAGGGACACTATCTATTTGGCTACTTGGCACTGAAACGCCTTTGGGTTCAGTCGTTGGGTCATGATTTTCTCTTGGCAAACGAGACTGATTTGTTTTCCATGTATCTAACGAGCTGGATATTTGAGGACTGGAAGTTAGTCTCAATATTGCTGGACGAAGGTATAGCTGACCATGAGCCCAGGAAACTATACGATCGCGTCGTTAATCGGTTGTTTGCCTTAACCGCGGGAATTAAGCAAGAGAATCTATCCCGCTTCGGCGAATGTATTGAACTGGAGGTTGAGCAAACAGACCCAAAGTACAGTCAGTTGACCGAAAGTATTGAGTTGGAATCGGCCGAATGTGGGGCAGGAATAGAGGCCACGGAGCGATCGCTCGAGGAATTGTCGCGGCCGCTGATAGAGGAGAACACTACTGTCGCTCCGGGTTTTATCGTTATTCCTTCAGAGGTCAACAGCTGGATATCTAAGCACGAAGACAGCGTTATCAAAAGACGGAAGGTTATGCACATTGGGAGCTGGGATGTCGATATCTTCGTGGAAGATGGAAAATATGTCGCGAAGGATGGAAGCGGCATCATTCGTCAAGGGGTGGCTCTTCCCGGTGTACCAAACATTTCCGGAACGGGCATTGTCGAGGTCCTCTACTGGGTACCGGCGGAAAGAAGAGCCTGCCAGCTGCTCTTAAACGGGAACCCAATCGCAGTCGAGCTGGGGCGGGGACTCGGGGCGGCGGACGGCACCGCCGAGGCCAGCGCTGCTGCAGCGGCGGAACTGATGGAAGTACTTGGAGAGAGAGACAGCGCTCTTGGTACTTTGCAATCACTGGACGAGCTCACGACGCAGGCATGCGGTCCATTCCAGGACATCTTGGACCAGGATCGGGAGTGGAACTTCACTGAAGCAGCCAACCTATACCTATCCATTGCGTTTGCATCGACGACTGAAGCGCAGGAAAATCACCTTTTTAAGAGTGCCGCAGAAGATGGTCTTTACAGCCTACTTTCTTATGATCGTCAAATAATAGAAGGCATTGTTCGCATCGGACTTTGTTGCTCGTCTCTTACGCCGCGAAAAGATTTTGTGGTCAAATACCTAACTGCATGCGGTATTGATCCGGATTCGGTCTTTGAAGGTGCCCAACGGGTTTTCGAAGAAACTGGGTTCCGGCTGCTTGCTGAGGTCGATGGCTACGTCATACCTATGGTGTAAAAGTCCTCCTGATTTTACTCCGCAAGCTACTTCTAGCTGCGGGCATGGCACTAAATCTCGTACGTCCGGGAAACAATTGGCTAGGGCTCTCTTCAGATCCTATTGACGTGGGAAAGGAGGGAATCCTATGCTGATCAGGGCTTAAATCAGAACAGCCCAGCCGGTGGTTCCGTGCAGGGCAACGGTGAGAGTCTGGTGCGGTGGCCGTCGTCTGGGCTGCAGCCTTTGAAGGGCCCGTCTGTTGAGAGCAGGACGGACATGTGGTGGTCGGCGTGGTCGCGCCACCAGACGCTCATACCCGTGGTGCCGTCCAGGCGGAGGAATTCCCAGGCGCGCCAGAGGGCTTCGAGGCGGCTGATAGCTTCGGCGTGTTTCCACCATTGCGGGCACCAGGTCACTCCGCCTTGGACGTTGATTTGCCGACGGTAGGTGGTGGCGAGCTTGTTGCTGACGAATTCGGCGACGTTCGGGTAGAACAGTTCAGGGGCGTCCGCTTCGTGGTCAGCTGTTGGCTCAGGAGCGGCCGCGTCCTCCGGCTCGTCGTCCCATTCCCCGAGGCCTTCAGTCATTGGGGGCTCCAGCGGTTACCCAACGATTAGCTGGCGCAGTTGCCGGCTTGTTCGCGGGGTCGTGCGCCGCGATGGAGGCCCGCACCGCATCGGCGTGCGTACCCTTCATCCACGGGACGGTTTCCAGCAGCGCGGCGGGGGCGCCGGAGGCGAACATGATGGCGCGGCCGCGGGGGAACGCGGCGAGGTCGGAGACGTCGAGGGTGCGTTCTTTGCGATCGTCGTCGTGGCTGTAGGAGGTGCCCTGTTTGGAGCGGCTGCGGGTGGTGTTGGAGTAGCGGTACTCTCCCACTAGTTGCGCGAGTTCGTTCAGGAATTCGGCTTCGGCGACGCCGCCACCGTAGACCTTGATGTTGGAGGCGGACCAGAGTTTTCGCATTCCGTCTCGGCCCCAGACTTCCACGCCTTGGGACCAGGACTGGAGGATGGTCATCAGGACGATGCCCCGGGAGCCGTAGTGGCTGTAGAGGTTCGGCAGTTCGCGCCACCGGCAGACGTTGGCTGCTTCATCCAGAACCCCGATCATGGGCGTCACCAGCCGGCCTCCGGGTGAATGGACGGCCAGTTCTTCGGCGGCTTCGACCGTGGCCACGGTCAGCGCCGTGACGAGCGGCCCTGCGGTGCCTTTGCCTTCCTTGGACAAGCTGTACAGCGTCCCTTTGGAGCGGACGAATGCTGCGGGGTCGAACTGCGGCCGTTCGTCCTTGTCGCCCTGGGGCGTGACCCAGCGTGCGACTTGGCGGTTGGTGAGGCAGGACGCCATTTGCAGGGCCGTGCCGTATACGCCGCCGCGTTGCTTTTCGGGTGCGTTGATGACGCCGCCGACGGCGTTGGAGGTCTGCGTGAAGCCGTGGGCTTTGAGGATGTCCACTGCCTCGTCGTCGGCGGGCCGGGTCAGCCAGGCGTGGACCTGAGTGATGGGGCGGTTGTCGAGGGCGGCGGCGAGCAGGAGTCCGGCGAGGAGGTCCTGGCCGGCGGGATCGAAGTATGCGTCCGTTTTGGCGTCCGGGCCGCGGGAACCGGCTGCGAAGTGGTCGGCCAGGCGTGCCGCTTTCACCTCGTCGGTGACGTAGGACAGGGGGTTCCACCACCAGTCGGGTTCTTCGAGGGCGATGGACTGCGGGTCGAAGACCCACACCGGCCCTTCGGCTGCGCGGACGTCGCGGGTGCCATCGACGATGTCGCGCTTGTTCGAGGTCACCAGGGCCGCTCCGGGGGCGGCAAGGATGGCCGGGATGGCCCGGGAGGTCGTCTTGCCCGTGCGGGGTCCCCAGATGTCGATGTGCATGTCTTCCCAGGATCCGTAGACCATCTGCCCGCCCAGGACGGTCTTACCGACCGGGACACCGGGGGATCCTTTCACGCCGAGACGTTCGGCAGTGGCCGTCGCCCCGCGCAGGCTCAGTGCGCGCAGGTCGCGGCCTTTGGCCATGTGCTGTGCGGCTGCGTCCACCCGGGAACGCTTGGACCGCCGGCGCAGCACCGCACGGACCACGAGCACGGCCAGGACGATGACGAGGACGCCGAGGCCGACCAGGACCCAGGTGGCAGCCGCCGGCCATGTGACCTTGTGGGAGAGTAAGCCGAGGACCAGTTCGAACGGGTTGGCCGGGAGCTTCTGGCCATCCTGGGACAGTATTGACCCCAGGTGCACGGCACCGGTCACCGTGCCGACACCGAGCACCACGACGGTGATGAAGACCCAGAGCAGGATCGTTTCGCCGTCCATCGCGGAACGCTTGCCGCTGCTTGGTGCACCCATCAGCTATCTCCCTCCCCGGCCCGGATTTTCGACCAGCGCTTATTTGTATCGTGCAGTGATTCCTCAACGCTGGTCAGTTTGAGCGCGACCGGGATGCCGGGCCTGCCGCCGACTTTGAAGAGGAACTTGCCCAGGCCCGGGCGGACCCGTTTGCGGGATCCGCCGACGTCGGTCCATGACCCCGGGTCCGCCCACGAGATGAGGCGGGATTGCTCGGCCCGGGAAAGGGAGACGGCTTTGTTGAGTTTTTCCATTTCGGCTCCGGGCAGCGCCCCGCAGACGACCATGCCGGAGCGTTCGACGAATCCGCGGGCTTTCATTCGTTCGGATTCGGTGGGCAGGGCTTCGAGGTCGCTCATGGTGTGCGTGATCATGGCCTGCCCGACCCCTTCGGTACGGTTCAGCCGGGTGAGGGAGTCGACCCGGTCCACCATGCCTTCACCGGAGCGCAGCGCCCGCCACAGTTCGTCCATGACGACGAAGTAGTTGCGGCGCGGTTCCAGGCCGGCGTCGGCCAGGGTGTGCGCCACCTGGACGGTGGCGAACCCGGTCGACCAGCATGCCAGCAGGCAGGCCGCCTGGATGTCCCGCTGCGTGTCGGAGATTCCTGAGAGGTCAAAGACCACGGGCTTGGTCAAGTCCATCGGCTGGTCAGTGGGCTGGGAGAACATGTCCGAGAACCGGCCCGAGCCGTCCAGGGAGTACAGCGACTGGCGCAGCTGGTCGGTCGCGTCGAGGTAGCGGCTCATGTCACCACGGTCCAGGGCAATCGCGCGCAGCTCGTCGGGGGCGTCTTTGATGACCTCAATCAGATCCCCGACCAGGGGCACCCGGTCCAGGCGCTCGTCCAGGATGTGCAGCGCCCGGTCAATCAGCGATTCCTCGTGGGCGCTGGGCTTAGCGTTCCGCACAATCGTGATCAGCGCCGTGATCATGTTCAGGCGCCGGTTGTGCGAGTCGGCCATCAACTGTTCCGCCAACTTTTCCGCCTTCACCGCAGCAGCAAGGAACGGCGCGGCCGCAGCCTCGTGGCCATCTGCATCGTTCAAGGTTCGGTTCGCCTTCGCACGGTGTTCCTCGGCTGAGGCGAGGAGCCTGGCGGCTGCGCCGGTGGCTTCCCCGGGGTCCAGGACGTTCAGGTGGCCGCGCCCCGGCCCCAGACTGATGACCTGGCCGCCGAGGGCTTCGATGAGGTCAACGTAGTCCGGTTTCAGGTCACCGAGGATCAACGGGTTGATGCCCCGGCCGGCCAGGCCCAGGACGATGTGCCGGACCAGCGTGGACTTGCCGTAGTGCGGCAGGCCGAGGACAAACATGGAGGGGTTGTTGATCATGCCGTGCATGAACCAGCTGATCGGATCGGCCCCGAAGGGCGCTCCGGTGTCGGTGTGGACACCGATCGGCACACCCAGGATCGGGGTGCCGGACCCGCCCACGAACGGCCAGAGACCACAGACCTGGACCGAGGTTCCGCGCCATTCATCCGCTGCCGTGACGTAGACGGCTTCGCCCTGCCCCCGGCCGCGCCAGCCGCGCAGCCCCGGGCGGCGGGCGACAGCGGCCGCGAGCTTCGTGGCAGGAGCCTGCTTGGCGGCAGGGGCCTGGGTCCGCTGGTGCTTGATCTTGCTGCCGAACATTACATGGCCTCGCGGATCTCTTCGGGAACCTTCAAGTGCTTGGGCAGGACCAGACCCAATGGCAGGGACGCGGCAAAGGCAGAGTCCTGCGAGCCGTAGGCGCGGCGCAACAGCAGACGCGCTGACGGGCCGAGGTTGCCCTCCACCACGGCCACGGCATCATCGAGGTCACGGGAGGACAGCACGGTGGCGGTGACGACCATGCCGAAGTTAACCAGCCCTGCGCCTTTGGCTTCCTCGGCGGCGGTGGCCTGCGCCGCGCGCGCGTCGACCAGGGCGCGGGCGGTGGGGCGGGTGGTCGAGGAGGCCCGGGTGAGGGCGTTTGTCTGGTCGGATTCGACGATGGCGGCCGCGCGGCCGGCTTCGATCGGCCGGTACAGCAAGGTGACGCGCTTGCGGGCAATCTCCCCGTGCGGTGCGACCAGGCGGGCCAGCGCTGATGCCAGGATGTGGCCGCGGGGTGCGCCCGTCATGGACCAGGACACCGAGTGGCCGGAATCGTGGCGGTAGCTGTCCCAGTCGGCTTGATGGGCGGAGGGTCCGACGTCGCCCCAGTTCAGGTCAACGGGTGTGCCTTGGTAGTGGGCTTCGTCTATGAGCCGGGCCGCTGCAGGGTCGTACGCGACCCGGACAAGCTCGCACAGTTCCTGGGCGTTCAGCGGTGCGCATGCGCCGGCGCCGGTGGATTCCAGACGCTCGGTCAGGCTGGGAAGTCGCGAGGCGAGATCCCGGGCGATCTCGTCGGCGGTGCGCCGCTTGCCGCCTGCCCGGGCAGCTGCGGTGAACGTCAGGGCGACCCACGCCCGGATCGTGGCCGATCCCTGCGGGTAGGTCTCCAACGCTTCCCGGAGCATGGCCTTGGCAATCGCGGGGGCGTCGTCATGGATGTTCGATTCAACTTCTCTGCGCAGCCGCGCCCCTGAATCGGGGGCGGTTTCGACAGTGACGGATGCGGCCACGACGGCGGGTTCGTTCGACAGCGACGCCAGCCAGCCGCCCCAGTTAGCCACCCAGGCGTCAATCTGCTCGGGATCAACGAGTGATGCCCCGTCGGGCTGGGTGCCGAAGACAACGGTGTAGTGGGCGGTCGAGGGAAGGTGAATCAGCGCGAACGGGCGGCCATAGGAGTCGGTGAACTCGTACAGCTTGGATCCGGCAGAGATGCCCGGCAGCTGGAACTCGCCCCACGGCGTGAGGCCCAACGGGCCGGAGCGGTAGATGTTGGCCTTCCTGCGCCGTGCCGAGCGGAACGCCAGCCGGGCGAAGACCCGCTCCCCTACAGATTTGTTGTGTTTGTCGGTCACCGAGACGACGGCCAAAGCGAACCCCAGCACGAGCAAGGCAACCAGCCCGGCGGACCAGCCGCCGACGAAGAAACAGATCACCGTGATGATCAGGCCAACAAACAATCCTGCAGTTGCCAGCCCGCCCAGGGTGCCGATACCTGCCTTCCGCGGACGCCGCCAGTTGCCGTAGGTCGGTTCCCTGTAGGTGTTTTCGATAGCTGCCACTTTCAGGCACCCCCCGTAGATTCTTCGCTCATGTTCTTGATAGCCCCGGAAGCGGCCTGGCCTGCTTCAACGCCCTTCTGTGCGGCCAGCAGGGCGACGCCGCCTGCACCTGCTGCAGCGGCGGCACCGGCGGCGGCTGCTCCACTGGATGCAGCCCCACTGCCTGACGCGGCGCTGCCTGCGCCGGTGGATGCTGCCGGGCCGGTTCCGGGTTGCGCGCCCGTAACTCCTGAACCCCGGGCGCCGGTTTTTCCAGCCGTGCCGGACGTTCCTGCCGTTCCCTGGCTGCCAATCCCTGAGGGGCCCTGCGACCCAGGGTTCTGGCTCGTTGTGCTGTTGGTGGTCGCCCCGCTGGTGGAGGGGCCTCCGCCTCGTCCGGCGCTGCCCATGCTGATAGCACCGGATGCCAGTGTGCCGACTGTTCCCGCCGCCAAGGCCCCACCACCGCCGGCGACGGCACCCACCATGGGGGTGACGAAGCGCATGAGGGCTGGCATGGCGAACAAGGCAATGATCATCAGGGCAAGTCCTGTGACCGTTGTCAGGAGCGCGGAGCCAAAGTCCTTGCCGTCACCAGCGTTCCCGAAGATCCTGGTGCCGCTCAGTTGGAAAGCGGTCGCGTAGACGATTGCGGCCGCGGGCTTGTAGAGAATGAAGGCGATCAGCCAGGCGGTGCACTTCTGGAACCATCCTTTGCCGGCCTCGGTGTTGGTAAAAGCTGCAGCCGTGGGAAAGATTCCCGTCAGGATGACGAGGAGGCCACCGCGGATGATCATGAGGACGATCTGCATCACGGAGGCCAGAATCGCGATCAGCCCCAGGAGGATGATCATGATCGAGCCGATCGGGCTGGTGGCCGAAAGCGCCAGCAGGGCCGTGATGTTCTCGTTGAACGACGTTCCATCGGTGGAGTTCTTGATGATCCAGGCAGAGAATTGATCGGCCGCGACCGTCAGCAGACCCACTGCTGCTACACCTGCGCCGGAGACGACGATCAGGGTCGCAAGTGAACGTGCTAGGTCACGCAAGGGTGCGCCCCTGCGTTCGATTACCATCTTTGCCGCCCCGACGAGGACGGACAGCACGGCAAGGGCAGCCGTCCAGAAGTAGAGACTGTTCTGCAGGAACAACACTGGGTCACTGGCCGTGGACCCACCCGGAGCTGAAGTTAGTGCGGGAGTTCCCACATTCACCCAGAACGTCCCCAGCGTCCGTATGGTCTGTCCGACGGCATCAGCGATCGCTTTCGCCATGTTCTTGATTGAGTCGTTCGCAGCGTCCTCAATTGCCGCACCAGCCTGGCAAAAGGGATTTATGACATTCAGGCCTGAGCAGTCAGCCATTTAGACGCCGGACCATTCGATGTATCCGCCAAGGTCTGTTATCTGCCGGGCGCCTGTGTCCCCAGTGGCCGGGACAACGAACTTCCAGTCGCCCTGGTACCACTGAAGTGGAACTGGAATGGAGACAAAGGTTCCGTTGGATCCCTTGAATGCAAGGTCAATGACAGCCCGGTCAGCCTCATAGGAGCGGAAAGTGAACCCGGCCAACTGTGCGGTGACGGAGCTAGGGGCAGCTGTAGGCGATGACTTCAGCACGGCATCCCGCTCCGGGCTTGGGACTGCCAACTGCTCATAAACGAGGTCTGCCTTGCCGGTTGCCGACAGCGCGGTCATGTTTGCCGCTGCATACAGCGCCCCGGTGGGTGAGTGTGCGAAGCAGGAGCGGAGGCCGTTGGCTTCGGTCTTGCCGGGGCCGAACTGTGCTGGTGATGTTGGGGCGGCTATCTTGCCGACCAGTTCCCATTTGGTGTCAGTGGGTGTGGTGGCAGGTTTGGCCTGGTCGCCGGAGGGGAGGCCGCATATGCTTGCGGCCGCCGTTGCGGTGGGTTGCTCGTTGGCCATGGTTGAGCCGGGATTGGTTGGTTCGGCTGTTGGGGTACCTCCTCCTTTGGGGAGCAGGGCCAGTATGATTCCGAGCGCGACAATGATGGCCACGACAACGGCCGAGATGATGAACTTAGGTTTGGTCAGCGGGTTCTGGTCTTCGTTCACTGTCGGTTCAGTCATGGCTTGAGCTCCTTAGACCAGGGCGCCGACGACGCCGCCGGCGGAGGCTGCCAGGATGCAGCCGCCGAGGACCCAGGCGAGGCGGCCGGCGTGTTCGCCGCCTTCACCGCGTCGGTTGTTGATCATCATCGTGCCGGCTGTGATCAGGATGCCGGCGACGGCCAGGCCGAAGACGATCCATGCGACCCATTTGAGGATGGTCAGCAACCCTTCAGAGCCGGGAGGTGCTTCACCGGTGCCCGGGTTCGGTATTTCGGTGATGGCGAAGCTTGACCATTCCATGGCCTTTGAGAACAACATTTAAGTTTCTTCTTTCTACTTGGCCGGGAGTCCGGCAGTGGCGGTTACTGCGATGTGCACCTGCTCAAGGGCGGTGCGGGCTTCTTTGGGAAGTTCTTCGGGGGGAACGTCGTGGCCGTAGCGCCATCCGTCCACCCAGGGGAAGTGCCACACGTGGGGCACTCCCCCGGCGACGACGCGGGAGAAGTCGCGGATCTCTTTGGGGAGTCGGCCGGGAGTGTCGGCCATGACCACGAGGCCGGCGACTTGGATCCCGGGAAGGGAGCCCGACGCCCATTCGGTTGCCGCCAGCCGTGCTGCGCGCAGGCCTGGGATATTGGAGCGGGCTACCAGGACTACAGCGGCTCCGGTTGCCGTCAAGGGCCAGTGATGTTCGGCTGCCCTGGTGTTCTTGTGCAGGCGTGCAAGCGATGTTTCGCCGGCTCCGCCGTGGACACCGAGCCACCAGAAACCCGGTTCCCTCCCGCAGACGTTCCTTCGGGGAAGCCGGTCCGCCTGATCCGGCTGCGGCACACTCAGTTGCGGCCTCGTAGCCCCCGTAGGAACGAATGAAGGCTGTTCCTGGATGACTGGAACAGAGTCGTCGATAGTTTCTGCGCCGAAGGTCACCCAGCGATTCTTTGAGACCGGCATTTCACTTCCCCTACTAATGTCCGCAAAGATCGTATCGGTACCATCCGACGCGAAAGGCCAAAAGTGACCCCCAACAACAGCTTTAGTACCTTTCAGTCACTTCCAGTACATCACAGTACCAATTTGTGGTCTACGATGGCTTCATGCGGTGGGACGGACTGAGCGTGGACCCCAAGTACCTGGAAGCACTCTTCGCCAAGTACCCGGAGCGTCTGACGCCTCAGGACCTCGAAGAAATCTTCGGGCTGTCCCGGAACACCGTGTACCGCTGGCTCCAAACCGGAGTGATTCCTGCCTACCAAGTCGAGAAGACATGGTTAATCGCCAGAGATCAAGTCAAAGACTGGGTGTGGGAGAACCGGAACACCCTCCGGAAGGGCCAGACACCGGAAGTAACCGAGGACCAGCCGTAGGCGAGACAGCCGAGCAGATGTGAGGGGGACACGTGCAAGCACGACCGAGCGGGCCTGTGCTGGCCGCTGGGGCCGTCCTCGCACCCATCGGGCTGGTGCTCTCCATGATCCTGTTCGGCGGAGGCTCGCAAGCAGATGCCGACGTCTGCTCACTCACCGGCGGCAGCGTCAGCGTTGACGAGGCCCAGCTGCCCAAGGTCGCCATCGCCGGCTACCAAGGCGAACAGCTGCGCAATGCCGCCCTGGTCATCAACGCCGGCAAAGCCATGGGCCTGTCGGCCAGGGCCCAGACCATAGGCGTCATGACCGCGATGGGAGAGTCCGGCCTGCGCGTCCTGGACCACGGTGATGGTCCCGGCCCGGACTCCCGGGGCCTTTTCCAACAGCGCGACAACGGCGCCTGGGGAACCTACCAGGACCGCATGAATCCCACGGTCTCCGCCACCAACTTCTTCACCGCCCTGAAGGAGATCAACGGGTGGGAACAGCTCGAACCCACCACCGCCGCGCACCGGGTCCAGCGCAACGCCGACCCGTTCCATTACCAGACCTATTGGCCGGCAGCCGTGGAAGTCGTGGCCGCCCTGGGCGATACCAAGATCACCGATGCCGGGGGGACAAGCTCCTGTGGCATCCCCGGTGCATCCGGAAAAGGTGATGACCTGCCGTGGCGCGCATCCCAGGTGTACCAGCCCTCTCCCCTGGGCATGTTTAACCGCGAATGCGTTGACTTCGCGCTCTGGCGCATCAACCAGCAATTGGGCAGCACGACCGCCCCCTACAAGGTCCTCAACGGCACCTTCCGGCCTGACGGCGCCCTGCTCGGCTCTGCCCTGACCTGGAAGGACGGGTGGGACGCCAAAGGCTGGCCCACCGGCAGAACGCCCCGCGTTGGTGCTGTCGTCTGGTACTCCCCCGGCGCCGGAGGCGCAGACGGCACCTACGGCCACGTCGCCATCGTCAAAGCCGTCAACGGCAACGGCAGCTTCCTCGAAGAGGGCTACAACGGCAACCCCGCCCCGAACGACCACACCTACTACACCCGCACAGTCCAGAACGGCACTCCCAGCGCCTTTCTCTACCTGCCCGGCAGCAACTCACCGGAGGAACCATGAAACGCACCCTGACAGCCCTTACGGCCCTGCTCATGTGCACCGCTTGCGCGCCCACGGCCAACACGGGCGGAGGTCCGGAAAACCAGCAGGTATCCACCTCCCCGGCAGTACCTGCGCCTCCGTCGCTCAGCGCCGGCGGTAAGCCCCAAGCGCCCGGCGGCACAGCCCCGGCCACCCTCGGCATCGCCTGGGACGAGGCAAGCAAAACATCCGCGCTGGACACCGCGACCAAGGCCATGACCCTGTACGCCCGCCCCACGGTCACGGACAAGGCATGGATCCAAGACCTCGGCCAAATCCTGACCGCCCAGGCCACCGCCGACTACCAGTACGTTGACCCCGCCAACATCCCGGCCACCAAGATCACCGGAACCGGCCGACTCACGATCGATGAGAACAACGGTTTCGGCTGCCACGTCGCGGTCCCCACCGACGCCGGCAACTACGACGTGCAGCTGCTCCGCAGCGCGGCCGACAAGCCCTGGCAGGTCAACCGCTTCACACCCCCGAACGGCACAAAGTAAGGACAGATGATGGAAACCCAAGCACTCGACTTCCCCAAGATCAACGCCGTTCTCCGCGCCAACGGAACCGGCGAAGTCACCATCAACGGGACCTCACACGCGATCGAAGCCGCCGACGAAGCCGCCGTCCTAACCGATGCACTGCGCCTCATCACCGACACCGCTGCCCAGCTCGGCCGACCCGTCCAGGTCAGCACCACCGACCCAGACGGACAAGGCCTCATCATCGTCTCCCCCGAGGGCGTCGTCAGCGAGGCCACCCCGACTAAACCCGCCACCCGAAGGCAGCAGGATCCCCTGCCCGCCAAGGTCACACCGGCAACCGGGCCAGCCAATGCCAGAGCCACGGCCACCCCTGCCCCGGTTCCCGTTGCCGCTCCGTCCAAAGAAGCACCCGCACAGCCCGGCGATGCTGCGCCTGCGAGTTTCGGTGCAGCAGTTACCCAGGCACAGGAACCCCCGGCGGCCCCTACACCAGCGGTAGCGGAGCCTTCCACGCGGTGCAGCCTCAAAGACACCTCGTTCCTCATTAGCGCCCCCGTACTCCAGCCGGCCACGCGCGGCTGGCGCGGTGTCCTGAGCCGCCTCGGCCTCCGCATGGACCCATCCCCAGAAGAGCTCGCCGAACGAGAAGACATCCGCATCGTCAGCCAGCACTGGCCCGGCCCCCGCACCGTGGCCGTCGTCAACCGCAAGGGCGGAGCAAACAAGACCCCCACCGTCGTCATGCTTTCCGCCATCCTCGCCCGCTACAGCGGCGCGGCCACCGTCGCCTGGGACAACAACGAATCCCAGGGCACACTCGGCTGGCGCACCGAACAAGGCGGACACAACAACAGCGTCCTGGACCTCATCGACTCATCCCAGGCCCTCCTCTCCCCCAGCGCCCAGGCAGCAGAGATCGCCCAGTTCGTCCACCACCAGACCTCGGACAAGTTCGACGTCCTGCGCTCAGATGAAAACGACGAGGGCGACCACGAAGTCACCGCCGAAGAAGTCGATATCGCCCACCAGGTGCTCACCCGCTACTACCGGCTCATCGTCATGGACTCCGGAAACACCGCCCGCGCCGCTAACTGGCGGCGGATGATCCACCACACCAACCAACTCGTCGTCCCAGTTACCGCCATCGAAGACCGCGCCGAAGCCGCCCGCCTGACGCTCCAAACCCTCGAATCCCGTGGCGGCCACGACGCCGAACTGGCGCGCAACGCCGTCGTCATCGTTTCCGAATCCACCGACGCTAAACGAAGCATGAGTGGCGATGCGCTCAAACGCGCTAAAGACGAAGCCCGCAGGATCGCGGACGGCTTCGAGCCGTTCGCCCGGGCCGTCGTACGCATCCCTTACGACCCCGCCCTGGTCAACGGTCCTATCCGCTACGACGCACTCCAGTCCTCAACCCAACGGGCCTGGCTCGCCGCAGCCGCCGCCGTGGCCAAAGGTTTCTAGGCGACACGCCGCAGATGCTCCCGAATCTAAGAAACTGTTACCGCTTGAATGGGCTCATGGCTGGTAAAGGAAATAACGGAGGCGGCCGCCGCAGCAAGGGCGAACGCCGACTTGTTGGTACCCGCATGCCCATTCCCGACGCCGACAAGCTGGCTGCAGTCGCGGAAGCCGAGGGCATGACAGTTAGCGACTACGTAGCAAACTTGGTGACGAAGCACCTGAGCCACATCCAGTTGGAGAAAATTAGCCATCAGGAGGCTTTACCAATCCCGCGCGCCTCTTAAAGAAGAAGGCCCGCACTAGGCGGGCCTTCATAAACATATGTAGTTCAGATCAATGATCTTGGCGGGTCGCGATCTGAACTTTTACCCAACACCCACCCAGTGGGTGGATCTTGTCATATCCATCCCCGAGAGGAAGGTTACTGCAGTCCATGGTACCGGACCCCGAATCCGCGTCAACACATGCCCTTCAGAGTGTCGGAAGCCAAATAGGACCCGAGCAAGCTTGGCTTCTCGCGCCGCTCATCGCCGGACAGGCGACCTACAGGCTCGGCCGATGGGTCGGCTCTAGGTTTCAGTACCCGCGGCCGACAAATGCTTCGAAGATCACGGCGTCGCTGCCGAAGACCCCCGCAGCAGTCATGATTCATAACTCAGACGGCAGCGTCGCGACGCTGTGCCTGGACTTGGATACATCCAAAGCGCTCCAGGCCGTCGTTCATTCGGATGCAGCACAACTACGGGCCATGTTCTCAAGCTGCGGGATTCGCTTTGTCGAAGACTTCTCTCCGAGCGGTGGTCGGCACTTCTATATCCCGCTGCGGGACCGTATGGACGCCGCCGAAGCCAGGGAGCTGGTGGAAGCGCTGGCGTTGACGGCGATGAGCCTGGACCCGAGTCCGCACCAGAACGTCACGGACGGATGTATCCGTGTCCCTGGATCGGTGCACAAGGCCGGCGGCCACCAAACCTTAGTCACCCCACTCTCTCAGGCCTACGACATCCTGCGCCGCCGCAACCCGGCCCCTGCGCTGGAGAAACTTCGGGCCGCGCTGGCTCCAGAGCTAACCCGGAAACGTGCACTCAAAGCCAGGGTTGCCAAGACTGTTGCCGCGCAACGAACAGGCTCCCTGCCGCAGCTCTTACTGACCAAAGCCAGTGAGTCCCCGCTGCGCAGGGTGGCACGGACCGGCCTGTATGACACGGCCAGGTACAAGAGCCCATCCGAGGCTCGAATGGCTGTCCTGAATCACTTCAGCGCTTGCGGATGGTCCTTGCAACACGTCGAGAACGAGCTCACCGGCCAGTTCCCAGGGCTGGCGGCCCTCTACGGATCCTCGGAACGCCGTGCACGGCTCCTGCCCGTTGAGTGGGCCAAAGCTCAAGCCTTCACCTCGACCCGATCTCAGAAACGAGCCCCCCGTCGAGACAGGAACAAGAATGCCCTTATTAACAACACAAGCCGCCCCTTAACCACAGGGGGGGCAATAAACCTCAGCAGTGCTGGCGTGCACCAGCTCGTGAACGATCTGGAAAATGTTCTGTACGCAGTCCTGGACCATAGACTGCAGGCTAGAGGCCGGCAAGGCCTCAGCCTCCGTCTTCTAGTTCGCGGACTACTGGGTTACATGAGAGCCAAGGAAACTAACATCCTTGACGTCGGTTGTCGCACTTTGGCCGCTGCAATGGGGAAGCACCATGTCACCATCGCTCGGCTCCTTCCCGTGCTCGTTAGTGTTTCAGACGGCATCTTGACCAAAATCGCGGACGCACGCCATAAAACCGCTGACATCTACCTCATCCAACTCCCTGAGCACTACCAACTACTGGCCAGGGAACTGACCTGGCGAAAAGGTAAAATCCACGCCATCCGGCCCGTCTTCCGTGCGCTCGGGGATGCTACAGCATTGGTGTACGAAGCAATAGAGCGAGGACGCTACTCCCCCACCACTGCAGATCTTGTACGTGTTACCGGTGTCAGCAGGAATGCATGCTCGGCCGCGCTGTCAGAGATGGAGGCCTTGGGTATGGTCCACCGCCAGGGACATACGTGGAAGACCACCACAACTAACCTCCGGATGCTCGCGGCACGGCTCGGTGTTATGGACGACTATCTCGAACAGATCAGCCGTAACCGGCATGAACGGGCTGCTTGGCATGCCTACCTAGACCGGTTCTTGACGCCTCGGACCGAAGAGGCGGCGCTATTTGACCCAGAACGAGACGAGTACTGGCTACCACCCGACGACGCCGCAGTGTGGCACGCGGCTTGAGGCGACATGCCCAGAAAGGGGCTATTAAACTGCACTATTTTTGAAGTTTTCAAGGAGGTTGGGGCGGATCTCTATGTTCTCGACCAGGCACAATATTGGCTGCAGCGGGCGGAGGAATCGGCCTTTGCCAGCCTCCACGAGCTCCTTAGATCTTGCCGCCGGCCAGAAAGCGTCGTGGTCGAGCAAGGGCGTATGCTAAGGAATCAATCTTGACGTATTTATTTTTGCGGCAGATCTACCAAACCTTGCTTGCGAATATCGTATTAACTTACGCATTCATACGTAAAGCTCGGAAAGGTCAGTGGGGCGCGGAGGTCGAGTAAGCCTAGAAACAGCTCCCACCAAGCCATGATTGCTCGTATTGGGGCCCGATGACGTGGCGGTTTATGCCCTCTCAGATGTTGCTGCTCCTGGTTATGCTACTTCTTCTCATCGAGGCGTAGTGTTCCAATAAATATGTCTTGACGTAAAGATAGATAGATTGAATGTCGGCGCTGCTGACGTCGACTTCCTGTGCGGGGCCAGGAGGCCTGTCGCTCCGATTTGCGTTCGCTACTGCGTGTTCGACGTAGCCGGCGGTTGTGCCTGCGGCTGCCGGTAAGTCTTCCGGCGTTCGAGCGGGATATCTTCCCAGCCCTCATCCCCTGTCTGCTTCAGCTTTCCATCTGGCGGCGCGCCGGGATAAATACGTCATGACGTAAAGATAGAAGGATAGATTGATAGGCAGATGCTTGGACCCAGGCCCGGCGCTATTAACGCTGAGCCGTGCCAAATAAATACGTCATGACGTAAATATAGATTGATTGACGGATTGATAGATGTACATACGACCATATTTATTGTTTGATTGAGGGGACTTGTGAAAGTAACTGCGATAGGAAACCGAAAGGGCGGAGTAGGTAAAACCTCTGTGACACTCGGCCTTGCCACTGGGCTTAAGTTGATTGGAAAGAAGGTGCTGGTCATTGACCTGGATCCTCAAGCCAACGTCACCGAAGCACTTGAGGGCTCGGGCGAGTTCGACATTTTCGACGTCCTGTACGGGGGAGATCCCGGCACTCTGGGTGGGGCCATTACCGAAACTTCTTGGCCTGGCATTGATCTCATCCCCAGTTCAGAATCGCTTGCGCGGCTGGAATCGGAAAGTCTCATGACTCCCGAGTTGCGGTTGAAGACTGCCGCATGGGGCGCTGAGGAATTGGCGGCCTACGATCACATCCTTATAGACCTTCCTCCGGCGCTCGGTCGTCTTACGCTCAATGGGCTTATCTGGGCTGATCGAGTCCTAGCCATAACGGAGCCTGCGGCCTTCTCCGTTAAAGGCGTCACCGAGTTCCTGGAGACAGTGAAGAAGGTGCAGTCGCTACCGCATTTGAATCCGGCACTTGAGTTCCTGGGAATCATCATCAACAAAACCAGTTCGCCCCTCACCGGAGAGCATGCCTTTCAAATCGGCGAACTGGAAGCTGCCTATGGCAAGGACGTAAGAAGCCCGCACCTCCCGCTCAGGACTGCCATGCAGGACTCCGTGAGTTCCAGAGCGCCTCTTACAAAGCTCAGCAGCAGGGGAGCTGTAATCATGACCGAAAAGTTCGTCGAGCATGCTCGCTTTATTGATGGAGCCAACTGATGCCAGTAGAGAGAAAATCAGCAATCCGCAAAGCACCCGCTGCGGACGTAGTCGATGTCTTGACCGCCCGAAGCGATAGCCAACAAGTGCCTTCCGCGGAACCTTTGCGTACACAGTCTCGTGAACCGCTAGAGGATGCTCCTCGACCGTCCTCAAGCAGGCGACCCGGACCGGGCCGCCCTCGGAGCAAACGTCGTATGGAGCCGTTCTCGTCAAAGATAGAAATCGGCCTTAGGGACGAGATGGATGACTATGTGGCTGAGCACGGACTTTCGATCATCGACTTCCTGGACGAAGCAGTCAGGGATCGTCTCAAGAAATAATTATGTCTTGACGTAATTATTACGTCTTCCGCTTCCTAGGAGGTCGAATCAATAGCGACCGTTTCTGAATTCTTTGTTGGGAACTGCGGGGGAGCAGTGAGTCGTGACCGCAGTTTCCCCCGGGGTTAAGAGTCGTGTCTACGTCACTCGGTAGCGGTCCTTTTTGGCTGCTCTGTTGTCAGTAGGCGGGGGAGGGTTCGTAGTAGTTCTACATGCCGATGTGGGGCGGTAGGCTCCCTTTCAGGAGATTCACTTGGGGGGGTCTATGACCGGATTTGATGACCAGGGCGTGTCCTTGACCGCAGTTGCTGTGGCGGCTGGCCGTGCGGTGGAAACTTCCCGGCGTGACCCGTTGATGGAGGATCCGTTCGCTGCCCTTCTGGTGGAGGCGGCCCACTCCCATGTGGACTTCCCGAGAGTGTGGCCCGCGGATTTGGCGGTTGTTTCGCCTCTGCAGCACCCGCTCCTTCTAGCGTCTATCTACATCGGCGTGCGGACCAGATTCATTGACGACTTCCTTCTCTCGGGGCCGACGGTTCAGACCGTGATCCTGGGCGCCGGTCTCGACACCCGCTCGCACCGGCTGCCCTGGCCGCCGGGCAGCCGGGTCTATGAGATCGACCATGCAAACGTCCTGGCATTCAAGGCCGACGTGCTGGGCGCGGCCCGGGCAACGCCGTCCTGTGAACTCAGCTCCATAGAAGCCGACCTCACCCACCCCTGGCGGGCGCTGCTCCTGGTCTCCGGTTTTGACCCGGGCCAGCCCACCACCTGGGTGCTTGAAGGCGTGCTTCCCTACCTCGATTCCACGGCACAGTTGGCGGTACTCACCGAGATCGTGGCTCTGTCATCACCCGGGTCTCGTGCCGTGATCGAGCGCGCGGTCCCGCTGCCTAAGACCGAAGAATTCGAAGCGAAGTTGCGCGAGTACAGCCAGCACACGGGACTCCCGATGAACGAGTTACTGGCCCGGGCCGATCCACCGGACCCCGTGCAGGTACTCGGTGCTGCCGACTGGCAGTGCACTGCACACACCGTGCAGGAGCTGTGTGCCGCGTATGGCAGGACGCTGTCACTGAACCCCGAGGACCGCCGCCCACCGGAGCAGGCTGTGGCCGGGCAGACCCGGGGCGGGTTCGTCACCGCGTTCCAGATCCTTGGGCGTTGACGGTTACTCGTGGTGTTGCTCGGGCTGGGCTGCATCGAAGAAGCTGAATTGCTCGTTTGGTTGACGCTCGGCTTTGCCCGCACCCTTTTCGCGGATGAGGTCGAGGTCCTCGCGTGAAAGGATCATCTGCCCATGCACATCGACATCGATCCTCCCCACCGCCGCCTGCTGGATGGCGTCGGTCACCACGGCCGGCACCAAAACACACCCTGGGTTATCCATCAACCACTTACGGGTCCTGGCATCAAGGCGGTCCCACTCTTCTTTGAGAGTCATCCTCTTGAACCATCCTCTCCTCAACCGGGCCCCGTTAGGGTCGAGAGTTTCCCGATTCCCGCATCCCGTCCGGACTGGAACCATACCGCTCGTACCATCATGTCAACTTTTGTCCTCAAGCCTCACGGTTTCAAAGCATGGAAGTCTCGGCCGATGATCGCGCCGCAGGCGCTCTTGACGCTTCAGCCGCGCTCCCACCAGTACCTGGCTCACGCAGTAGCGTTGCAACCTGCAGGGGAGGGGCGCTCGTGTGCACGCTCCGGCTAAACCCGCCTCCCGCCGCCAACATGATCCACTCCCCGGTAAGGCCGCAGCGCCAACCCGGACGGCCACCAAGGCCCGACCTACGACTCGGTATCTTTGGGAAACCGGGAAATTCCGCGCCAAGCCAGTCGGTAGATAAGGTCGCTGGCTGTCTGCAGGTCCAGGTTCCCGTTGGTGCTCAGCCAGTAGCGTGCACTGACTTGTGCCAGACCGACCATTCCTCTACCGATCAGTTCCGCTTCGACGACCGACAATTTCGTGTCTTCATTGATGACGCGGGCGATGGCACCGGCGCAGTTCTTGTTGAATGCCTCCAGGCGTGACTTCACGGCCGGGTCGTTGATGAGGCCGGATTCGAAAACGAGGCGGTGGGCCCGGTGGTCCCTGTCGATAAATTGGTAAAAGGCGCCGATTGCGGCCTGGACACGTTCCTTGTTGTCGATTGGTGAGTTGAGGGCTGCCACCAGAAGATCGGTCAGGTTGCTGAGGTTGAGGTCCAGGAGCTCGATGTAGAGATCCCGCTTAGACGGAAAGTGCTGATACAGGACTGGTTTGCTCACTCCTGCCGTACGGGCGATCTCGTCCATGCTGGCGGCGTGATAGCCCTTGGCCACAAAGACATCCTGCGCCGCACGCAAGAAATGAGGGCGGCTATAGTCCCGAGGCCTCGTCACTGCGACCGTTTTCGGATTCAGGTGAGGTTCGGGGCGCTGGAAAGGATGTAGTCCGCAGCGGCGGGTCCGGTCATGGCCAGAGTATTTTTGCCGGGGATGATGCCCTTTTCCTTGAGTGCATGCCAGAGCGCTTCGGCGGACTCGGGCGGGCAGGCATTGAGCGCGCACCAGCTGGTGTAGAGACCGAAAAGTTCTTCACGGTTCAGGCCCGTGTCGCTGCCGGGATCAGCGCTGACGGACTGTGCCAGGAAGTCATCAAAGTGCGTTGTACTCATGAATGTTCTCACTTGGTCTTGTCCTGCCGGCGCACCGGCCTCGGCCTGATTAGGAGTCGAAGTGGGTCCGGACGCTGCTGCCGGAGGAGTCGCTGAGGCTCGTGAGTAGTTCTTGCTCCGTCATCGCCACATGGGCAGGCTCGGCGGTCGTGGCGGTACTTAGTTTGGCGATTGCTGCCGGGACAACGCTGAAGGCCGGTAAGGGAAGCATGGCGACAGTCTAGGGCAGCTGCAAGCACAAGGATCCATGTGTGACCGGCTGTTTGCTAAGAAGGCGTAAGGACCACGAATCTCCCACTTGTATGGCGTGAGCGTCAGGTTTCGCCCGACTTCAACCCTGGGCCTCACAAAAAACCCGAGCCACGCCAACATCCATTGATTCACCGGGAGTCATCCTCTCCAGACACCACCGCATATGCCAGTGTGGCTCGCGATCAGCATTTGAGAATCCATGGCTGAGCAAGTACTCGGCAGCGTGTCCAGCAGCCAGGAAGGTCACTTCCCCGTCAGGGGTGTCAATGACGAACTGAACGTGACTCATGCCGTTGCAGTTCCCGCACCCGGTGCAGTACACGGCATCAACCAGACCGGTGACATCAGAATCATCTGGGTTCTTCTTTCTGGTTGGTGGCCGATTCCCTTAGACCTCGCTGGTCCTCTCAGCGGACTTTATCTCCTTCGAGGAATTCCAAGGGAGAAAAGTCCGCTCCCTTGCTGCCGGCATGCATTGTTGATGGTCAGCTGGTCGCGTCCGGGTTGGGTTCTTCCCGCATGGCCCGCAGGCTCGGGGCCGTGGGGTCGGTCGCCGCGGTTCGCGGCCTCCCGCTGAGCCGCCTCGGCCCAGCCATCGGATGACCTGCGATCCTGTCGAAACCATCGCCCCCGATTCGCGACTTTAGTCGGTGACGACGCCGCTGGGCCAACCATACGTCGACGGAAAGTCTTCGGCGTCACTGGCACCCCCACGTTCTTCCTCAACGGAAGCTAGCCAGAGTCCAGTGCGTCCAGTGCGTCCAGTGCGTCCAGTGCGTCCAGAGGGCACGCAGCCACGCTTCCGCGTCAGAAGTGCTGGTGAAGTACCGAATGGGGGACGGCCCTGAGTCTAAAGCGATGGAGTGGTTGGCGATGCTTCATCAACCCGTGACGCCCCGAGCACGGCTACTCTCCGCGTCAGCTTCTCCTGGGCAAAGACGCGCTATTTGGCGCCTGGTGCAACTCGCAAGGGGATACCACGTCCCCTGTGCGTTCGTTCCGCCGTCGCCGGGTTGACGGGGCACTGACATGGTGGCGAAGGCACCCTGAGGGCGGGTACTTTACTGTGTTTGGTGTCGGTGGGTGATCCATCCTTGGGCCTTGGTGTAGGCGGCAAGGACGCACCCGTTACCGTAAACCGGGAGGGGGTGAGGCGAATAGAGCAAGGTCGCCCTGGTGCACTCCAAACCATGCAAGGCTTCTTTCGCCTTCTCCAGGACGCTGTTGAAGTCAACGCCTTCCACCGTGAATTGTCCGGCACTTACTTCCGTTACGTATTCCAGGACGTATCCCATAGCCGACATCGTGACAGTTCCGGGAAGTGCCAGCTAAGGCCTAAGGACGTGAATATGAGCATTTTAGGTGAGACCAGGGAAGCTTTCTCGGCTGGTGTGGGACCTGTTTCGCGTCCACTCAAGACGCGATTGGCAAGGCCCGTCGTCCGAAGGTAAGCCCCTTGGTCCGTGCGCCGGGAACGCTTGATGTGCAGGGGTGATCCGGGACCTCTCAGCACTTGCAGCTACATACCGTCCCCACAGTCTCGGAGGCGGTGTGACGTCGCAGGGGACGGGCGCGGCGCGCTGCTTGACCGCGTCCTCCCAGGGGTTCGACAGCAACGCTTGACGCCGCTGAAGGCTGTCCCCCGACTATCTAAACCACTCCTCACAGGGGACCGCAAGCATTCTTGGCATCCCCATGAGCGGGTGGGTCCGGCGTGAAGCGATATTTGTCGGCCTCTGAACGTGTCCATTGATCTCGTTCGGACGAAGGCGCGCCTTCCGGCATCCTTGTGCTGCGATCGCGGTGCAGGCTAAGTGACCGGCGCCGACTGGGGGTAGGGCCCTGGATGTCTCAACAGAGCCCAGCGACGCCGGCCACGCTAACTCCGGCTAAGGCCGGAAAATTCATCACGCGGCACCTGACCTCATAGTAGATCCGGCGCCGCAACCGGGGTAGGGACTATGTACCTGGTCCGGCTCCCTGGACTGTCGTGGTGGCTCTACAAATTCGTTGAGTGGTCGGATAGTGGAACGACAAGGACGTCAACGCCACCCTGGGTTCACGCATGACGCACACGGGGAACGATGGTGACAGGACTATCCCAGGAGGAAGATCCACCCCCCTCGCCTCACCAGCGCCCTTGTTCTGGAAGGCCCACTCCCGTGGAGCGGGCCTTCCCAGCACCGGAAACTGTGCCTGCTCGTCGGCCGAACGATCTCTTGGGAGCATGCATCACAGATAGCAAGGGTGTCGGGGACGCGTGCACGAAATGAGAGTCTGCCCTGATATGGTGAAACGTCCCGCTGATTCCAGCCACCCCCCAAGGCTGGGTTCGGCGGGCAATTTCGTTTCGTGGCCCCCGATCCGTGGGTGCACAGACCCTGTCGCGCAGGGCAAGCATGACATCCTGTGCGGCCCTTTGAGGACCGGGAACTTCCGTTTCCAGGGCCGGCTGCTCAACTCGCGGATGCGATGATGGCCGTATGGGATTTGCCGATGAAGCGAGGGCCCTCCACGAAGCCGAGCACCAGCGCGCGCGGCAGACCGACAGCCGAAGTGATAGGGAGGAGGCGCATCGGCTGATCGCCGAGTTCATATCCGCTGCCCAGGAGCTGGGGATCGCTCCCGAACCGATCAGGGTCTTCCGGGCAGGCTACGTTACGGAACGCCCCCGCTATTCGTCGCTTCTGGGCTGGAACATCGGCGATTATGAGGCTGTCGGGGAGGACGGCGAGTTGTACTCGACCCTCGTTAAGGGAGGACTGTTCGGCAGCAGGGAACCCACGAGAGTCGCCGAGATCCGCCTTGAGCGGGAGGACCTGAACGCCCAGGCCTACACGCTGAGGAGCATGCTGCTCCTCTATTTGAAGCTGAACATGCCGAAGAACTAGGTGCCTGGGGGACGGACCACATCACACTTCAGCCATGTCTTGTGCGGAAGTTTGCTCACTCCGCTGTCAGCCCGCCCGTTAGCCGGTCAATCACCGTGCCGCGTGAGGCTAGCAACGGTCTCCGTGCAGTTACTGACCCTGGCCGTGTACTTAGGACCCGCACTGTGACAACCGCGCTGATTCGGGGGATTACTGCAACCATGTTCCTTATGACTGCGATGGGTACCTCGCCGAGATCCAGTAGCTAATCCGCGCACCCGTCGCCGTATACAGCTACCTGAAATGGGAGATGACTCGTGAACATCGATACCGCTACCGCCGATGAGCTCTACCGCTTGCTGTTGGATGTACAGGACAGGCTTGGGTATCTAATTGAGGATGATCTCCTCACGCTAGCTCGGGATGCTGAGCAGGCGCACGGCACAGCCCGTAATGCCGTGCGTATGGTGGTGCATCATCTGGACGCAGCACGGCAGGTGCTGGCGTTGCTGGAAACCAGGGCCCCGGGTAATGGGAATGTCGGCGGCCGCTGGAAGTAAGCAACCGGGCCTGTTCAAAGGATGCCCTGGTGCCGGCACTCAACGCCGGTTGAGGCCGTGCTTCTGCCCTACACACTTCTCCATCCTCAGGCGTCAGTAGTGAGTGGCAGCCGTACGAACACTGCCTACCATTTACTCGACGGTGTCCGTGTCACCCTGAACCTTCTCAGTGCGCATGTATGTGGTGAAACGCGGCATCCGAGACCTCCTTCGGGAACCGTTGAAGGCATCGTCGGTTGAATGGATGACTTCGGGTCCCTGCCATTGTCGAACCGTTGCTGGTGATTCGGTTCGCACCCACGCGCGAAGGCGCTCAGTTACGGGTTGCATGGCTGTGTCGACGATCGATTCCATCGCCGTGAGGAGGTCGGCGAACCGTACGGCTATTGCTCCTGGCATTGGGTGAACAACTGTCATGCCCCACACGTGGACCACCTGATCGGCCGCATTCAGAAGAGCGACAGGTAGGGGCATGACCAGATCCGACTGGGAGTGCGCGACTGTCGTGTTCCGGTACTTCCGAATCATCTCGTGCGTGGCGAGGAGCTCGGCCGGGATACCAGGAAACTCGGCCGTGTGGTCCAAGCGGGCCCGGGCGTTGGAGTGGATGAAGGGACGGATGTAGGCCGTGACCGCGTGGGAGGTCAGTGGCTCCCACACGTCGGAGCCCTCCCCGCTGTCCAGCGCCTTACCCAGCGAGTGCGCAGCCTCCGATAAGTCATTGGCATGACTTGTGAGTTCCACCAGCAGTCGGGTGTCGGGGGAATCGGGTAGAACGACGAGCTGTGACTCCGGTGCGCTCGAACCGTCGCTGCCCTCGTCCGCCTGGCTATCGACAACACCGGCGTGATGTACGCGCTTGGATTCACGCACCGGTCTGTCCCTGCTGAGTGGCGACCCATTGCTGGGCCTCGAGGTGTGCAATGCGTCGGTAGAGGGTGGCTCGGGACATACCGAGATCGCGGGCAACGTGGGATGCCGGTTGTCCTTGCTCGATCAACCGGCGGGCGTTGGCAATCTGGCTGTCGGAGAAGACGGGGCGGCGGCCGCCGAGGTCCATGCCAGCGTCCCGTCGCTTGGTGTTCGAGTCGTTGACGCGTTCTCGTTTGATCTCGAGCTCCATCTGAGCGAGGGCTGCCATGACCGTGAACACCATAGACCCCATGGGGGTGCCCGTGTCGACGTTCCCGCCACCGAGGTTCAGGACCCGAAGGTTCACCTTCTGCGCCCTTAGTTCATCAGCGAGGGCGAGCATGTTCGACGTCGAGCGACCGAGCCGATCAAGAGTTGTGACGATTAGCGTGTCATCCGCGTGGACCGCCTGGAGTGCTTTGTCGAACTGAGGGCGTCGGGCGTGGGCGCCGCTGACACCGTGATCGACGTAGAGATCATCACGTCGAACACCGGCAGCGAGCAGGTCCGCAACCTGCCGGTCGGTGTCCTGCGCACGCGTCGACACTCTTGCATAGCCAATCAGCTTGCCCACGCCACTCCTCAACATCGCCGACCCATAGAACTGTCTTGCAACCCTTGCTTCTGTCACAATTCCGCGCAGCTGCTTATGAGACAGGGTAGCAAGACATCCGAAGGGCAGTAGCAACGGGGGAGTAGCACTGTCTTGTCGGAGTGTCTTGCAACCAAAGGGTTACGAGACGACTAGGAAGGATCAGTCAGCAGGGGCCGTGTGCGCCACTGTACAAATATGGAGTAATGGGGTTACATTCAAGGACAGCAATCAGTAAAACCGATGAGAAGGGTTTGGGGAATGGCAACTGAATGGATTTTGCTTCCGGTAGCGCAGGAGGATTATGCGGAGTTGAGGCAGATGGTCGAGTACCGGCAGTTACAGCGCGGCGAGGCGCCGTCGCCCTCGATGGAGGAACTGAGCGGGGACGACCTGACTATCAACATGGTGCGGCGCGTCGCCCTCGACCGACACAAGGCCTGGCCGGTGAATGCGCTCCAGCGTCTGTCCGAAGGGGCGACGCTCACTGCGCAACGATGGACCACCGTCATGGACCTGTGCGCACGAAGCCCGGAAGAGATGTTCTCGACCGAGGAGGTGTCAGCTAAGACAGGGATTCCGATCAATGCCTGGCGAGATGCATGCCGGAAAATTGGCGCCCACCTTAGGAAGCACTACCCGGAGGTGCCGAAATGGGAACATGAACCCATCGCCGGGGCGCCGATGTGGCCGCTGGTGACCATCTCCGGTCGTAATTTGAAGGTGCCCGATCAGCTGTACGTCGGTATCACTGCAGAACAGGCCAATCGCTGGATCAGTGTCCGCTGAGTACTGCCACTACTTCGACAATGCATGAGTGCGCCTCCCTCGGCCAAGCGAAAGCACAGGCTACCCGAGATTCATCCCGTGAAGGGAAGCTGTGCAAAGACCTGAATATTCGTAGGGTCACAGGCTTGGCCGCTATTGTGGCCGCGGGCGCATGAGCGCCGATGAGTGATGGGGGAGCGAATGCTGCACGAGGTTCTGGAAGACACCGAGAAAGCCATCGCATACGTGCGCGACTACTATCGGGCTGATTTTCGTCAGGGGCTCCCGCGCACTGGAGCGAGTTTCGACCAGTGGGCGGGTGGAGGTGATCGCGCCGACGTCGCCAACCGGCTTACCGGGGATGACTTTGTAGCCGTTTCCTTCCTCAGTGTGGATGTGCCGCCGATGGCAGCCATCGGACTGATGCGCGACGAGAAGAAAAACGTCGACCGACTTCTGTCGCTCATTCCGACTAATGTGAGGATGTCGGACCTTGACGAGAAGGGCTATGAGAGGCATCTCGGGATGGATAGCCCCGCGCAGGAGCTGTGGGAGGTCATCACCCGCCGCAACGGCGCCAAATGGGACATCGGGTCAACGACGGCTAGCAAAATCATGGCCCGCAAGCGCCCGCACCTCATTCCGATCGTCGACAGGGTCATTCAAGACCTCGTCGGGTTCGGTCGCTACTGGCACGACTGGCACAAGTCCCTGACGGACGGAACGGGCCTGACAGAGCGCCTCGACAGGATCCGCCAGGACTCAGGCATCCTCGAGCTTGGCTACGAGCCCTCGATCCTGAGGATCATGGATATCGTGCTGTGGCAGGAGGGGCTGGCGGAAAAAGCGCGACGGCGCGACGTCGCGGCCGCAGCGCCACTTGTTGACGGCTAGATCAGGAGTCGTGGCATCCTGCGTCGTCAGCCAGCAAGAAAACGGCCACCAACACTTCCCCGTCCAACGCGGTGTCTCGAAACCTCTGCGACTCAAAACCCAAAGGTTTCGAGACAAATCGATGTCGCGGATTGTGAACAGGAGTGCTGAGCAAACGGGCACTTGTGCACAGGAGTACCAGCCAGCCACTGATCACAACCCGTCTGCACAAACCCCGGAATTCAGCGGGGTTTTGTTCAGTTGGCTTCTGAAAACGACACCTGGCTTCAGCCGTACAGCTTTTCAATGCGCCGTTCAAAGAGCAACAGAAAGCCTTCATTAGGGTGTTGAATTGATGGAATGGTTGAAAAGTTCTCCGCCCCCTCCTGGAAGTCTCTTCTGCTGCGGCTGTATGCCCCCAATCATGAAGGAGAGGACACGGAGCTCTACACGGGAACCGGATTCTTGGTCCGGGGTGAGCCGGGCTCCGAGACGCCTTACTACTTGATAACCAACCGTCATATTCTTTCCGGTAGACACGCAGATGGCGGCTTCGTAGCCAAATACGCCGCCACTCCTACTCACATCCGCATCTTCCACAACATGGCTGGCGCACTGTGGAAGCTCGGAGACTTCGTTGAGATTCCTCAGGACCTTTACGACGTATCCGGACTTCCTCTCTGGTTCGAGCACGAGAAGGGGATCGCTGTCGACGTCGCAGCCTTGCCCATCACCAAATTCGAGGCAGGTCACGACAAAATGGCGACCTTCTATCCGTACGAGCGAAGGGTGGTTGGAGAACCGCAGCCAGAACTCAGCCCGTCAGATACCGTGCAAATCGTCGGCTTCCCGTTCGGCCAAGCATCGTTTAAATCCTTGGCCATCTGGACAACGGGTTCCATAGCCTCGGAGCCATCAGTTGGCTACGGCGGTTACCCAAGATTTCTAGTTGACGCCCGCACGCGTGACGGCCAGTCAGGATCACCGGTGATTTTGCATACGACGGCCAACACTCCGCCGATGAAGTTCTCAGACGGCAGCATGAGGTCTTACCCAGGCAGGTCCTACCTCCTGGGCGTCTACTCCGGACGAATCCACAGGGGGGCGGACGTTTCGGACATCGGAATCGTGTGGAAAGCCCGCGTGATCGGGGACATAATCAAGAACCAATACCAGCAGCCTCTGCCTGAAGAATCCGACTATAAGGCCGCCGGGCAGAAGCAAATTTAGAACTCCCTGGCGAGGAAGGCGTGGATTGCAAGGAGTCTAGGCTAGTGCCATGCCGGCATCAGATCATGCGCAAAGGTTCACTGAGTCCGTCGTCTGGGTGAAGCAGATGCTTCCCAACATCGACTTCGCCCAAGAAGAGATGAATTACAAGGTGAAATCAGCGGCGAGATTAGCCGACGCCCGTAGCCTCTTAGAGGCCAAGGACCCTGAGTGGGCGGCGGTCTTTGCGGGAGCATTTGCTGGCTCCAATTTGTTGGACTGGCGGTACACAGACGAGCTGATTCGAATGGCGAAGACACAACCGGATGTGCTCGCACCAATGCTCCAGCTGCTGTGGGACGGCAGCCTTACTGAAGCGTCCTTTAACCGGTTCGTATGGGACCTTCGAACGTACAATTCCGTTCTGAGTCTTGGGATTGGTACGGCTGTGGCATCCGTGATGCTTATGGCACGCGGAGCGGCTGATCATCCTCCTTACCGGCCACAGGCCGTCCACCGGTTTTGGAAGACCGTAGGATGGCCCGCCAGTCGGAACGATGCAAACCCCTATCTTGATTACCGGAACTTTCTGGAATCACTACAGGTCTTCAGAGAGATTGCGACCGCTAATGGGCTACCCGTCGAGAACCTGCTGAGTGCTCAGGGATACATGTGGCTAATCACCGAATGGGATCCGCGCACCGTGCTTCCAGCGTCCGAAATCGCTACATTCCGTGCCTGGCGTGGAGATTCTTACACCGGTGCATCCTTTGAGGGCACGCAAGCCTCGGCCCGGCGGATCCGAATCCTTGAGCAGCTGGATCAGACCAAAAGCCGTTTGTTCACCCGAAACGACCTCGTCAGCTTTACCGTGGACAACAAGCCGGTCGAAATTCTGCACCCCATAGACGGACCGGTCAAACCCCAGGGATTCGATGTACCGGTATCCCTCACACTGCCTCTGTCGGTACCTGCCGACACCCTGATATCAGGAATCGATGACACCGGAATCTTGCGTTATCACCGCAGACACCAGAAGGCGTCGTCACACAGGGCACAGCAGCAGGAGCTGTTATCCGCCCTGGAAGCACGCGTGCCGTTGATTATTTTCGCTCCCGTTGGTGATGACACATACCAGGCTGTATTCCCGGTTTATTTGCACCGATACCTGTATCGCGATCAGGTCTTTGAACTTGACTTCAGCGCCGCCTACTTACCAATCGGGCTTGGCTCTGCCCCCGAGTACGAACGTCGGTGGACTTTCGGGACTGCGCGGCAACGGGTTCATCAGCCGGTGTTCCGGCGGGACGTCATGCAGGCATACAACAATCAGTGCGCGGTCTGCGGCCTCGGAATAGCCCACCTGCTGGACGCTGCCCATATCATTCCTGATCGGGACGAACACGGGATCGCCTCGGTAACTAACGGAATAGCCCTGTGCAAGAACCACCACGCAGCATATGACGGCGGTCTCCTTGCGGTGACAGAGGACCTGACGATACAAATTTCAGCTCCAGTCATGAGCAGCGAGCCGGGCGAAGCCATCGACCGCATACTCAGAGACTATGACGGGCGCAAGTTAGCAGTCATCCCCTTTGATCCGGCACGGCGCCCCAATCCCAAATTTCTTACAAGAAGAAGGCGAGCAACACTCCACTGACGGGCAACGTGCACGCTTAGAGCACTGAAACTCTCCGCCAGACGACTCAAGAGCGCGCGTCGCTTTGCTGCTCGTTTACCAAGGGCAGTGACGAATTCCGAGAGTGACCCTTATTGAACAGGCTGTGCTCGTTGGGCCATAGCCAGGGAGTGTTTTTGCTCTGTAGTCCTAAAGCAAGACGGCGTTGGCTTTCCAGCGTTTGCCAACCTCGGAGGCATGTTCTTGCTCCGGCGTCATGGAGTCCTTGTTCAGCGGGGCCTTGCATTTCTCACGCAGCTGAGTTTCGACGGTTTCAAGCCTTTCGTCGTCCTGAAGGAAGCTGAAACTCATCAGGAGGTTATCCGTCATCCACTGCGTCAGGAAAGCATTATGCTTCTCATCGATACGGGGATGGGCAGATTTACCCTGCCATACGCCGGGGAAGCCCATAAGTGAGGCCAGCGTCCTACGCAATGTGGAACCGGACGTGGGTAGCTTGTGATGTTTAGCCCTGGTGCGAAGGTTTGTTGCTTTCCCCACGTAGATGAGATCGCCCTGACGTAAGGGTGATAGATGGTCCGGCCAGTTGAATGGTTCAGGCATGGCACCACCCAGAACCCATTTATAAACGCCAGGCTGATTCTTTGTTGCGGTCCATGCTGTTTCGCATCGACTCAGTCCCGACCACGTTCGGGTTCCCGACGTGCTGGATGAAGAGACAACTTGTGGGGTAGTGCCGACAGTGGCACCGATTCGGAGGGTGCGTCTGTGGCGCACGGTGGCCATATCGTCGGCTACAGTGCGCGGGTGCACGCCAAGTTGGGCGGCGATGCCCACATAGGACATTCCGATGCCAGCCAGCCGCTCAACTTCGGGCAAGCGGATCTCTCGACTGCTCGGCATCAGGGGTCTCCTCAACTGTTGGTGTGCTGTTTAGTCAATGTCCAAGCTGAACGCCCTGGAGACTTCTGAGAGGGTCAGTTCATGACGCAGCTTGCAGGCGCTGTTTTGGTTTGCGAAGAGCCCCTTGAGCCAGAACGCCTGAGGAAGATCTACGGTTCGCTCCCACGAGACCGGCACTATGTACTCGTTAGTGTCAGCGCCATCCTGAACAGCGGCAGTGTTGTGCAGCCCGTAGTCACCGTTGAGGTCCAGCTGACTGAATGGTCGTTCTTCCCCATTTTCCTTCAGGTTCGCTTCCAGTGCCGGCTGGGCAGGCCCGGTTACCGTGCCTACGCCCACGTAGCCGTGACCAGGGACGTATACGAAGATGCGGGCACCGATGGGGAGTTTCCGCAGCGATCGGGAGTACCACTCGCCGCCGCCGGCGGAGACAAAGCCGTATTTTCGTGCGTCGTCCCAACTTCGTGTTGAGTTTTCCAGGCCGAATGCCACGTACCAGTCGGAGCCGTTCCACGCGGCCTTCGTGGACCGCTGGTGCGCGCCTCCGCCTGAGGGCACGGCCTGCTGCGTTGCGGGGATAAGCCAGGTACGGGCGAGGTAGTCGTTACCCTGGTCCGTGAAGTAGCGGAAGAGCATGACGTTGATCGGGACCGAGTATGTGGAACTGAGGTGTTGAACGATGCGCTCAGTGCTGTCGTCCAGGTCGCTTGCCACGACCGTGATGGAGTGGGCCTCGTTGAGGTCATCCGGGGTTGGTGTTCCGCCGAAGCGCTCGGCGAAGGCGACATCGAAATCAGTGCCGGGGTTGTGCTTATTGAAGATATCCCGCAGGTCCTCATTCGACAGGCCCTGCACCCAGGAGGCGTAGTCCAGCGCCTGCGCGACGATCTCCCGAGGAGTCCTGTCCCTCTTGAGCTCCACGATGTGAACCGTCCCGTCGACGTCGACACCTAGGATGTCGATGAATTTCCCGTGGCTGGTAAGGACTTGATGGCCGATCAGCAGTAGTTCAGTCTCGAGGATGGCGGGATCGTCCAGAATGAGTTGTTCCAGGCGGGATTCCAAGGGCATCTTGGCCGGGGCTAATTGGACGGCCTTATCAGTCACGCGCCAGAGGCCGATTTCTAATGGCAATGGGGTCCTTCGGTAAAGACAGCGAACATTTTTGCCGAGCCTACCCCGTAGAGCAGGAATACCGTCGGACGGTAAGGAGCCTCGAGAGTTACTTCTTCCGTGCCTTCTTCAGGATGTCCGCAGCCTGCTTGTATGCCTGTTTGGCCTCTGGGCTCGTCGCTGCGCGGTACAACCTTTGGCCGTCTTCGGCCAGCTTCTTTGCTTTTGCTTGTACAGCAGGGTCTTTGGCGAGGGAGTAAAGCTTCGCTCCGCCGGCTCTCGCTTTCGTCCCGCTGCTCTTCAACAGGCCAATTGCTTTGTCCTGTTTTCCCGCCATGGTGTTCTCCGTAACTTCAGGGGTTGATCAAGCGAGATTAGCACTGTGTGAGAATGCTCCTATGGAGCCAGAAGACGCGGGGGAAATTGCACTGCATGTTGAAGGAGACTCTGCCATCGCGGTGGGGGACCCGGCTGCCCTGGCAGCGTTGTTCGAACGCCTGGACATCGACCCCACAGCGCCAGTACCTGTAGGCCAGGCCATTGCTGATACAGCGGCAGCAGTGAGTGGCGTAGGCGCTGTCGGAATGACGGCCAAGGGTAACTGGTTCCAAATGACGCCAGAATCGCTGGCGAAGTTTTACGAGTTCGCCTCTTTCAATCCTCCTGCCAACGGCGTTTTCAGTGCAGTTATACGTGGGCAAGGGGGCCGCTTTGAAACCTTCGTTGACCTCGTACAGACGAACGGAATCAATCCAGCGTCAGTAGCTAACGCTCATGCCCTTGCCGCTGCCCTGGCTCTGCGGATGGCCATCAAGAACCTTGAGGACTTGGTCAAAAGCTTGGACGTTAAGCTCGACCGGGTGCTGCAGGACAGCCGGACCAGGGAAATGGGCAATATTCAAGGCATCACACACGTGCTTTCAAAGATCTATAGGGATTTCGAAGAGACGGGGACAATCAGTGCCACGGACTGGAGCCAAGTAGACTCCCACCCGACGGAGTTGGCCCAGTTGCTCAACACAGCTCTCGGGCACATCGATACCCTGACACAGGGACTTTCGGCCGAGTCCTTCAAAAAGAAACTGGAAGGCGCTGAGCTGGCGAGCAATGGGGAACTCCAACACTGGCTCGTGCTCGCCGCTATCTGTCTCGCAAACATGGCCCGGATGGACGCGCTGGAAATAGCTCACGCCAGAACACAGGGCGAGGTGTCGGTGGTGCGTCAGGCGGCAAAGGTGAAGCGGGCCAACGAGGAGCTTCTGACGAAGACCAAAGAGACGGTGCAAGCCCTTGCAAACGCTGCTGAAAATACCGGGAGAGTAGAAGCTTTCCATCGTGTTACCAACCCCCTTGCGGCAATCCGGATGGACAAGGCAACGGTGAGGATTCGAACGCTTCTCAGCTCCTTTTCAGATGCATTCGACATGCCCGCCATTTCCGAGCACACTGAACGCCGCGCTTGGCATGAATCGATTTTGGACCTGGCCCACGAAGTTGGCGACGGAGTCGTCGGCGCAGCGACTGCTGTCACGACGGGAGTAGCATCCGCCCCCAAGGCCATCGGTACCGCTATGGAAGATTCCCTTTTGGGACTTGCAGATCAGATCCGGTCTCGGCGCGAATCTGAAACTGAACACTCCGCCCAGGAAAGAGACGCGAAGTCAGAGCTTCTGAAAAGTGAGGATCAACCTAACCAGAAATCCCAGGCTGCCACCTGATCGTTCCAAAACTCAACTTTGGACGCCGCCGTAAGACCAGCATTTTGGCATAACCTCCGGAACACACACATGACGCCAAGTTCCTTATGTTTTCAGGTGCGGAAGTGCCACTGGCAGGATGTCTCACTCCCAAGGAAGTGGGACACCGCCAGGGGGGTGGGCAAGACGACGGAGCCACGTCCAAGAGAAAAGGGCCCGATAGAACTGACCTCAGCGCGGCCAGCGCCGGTGGCTGGAAACCTCAATGGCCGGGATTTCATGCGGCTCCAGCCGGCGTTCTGGAACCGGTCGGATGTTGTAAGGCGTGATGCGGTCTTTCTCGTGCTCTTCCTCAATTGCTGCTGCAGTGCTCTCGTTGACTCGGCGCAAACAGTCCACGGACCAAGCCAGGAGGACATCCAAACGCTTGACCTCCGCCTCCGCAGCTAAGAGCCGCTCGTGGGCGGTTACGGAGCGATACCCGCACCACTGGCGCAGAAGCTCATGAATGGGTTTTTGTCGGCGGAGGTAGTACTGGTATTCGTCCTGAGGGGAGGTGTCTACGAGTTTTCGGGTTTCCCAGTGCTCGACAGTGCCGCCTCTCTTGGATTTTTCTCGAGCCTCTGCCTCCTCGGCCATGACCAGATTGAGAACCGGGGTTGGATTCTTGCGACAAGCCATTTCCACGACAGACATGGACGCGAGCGGCGAAAGGCACGGCTTCCCGTCGTGAAGGATCCAGGCTGACTCGGCTTGGAAAGCGGACAGAGGCTGCCCCGTAAGTTTTTCAAGCGCTGATTGATCGTGGATGACCAAGGCATCGTCAACTGGAGTGACAAATAGCTCGGCAACCCCCGAAGGTATGACCAGCTCAGAAGCTGCCCACATAGCCGAAGACTCGTTTTTGTCGATGGACTCTACTCTCAGACGTCTCCAGCCATCCATGGTGGTCTCGTACTGAGCGACCTTCTCCCATGGCACCTTGAGCCGTCCACGAGGGACATTCTCTTCCCTGCCGGATGCGGTCCCATCCAAATGACGAATCTCAACCCGAAACCTACGAGCCTCTTGGTGCAACGCCAAGATTTGCACCTTTTCGGAAGGCGAGTCGTCACGCAGTCGGTATGCCCATTCCTGCCCTGGCTTGGGGCTAGGAAGATCTTCTGTTTCCGGGTCCATAGGCGCTTATTATCCATCTGCGCATCGTTTTCTGGACGGAACCAAGCGTCGCGGGCTGGGATTGGCAAGATCCGCCGCAACTTCGGGGGCGCGTTTAGCGCGTCCTACCATCCAGTTGCTGTATGGCTATCTAGGCACGTTGAGCCGACTGCTCGATATTGAGGCGCTGCGGGTCGATGCGGGGGAGGTGTATTAAACGTCAGAGAATGTGGGGATGGGAAAATCTTCACGCCGCGAGAACCGACGGAACCGAAAGAAGGACCGCCAAGTTCCTCTTAGCGGGCTGAAGGTTGCTGTCGCTACGACTCCTGGTTCGTCGTCCTCGCTGTCGGTGGTAAAGGAACTGGAGCTCGTTAAGGCGGCGGTTCTCTATGCTGACCAGGTGAGTCTCCTAAGCCCCGTGGCTGCCCTGACTCTCGGTGTGCACCAACTGACGACTTCTGATGATGAAGAGCTGCTGGATTTCATGTTCAGTTTGGACGACAGAACCCTGAGTAGAATCGGCGTCAGCCGCCAACACTCCGAGGCTCTTACGCCGCTACGGAAGCTGACTTCCCAGTACGGATCTGCTCACGTAGCGGGCATTCGGCAGTCCCCTCTGAGCTACGAAGAGGCCAAGGACATGCTGGCACGGGACGCAGGCCAAGAGGCCTTGAATGAGATGCGGCAGGATCTCCAGTCCAATCTCGGCCTCCAGGGCGGAACGGAGCTGCAACTTGGTGTTGCCTCCGGGCTGGTCCAGGTGTCGGACGGAAGTCTTCCGGTTGATATCGCTTCCAATGATGAGCTGATAAGAATCTATATCGACACACTGGTAGACATGCTCCGCGATCCATCTACCCACTTGATCTTTGATGACTCAACGGGGACGTTGGTCCAAGCCTTGATCGACGGAAATAAGATCAATCCGGATGCTCTCTCACTTGCTCATTCAAAGAATGTGTCGGTAGGAAGCGGTCTCATCCGCAAACTTCCTGCCCTCACATCGGCACCAATGGACGAGATCCTTGACCTTCGCCGAGAGGCAAACGGTTCTCTGAGCAGGTACCGCCGCGCCGTTTCCAGTCTCACCCCCAAAATTGCATCAGCAGCGTTTGGTTCTGACTTTGACGAGGAAGTAAACGACCTCTGGTTAAGGGAAGTTGAGCCGGCCATCGACGAAATCAAAGAGACCCTGGCCGATCACACCCTCGTCCGAGAAACTGCCCGTCATCTTTCGATCGATCTCAAGAGTTATGTCTTTGCTGCCACAGGACCATTCGTGGCAGTCGGTGTCCAGACCCTAAGCACTCTGGACACCTTAATGACAGCGGCTCTTTCGGCCACTCCAGCTGCACTAGCTGGAGTTCAATTGCTCGCCGGAGCTGATCGAGATCGCCGAGCAGGACTCAAACAGGCGCAGAAAAGCGATCTTTTCTATCTCTATGATCTTGGTTCGAGACTCGAATCTCGCTAAGCGATTCCGGTCTGCTACAGAAGTTCATTGGACAGGCTCTTGCACCGCATCTGCTTCACGGGCAGACGACTCAATCGTCTTCGCGAATATAGGTGACTCCGAAAGCGCGAACCTGCCGGAACTCCTGCCGGCTCGTGCCGAAGTCGAACCAGCCGCCGTCGGACTTCTGGAAGATGTCGAGACCGCGGCCGAGGTTGATTCGCCACCCGGTATTCGTTCGGATCCAGCGGTCGTGGCCGCCGGGATCCTTCGCCACGTTGACCTTGATTCCTTGCTGAGCGGCTCCCTGAACGATGTCGTTGAGCATGCGGAGTTGCCGAGTCTGGTGTTCGGGGTCTTCGTCAAGCACTGTGAAGAGGTTGACGATGACCTCATCTGCCGGGTCCTTTGCCGCGGCGATGAGCGCGAGCAGCTCGACGAGATTACGGCCTTGGTGTCCCAGACGGATGTACGGATCGTGCAGCTCGATCTCTCTTGCGTCTCGCAGGTACGGCATAAGCAACGCCTCGTAGGAGATACCCCGTTGATTCTCCAGGAAGTCCCGTTGTCCCCGGAACAGTTCTGCCTCAACTGCCGCGGGCACGGCTGCGGGAAGCGCCGATGACGCCGCGGAGGGAACTGCCGGCATCTCCGACTCGGCCAATGCTGCACCAGCCGGATAGGTCGAGTGACGTCGATGGTAGTGCGTCGGGTATTCGTCTTCCTCAAGCGTCGTTACCGCTGACCAGCCACCGCCGATGGAATCATAGCCGAACTTCACTTCCGTCATGGTGGCGTCTATTCGTAGGATCTGGTCCTTGACGCGCTTGCGCCCTTCGATTGCGAAGCGCAGTACCTCTTCGACCTCTGCGATGGTCGCTTGGTCATGTGGGAAAAGCAGCTTCATCAGCCCAGAGAAGGTCTTGTGGATGCCGTCGCGATCACGTGTCGAGATGTCGGATCCGAGCGTGAAGTATTTGTGGTAGCGGTCGGAGTAGTCGAGATTGCGCATCGACCTGAGGACCTCGGCGATGTAGTCAACGACGAACCCATATCCAGTCGAGAACATCTCGCTCCGGATCGTGTCGACTTCCCACCCGGGGATATAGAAGTGCAGCCGGTCGAGGTACGCGGGGTCGTGGTAGCTTTCGGGCAACTCGTCAAACAGGTCGGAGTGCTTGAGCATGTACGGCACGGTATGCGAGGTATTACCGACGAAAACCATTGACGCCTCGGCGCCCAGCGTCTCCACACCGCGGGAGAACGACTTGTTCGCCATGTAGTTCTTCATGATGTCGACCAGCGCCTTATCCGTACGCTTCTTCTTGCCCGCAAACTCATCGAAAGCGACGACGTCCCAGTACCCGACGAGACCGAGGCGACCGTTCGCGTTGTTCACGAACAGCTTGGGCACGGTCACCTCTCCACCCGAGATGAGCATGCCGTGTGGCGAGAATTCCGAGTAGATGTGCGACTTGCCGGTGCCCTTGGGGCCCAGTTCTACGAGGTTGTAGTTTCGCTCTACGAACGGGATCAGACGCACTAGTTGCAGCAGTTTGCCGCGGCGCCCGAACTTGTCGGGGTCAAACCCGATCGACTGGATCAGCAGGTCGATCCACTCATTGGTGGTGAACTTCTCCCGTGCATCAAGATATCCGTCATAATCGAAGTTCGACATCTGAATCGGTTTGAGAGAACCAAGAATCCACGGCGACATACGGTTGTCTTCGGTGTGAAAGTACTCGACGTCGCATAGGCACCATACGCCTCCAACAAGCAGCTTCTGGTGGACATTGACAGTAGCGGAATCCACGATCACGCTACTTATCCCAAGGTTCGCGAACGAGGCTTGGTAGACGTCGTCCTTTTCATTGAGCGTGACGCTGACCTTATCGATGATCCGGTAGCGCCCGCGCTCTTTGATCTTCGACTTCACCAGCTCAGACTCGTTACGGTGTACATAATGCTGAGCGAGAATGTCTCGTACCTTTTCAATGCCCGCCTGGATCGTGGCCTCGTCATCCGAGGCCGCGTACTGGCCGAGCAAATACTCCAGTACGTATGAGGGCACGATGGCATTGCCCTTGACCGCCTTTACGAGGTCTTTGCGGACCACGGCCCCTGCGAAGTGTTCGTTGATCTTGCGATCCAACTCGCTCGGTTCGCTACCCTCAGAGGGCTCGGTGTCATCGGCTTCCTCGACGGGCGAAACCTGGGTTAGGTCGATGTTCTCGCTCAAGACTGCTCCTTAGAAGTCGAAGTCCGTGGTGAAGGAGCGCTTGAGCGTGTAGGGCACGCTCTTGTACTTCTTCCACTCGCCGGTTTCACCAAGAGGCTCGGAAAGCCGGAACTCCACGCCCTGGTTATTAGCCTCATCCGCATCCTTACTCAGCAGCAGACGGACACTCTGGAAGCGATCACGCCCCTCGGAGCTCTCGGCATCGAAGAGCAACTCGGGCTCGTTAGAGATCAGCTGATCACCGAAGTAGAGACCTGCGCGCAGCTTTCTTGCAGTGCGCTGATCGGTGACAGCGCTCTGCTGGAAGAGTTTCACCACGACCTGACCGGTCGTGATCTTGTCGGACTCCGGGTGGATCTCGACGTTCACAGGCTCGACGGTGTCGGAGCGCCCCTTGTTGATCGAGATGACCGGCACCACGATCTCCTGCAACGACGCGCCCCCATGGACGAACTGGAACCCGGCGCCAGGCTTGACGATCCGGCAAATTGAGTTTGGGATTTGAACTTCCAGAGCACTCGACAGTCCGAGTTGCTCGGGAAAGAAACGGCGGAACGCTTCATCTTCCTTCAACCCGCGGCCGAGAACATAACGACGATTCTCGACCACGACCTTATCGCCCTGCGGCTTCACGGTTAGATTGAACTGCGGCGCCAGCTTGGACTCCTGATACAGGAAACCGTGGTCGGCAGTGACGAAGATATTCGTCGCGTTCGCACTCGCCAGCTTCTTCACGACGTCGACGAGTTCAGCGATGGCATCAGCCGCAGCCTTGAACGTGCGGTGCTCCGACACCGCTTTGTCACCGGTCGCGTCGATGGTGTCGTGATAGACGTACAGCACCTGATGCGCTGCGTAGAGATCTCGCCGCTCCGCAGGCTTCATCTTCAGTAAATCTGTCGCCTGGATTGCCGTGCCACCGACGGATGCGAGGATCTTCGAGCGATTCGCCGTGCCGTTGGAGGGCTGACCGTTGACGAGCACGGGGTCGCCGTTCTCGGAGTGCGCAAGTGTCTTATGCGGGAGCAGCGACGCCATCCCTAGCTGGGTGTAGCTGGGCAATACCCCGAGAACAGCCTCAATCTTGGCGTCGTACTTGTTCTCGCCGCGGATCTTGGAAGCCAGTTCATCGGCGACCTCGTAGCGCAACGCGTCGGAGATGACGACGACGGCTTTCTTGCGTCCACCTCGCACCAGCGGGGCGATGTAATGGTCGTAGAAAGAACTCTGCGAGGTAATCGCGAGCGACTTCCACGTCTCGACCCGGTCGACCTGTTGCTGCCAATTGATCGCAAGTTTGGAGAGGAAACCGGTCACATAGGCGTTCTCCACCTGCTCGTTCAGCCCTTCCAACGGCTGCTTGAACTCGGCGGTCTGCGACGCGAGCGTGTACTGCCGGTAGAGCTGGTCGACGCGGAAGAGATCATCGCGGTAACGGCTGAATCCATCATCAAAACTCGACACGTCGATCCGTGCAGCACGGATGGCCGGAATCAGTTCGGCCGCCGCGCCGAGCGCCGCATAAAGTGTCGCGTAGTCGTCAAACCAAATGCTGTCACGGCGACGGGTGCGGACCATGTCGGCAATGTCACTCGGCTGGATCGTCTGGGCGGCAATGCCGTCGATCAAGCGGCGGATGATCTCTCTCTCACCCGCGTCGAAAATGTCGGTGGCAACGAGTTCAGCAAGCGACGCGTCGTTAGCCTGCTCGACGTAGTCCAAGTCGCTTTCGGCCTGAAGCGCGAGCTTTTTCAAAGCGGCTGAGCTGTGACGGTCATTCCGGAAGCTACGAAAGTCAATCTCAATGTTGCGCGCCGCGTTCGAGGACGTGGCCGCGAACCCGCCCCGGGCTTGCTTGAACATCCATAGCACGAACCCGGCCATGCTCGGCGTCTCAGAGTGGTAACCGTAAATGTTCGCGGCCCCTGCCCACTGGAAGTCGGCAAGCCCCTGTTTCACGAGCGCCTCGTAGCCAGCGCTGTCGCCCGCGGCGTGCTGCACCAGCAGCGTACGGATCAGCTCGGAGAAGCTGTGTTCCTTCTGGTCGAGTACGACCGCACACATCTTCGCCTGGATCTTGGCAAGATCATCGTTGATGCTCAGCAACGGCCTAAGCTTTGCAACCAACCTCGGGTCGCTAAAAAACATCCCGTGCTCAGCGATAAGCTCTTGGGATCCAGGCGTCATGAGGCCCAGGTCTGCCCGCATGAGCGCGCGGTGATCGGCGGTGAACACACCGTACGCGAGTTCGAGATCTAGCAGCCAATTGCCCGGCCCTTCGGCAACAGGACCGGTGCGATAGATCAGAAACTTTGTGCTTGGCTCGTCGCGTAGCACGCGGTGTTTGACTGAGAACTCGTCGTTCTGGACACGCAGCACCGTTACACCGGGCGGCGCCTGGGCGTCGACGTTGTTGGCGTAACTGCCTTCGACGTCGTGCCACACCACCAGGCGGTGCTGCTCAAAACGTGCCACGAGGTGGTCTAAGATCGATGACGCTTTCGTCACTCTGCCGCCTCCAGCCGGTTCTTGGGCCACTCCCAACTCGCGACCTTGGCCCGTTCCTTCTCAAGGCCAAAAGCCCGTAACGCACGTCCAAATCTGAGGTAATTGACCACGACGCCGTCGTCGAGGTCGATCACAAGCTGCGCAGTTGCCAATGGGTAGAGCAAGTCATGCTCGTAATCGCGCAACTCCGCAAGCACCATCCGCAGCCGGTCGGCCTCCTTCTGGTCTTTTGCCGAGATGCCACCAGCGGCGGCTCGTTCGGCATTCGCGAGTGCCACCTCCAGTTTGGCCCGGTACTCCCGCAGATACTCATTTAAAACGGTAGATACCGTAGACGGCGTATAGCGGTGCATGTAGATCAGAGCGTTGAACGAGCCCTTCGGAGAAGAGAACATCCAATAGATAGGACGCTTCTTGTACCGCTGAACATGATCGTCGTAGAACTTCGATTTGCCCGCTTTCGTGATGAAGTAGTCGCGCAACGTCTTCACGCCGAGCGAATCCTCAACGAAGCGCATGTTCTCCTCGAAGTGCTGCTCACCGAATGCCGTGCGCATGAAGTTCCGAAAGCGCTCAACGATGTCGTCCTCAAACCAGCCGTCATCTACGAACGGGATCACGTTGTCGGCATCCGGAAGGAACGTTGGCGTCGGAACGCTCGCAAGGTAGTCCTGAAGTGTTGCCCCTTGGTCAGCAAGAACCAAGCCATCCCTATCAATGCTGTACCGGCCGAACATGCAGCCCACCGCGTAGGAAACTAGTTCCTTGACAGCGTCTTGTGTGGCTAGGTCGCTACGCATTTGCGAAGAGCTACCTGGCCAGCGGAATGCCGTATTGCGGTTCAGCGTTACCCGCTCCAACGGCACCGCACAGGGTACTTCGTCCTCAAGGTCAAATAATTGAGCGACGGCCGTGTTATTCGCTGCTTCCAGCGCTTGCTGCTTGAGCGATCGTTCTTCCCAGCCCGTCAGAAATCTATCGACGGCAGCGGCGAGCGTGCTTTGCGTGTTCCCATGAGCCTTGATGATTGGGCTTGCCTCGAAGTTCCAGGACGTCTCAAACGAGTCCCAATCTTCTTTCGAGGTTGCCACGAGTGTTTCAACGCGTGCCGCATCGCAATCACTTTTCGCGAGATCAAGGATCGGCAATGAGGCGACCTGCCCAATCTCGAAATTTAGCGTAGGGGCGATGGCCGTTAGCATGACACGAGCCATCTCGGAGTTCCCGATTCCAAGCATAGTTAGACGTTCTCGATAGGAGGAGAACACTGGGGTTCCTGAGACATCGAACACGAAGCCCTGAGGGTATAAGCGAAATGCGGGGGCGCCGCTACTGACCTTCGACCAAGAAACTGATGGCAGGAAGTAGTACTCGCGAGACGGCAACTTGTTCCCAATTTTCGCGAGCGTGTTGTAAGTGTCACGGTCAAACGCGATCACATACTCCTGGTTTCCATACCACTTCCTGAATGAACCGCCCTTGTTCAAGCCAACCCATTTTCGGCCATCCTGATGGGCTTCGGCCGTAGTTGAAGCAGAATAATTGCTTGCGTTCGCTGCAACTTCGTGCCATAAGCGGGCAAACCTGTTGACATCGCCTCCGTGCATGCCTGCCTTCGGGGAAGCTATCGATCCAAGAGGTCGACCCCTGCTGAATGCCGACAGCATTTGCGCCGAGAGCCCGTATGCGATTGGTGCGCCTGGTATTTTCTCAAGATCAATCGATGCCGTACGCCAAGTCTCTGCACCCGGCTGGCTTGCTGCTTTCAGTATTGTCTCGCGCTTGGAAGCCTCATTTTGCCCTTCAACCGCGCGAACATAGATAGCTCTACGCGAAGTGTCCCCGAGATTGCTAAGCACGAAGGCCGTTGTCGAAACAACGGATCCCCCGATGGCATCGAAACTTTTCTCTCCAAGGTGGAGCATCGTGTTCACCGGGCTGTTCTCGACTACTCTCTTTCGCAGCTTTTCGTACGAGGACAGAAACATCCAAGATTGCATCGTTATCATTGCCGTGGCGCCATGAGGAGCTGTGAGACTGATGCATCGCTCGATGAACATAGCGAAGAGGTCAGACTTTGTAGCGGAGTAGTGACGTCTAGCGAAATCGGCCAGCCTCGTATCCATGTTCTTGGCGCCCATGTACGGCGGGTTGGCAATCACAACGGCATACTTTCGACTTAGCGCGGTCGCTTGAGTCAGCACCTGCTTGGCGTTCTCTAGGGTTCGGGCGCTGAGGATGTCTTCAACGCCAGACAGGTGACTCATACGCTCCAAGAGCGGCGCTAGGCCATTTGCGTCGGGTTGGATCAACGAACCGAGTGTGTCCGCATGCTCAAACTGGTTCCAGTAATCTGCTTCCTCATCGCGGTTGTCGCGATTAATGACGAGGAAGTTCAGTTCGTCCGCTCTGAACGAGATTGGCTCGATCACGCAAATCTTGGGCTCAATTTGCTTGTTGAAGAACGTGCGCTGCTTCGCCCGGGCCTTCATCGTGAGCGCGAATGCCGCGAGCGATCCGGCGCGTGGGTCGATCTCTGTACCGTGAAGGTTGTTGGTGAGGATCATGCTCGGAATCTCCGAGGGGGCATACCCCTCCTCCTCGTATATTGCGTATAGCAGGTCGAAGGCGTAGGTGAGCATGTGGCCTGAACCGCAGGCCGGGTCGATCACAGTCAATTCATCGGGGCCAGCGATAGTAAGGAAGTCCGTCTCCTCATCTACCGGGGCGATGTAGTAATCCATCCGATCGACGAGGCGTGAGGTCGGCCGGTTGAGCATCCACAGCCGACCGAGGGAGTTTTCGACGAGATAGCGGACGATCCAGTGCGGGGTGAATAGCTGCGTGGCAGCGGGGATCTCTTCGGGCCCGGCCTTCTTGTTCTTCTGAAATCCTGCAAAGACCTCGGCTTTCCGCTCCGAGATATAGAACTGATAGAGCCAGCCGATCACCTCGACGTCTTCACAGACTTCTTCTGTGAGTACCTCCCTCGCCCGGGAAAGGGTCGCGCCATCGGCCAGCAACCCGGTGGGTACGAGCAGCTCGGTGTAGTCGCCCTCACGTTCGAACATGAACGGCATCGACTTATGCCAGTAGCGACAGTATTCGGTCAGCAGCAGTGCGTAGGCTTCGCCTTCGGCATCGGTGCTGCGGCGTGTACCGTCAAGCAGCCCGATGATCGCATCTGCCGTGTTCTTGTTGCTCACAACGTCGGTATTGAGGTTGCCGCGCTTGGCATCCGCGAGAATCTCTGGCTGGCCATGCGCCTGGCCTTGAGCGGGCGAAACTACACCAGCCTCGGTGTAGTTGCATGCGTCCATGAAGCGCAGCGCGATGATGCGGTTGAACCAGGTGTAGGCAACCTTGTCGATCACGTGGCCGCGGCCATGTGCAGCAATCTCGGCTTCGAGCCTTTTCACCACTTCTCCGCGCTCGGTGCGGGCCACAGATCCTGGGGCGAGCACGGCGGTGGCCTGCGCGTCGACGGCTGCTAGGAGTTCGCGTCGTGCCTGCGTGGCGAAGCGCTCCAGAGGTTTGGTATCCATATCGTTGCCGTCCTAGAGCGTGATGCGCTTGTTGTCACGGATGGTCGCGAGCAGCGTTGTGCGGAGCTGGTTGAGGTAGCCGTCGACGTCGGCCTCTGTTTCGAGTACCTGACCGGCGCCGGGCAGCGCCATTTTCGTGATCGAGACGCTCTGCTTGACCGGGGCGGGCACCGGTGTCGGATCAGAACTATCCACGGTTCCGGGGACCGGCGGCTCCAACACAGGGGAAACTCGAGCCGCGTCCAGCTCATCGAGGATCTTCGGATAGATCGAGTCTGCGAACTGCGAGGCCAGATTCTTGATCGCGGGGATCTGTGTCTCGTGCTGGACCCGATCGAGCACGCCCTGGGCCGTGCTTGTCACCGCTTGCTGCGCGGCCTCGGTCGCATCGCTGTATGACTGGCTGGCGGGCACCTGATCCCACCGTGCTTTGATGTCCGCCGTGGCGGCAGCGCGGTGCTTCTCAATCACGTCGCCGAGCTGGTCCTGCAAGGCCTTGACCGCAATGCCCAATTGGGCTGTTTTGCTGCCCCGAAAGACCTGCGGGTCGTTTAGAGCGAACGCAACCACGTCAGTGGTACTGGCGGGCAAGTAGGCGATGTTGGACTGATTCGCTTGCATAAACGCTGCGGCGGAGTCATAGATGCCACGCTGAGTGCCATGCAAGAACGCCTTGATCGGATCAATCACGTTGTCTTTCGCGTCGAGCAGATCGTCGGCGCCGGCAAAGTCTGTGACGAACCACTCCGCCCTGTTGCTGCACAGTTCATCGAGTATCCTGATCGGCTCGTCGAGCTGGTTGATGAACGGGTACCTGGACCCGGTGCGGAGAGCCTTCAATTCAGCAAGTTTCGCGTAAAGATGCTCCTTGCCCGCGTGCGCAAGCTCCAGCGGATCCTTGGTGATGGCCCCGTCGTCGGTGAACTCGATCACGAACTTCCGGAATGCACCCACCACCTTCGAATCAAATACCCGCTGAAGGGCGATAACCATGTTCGGGTAGCTCTGAGTGTTGCGCAGCGCTGGGGTTATCTCGGTGCGCGCCAGCACTTTTCCGTTAAGCTGGATCTCAATCTTTGATCCACCGGCAAGGTAGCCCACTACGGCCGCTACCGACCACTGGTCCCAGCCGTACGGTTTGATCGTGTACTTCTCGAGAAGGTGCTTCATCGTCACCTGCACGTGGCGCTTGCTGCTCATCTCGAGGTGCGCGAGGACATCATCACCGGGCACTGCCAGGATGCTGGCGGTCTCCCCGAACATGGCACCCTCGGGTGGGTTCACGAACGTGGACAGCTGCTGCTCAGTGAAGCTCATGCCACCCAGCAGAGTGAGATTTGTGTAGGTCGCCGCGATGACCTTTTGGAAGCCGTCGTATATCCGAGTCACGGCGTCAGCCGAGGTGACATCAAGGATGCCGGCGTTGTGGATCAGCGTCGAACGGCCGACAGCGGTGCGGAGGCGTTCGACGATCTCATTCTCCCGCTCAGCGTTCTGGGTGCCCTTGATTTGCAGGATCGTCTGCTCGATTGGTGTACGGCTGGCTCCTTGGGCGCGTTTTACGTACTTCGCGGTCTTCAGCAGGAGCCGCAGGTCGGCAAGGATTCGGTCGGTCTCGGGCGGGAGCACAACGCGAAGTTCATCGAGACCGGCACTGTGGGCCTTGATTTGCTCCAGGCTGAATTCGGTCTCGGGACTGGTGAAGTGTAGGGCGAGCTCGTGCTGCTTGCTCATCGCCTGCCCGTCGAGTTTGAACCCGACTGGGAAGTTCTGCCCGTTCTTGCCATAGACCATCTTGGTCGTTTTGATGACCGAACCGGTAAGCAGCTCGGAGAGCTTCTTGGAGACCTCGGAATTGTCGATGTCGACGTTCTTGATCTCCTGCTCGATTTTCTGCTCTTCGTTGGTGAGGTAGTCGTAGATGTCGCCGTTGCGCTGGATGTAGGTTTGCGCTTCCAGCGCGGCAAGGGCCTCGTTGACGTCCTTGCCGAGCTGCTGGAGGTCTGTACCGAAACGGTCGTAGACCAGCACGGTGAGGTTGCGGGGCGTCGCCTTGAAGGTATCAACGTACTTGACCAGGAAGAGGGCCTTGAGGAGGCGAATAGCAAGGGGCGGCAGCGAGGGACTGCGTTCCGCGTCCTTGATCGCGCGCTGGTTTGCTGACTTCAGCGAGGCACGGATGCCTTCAAACATCTGGTCGAATGAGGCGAGCTGGCCAAGAGGATTGTCGGCCAGCGCACGGGCAACTTCCTGCACGACACCGAGCATGGAACGCTCACCGACCGAGCTGTTGCGCCCTTCGAATATGTAGTGGTCACTGATGCCCTCGATCGCGGACTGGAACAGCGGGAACTGATAGCTCACGAACGGGTATGTACCGACGAAATGGGTTTCATCACGGTAGTTCGGATAGTGGCGGCCTTCAACGAAGTCGAAGAGGGTCTTGAAGTTCGCGTGCTCAGTCGCATAGATCGCAGCCAGATCGGTTTTAGCAACATCCGTCTTGTCCAGCAGACGCTTACGGATGACCTCTTCAACGTCCTGGCTGGTGAGCTTAAGCCGGTTTGTGAAACGGGCCTGAATCTTTGAAAAGTCGTTGGCCTGCGACTTCGTGCGGTCACCGCCGACCTTCTCCATGTCTTCCTGCGAGGTGACGAAAATCCATGCCCTCCCCTTGCACTTGGTGGCAAGGGATTCGGCGATGGTCTGGAGATTCAGCATCAGCTGAGTGTTCGTGCCGATGAACTGGCCGACCTCGTCGACGAAAAAGTTCAGGCGGAACCCATCGGGTTGCTGGCCCAGCCAGGCTGCGACCTCGTCGGCGAAGTCCTCGATCGAGACCGAATAGCTGGTGCTGTATTGACGGATGATGCCGGGACTCTCGGCGCCGTTGACCGCGGCGAAGGCCTGGTCGATGTGCCCGGCTTCGAGTGCAGCCTGCTCGCGGCCCTGGGTCCACGGGATACCGGCAATGTGCTCGAATTCGGTCTTGAAATCGTTGTACTGTCCGCGGATGTCGAGGTCGCGTTCGAACCGGGCAATGTGACCCTGGTTGCCATAGTATCCGCGGGACTCGTCGAAGATCTTCACGAACACCTTGAGTAGGGCGTCATTTTGATCCTTCGAGATCAGCGTGGCCTTCTGGTCGATGTTGAACAGCAGGCTTTTCGCGGCGATGCGGTTAGCCTTGTCGATCAGCGCGGGTAGGAACGCGTCGTCCGCCTTGGCACGGAAGTGCTCGGACACCTTGGCACGCGGGTAGTCGTGGCCGTCAATTTCCCCGAGCAGGTGCGCGAGCATCTTCAGCAAGTGTGATTTACCGGAGCCGAAGAAGCCCGAAATCCAGACGCCGTTGGCGTTCGTGTAGTTCGTGTAGGCCTCCAGCACGTGTTCGAGGCCCTTGGCAGCCTCGTTAGTGAGGACGTACTCCTCGACCTCGGTGGCGAGGTGGGACGTGTCATCGGCCTTGATGACTCCCTCAATGGGCCGACCGATCGGCTTGGCAAAGATTTCGTTAATCGTCGTCACGCTTATGCTTCCTGTTCCAGAATGTCCTTGGCTCGGTAGTAGCTGTCGCTTGCGCTGAGATTCAGCGCCCGCAGCTGGTGACCACTGGCCTGGGTAAATTCGAACGTCCCCGGGAACCACACGAGCATCGGACGCCCCGTAACGACGCTCTGCAGGTTCTCCAACACCGTGTGGGTGCGAATGAAGGGGAACACCTCGCCAATGCCTGCGAGGAAGACCATGTCGCTCGGCTCTAGTTCCAGACGGTCACGTATCGCGGGCGCGAGGTGATCGTGCGGGTCGAGCATGCCCTGCAACGTCTCGCGGAAATCGGCCTTGTCCATATCCGGTTCCAGTGCCAAGAGACGCTGCCACACGCCACGTTCTCTGAGGAGCTGCAAGGCAAGGTCGTAGAGGTTGATCTCTAGGACGTTCAATCCGTCGTCACTGCGGAGCTTCGTGATGACGCGGTCGCGGAGTCCGTCGACTTCCCGCGCCCAGGCGGGCGGGTAGTGATATATAAAGAACGGCACCTCCTTGGAGAGGCCTTCCATCTTCAAGAACCGTGTACTGCGCAGCACTTCGTAGACGTGCTTCTCATCGCGTGTGAGGCTTCGCTTGGTCGTGCTCATCGCGTCGCCTCCATGGGCAGAGTTGTGGGGAAGAATCGGATGTCACTCGGGAGGCGTGCAGCAAGGGCTTCGTGCACTCGCTCAGAAAGCACGGCCGGAACGATGGCGCCTTCTTCGCTTCGGAGGCCCGCTTCGTGAAGCATTCGCAAGATGCTTTGCCGGAGCTTGGCACGCGTTGAGGGCTTTAACTCGTCAAGCTCGGGGTGCCACAAGCTTTTGCCTGTCATGAACCGCTCAAAGTCCTCGGGGCCGAGGGTTGGGGTCATCAGGAGGAACCGTTCCCGAACGACTTCTTCCGCGAAGTCACCAATCAGCTCGTAACGACGGCATGCAGCGGCCCACATCAAGTGACAGCGCTCGGTGAGACTCGACTTTGCCAGTAGTTCAAGCTCCGAATCAACGAAGATGCCCAGCCGCTGCATCGTCTCCCGCGTTAGGCGAACACTCGATGAAGTCGTACGCGCCTGAAGCAGGTTCTGCTCAGTGACTGCATGACGTACTGCCGCCCAGTCGCGCGAGCGTAGATACTCGGCGACGATCACGTCTGCCTCGCGCACCAGGAGCCCGCCGCTGGTGAACGACAGTGCATAGCGACCGTGCGAGTGGATGCTCGTTGTCAACGGGCCTCCTTTCGGGACTTTGGCAGGATCAGGAGTATGTGGGGCTGACAGACATTAGTTTCAAGGCAGCAAGGGGGGACAACTAATCAGTTGGGACCAGTCCGGATGTATCGGCTCCACCACCACGGACCCAGTCGTCAATCTCGCTAGCTTGGAATTTCCAAAGGCGCCCGATCTTGTGCGCCGGCATGCCTTTGTCGGCGATCCAGGAATAGACAGTGTCCTTCGTGATGCCGAGATGAACAGCGATGTCGTCAGCAGAGAGCCAAGGCTCGGGCATATCGGTCCTCTCAGTACTTTTTGCAGCCTCATGGACTCGCGCCCCTGATATTACCTGAGAGCCCCGTTTGTCCCTGTTTGACCGGTTTTAACCGGACGCCACCTGTCTTCAAGGAAAACGTAATTCTTATTGCGGTTTGAGCCTTCTGGGAAGAACCAGCCGATGGCCCTAAAGGGGAGGTCTCGCAAAACTGCGAGTCCAACGTTCGGGGACCAGTTCACTAGCCGGGCCCGGCTTAGCTGTCCCCAATGGATTCGAGCAGCCACTGCTGTGACTGGGGGTCCCGCCGTAGCTCGAAGGTTCGCAGCGCCGAGGCTGAGGCCCCCAGGCGGACCTGGATGCGCCAGTGCTCGATGTCCAGGACGTTCCCGATGCCAACCGGCACGGTCCGCTGGGTCTCCCACCAAGAGTCCCTGGTAAACCAGTGCAGTGGCTCCGCCGCTACCGCCCACACCCGCCCGTCGTAGCGGACGGCCAGGGGAGTGCCGGCCGCGGTGAATCGGACGTCCACGGGGGCATCGAGGATTGTCTCACTTGCTGTTGCTGTCACGGCTGGTCCGCTCTCCCAAATTCCTGTTCATCATTTCCTCCCGGCGGGTGACCCCGAACTCCACACCCAGGTCCGGTACGTGACCGGCCCGTCCTTCCACGTCACTTCGGCTGCCTTCGCTGTCCAGGCGAACACTTCGCCGTCCACCAGTTCCGCGCAGTTCGGGAACCGGATCCACGCCTTCACCGGGATTCCCGGATACCCGTTCTTGACCGGGAAGTGCTCGAAATCGAGCTCTTCCACGGTCAGCCCGATTGGGCCGGCCCGCCGTGCGTACTGCGCCTGCAGCGCGGCCGCGAACTCTTCGGAGGACATACCACAACCTTAGAACATATATTCGAATAGACGCGCCAATAAAAAGCGGCCGTCGAAGCCGCAGGTTTTATTGTGGGGGAGGGGTCCGACAAAGGCCGGTCACCCAAAATCGATGCGCGTTATGCCCATTGTGGGCAGGTGGAGACCGAAGGGTGAATCTCAAAGCTGTCCACACTGGGTAAAACCCGCGGCGCCGTCGTCAGCGGTGCCTGTTGTCCAGCTCCGGAGGAAGCCGGACTTCAGATGGATCCAGCTCGGGTCTGGCCCGCCGGTAGCTGACCGGGTGACGGAAGGATGTCCCGGACCACGCGACGTCGGCCGAGACCTCGACCACGAGTGGTTCGACCAGGGTCAGCCGCACGGGGCCTTTGTCCTTGCTGAACCTGTTCAGCGATGATTCGCTGATCTCCTCCGGCCACGGATGCTGCGCACCGGCAGGGTGAAGGTGCCGGCCCAGTTCGCGCCCTACTTTCGTGGAGAGAACCGTGGACCGGCCAACAATTCTCAGCTCGCCGTCCAACGGTAGACCAGCAATGATGGCCTGTGGCTGCGCCACCGGCCCGATGACCGCGGCGCAAATGACGTCCAGGACGTCTTCGTGTTTGAGCTTCAACCAAGACCTAGTGGCTTCGTACGGTTGGGCGCCGCCTTTGAACACGAGACCTTCGACGCCGGTTGGGGGCAGATCCCGCAGCCAGGAGTTCGCCAGTTCCATGTCCCCGGTGGCGGGGGAGAGATGCAAGGGTGCGGCCCAGTCCCGGGCCAGTTCCTCGAGCAGCTGCCGGCGCCCCGTGAACGGCACGTCCCGGGTGTCCTGCCCGGCGACGGCCAGCACGTCGAAAGCCACGAACGAGGCGGGCAGCTCCGTGACCAGGGCCGGCAGGGCGGCCTTGGAAGTGACCATGCGCTGCTGCAGCGCCTCGAAGTCCAGCTGCCCCCGGTTCCAGATGACGGCTTCACCATCCAGAACAACCCCGGGCGGTACCTGATCTGCGAGGGCTTCGCCCAAATCCGGCAGGATCCGCGTAAGTTCCTTGCCCTGTCTGGACCACAGCGTCACCTGCTCAGCCTCAATGAAGGCGGTCGTCCGGTAGCCATCCCACTTGGGTTCTGCCCATAGGCCGCCGGGCAGTGCGTTGCGGCCAGGAAAGGCCTTGATGAGTTTCGCCAGGGCAACCGCGACCGGTGGTTGCAGTGCCGGCGGCAAGGACTCGGCCATACGCTCAGCCTAAAGGAGAAAGGCCAGCACGGGACGTCCGCTGCGGCTTATTGGATCGGCGTACCTTCCGTTGCAGCCTCCTCCTTGCCGAAGCTGCGAAGCAAGGCCGCCATGCTCCGCACAGCTGCCGGGTCTTCCTGCCAGGGCTTGCCGCCCCGGGAGCAGGCATGGAAGTTCGTGGCAGCTGACTCTTTGGCCGCCTCGGCAAGCTCTGCCCAAGCATCCTTTAGTTCAGCCACTTGCTCAGGTGTCAACGGCTCCTGTTCCTCAGGCACAGCCGCCAATGCCAGGACGGATCCGCCGACTATCGGCACTGGCTTTCGCAGCCCGAACCAGTCCCGCAAACCCATACACTTTCCCCTCCACCAAGCGTCCCGCCAGGAGTAAATCTCCTGCGGGTCCCGCTGCCTACGGCGGGACACTCCCACCGTACCAACAGCCCAAGCAGCCATGAGGGGGAAAGCAGAGGGCCGCAAGCGGTGGGAAAGCAGCCCTCTGCCCTGGGTGTAAACATCCTGCTGCTTACGCCTTCGAGCATCCCACAGAAAGGGGGGCGACCGGGGAGTTTTTAGCCTCACCGTCACCGGCCTACTGGGGGAGCGGCCGGTGACGGGGGCAGTACAAGTTTACCGCCGCAGGAATGGTTGCCGCTGCGCAACAACCATGATGGGCGTCCGCTCCGCAGGCTCCGCGGCCGGCTGTTGGGGCCTGGGGGTGCCGTCGCAGGGCTCCGGACCCCCTGGCCCTGTGTTGTCTGCGACGCTTTTTTGGCTGCTGTCCTGACGGATTGTACGTGCCCGCTCCGGCCCGTCCAGCCCCTGTCGTTCCTCCAGGGGCCTGCGGTGCGGAATTCTTCGACGGCGCTCCTTCGTCGCTG